>Ga0307299_10000648_pt1 | contig 11624 bp, 10 predicted proteins | sample ER_DNA_159_FD_194466 | JGI IMG/M metagenome (GOLD analysis project Ga0307299, IMG submission 194466) | Bulk soil microbial communities from the East River watershed near Crested Butte, Colorado, United States - ER_DNA_159 | ecosystem: Environmental > Terrestrial > Soil > Floodplain | place... | reverse complement strand
GACGGAGATCACGTAGACACTGCTCTCGCTGAGCCGCGTTGAGCGTGTCGACCTGATTCAAGATGATCATCATCACATCTGCATGCTTGGCCAGCGGCTTCAGATAACGATCATGAATAGCCGCGTCGGCGTACTTCTGCGGGTCCACCACCCAGATCAACATGTCAACCAGCTGGACCAAACGATCAACCTCCAGACGATGGTCCAGCTCCGTGGAGTCATGATCAGGAAGATCGAGCAGCACCAGGCCGTCCAGGGCCGCATCCATCTCAGGATCGGTCGCCAGCGCATGCCGGCGTGGGATCTGGAGCCAGTCCAGCAGATCTTCGGCCGACTCCTCACCCCAGCTGGTCGCCATGGCATGTGCCGTTGTCGGCCGCCGTACGCCCACTGTCGCCAGCGACGTTCCGGACAGGGCATTGAAAGTGGAGGATTTGCCTGACCCGGTGGCGCCAGCGAGCGCCACGACCGTGGCGCTGCCGGACATGGCAAGGCGCCGATCAGCTTGATCGACAACTCGCTTTGCCTCGGCCAGCGCTGCCGGGTCTACCCGGCCCTCGCACAGCTCGACCGCCTCGCTCAGCGCCCGGAGATGATCAACAAGATGTGCGCTGACGTCCTTGCGGTTGAGCAACCCGAGACCCCGGCCGGCCACTACCGCAGCTCCTCTCGCGGTTGCTCGACGAGTTCGGCATCGACGATGTCACTGTCATCAGCTGCCTCCACCGACGGGATTTGAGTCACCGTCGGCGCATCGATCGCCAGCCGCTCCTCACCGGCCGGTAATCCGGCCTGCTCCGTCTCGCTCACCGGCAGTCCACCCTCGCGCGCCAGCTCGACGGCTGCTGCCGCATCGCGCAAGCCTTCGGCCTGATCGGGGTCGATCCTGAGGGCATCCAAGACCTTGTGGTAGCGAAGCAACTCGGCCGATAGCAGCGCCTGAACCCGCCCATCAAGATCATCTTTCGCGGTCTCGGCGAGCCGACGAATGGCCTGATCACCGAAGACCGCCTCCAAGATCCGTTGGGCGAGCACCGCGGTGCCTCCGGCTACTCCGATCTCGGCTCCGACCAAGCCTCCGGTGTGCGCGAAGACGACAATCATCAATGCCACGCCCAAGCCGTTGACCCCAAGGGCGTAGAACCTCGCCCTGGAACGCTTGCTCATGCCCTCGTCAGCGACCAGGTCGAGGACGGCGCCTTGCCAATCCCGGATGGCACGGGCCGCCCGTTTGTCGAAGTCAGCCGAAGGTCGCGATAGATCGATCTCTGCTGATTCGATCAACGCACGGCCGGCGGAGTTCGCCTGCCAGGACGCCTCCGCGCGTTCGGCCGCAGCCGCCGATTCCTCCCGCAGCAGAGATTCCAGGCCTGATTCGACCGCAACCTTCAGGTTCCCGGCACCGGGAGGCTCGCCCTTCAGCGCGGCCATCAACCGATCTCGCAGCCAACTCACCTTCTGCTCGAGCGCTCGGAAGAACTCACCGGTGCCGACAAACTCATGCCACCGCGCCAGCACCTCCCCGCGCAGTAGCGTCCCGTCCGCCGTCTGGACCTGCACCGTACGCACCGCCTCGGCGTAGGAGTGGTCCGCCTCGGCACGCAGTTGCTCGATCACCTCGAGCTGCTCATCGACTGACCGCGCAAGTGCTGGCGCCTTCACGACCAGTGCAGTGATCGCGCCATCAAGAGTCTGATGTACGACCTTGGCGCGGCTGGCCTGATCGGCTGCCAGAGCCGCCAGCCAGCCCCTGATCGGCTGGATAGCGCTCGCTGGCAGTAGACCGTCGGCATCGACCGTCGTCTCGGGTACGGCAAACAGCGGCGAGTCGCCAAGACCGCGCTCGCTCATCAGTTGGCCGAGATGCGGCGGTACCTCGGTCATGGCGCGCGGCGGCACCCGATCCAGCACGACCGCGACGGCAGCACTTCGGTCCGCTGCAGCACGCAGAAATCCCCATGGCACCGCGTCGGCGTAGCGCGCCGCTGAGGTGACAAAGAGCCAGAGATCGGCTGCTGACAGCAGTTGGGTAGCAAGTTGCCGGTTTTCCACCACCACGGAATCGATGTCGGGCGCATCGAGCAGTGCCAAACCGGGCGGAATCGAGTCCTCGACAACGAGCTGCAGGGAACGCGAATCCGTCACTGCACCCGTCGAGCGAGCCAGCCCGGGAAGGATTCGATCATCGGTGAACCATCGGCCGTCGCTGCTGTGATAAACCAACACCGGCGCCCGAGTCGTGGGTCTGATCACACCGACAGCAGTGACTGGTCGGCCGACCAGGGAGTTCACCAGGGTTGACTTGCCGGCTCCAGTTGAGCCGCCGACCACAGCCAGCAGCGGGGCATCGATCGTCGCCAGCCGGGGCATGATGTAGTCATCGAGCTGCCGGGTGATTTCCCACAAGACCTTGCGCTGTTCGTCGGCACCCGGCAGCGGCAGTGGCAAGCTGACCGCTGCGACAGTACCGTGCAGAGTGGTGAGGGCAGACTCCAGCGGCGTGAGCTGCCTGCCGGTCATCTGTGGCTCCCTATTCTTCGGGCGGTTTCCAGCTGGGGTCGACCTCCGAGTACTGGGTAGCAGTCTGCCCCAACGGCATGGCGGCCGCGCCGGACGCGCCCGGAGGCATGGTGGCCGCGCCTGGCATGGTTGCCGCGCCTGGCATGGTGCCAGCGGCCAGCCCGAACGGCGGCGACAGAACCGGGGCCGGAAACGCCGCCGGGGCCGGGTAGTTGCCACCTAGCCCAGCGGGACCGGGATAGCTGGGCGGTGCGTACGCGGCAAGGGAACCGACCCGGCGCCTGCGGAGAGACGGGTACGAGGCACGCCCCTCGGGCAAGACGATGGCTTCTGGGCGGATCGCTCGGATCTTGGCCAGCAGCTCCTTCTCCCGTAGCTGACCAGTGTCGTCAATCAGCCCTCGGGTCAGGGCATCCCGCAGATAGGCCAGCTCGGTAACCGCGCGCTGCAAGCGGATAGTGGCAAGGAATGTGTCGGGGCCCTTGAAGAGTGCATGCCATAGTGCCCGAAGGCGGGTCCGCAGCCGCGACAATGCTTTGGGATCGCTTTCTGGCAGCCAGCCGAGCCGCACGTAGTCGGTGAGACGTTCCCGGATCAACCGGCCCTCGCGGAACAGCTGGCGAACGATGAAGATGATCATGCCTACTACGAGGGGCAGCGCTACCGCGAGGTAGATGAAGAGCAAATTGCTGCCCTGCATCAGGCTCGCCGCCGTGTTGAACGCCATATGCAAGAAGACCGCGACGCAGTAGCCGGCGAGCGGTGCGACAACCCGAACGATCTTGCTCTTGGAGCGCAGCGCGATGGCCAGCCCGACGCCGGTCATCGCCGTGAAGAGCGGGTGACCGAAGAAAGTGACCAGGCCGCGCAACACGAAGATGTTTTGCAGTGCCTCCAGTGGCGGCACCTCGCCGAAGGTGCGTGCGGCGTACCGATAGACGCGGCCGTAGTACAAGACGTTTTCGGTGAACGCGAAGGCGGCTCCGGACAGGCCGGCCAGAACGATCCCGCTGAGTCGGCTGACCCATTGGTAGCGCATCAAGATCGCCAGCCAGAACAACACGGTGGCCTTGGATGCTTCCTCCACGAATGGCGCGACGTAAATGGCGGCGCGGGCCGCTGTGGCGGGGTCACCGTCGCCGATAATGCTGAGGTGTCCGGCCGCCCAGGTGTTGATCACCGCCGAGACGTAGGTCGCGACGCACGCGCCCCAGCCGAAGGTCATCAGCCAGACCCAGAAGCGTTGTGGCCGGAATCGGTCGGCCCACAAGAACAACAGGGACAGTGGGATCGCCGTGACTGCGGCGTACTTCAACGCGATCGGGATTGCCTCAGTGCCCAACCCAGGAAGGGTGCCACCGGGCACCTCGCGATCAGGCACGACCTTTTGGTAGAGCAACACGAGCATGGTGACGTACACCAAGATCATCACGACGGTCAGCCAGAAAAACTTGCTTTTCAGCAGCCTCTTCGGCAGTGGCTCGTTGAGATCAGGATCTCGCGGAATCCCGTTGCGTCGTAGCGCGCGAGCCAGTCCGTCTCGCGTCTTGCGTCCCGAGGGCGCCGCAGCGGTGACCGACATGGCACCAAGGATAGGTGGGGACCGTCGCGGCTGATTAACACCGACTAGTGCTTGGCGAACCAGGAGATGAATGGCTGCACCGGGATGAGGAACTCACTCGGTCGCTCTTCGTGGCCATCATGGGTGCAGTTCATCGTGGCAAACGTGGCGTTGGGGATGCGGCGACTCAGCTCCTCCACTCGGCTCTGCCGGAGATGGCTATCAGCGGCACCGAGCACCAATGTGTTGGCTTGGATTTTGGATGCGAGTTCCCACCAGTCCGGTGGTGGAGCGTTACGCCAGCGATTCACCGCGATCACCGCCCGCCAGTCATAGCTAGCGCTCGGGTCCCGTCGTTGCGGGATCGGCTGCGGCGGATTGGCCGGGTGGCCGCCAGCTCGTACGCGGTGAGTGCACCCATCGAATGCCCCATGACGATCGCCGCGAGAATGCCAAGCTGCTCCATGAACTTCACGACGTCATCACGCATCAGCTCGAAGGAATAGTCGCGCATCCATTGGCTGCCGCCATGGCCGCGGGCGTCGGGTGCCACCACCCTGAAGTTTTCGCCGAGCACGGGCGCGACGTTTTGCCAGCTCCGGCCAGAAACGGTGAGGCCGTGCAGGAGCAGGACGACCGCACCGTCCGGCCGGCCCCACTCCCGATAATTCACGGTTGGCCCGCCGGGCAGGCTCACGGTCGCCATTCCCGAAGGCTATCGGCTTCGTGCACGAGAAGTCAGGCGTCAAGATGCGAGCCGTGCGACCAGTGGCGCAAACGACAGCTGTTGGCCGTTCTGCGATGATCGGCGTTGGACCAGGCCGGGCGAGAGGTGACCACACAATGTCGACAGCAGAGTCGTCCAAGACCGCGATCAGCAGCGGTTCAGGGATCGTTCTCATGACGCTGGCGTCTGGGCAGTTCCTGATGACTCTGGACAGCTCGGTGATGAACGTCTCGATTGCTCAGGTGGCGAAGGACGTGGGCACTACGGTGACTGGGATCCAGACCGCGATCACGCTGTACACGCTCGTCATGGCGACTTTGATGATCACCGGCGGCAAGGTCGGTAGCATGATCGGCCGGCGCCGCGCGTTTGCGATCGGCTGCGTGATCTACGGATGCGGGTCGCTGACCACGGCGCTCGCGCCAAGTCTGCCGGTGCTGATCATCGGCTGGTCCTTCCTGGAAGGTGTTGGCGCGGCGCTGATCATGCCGGCCATCGTGGCGCTGGTCGCGTCGAACTTCCCGGCCGAGGAACGACCCCGTGCCTACGGCCTGGTCGCCTCGGCTGGGGCGATCGCCGTAGCGGCCGGCCCGTTGATCGGCGGCGCGGTTACCACCTACCTCACGTGGCGGTTGGTGTTCGCCGGTGAGGTGGTGATCGTTCTGATCATCCTGCTGCTGACCCGACGAATCCATGATGCGCAGCCGGAGCGAGGCCGGCATCTCGACGTCATCGGCGCGCTGCTATCCGCTGCCGGACTCGGTCTGGCCGTCTACGGTGTGCTGCGGTCGGGTGAGTGGGGCTGGGTCGTGGCGAAGCCGCAGGCGCCGGCGGTGTTGGGGTTGTCGCTGACTCTTTGCCTGGTGCTGGGCGGGTTGATCATCCTTCGAGTGTTCTTCTGGTGGGAACAACGGGTCCAGGCCGCGGGTCGCGAGCCGCTAGTCGCCGTGCCCATGTTGCGGAACGGTCAGCTGCTGGGTGGTCTCACCATGTTCTTCTTCCAATTTCTGCTACAGGCTGGTCTGTTCTTCACCATCCCGCTCTACCTGTCGGTAGCGCTGGGGCTGAGTGCCGTACAGACCGGTGTCCGTCTGCTGCCGTTGTCGATCACTCTGCTGCTCGCCGCCGTCGGTGTGCCCAGACTCTGGCCACAGGCCTCGCCGCGCCGAGTTGTGACCATCGGGCTCGCCGCCCTGCTGGCGGGCATCGTGTCGCTGATTCTGGCCCTGGAAGTAGGCGCCGGTCCTGAGATCGTCACTGTGCCGCTGCTGCTGGCCGGACTTGGAGTCGGCGCTCTCGCCTCACAGCTAGGAGCCGTGACCGTCTCCTCCGTGCCCGATGAGGTGAGCGGCGAGGTGGGCGGGTTACAGAACACCTCAACCAATCTCGGTGCCTCGCTCGGGACCGCGCTTGCCGGTTCGGTTCTGATCGCAACCTTGACGGCCAGTGTGATTGCCGGCATTCAGTCCAACCCTGCCGTGCCGCCGCAGGTGGCGTCGACGGCTACCGTTCAGCTCGCCCCCGGTGTCCCGTTCATTTCCGACGCGGACCTGGATCGCGCTCTCCTCGATGCGGGTGTGCCTGCCACGACCGCAGATGCGGTGGTCGAGGTGAACGCCAATGCACGGATCGAGGCGCTGCGGGTGAGTTTGGCGGTGCTGGCCGTCCTGGCCGCGATCGCGATCTTCATGACGCGCCTGGTGCCCACCACGCCAGCTGGCCGTCGCGATCACGACCCTGCCAAGGACTGACTCGACCTCGACTGACACCTCACCGACACAGCTGTCGAGTCACAGTTGATCAAGAAGTGAGGAGGGACTCACACTTCTCGCGCCGGCCGCCTTGACGCGGTCTCGTAGCAGCCGGTCCGCAGTTGCGACGGTGACCTCACGTCCGTCACCGATGTCGACCTCCGCGATGACGGCCTCGACGATCGCGTCATCCCCTGACCCTGGGGCGTGGACGGTCCGCAGGCGCTCATCCTGCCCGGCCGGTATGCCCTGCCTCGCCTTGCCCTCCAGAATCAGGACGATCTCGTCATAAGGCAGTACCGCTGCCAACAGTTGTTCCTGCAGCCGGCGGGCTGCCGCCGCGCGATCACGCCACCAGCCGTCGGGGCGACTACCCATGACGTTCGCACCGTCGACAATCAGGACCTGCACTCGGACAGCGTAGGTGAGTCCAGCCTTTCGCTCAGCTGATCAACGGGATGGTCAGATACGTCGATGCGGCGCACAATCAATGGATGCGGCTGATCGAGCGGGAAAGCCAGCTGGCCGCGTTGCATGAGTACGCGCGCGAGGCTAGCCACGGGCAGGGCCGACTGGTGCTCGTTTCGGGCGAGGCCGGTGTAGGTAAATCCGTGCTGCTGGAGGAGTTTGCTCAGGAGTTGGACGAGGCTCGCTGGCTCTGGTCAGGCTGTGATGGGTTGTTTACGCCAGCCGCGCTCGGTCCGCTACTCGATATCGCCAGCCGACTAGATGGCGAGTTGCTCCAACTCTGCCGCGCTGAGGCGAAAAGAGATCAGCTGTACGGCGCATTGCTACGACAACTCGGCAACTTGCAGAGTCTGACCGTTGTGGTCATCGAGGATGTCCACTGGGCTGATGAAGCAACGCTGGATCTACTGAGTTACCTCGGCCGTCGGATCCAACACCTACCAGTCCTGCTCTTGGTCACATATCGCGACGACGCCCTAGTGCCCAACAATCCGCTGCGGCTCACACTCGGAGCGTTGGCGAGCCAGCGAGCGACCCGGCGGCTTGGCCTGCCACCGCTATCGGCGGCCGGCGTCGCGACCCTGGCAGAAGGTACGACGATTGACGCTGCTGGATTGCACCGGCTGACGGCGGGCAATCCTTTCTTCGTCACCGAAGTGTTGCAGGCTGACAGCGCCGCCCTCCCGGTGTCAGTTCGCGATGCGGTCCTTGCCCGCACGAGGACGTTGAGCGCGTCGGCACGTGATGCCCTCGATACCGCTGCCCTGATCGGGGGCAGGATGCAGTCGGAGCTGCTGCTTTCCTTAATCGACAATCCGTTCTTCGTGGATGAGCTGATCAGTCACGGTCTGTTGATCAGGGACGGAGATGATCTTAGATTCCGCCATGAGATCGCCCGAGTCGCGATCGAAGCGGCCATCCCTCCATATCGAAAGGCGGCCATTCATACCAAGATCATGGACGCGCTGCTTGCGTCGGGCTGCGATGACGATGCGCGCTTGGCCTTCCATGCCGAAGGTGCTGGTAGAGCGGACTTAGTCCTCTGGTACGGGCCTCGCGCCGCACGTCGTGCCTCTGAACTGTGGTCTCACCGGGAGGCCGCAGCGCAGTACGATCGGGCGCTGCGCTCGGCTCCGGAGAACGACAGCCGCACTCGGGCGGAACTGTCGGACGCTCTGGCACAGGAATTGGCGCTGCTGGATCGCTGGGATGAGTCGGCGGAGACACGTATCGCCGCTGTGGAGCTGTGGCGTAGGGTCGGTGATCTTCGGCGTGAGTCGCAATCGATGCGGGAAGTCTCCAAAGCGATGTGGCGACTATGCCGTGGCCAGGAATGGTTGCAATCGGCCGAGGCCGCCTTGGCCCTAGCCGAGCCGCTGGGCCCGAGCCCAGAACTAGCACGGGCATACGAAGGTATCGGGCTGGCCCGAGAGGCGCGCGAGATAGCAGAGCAGTTCAAGCTCACTGACGTGCGGAGCGACGCTCTCGATACCGAGGCATGGCAGATCCGAGGCATGGGTGGTGACTGGACCTCGCCTATGCGGGTTGCACTTGAGGTTGCGTTGGCTGGCGGCCACGAAGAGCAGGCGGGCCGGGCGTTCGCCTCCGCGTACATGATGTATGGCGACGAGCTCCGATTTTCCGAAGCCGAGCGGTCATACGGCGAGGCGTTGGCCTATTGCGAGGAGCACGACATCGGCACATTTGCGGTGTGTTTGCAAGGCCAGCGCACGGCCATACTGGAGCACAGCGGACGCTGGGACGAATGCCTGTCGCTCGGTCATGCACTGCTCGAGCTTCACACGCTCTCTCCGTGGAACCGCCTGAGACCACTGTGTAGCGCTGCGAAGGTCATGGCTCGCCGAGGCCAACCGGGTTTTTGGCCATATCTGGACGAGGCAATGGAATCCGCGATACGACTCGGGGAACCTCACTGGCTTAGACCCGTCGGAATTGCCAGAACCGAGGCCTTCTGGCTCGAGGGTCGCTTGGACGCGGCCATCTCGGAACTGGATCGAGTCCGTACCTTCTCGTCTGATGCCGTTGCTGCGATGCCGGTTGCGGCCGCATCCGGTGTTACCGCCGTCGATCGCTGCTGGATGGCTCTCTGGATGGGGCGTCTGGGCAGGACAGCGCAAGCCGTTGATATTGAGCCGTTTGCCTCACAGCTGGCAGGTGACGGCGCGCGGGCTGCGATGCTCTGGGATCGGTTGGGCTGTCCTTACCAAGCCGCGTTGGCGTTGTTGGACACCAAAGAGGAGATTCATCTTCGAGAGTCGTTAACAAGGCTTGTTGATCTCGGTGCCGAGGCCGCGGCTCGGCTGGTACGCCGGACGATGCGGGACCTTGGCATCCGCTCCATTCCCGCAGGTGTGCGTACCGCCGCACGGGCACATCCGCGAGGCCTGACCGTACGCGAGCAAGAGATCCTCGACCTTCTTTCTCAAGGTCAGTCCAACGAGGAGATCTCAGCAAGATTGTTCATTTCGGTGCGGACAGTCGAGCACCACGTATCCGCGATTCTCGGCAAACTCGGAGCTACCACGCGTAAAGGCGCCGCCGAGGAGGCGCTCAAGCTGGGTCTTACCAAGTCGGACCGCGTGTCGGTATAGGTAGCGGATTTCGAGGGCCACGAAATCTAGGTAGTCGTCTCGCCAATATGGGAGATCAGCTCCCATCAAGAGCAAGTGAGGCGCTCCTACGGTCGATCTCAAACTTCCGACCGAAGGAGGAGCCATGCCGCTCTACATGGATGTTCACAGCCTCGATGGTGCAGTGACCTTCGATGACGTGGGCAAAGCTCACCAGGCTGACCTGCAGACCCAGGGAGGCTACGACGTCAGCTATCTGCGCTACTGGGTGGACGGGAACCACGGAAAAATCTTCTGCCTTGTCGAGGCTCCCAACGCCGATCTTGCGGCGACCGTTCATCGCGAGGCCCATGGTCTCGTCGCCGAAGAGATCTACGAAGTGCAGGAGGGGTCATGAAACTGCTCCGCACTCTCGCCGTTGCGAGCACCAGCGCTGTCCTGCTAATGGGCCAAGCGGTTGCCGCGTTCGCCTGCGGGGAACACGAAACCGCAGCGTTGACGGCCCCGGCTCGCTCAGCTACGGCAAAATACCACAGTCTCACGGTCGCCAAGAAGGGTGGCTATTCGATCTTGGCTGACTCCGCCGGGATCACCTGCATCGCCGAGCCGCATATGGGTGCCATGGGAGTGCACTATGTGAAGGGCGATCTGGTGAAGACCCCTGCGATCGATGCCGCGCATCCAGAAGCACTGGTCTATGCGCCCGACCGGCACGGGCACCTGCACCTAGCCGCACTGGAGTATGTCGTGATCAAGTCCGACTGGGAATCCAGCCAACCCCAGCCAGGCGTCGGTAGCTGGGTTACTCCGGCACCGCCGATGCTCTTCGGGCAGGCATTCCAGCTCACCGACGCACCCAACAGGTACGGTCTGCCACCGTTCTATTCGCTGCATGCCTGGATCTGGAAGGACAACCCAGCCGGCACCTTCGAGATGTGGAACCCCAACGTGCATTGCGACGAGGCTTAGGGGTGGATAGTCATCAAGCGCGATTCTTCGCACGAGGCCACGAATTTCCCGTTTCGGCCAATCCAGCCGTCTTTCGTGGCCTTGTGCGAATGAACGCTGCGAAGCAATGGCCAGTGGATCGACATCAGCCAGTCCGGATTGATCACGAAAGACATCGTCCCTGAGCCGTCTCGAAACTAGCGAGCTGACCTCGAAGCTGCTTTCGCGTCACGGTGATCGCCTGATTTCGTAAACAGATCGCGGAACCCCTCCGACAGCGCCGAGCTGAGCCTGGCAAACCGTGGCCTTCGTGGGCGTGAAGCGTAGGTCTCAGGGGGCTGGTTTTCGAACGGCGCCGCCTGCCCGGTCGCCTCCGACAGGTAGTTCATCGCGTCCGGAACCTTGTCGACAATCGTCTCGAGCTGATTGATGCAGACCGTACGCAACTTACCGTCCGAAAGCTGCTTCAGCCTCGCTTCGAGGGCGTCTGGGCTCGCCGTCACGCAGTAGTGGTTGGAGAAATGCACCGATGTTTCCGACTTGACTACTCGTGCCCGGTCGGTGGAAAGCAAGAGGTGATTGTGGGCAGAAATCGGCCAGAACTGTTTCCGGCTGCGGAATCGATACGCGGCATTGGCGAGGAAGGCGGGCTGGAACTCCTCAAATAGCTCTTCCATCGCCGGTCGCAGCATCGGATAGATGGCGTGGTTAGGCGAAAAGAAATGCTCCGATGTGTAACCCAACAACTCGGCGCCCAGCAGCTTGGTATTGCCGAAGAAGCTGATCTCCTCCTCAGGCTTCCCCTTCCAGTTCTGCCAGCGGCCGCGCAGAATGATCTTGCCCTCGTTCGAAAAGAAGTCGGTGGGCTCTGCAGGGCCGACCAACATCATGTCGTCGTTGAAATACAAGAATCGATCGGCTAGGCCATCGATGCGCCACAGCATGCTTTCGATGGCGTAGGAGTTGAAGGTGGGCAGCAACCGCTCATGGCCGCGGAAAATCTCGCGATGATCGACAATGCGGATATTCTCCTGCTCGGCCCTGCGGCGATCGATCGC
>Ga0307299_10000647_pt1 | contig 11642 bp, 13 predicted proteins | sample ER_DNA_159_FD_194466 | JGI IMG/M metagenome (GOLD analysis project Ga0307299, IMG submission 194466) | Bulk soil microbial communities from the East River watershed near Crested Butte, Colorado, United States - ER_DNA_159 | ecosystem: Environmental > Terrestrial > Soil > Floodplain | place... | reverse complement strand
AGCGAGGCCACGGCGACGATCGCCGAGGTGAGTGTGAGGAATGGTTTCATTCTGAGCCTCCCTGTCGAAGTCGCCGCCCATCGTCCTCCGCCCCGGCAACGTGTCCGTCACGCGCCCGTAACGGTTCGGCCACAAAGACGGCGAGACCGCCGTGTCGCGGCGAGGAAACAGCCGTCATAGGCAGGTAGCCGCTACGCCAAAGCTAGCCGGAGCGTGAAGCGGCTACCCGCTCCGGGCGTGCTCTCGACCTCGATCGCGCCGCCGAGGAGCCGTGCGTTCTCCTGCGCGATCGCGAGGCCGAGGCCGGTGCCGCCGCCGCTGCGGGACTCGTCGGCCTTGTAGAAGCGCTCGAAGACGTGCGGCAGGTGCTCGGGCGAGATCCCCGGCCCGTCGTCCACGACCTCGACCACTCCCTCGCCGAGCCGCACCTCGACGTGCGAGCCGCCGTGCTCCAGCGCGTTGTCGACGAGGTTGGCAACGATCCGCTCGAGCCTGCGCGGGTCGCTTGTCACCTGCAGCCCGCCCCCGTCGAGGCTGACGCGGTCCTCCCAGCCGCGGGCGCGTACCACTGCCGACACGAGCGCCGCGACGTCGACGTCCTCGGCGTGGACGCTCTCGGCGCCGGCGTCGAAGCGCGAGATCTCCATCAGGTCCTCGACGAGCCGGCGCAGGCGGCCGACGTCCCCGATCAGCAGCTCGGCGGGCCGGCGCGACTCGGCGGGCATCCGCTCGAGGTGCTCGGAGAGCAGCGATGCCTCGCCGACGAGCGCGGTCAGCGGCGTGCGCAGCTCGTGCGCAACGTCGGCGGTGAAGCGCCGCTCCCTCGCTTGCGCGGCCGAGAGGGCGTCGATCTTGGCCTCGAGTGCAGCGGCCATCTCGTTGAACGACTGTGCCCAGGCGCCGAACTCGTCCTGGCCCTCGACGGGAAGCCGCGTCTCCAGCAGCCCCTCGGCCAGCGATCGTGCGGCGGCGCTCGCACGCGCCACCGGTCGCAGCGCGCTCCGTGCGAGCACGAACCCGACCAGCGCCGCGAGCAGCACGAGGATTCCGACACCCGCGAGGAGGATGTTCCGCAGCTGAGCAAGCTCGTGGCGCAGGCTCTCCTCCGAGAAGAAGAAGTAGACCTTCGTCCCTTCGGCAGGACCGCCCGTGACCAGGTAGTGGGTCCCGGCCACCGTCGTGCGTTGGTAGCCGAGCTCACCGTTGTCCACCACCTCGCGCAACCCCGGCGGAACCTGGCGCAAACCGACGCTGAAGCTCGAGACGACGCGGCCGTCGCGGACCACGACCGCCACGAAGCCACGGCGCTCGTACGCCTGCAAGAGCCTGGCGGGCAACCTGTACGCGCGCGCCACCTCGAGGTTCCGCCGCGTCTGCACGGTGGCCGAGTCGACCGAGTCCGCAAGCAGGTTGTGCCGCACGACGAAGTACGAGCCGGCGCCGAGCGCCGCCGCCGAGAGCCCGACCGCGAGCGCGAGCACGACGGTCAGGCGGCGGCGAAGCGTCACTTGCCCGCGTCGAAGCGATAGCCGACACCGCGCACGGTCTTGATCAGCACCGGCTGCTTCGGGTCGTCCTCGATCTTCGCGCGCAGGCGCTGCACCGCCGCGTCGACGAGGCGCGAGTCGCCGAGGTAGTCGTAGTTCCAGACGAGCTCGAGCAGGAGGTCGCGCGTGAACACCTGCTTGGGCCGCCGGGCGAGCTCGAGCAGAAGCCGGAACTCGGTCGCGGTCAGCGCGACCTCCTCGCCACGCTTGCGCACCATGAAGCCGTCCGGATCGATCTCGAGCCCGGCGACGGCGAACGTGCCGCCTTCGCCCACGGGTCCGGCCCGCCGCAACACCGCCTTCACCCGCGCCACCAGCTCCGGGAGCTCGAACGGCTTCGTGACGTAGTCGTCGGCGCCGAGCTCGAGCCCGACGACGACGTCGTGCAGCTCGCTGCGGGCGGTGAGCATCACGATCGGCGCCCCGCTCTCGCGGCGGATCTCGCGGCACACCTCGAAGCCGTCCATTGAGGGCAGCATCACGTCGAGCAGCACGAGATCGACCCCGCCCTCGCGGAAGCGGTCGAGCCCTTCGCGCCCGTCACCGACCGCGGTCACGCGCAACCCGGCCTGCTCCAGGCCGAGCGTGGCCACCTCGCGAATCGAGGCGTCGTCTTCCACGAGCAGCACGTGCTCGTCCACCGTGAGTCGATTATCGCGCTACGGCAGGAGGGTGACCGGGATCTGGACCGAATGCGGCGGCGTGCCGGTGCCGGCCGCGTCGTCGTCGTGGACGAGGACCGCGCCCAGCTGCGCCTTCGAGACCTTGAACGGCACCGCCACCGAGTACTTGCCGCGGCAGCCCGTGCCGCAACTCGCCGTGGTGAACGTCTTGCCGACGACCTTGCCGTCGGCGCCGAGGATCTCGACGGTCACGTTGGCCTCGAAGACGTTCGCGGTCCCGGCGACGGTCACCGGGCTCGACACGCGTGCGTCCTGCAGCGGCTTGGTGACGGTGATCGGAGACTTGACGACCTTCCCGGTCGACGTCGTGCCGGTCGTGGTCGGGGAGCTCGAGCTGTGCGATCCGCACCCGGCGAGCACGAGGGCGAGCGCGACCCCGGCGCCGAGCCTGGCTAGAGCGGCCACGTCGCCTTGACCTGCTTGAAGTTGCGTGGCCACTCGCGGTAGGCCTCGCGCGCGTCGTCCGTCTCCTCGGGTGCAGCGACGCCGTGCTCGACCGCGAGCTCGGTCACCGGGTAGTGAAGCTTCTTCCCCTCGCCGCGCGCGCCGACCATCAGGATCGCGCAGGGCCCGTCGCCCGCGCCGATGCAGATGTGCCGCGTCCCGGGCGCGAAGTGCATGAAGTCCCAGGCCTTCAGCTGCCGCTCCTCCTCCTCGACCAGGAGCAGGCACTCGCCGGAGAGAACGAGGAAGTCCTCCTGAACGCTCTCGGAGTGGTAGAGGCCGTTGACCTGGCCCGGACGGAGGACGTGGATCCCGATCCCGTACTGCTCGAACTCGCCCTCGGGCTCGCCGAAGGTCGACCACTCGCCGCCTCGGTCGTCCTGCGTCCAGACGGAGTCCGCCATGTTGACCACGAACCAGCCCGGCGAGGTGACGACCATGCCCTCGTCCGTCTGCTCGATCTTCGCCTCGGGCGCGGTCACGAGCGGCAGCCTACAACGGCGAGGGGAGCGGCTCGCGCCGCTCTCCTCGGCCTGATTCCTAGGCGAAGAACATGAAGACGGCCGTGTGCGGGGCGGTGCCGTCGTTCAGCTGGCGGCTGACCGCCCGAACGCGAGACAAAGTCAAGTGGCGCACCCTGGTCCCCGCCGGTGCTAGCTTCCGGCCCGTGGGCGCCACGGCCGCTTCTGCCGCTGCCGAGCCGCGGCGGCGAATCCGCCCCCGGCTCGTCTACGGCGTCGCCGCGGTGCTGTTGCTGATCGCCGCGATCCTGTCCGTCGCCGACGTCGGCGAGCAGCCCGGGCGGCTCTCCGACTGGCAGGCGTTCGTCCTCGGCCTCACGCAGGGCCTGACCGAGCTCCTGCCGATCTCATCGTCGGGCCACCTGATCCTCGTGCCCTGGCTTGCCGACTGGCACTACCTCGAGGCGCACCCGAGCTTCAACAAAACCTTCGACGTCGCGCTTCACCTCGGCACGCTGGTCGCGGTCGTCGTCTACTTCTGGGCCGACGTCGTGCGCTACGTCGTAGCCTGGGGGCGCTCCGTCGGCCACCGCAGCGTGCGCACCGACGACGAGCGCATCGCCTGGTGGATCTTCGCGGCCACGATCCCGGCCGCAATCGCCGGCGCGCTCGGGGAGGAACCGATCGAGAAGCATCTCGGGCAGCCCTGGCAGATCGCGATCTTCATGGCCGTCTTCGCCGTCCTCCTCTGGCTCGCCGACCGCTTGCCACAGGAGAAGCGGATCCGGGACCTCGGCTTCTGGCCGGCGCTCGGGGTCGGCCTCTCGCAGATCCTGGCGCTGATGCCCGGGGTCTCGCGCTCGGGGATCACGATCACGACGGGCCGCTTCCTGCGGCTCGACCGCGACTCGGCCGCCCGCTTCGCCTTCCTGCTCTTGATCCCGATCGTCTTCGGAGCGGTCGTCTACAAGGGGCTCAAGCACGTCGTGCTGGAGTCGCTCCCGCCGGGCTCGGTGGGGCCGTTCGTCGTGGGGACGATGGTCGCAGCCGCCGTGGGCCTCGTCGCGATCGACCTGCTGCTCGGCTACCTGCGCCGGCACGACTACACGCTGTTCGTGATCTACCGGCTGGCGGTGGCGGCCTTCATCGTGATCGTGATCGCCAGCGGCTGGCGCGGCGCGCACTTCTAGACCAATCGGTGACGAAAGCGCGCCGAGAGGCGCGCGGGCGCGGATCGGGCGGTCGGCACGCCGGTATCGGTGGGCGCAATCGACCGAGAGGAGATCTCAGATGCGCCTGTTTCGAAGTCGCGTGCTGCTCGTCGCGGTGCCGCTGGCCCTGGCCGCCGGTGTCGCGCTGGCCGCGCAGCCCGCGGGAAAGTCGTCGGCCGCGGCCATCAACGCGTGCGTGAAGAAGAGCAGCGGCCAGGTCCGGATCGTCCGGGCCGCTGGCTCCTGCCGCCGCGGCGAGCGAGCGATCGCGTGGAACGTCGCCGGCACGCGTGGCCCGAGCGGCGTCACCGGCGCACCGGGCCCACGCGGACCCGCGGGCTCCGCCGGGCCGACCGGCGTCAAGGGCGACGCAGGAGCACGCGGGGCGAATGGGCCTGCCGGAGCGGCCGGGCCACAGGGCCCTGCAGGCCCAGCCGGGCCGGCAGGACCTGCGCTGCCCTCCCTGGAGAGCCTGAACGGCGTGGGCTGCCACGTCGGCGGCGTCGCGGGTACCGCTTCCCTCACCTACGACGCGACCGGCATCGCCACCCTCAAGTGCACCGCCTCGGCAGGTAGCTCGGCCGTCCTGCGCGTCAACGAGTTCATGACCGGCTCGACCGGAGCGGCCTCGAACGAGTTCGTCGAGATCGTCAACGCGGGCACGACAGCCGCAGATGTCGGCGGCTTCAAGATCGCCTACCGCTCGGCCGCGGGCTCGAGCGACATCACGCTGGCCACGATTCCCACCGGCACGTCGATCCCGGCCGGCGGCTTCTACCTGGTCGGCGGCAGTGGCTATCTCGGCTCGCACACGCCCGACCAGAGCTTCTCCGCCTCGCTGGCCTCAACAGGCGGCGGCCTCGCCGTGCGAGACAGCACGGGAGCGATCCTCGACTCCGTCGGCTACGGCGACGCCACGAACACGTTCGTCGAAGCGCATGCGGCTTCCGCCCCGCCGGCCACGGCGGCGCCCGGAAGCAGCTCGGGCCGGATTCCCGACGGCCACGACACGAACGACAACGCGCCTGACTTCTCGGTCAGCGCGACCCCATCCCCCGGGGCCGCGAACCACTAGGGACGACCACGCGGGCGGCGCTCCCCACGGCTGAGCGCCGCCCGCCAATCACTCCAAGGGGTGATTCCGCTCCGCGGGCCCACACCGATACTCCGCATGCGGGTTCACCCTCGCATGGCGATTACACAAACAACTGCGGAAACTGCGGCGATTGGTCTCATCGATCCACACACCCTCGTACGGTCGCTCTCGCCCGAGCTCATGCTCGTGGATCCAGAGCTGGCCGAACGGGCTCGCGAGCTCCTGCGGGAGCCGCACGAGGCCAACGGAAAGGGCGTCTACATGTCGGCACTAGGGACTCACGAAATCACTGCGGGGATGAGCCTCGGGCTCGAGCCCCCGCTCAGCCCGCCGGTGGTCCGGAGCCCCATGGGTTCCGCGATGCCTACCGGCGACGGCCTCGCTGGACTGCCGACGCCGCCTCCGGCGATCCGGCCCCCCGAGAGCGCTGCCCCGGCTTCCACGCCGGCGCCGGCGCCTGCGCCTGCGCCTCAGGCCGAGGTGCCCCAGCAGCCCGAGCCGGCCCCCGCGCCCGCTCAGCCCGAGCCTTTGCAGCCCGACCTCGCACCTCCGGCGATGGTGCCCGAGCCCGCCCAGGTCCTCCCTGAGGCCCCGGCTGTCCAGCCGGAGCCGCAGCCCGAGCCCGAGCTGCCGGCGATGGCTCCCGTCGAGGCCCCGGCCGAGCCGGTAGTCGACTACTTCGCGAGCGAGACCGCCGAGCCCGTCCCCCCGGTGCCTGCGCCGGTCGAGGAGCTCACCCCGATCGAGCCGGTCGAGCTGCCCCAGATCCAGCCGGTCCCGGTCGCAGCGCCGGCGCCCGCTCCCGTCGAGGAGCCTGTCGTCGAGCTGCCCGCGATGGCGCCGCCGGAGCTCGCGCCCGAGCCCGCGGCCCTCATGGCCCCCGAGCCCGTCGAGCTCACTGCGCTGGCTCCCGAGCCCGAGCCGGCACCCGAGCACGAGCTGGTCGAGCTGTCTCTGCCGGTCGTCGAGCAGGCGCCCGAGCACGAGCTGATCGAGCTGCCCCTGCCGGTCGTCGAGTCGCTCATGGTCACCCCCGAGCCGGCTCCTGCCCCGGCATCCGAGCTCGAGGAGCTCTTCGCTCCGAAGCGCACCGACTTCCGCGTCGTCGTCCGCCTGAAGGAGGGCGATGGCGTCGAGGTCGGCTCCTTCCGTGACTTCGGCACCGCGATGGAAGGCGCCCAGGAAGTGATCGAGCAGTTCTCGACCGCGTCCGAGGGCCAGTGGCCCTTCTACGCCGGCCGCTTCATCCGCCCCGACCTTATCGTCTCGGTAGACGTGGTCGAGGGCGACGAGAACTAAGCCCGACCGACGTAGATCACGACGGTCGAGCCCGCGGGCGCCTGCTTGCCGCCGCCGGGCTGCTCGTCCACGATCTTGCCGACCTCGCTGCGTGCGGTGACCTGCTGCACGAGCAGTTGCACCTTGAAGCCCGCCGCCTGCAGGCGCGCACGGGCGGCCGCCGGATCCTGGCCGAGCACGTCGGGAACGGCGCGCTGCTCGCCGGGGGTCGGGCCGAGCGAAACGTTGAGCTGGATCCGCGTCCCGCGCTTCTGCGTCGTGTTCGCCTGCGGCGACTGCGAGACGACCGTGCCCTGCGTCTCGTCCGATGGGACGTAGACGACGCCCGCCTTGAGGCCGGCGGCGTTGAGCCTGGACTGCGCCGCTGCCTGCGGCAGGCTGGTCACGTCGGGAACTGACACCGACGCCGGCGGAGGCGGAGGCGGAGGTGGAGGCGGTGGCGGTGGCGGCGGAGGCCCGCCGCTGGAGCGCTGCCCGTTCGAGACGTTCAGCCTCACGGGCGTCCCGCCGGGCACGCGCTTGCCCGCGGGAGGCGTCTGCGCGACCACGGTTCCCTTCGGCTGCGTCGAGGGCACGGCAAATGCCTTGGGCACGAGCCCGGCGCCGCGCACCGTCTGAACGGCGTCGTCGCGGGACTGGCCGACCACGTTGGGGACGGTCACGAGCCCACGCGAGACGCGCACGATCACGGTCGAGCCGCGAGCCACCCTGGTGCCGGCGGCCGGGCTCTGGCCGAGCACGGTCCCGGGCGGCTTCTTGGACACGACATTGGCGGTCTGAATTTGGAAGCCCTTGGCCTGCAGCGTCCGGATCGCCTGAGCCGTGCGCATGCCGACGACGCTCGGCACGGCCACGGTCTGGGCGGCCGACACGGTGAGCGTCACGACCGAGCGGCGGGTGACATGCGAGCCCGGGCCCGGATCCTCGGCGACGACGATCCCGGCCGGGGTTGGGCTCGGTCGCGTCGAGATGCGCGCCACGAGCCCCTTCCGGTTCACGCGCGCGACAGCCTCCTGCTGCCTCAGGCGCACCACGTTGGGGACGACCACGGTCGAGGCGCTCTTGTTGCCGTCGTCGCGGGTCAGCAGCCAGAGCGCGACGAGGCCGCCGATGACCAGCAGCAACAGAAGCAGCAGCCACGGCCAGAGCAGCGGGCGCGGCGGAGGAGGCGGAGGCGGTACGACCTCCTCTTCCTCCACGACCGGGGCGCCCTGCTCGACGACCGTTTCGGCCTCTCTCCTGCGCATGGGAGCACGGCGTCGTCTCATCCGGGACGTCATGTCCGCTCCGCTGAAAGCCCGAACCTCGCGTTCAAGAAATCTTTCCAATTCGCCCACGGGGGCCTAACGCGGCGGGCTTTTACTTAGGCCACGCAGGCTCTCAATGGGAGGTCCGTTTTCATGGCACGCAAGCTGATCGTTCTCGCACTCGCACTCGGTCTCGGCCTCGCCGTCACCGGTGTCGCGGGTGCGCGCTGGTTCAACGTCATCCGCGGCACGCGCGGTGACGACGTGATCGCAGGCACCGCGAACCGCGATCTCATCCTCGCCTTCGGCGGCAACGACCAGATCACCGCGGCCGAAGGTCGCGACATCGTCTACGCCGGCAATGGCAACGACACCGTCGACGGCGGCCCCGGCCTCGACCGCATCTTCGGCGGGCTCGGCGACGACACGCTCACCGCCGGAAACGGCCGCGCCGTGATGTGGGGCGGCTACGGCAACGACACGCTCACGGCCGGCGATAACGGCCTCAGCCGCCTCCACGGCGGTCCCGGCGACGACACGCTGAACGGCGGCGCACGGCGTGACTTCATCTGGGGTGGCCGCGGCGTCGACCACGAGTTCGGTGGCGACGGCAACGACGTCCTCCACGCGCTCGCCCGCGACAACCAGGTCGACACGCTCGACTGCGGACCCGGCGACCACGACGTCGCTTGGCTGCGCGCCGGCGAGTCCGACACGACCGTCAACTGCGAGGTCGTGAAGACCGTCTCTGTCGGCTCGGACGGCTAGCACCAGCACTCTCCCCGCAACGCCCACGTCCCACCACGAGGCCCGCCCAACCGGCGGGCCTCGCCCTTTGTAGGGTCGCCGACGATGAGCGGGCTCGAGCTGGTCGCGGTTGCCGTCTGGTCCTTCGTCGTCGCGCTGGCCGGCGGGGCGGTCGGGCTCGTGCTCGGCAACCTGCGGCTGCCGCTGTTCGTGGCCGCGGCCTCGTCGCCCGCGGCGGGCGGTGGAGCGAACATCGCGGTCTCGGGAATCGCGGCCGCGACGGCAGGGGCGGCGCACATTCGTGCGGGCCGGGTGAACTGGCGCCTCTTCCGCTGGATGGCGCCGCCCTCGATCGTGGGCGCGCTCGTCGGCGGCTACCTGGCCGGGCGCGTGCCGAAGACTGCTCTGCTGCTGGTCATCGCAGCCGTGCTCTTCTACAGCGGCCTCGACCTGCTGCTGCGCCGGCCGCGCGAGGCGCGCGTGCGAACGGAGCCTTCGCTCGTCGCCGCCGTGATCTCGGGAGCGGTGATCGGGTTGCTCGGCGGTTTCGTCGGCCTGATCCTCGGCTCGCTGCGGATGCCCGCGCTGCTGCGGCTCGTCGGCGAGCCGGCCTCACGCGCGGTGGGGACGAACCTCGCTGTCGGCGTCTGCGTCGGCATCGCCGGCCTGCTCGGCCACCTGCCCTCGGCCGCCCCGGACTGGCGCCTGATTCTCGTCGGCGGCGCCGCGTCGGTGCCGGCGGCGCTCCTGGGCGCGCGGCTCACCGGTCGGCTCTCTGAGCGCGCCCTCGTTCAGGCGATCGGCGCCGTGCTCCTCGTCGCCGGGGCCGGCGCGGCGATTCAGGCGTTCGTCTGAGCCTCGACCCGCTCGAGAAAGTCGCCGACGGTGTCGAGGTAGCGCTCCGGATCCTCGAGGTACGAGGTGTGCGAGCAGCCCTCGAAGAGGACCCACTCTGACCCGGCGATGCCCGCGTGGAGCGGCTCGACCAGCGCAGGCGTGCACTCGTCGTGCTCGCCCGAGGTGATCAGCGTCGGCACCTCGATCTCGCCGAGTCGGGCGATCACGTCCCACTCCTTCAGCGTTCCGGTGACGGTGAACTCGTTCGGCCCCCACATCGTCTCGTAGACCTGCAGGCCGAACTTCGCCCGCGCCCGCTTGACCACCTCCGGCTCGGGGTCGAGACGGCAGATGTGCCGGCGCTTGAACTCGTCCTCGGCCGCCTTCTGGTCCAGCCCGGCCGGCAGCTCACCGTGCAGGCGCAGCGTCTCCTCGGCCCACCGGGGCGCGCTCGTCGGCGTCGAGTTGAGCACCAGGCTCGCGAGCCCGGCGGGCTGCGTCAGCGCGTACTCGACCGCGAGCATCCCGCCCCACGACGAGCCGAGCAGGTGCACTCGTTCGAGCCCGAGCCCGTCGCGCACCGAGCGCAGCTGCTCGAGGAAGAGATCGACCGTCCAGAGCCACGGGTCGTCCGGCCGGTCCGACTCCCCGCCGCCGAGCTGGTCGTAGAAGACGACGCGCCGGCCCGCGCGCGAGAGCTCGCCGAGACCCTCGAGCACGTCGTGCGCGCTTCCGGGGCCGCCGTGCAGGACGAGCAACGGGAGCCGCCCCGGCTCCTCGCCGTTTCCGAAGGCGGCGTACGCCGTCTGCCACTCCCGAAACGGGAGGCGACCCACCATCAACCGGCGACCGGTTAGCCGACCGTCCAGGTGTCGCCCGCGTGCAGGAGCTCGGCGAGGTCGCCCTCCCCCTGCTCGCTGCGGGCGCGCTGGAGCTGCTCGTCGAGGAGGCGGTCGTACACCGCACGCTCGACGTCGCGGAAGACTCCGATCGGCGTCGGCCCGTGAGGCGTGTGCGAGAGCCGAGCCAGCGCGTTGGCGAGGCTGGTCGTCTCGGCATGCTCGTCGTGGACGAGGAGCTCGCTCTCGGCCACCCCGTCCACGAGCTCGGCCGAGCCGTCCGGCTGCAGCTGCACGCCACGCTCCCCGTCCGCGCCGAAGCGGATCGGCTGCCCGTGCTCGAGCAGGATCCGGTTCTCCTTCTGGTCGCGCACCGCGTCGAAGGCGCCGTCGTTGTAGACGTTGCAGTTCTGGTAGATCTCGACGAAGGCCGCGCCCGGATGAGCGTGCGCCCGGCGCAGGGTCTCGGTCAGGTGCGCGCGGTCGGTGTCGATCGAGCGCGCGACGAAGGTCGCCTCGGCCCCGAGCGCCAGCGCCACCGGGTTGAACGGATGGTCGACCGACCCCATCGGCGTCGTCTTGTTCACCGTCCCGAGCGGCGACGTGGGCGAGTACTGCCCCTTCGTCAGCCCGTAGATCTGGTTGTTGAACATCAGGATCTTCACGTTCACGTTGCGACGCAGCGCATGGATCAGGTGGTTGCCGCCGATCGAGAGCGCGTCGCCGTCGCCGGTCACGACCCACACCGAGAGATCGGAGCGCGAGAGCGCGAGCCCGGTCGCGATCGCCGGCGCACGCCCGTGGATCGAGTGGATGCCGTAGGTCTCGACGTAGTAGGGGAAGCGGGCCGCGCAGCCGATCCCCGAGATGAAGACGATCCGCTCACGCGGAATCCCCAGCTCGGGCAGGAAGCCCTGCACCGCGGCCAGGATCGCGTAGTCCCCGCAGCCCGGGCACCAGCGCACTTCCTGATCGGTCTTGAAGTCCTTAGCCGCGAGATGGCCATTGCCGTTTTCGGTCACAGAAGAGCCTCCATAGCGTCAGCCAGCTCGCCGGCTGTCAGCGGCACGCCGCGCACGCGGTTGTAGCCGACCGCATCGACCAGGAACTCGGCGCGCACGAGCTTCACGAGCTGGCCGAGGTTCATCTCCGGCACGAGCACGCGGTCGTAGGAGCGCAGCACCTCGCCGGTGTTCCGCGGGAACGGGTTCAGGTGGGTCAGGTGCGCCTA
>Ga0307299_10000646_pt1 | contig 11649 bp, 8 predicted proteins | sample ER_DNA_159_FD_194466 | JGI IMG/M metagenome (GOLD analysis project Ga0307299, IMG submission 194466) | Bulk soil microbial communities from the East River watershed near Crested Butte, Colorado, United States - ER_DNA_159 | ecosystem: Environmental > Terrestrial > Soil > Floodplain | place: USA... | reverse complement strand
CTGCGCTCTTCTAGGACCTGAAACCCATCGCTGTCACTCTCGGTGCTACTCGCATGGCTCCCTGGGATGGGTGAACCTGGCGCATATGCTGGCCCGGTTGCTCAAGGACCAGGGAGAGATCATGAAGCGGCTTCTCGTTGCCGTGGCGGCAACCCTGCTGCTTGCGCTCGCTGGATGTTCTGGTGAATCTGCTGCGACGGGCCCGTCGACACCAACCAGCCCGCCTTCAGAGGCGGCGGCCCCGGATGGCTCCAGCCCCAGCGCCTCGACGTCGAGCCCGATGCTGAGTGATTGTCTCAATGGGCGCTACCGCCTTGTTCGCTTCGTCGGTGTCGGGGAGAAGGGAACCTACGGGACGGGTCAGGGCGGAGACGTCACGGTGACCTTCGACAATGGCAGCTACCGGCTGCGCGGCGCAGGCAAAGATCCGATCAAACTGACGTTGGCCGGCCAGAATGCCGGGCTACTGGTGGACGGGACTATCGGCGGCAGCTACCAGCTGCAGGGAGATCGGGCGAGCTTCACAGTCGGCGAGAGCACCGGCTCTGCCACGCTTCAGGTCGGTCCGGCGAAGAAGTCTCTGCCGATATCGCAGGTTGCCGACGTGCTCGCCCAAGAAGGTGAGGCTGGTCTGGCCTGCGCCAACGATGCGCTCATCGTGACTCTCCAGGACCTCCGCCTCGAACTGGGCAGGGCCTGACCCCGCCCAGCATGCGGAGTCAAACCGTACGACCGTCCTCGGTGTAGGCCATCTCATCGGGACCGAGCCCAACGGCGAGGCTGAGCCGGCGAAAGGCCAGCGGAGTCAGCAACTGGCTTGCTGTTGATAAGTCCGTGAGCGCGACAGCCTTGATCTCGGTCGGCTGCAGCGACCAATAAGCAAGATCGCCTTCGGCCACTACGCCACCATCGAAGATCATCTCTATGGCGTCGTCCCAGCCGAGGTAGGGCGGCATCCAGTCGACGACTAGCAGCCGGCCGATCTCAAGATCGATGCCGAGTTCTTCGCGCACCTCACGCGCAGCACCGAGGCGAGGTGGCTCCAGCGGCTCGACGATGCCCCCGGGAAGCTCCCAGTCTTCCTTGAACTGTGTCTCGCAGAGCAGCACGCGATCTTGTACGTCCCGCATCAGTACGTGGGCAATGAGTCGCTTCTTCGGTAGCGCCGAATTCATCACGCTGGAGAAGCCATGACTCCCGCCAACCTCATCAGATGCGAGTCTGGCGAACAGGCACAAGTCGGCGTACGAGCCGTCCGACATTTCCAGCACCTGGCGGCGTACCCCCTCGAGGCGGAAGCCTGCCCGCAGCACTGCCCGCCGAGCACCAGGCTCACCAGCCGGGACCGATATCTCGATGCGGCGCAAACCCTCGCTTACCAGGATGTCCTCCGCAGCGACTCGAACAGCCCGCTCCAGCGCTTCGGGGCTGGCCGAGCCGCTCCAGCCGAACGTCGCTGTTCGGTCCCCGGAGATACTGACGGTCAGCTCAAGATCACTCACCAGTCGAGCCTAGATCCCACGTAAACGGACCGTGGCGGTACGAGCGAGTCCACGAGGTGGGACACTGCTCCGGCTGGATGTCACCGAGAGCGGTTGACCGAGTTGCTGATCGAGTTTCTCGGGTCGGTCCATTACCACCATGAGGATGAGCCATTAATCAGGATCGCCGGACATGGCGGGAGCGCCTCCGCCGGCACGACGTGCCGGTGTTCCTGGTGGTCACCTTCGCGCTGACCTGGGCCGTCTGGGTGCCCAGAGCTCTCGGCGTTCAGGTCGGACTGATCGGTCGGCTGTGGACCTGGGCCCCTGCGTGGGCCGCGCTCGGCTGCGCAGCAGTGATGTACGGCCGGCTCGGCGAGGAACTGGCCTGGCGTGGCTATCTGCTGCCCCGGCTCCTCATTCGGCACCGAGCCGTATCTGCGAGCCTCATTCTCGGAGTCATTTGGTGGCTATGGCATTTGCCGCTGGTCTGGACGGCTGGCGCAGCGATGGAGGGTCGCCAACTGTGGCTGCTGCTGGCTGATCTGATGGCCATGTCGCTGATCTTCACCTATGTATTTCTGGGTACCACAGGCAGCGTCTTGATTGCCATCTTGCTGCACGCGGCGACCAATCTGTTTGCCGTGTCGCCGCCATCGGGCCCGGATGGTGACCTGACCGTGCCCCTCGTCGCGCTGGTGATGAAGATCGTGCTCGTAACCGCGCTGTTCCTTCGGCTGCCCCGATCATTCGGTGATGGTCGCAGCGCCGCGAGCCTTCCGATGCTGGCGGACCGCCAACGTGACTGATGCGGACCGCCGCTGGCGATTGACGGTTCGGCTAGATCGGCTGGGTCGAGGTCGGACTACCCGCCGAATCCGGTGAAGCCGGTCCAACCCTAGAAGCTTCGGCAGTGGCTGCTGCGTCGACAGGTTGTCCCAACTCGGCCTCTGCACCGGCCGCTCCGGCCGCGGGCTTGGGCCGCCGAGGTTGCGCAGGTCCAGTCACCGCTTTGTCTGTGGTGGTCGTCTGCGGCGAGGCCATCTTGGCGGCGGCCCGCACTGCGCGGGTGGCTCTCTCCGTCTCGATCGGCTGCTCCTCATCCAGCTCGGGTTCCAGCCGCAGCCACACCGCACCAAGCGGCGGGATGGTGACCGACGCGGATGCCGCGTAGCCGTGCGACGGCACAGGATGAGCAACGACCTTTCCAAGGTTTCCGATCAAGCCCGTGCCGTCGTACACCTCGGCGTCGGTGTTCAAGATCTCCTTCCAGACCCCTTCCTGGGGCAGCCCGATCTGGTGGTCTGGGCGTGACTCGGAAGAGAAGTTGGTGATGCAAGCGATCATCTGGCCGTCACCGTCGAAGCGGAGCCAGGAGAAGATATTTCCACCGCGATCATCGGCGTCGATCCAGGAGAAGCCCGATGCGTCTGTGTCTCGCTTCCAGAGGGCGGGGTGTTCCTTGTAGATCTCGTTGAGGTCCCTGATCAGTCGTTGGACGCCGCGGTGTCCCCATTCCGCACTCTGCCACCAGTCGATGCTGCGGCTTTCGGAGAACTCTCGACGCTGGCCGAACTCGGTGCCCATGAAGAGCAGCTTCTTGCCCGGATGCGCCCACATGAAGGCGTAGAAGGCCCGCAGCGTGCCAAACTTCCGCCACTCATCCTGAGGAGCACGCTCGAACATCGAGCCTTTGCCGTGCACCACTTCGTCATGGCTGATCGGCAGGATGAAGTTCTCTGAGTAGGCGTACGCCATCGCGAAGGTCATCTCGTGGTGGTGAAACTGCCGGTAGACCGGCTCGCGGCCCAGATAGCGCAGCGAGTCGTTCATCCAGCCCATGTTCCACTTGAACCCGAAGCCGAGGCCGCCGTATTCGGTGCTCTGCGTCACGCCCGGCCAAGAGGTGGACTCCTCGGCGACCATTACGCTGCCGGGCTCGCGTCCGTAAGCATGTGAATTGGTCCGCTGCAGCAGCTCGACCGCGTCCAGGTTCTCGTTGCTGCCATATTTGTTCGGCACCCACTGACCCGCTTCGCGGGAGTAGTCCAGATAGAGCATCGAGGCGACGCCGTCTACCCGCAGCCCGTCGATGTGGAATTCCTCCAGCCAGTAGTAGGCGTTGGAGATGAGAAAGCTCTTCACCTCGTTGCGGCCGAAGTTGAAGATGTAAGAACCCCAGTCGGGGTGCCAACCCAGACGCGGATCCTCGTGTTCGTACAACGCGGTTCCGTCGAAGCGCTGCAACGCCCATGGGTCGGTCGCGAAGTGCCCGGGTACCCAGTCAACAATGACGCCGATCCCGGCCTGATGAAGCTTGTCGACGAGGTGCCGGAACTCATCCGGGGAGCCGAATTTCGACATTGGAGCGAAGTAGCCGGTGACGTGATAGCCCCAGGACCCTTCGAACGGATGCTGGGCAACAGGCATGAACTCCACATGGGTGTAGCCCTGCCAGCTGACGTACTCGACCAGCTCGTTGGCCAGCTCGAGGTAGGTGAGGCCCTGGCGCCAGGAGCCGACGTGCACCTCATAGATGCTCACCGGTTCCGCGTGCATGGCCTTCTGCCCGCGATACCACATCCAGTCGTCGTCGCCCCAGACGTACTGGCTCTCATAGACGATGGAGGCGGTATGTGGAGCAGCCTCGGCAAAGCGTGCCATCGGGTCGGCCTTGAGCCGCCACACACCGTCGGCACCCAGCACCTCGAACTTGTAAAGGCTGCCGGTGCTGGCCCCTTCGACGAACAGCGCCCAGACCCCGGCTCCGGGGACCAGCTGCATGTAATGGCCCTCGCCGTTCCAGTAGTTGAAGTCACCGACCAGCCGCACAGCCTGTGCGTTGGGAGCCCAGACCGAGAATCGGGTGCCGAAGACCTGCCCGCGTTCGGGGTCGTCGACGGCCATTTCGTGGGCGCCCAACCGGCGCCAGCACTCGGTGTCATGCCCCTCGTGGAAACCGGTGAGGTCCCAGCCAGTCAGACCGCCGCTCGGATCGTACGACATGGGTGCTACTCCTGTTCTCTGGTCGGGCTCGCAAGCTCGCCGGATTGATTGGGCGGGTCCGCTAGATCTGCCACCGCGCGGAGCGGGATGCCAATCCAGTCCGGGCGATTCCGCATCTCGTAGACGACCTCGTAGATCGCCTTGTCAGCCTCGTACGCGCGGAGCAGGCTTCCCTTGGTCGCATCCAACTCCGCGCCGGCATAGCCGCTCAAGAATGCAGCGCGACATGCTACTGCCCAGGGTGTGCTGAACGGTCCAGGCACACTCGCAGCCACGTAATCGAAAGACCGCAGCATGCCCGCGACATCTCGCCACACCGAGTCAGGAGCGCGGCGTTCGGCCATCGTCTTGGCCGGCTCACCCTCGAAGTCGATGATCTTCCAGCCGGAAGGTGTGTGCAGCGTCTGGCCGAGATGGAAGTCCCCGTGCAGCCGCTGGGTAGCCAAGGTCTGCGTGTTGAGCGCCTCGAAGCAGCGCAGCAGACCCGGGACGTGCGGCGCCAGCGCCGGGGCGATCCGCACCGCCTCGCGCAGCCGGTTCATCATGATCAACGCCGTACCCGCGCCGAGCACCTGCGCGGTGTGAAAGGAAGAACGCAGAGCGTGGTGGATCTCCGCTAGCGCTCTGCCGAGCGCCTCGGCCTCTGCGACGAAGGCAAATTCTGAATTGATCGTGGCCGAGGCGTTCTCGGCTCGAAGCGATTCGAGCGCCAGCTCCCAGCCGTCGACGGCGCTCGCCAACTTCTCAATCACCATGGCGAGATCGGCGTCCAGCTGCCGCCCTCTGGAGACCCAGCTGCCTTCGATCCATCCGAACAGACCGGCGACATCGGTGATGCCAGCGGCGTTGAGCGCGGCATGTACCTCGATATCGAGGTTGTGGCCGAGTTCCAGCCGACGGAAGAGCTTCAGGATCGCCTGATCGCCCAACATCACCGAGGTGTTGCTCTGTTGCCCCGTGAACAGCCGCGGCTCGAGGTCACCGCTGAAGGTCGACGCAGTTGTTGGATTGAATCGGGCCTCGCTCGCAGGGCTGCGCAGCCGACGACCGCCCCGCAGCGCGGTGAGAATCACCCGACACGCATCCGGATCCTGTGCGGCGTCATACGCGATGACCGGACCAAGATCAGGATCGGTGAACCGACCGATCTCTGCCTGGTGCAGCTCCGCGTGCGGAGCCGGCCGGTAGGACATCGCAAGGTGGTAGTACTCGATCGGAGTTGGTTCAGTGGGCCGGACCATCTCAGGCGGATCGCTAGCAGCGGATTCCTGCGTCGGCTCCAGATCCTCCTCCGGCTGGGCAGGCGCGGCAGCGGACAGCTCGGGATCCTCTTCAGGCGGATAGGCCAGCTCGGCGATCTCGAACCGCACTCCGGGCGCGGCGGCGGGCCGGAAGAAATCGGAAATCTCGGTGAGCCAGGGCAGTGGCGTCAGTGATCGAAACTGGACCCGCCGACCCTTGCCGGCGAACCACCGCGCATTGGAGATGTACCTCAGGACCTGATCGGCAACCTGAGGATCGGCTGTGCCGCTCATGGCGCCCTAAACCTGTGCGGTGGCCGGCGCTGCGCTAGCCGAGCCTGAGGCTGCGCTCCGGGAGCCGTACCGGACCAGCGTGAGAATGTGCGCCGGATCGTCGTAAGTGAGCCTGACGAAGGCGTGCTGTCCCCAGCGCCAGGTCTGTCCCGTGAGCTCGTCGTGGACGAGGTAGACATCACGTGCAGTCAGTCCCAGCGCCTCCATGTCAAGGTAGACCTCGGTCTCGACGATGTTGTGCGGATCAAGGCTGACGACCACGATCACCACGTCTTCGCCGCTCCTCTTGGAGTAGACCATGGCGCTGGCGTGCGGGGCGTGGTGGAAATGCAGGTCGCGCAGCTGTTGCAGTGCGGGGTGCTCCTTCCGCACTTGATTCAGCTTGCCAAGCAGCATATTGAGGTTCTCGCCGCTCTCTTCGGCTGCCTTCCAGTCCCGCGGCCGGTACTGGAACTTCTCCGAATCCAGATACTCCTCGCGGCCCTGGGCGAGCGCGGCGTTCTCGAACAGCTCGAAGCCCGAGTAGATGCCCCACAGCGGTGAGAGCGTCGAGGCAAGCACAGCGCGGATGGTGAATGCCGGCTTGCCACCCCACTGCAAGAAGTGGGGCAGGATGTCGGGTGTGTTGGGCCAGAAGTTTGGCCGGAAGAAGCTGTCGGTCTCGCTGGTCAGCTCCTTCATGTACGCCTCGATCTCCCACTTCTCATTGCGCCAGGTGAAGTAGGTGTAGGACTGCTGAAAACCGACCTTGCCGAGCGCGTGCATCATCACTGGCTTGGTGAAGGCCTCCGAAAGGAAGAGCACATCCGGATCGGTCTTCCGAACCTCGCCGAGCAGCCAGGCCCAGAAGTTGACCGGCTTGGTGTGCGGATTGTCGACGCGGAAGATGCGCACACCGTGGCTCATCCAGAGCTTGATGATCCGCAGGCTCTCCAGGTAGATCCCGTCCCGGTCGTTGTCGAAGTTGATGGGGTACATGTCCTGGTACTTCTTCGGCGGATTCTCCGCGTACGCGATGGAGCCGTCAGCGCGCTTGGAGAACCACTCGGGGTGCTCGGTGACCCACGGGTGATCGGGTGATGCCTGGAGTGCGAAATCCAAGGCAACCTCAAGTCCCAGCGAATTGGCCTTGGCGACGAACCGGTCGAACGCGTCGAAGTCGCCGAGGTCGGGATGGATGCTGTCGTGGCCGCCCTCGGCCGCACCAATTGCCCAGGGGGAGCCAGGATCGGTCGGTCCCGCGCTCAGCGTGTTATTCGGCCCCTTGCGAGCCGTATTGCCGATTGGGTGGATGGGCGGAAGGTAGACCACGTCGAAGCCCATCGCCGCCGCGGCTTCCAGGCGTTCGTGTGAGCTGTCGAAGGTGCCAGAGATCCACTTCTGGTTCTCCTCGTCCCACTCCGCACCCTGAGAGCGCGGGAAGAACTCGTACCATGAGGAGAACAAAGCCTTGCGGCGATCGACGAAGATCGGATAGTCCCGGGTAGGCGAGACCCGCTGGCGCGGACCGAAGCGTCTCATTGCTGCGCGTACCTCGCCGGCCAGTACCACCTCGAGCCGATCCTCGACCTGCTGTCCGGAGTCCAGGTTCTTTGCCGCACCCTGCAGCAGAGCTGCCGCCTGATAGTCCCCGGCTGCCTCGGCGTCGGCAGCGGCTCCGTCGAACAAACCAATGCCTTCGGTGCACACCAACGCAACGTCGATGCCAGCGGGAATCTTGATCTCCGCGTTGTGGACCCAGGTTTCCCATGGATCGCTCCAGCCTTCGACGCGGAACGTCCACATCCCCTCGAAGTCGAGCACCACCGACGCCGTCCACCAGTCAAAACCCAGCGGCGTGGTGGGGCGCATCGGCTCACGGCGCTCGTTGCCCTGAGGGTCAGTGAGCACTACCGACGCATTGACTGCGTCATGGCCCTCCCGGAACACAGTCGCCCGGATCGGGATCGATTCCCCGACCACAGCTTTGGCGGGGTAGGCGCCACCCTCGATCACCGGTGACACATTGTGCACCGGAATGCGCTCAAAGATCGACCCAAGTGTCGGCATGGTGACCGTGACGGTGGGTTTGCCGCCAGGCGAGGTGTCTGGCCGTGTCGCGGCCTGTGAGGAGGATGGTGTGGAGGCCTGCTGAGGCGCGTCGTCGCCCTCAGTCGTCGAGGATCCTGAATTGTTTGCCGTCACGATTGTCAACCTATCGGCCTTGGTGCTGACGCGGCAGGGGGTTGGATGCCTCAAGATCGGCAGCATCGGGAGCACGCAGCCTGGGTAAGCGAGCAGCTGCAGTCCTTCGATCGATGAGAGCAGAAACCCGATGTCATCGAAAGTTCGCCGGTAAGTTGATCCGGTGCGCGCTATCCGCCGTTTCGTTGTTCGCCCCGTGTTGCCAGAGGCCCTCAAGCCACTCGGCGATCTGGCCCGTAACCTTCGTTGGTGCTGGCATGTCGAGACCCAAGATCTCTTTCGGTCGGTCGATCCCCAGCTGTGGGAAAGCACCGGCGGCGACCCGCTCCGAATGCTGGCCGACGTCTCCGTCGAGCGCCTCCAAGCTCTCTCGACTGACAAGCGTTTTCTGAAGAACCTTCGGCTCATCCAGGCTGATCTGGCCGACTATCTGACCGGGGAGCTCTGGTATCAGGGCTATGCGGCCGAAAATCGAACCGCGCCGGTAAGCATCGGCTACTTCTCACCAGAATTCGGCATCACCGAAGTGCTCCCGCAGTACTCGGGCGGACTCGGCATTCTTGCCGGCGACCACCTCAAGACGGCAAGCGATCTTGGCGTTCCGATCATCGGCGTCGGGCTGCTTTATCGGCAGGGATACTTCCGGCAATCTCTCAACGCCGCGGGCTGGCAGCAAGAGCGCTACCCGCTGCTGGACCCGAACTCCTTGCCGTTGACGTTGCTACATGACCAGGACGGTCCAGTGCGGATCGATGTGCCCCTTCCCGGGCGCACCATGTACGCGCAGGTTTGGGTGGCGCAAGTCGGCCGGGTACCGCTACTGATGCTGGATTCGGACGTCGAGCAGAATGCCGGCTACGAGCGCGAGGTGACCGACCGCCTGTACGGCGGTGGCACCGACCACCGACTCGAGCAAGAGGTGCTACTTGGCATGGGCGGCGTACGTGCCATCCGCGCGTATTGCCGTATCACCGGCGGCACGCACCCCGAGGTGTTCCACACCAACGAGGGGCATGCAGGATTCCTGGGTTTGGAACGGATCCGCGAGTACCTTCACACAGGCGCGGACTTCGATACCGCGCTGGAGCTGACCCGCGCCGGTACGGTCTTCACCACGCATACTCCGGTTCCTGCCGGCATCGACCGGTTCCCACGCGAGCTCATCGTCCAGCAGTTCGCGGGGTTCGAGGATCTGCCGCTGGATCGGGTCTTGGCGCTGGGCGCGGAGGATTACGAGGGCGGTGACCCCGACAAGTTCAACATGGCGGTGATGGGCTTCCGGCTCTCGCAGCGAGCCAATGGCGTCTCGTCGCTGCACGGCTTGGTGTCCCGCGAGATGTTTCAGGGCCTGTGGCGCGCGTTCGACACCAGCGAGGTCCCGATCACCCAGATCACCAACGGTGTGCACCATCTCACCTGGGTGCGTCCGGACTTGCTCGACCTGCTCGAAGCGCCGAGCGGGAGCTCATCGCACGGCGATGGCTACGACTGGAATGCGCTCGCCGACGTGGACAGCCAGACGATCTGGACACTCAAGAGGAGGATGCGCGAAGACCTGATCTCTATGACTCGGGAGCGGCTGGCCGCTAGCGGTGCCAATCGCGGCATGGCGACCGACTGGGTTGCCAAGGCGCTCAATCCCGACGTGGTGACATTCGGCTTCGCGCGCCGCGTGCCGTCGTACAAGCGGTTGACCTTGATGCTGCGCGATCCGGCTCGGCTCAAGGCCCTCCTAACAGACAAGGATCGGCCGATTCAGATCGTCATCGCCGGCAAGGCGCATCCGGCTGACGAGGGCGGCAAGGCCCTGGTCCAACAGGTCGTGCAGTTCGCCGATGATCATTCGGTACGGGAGCACATTGTCTTTCTTCCGGATTACGACATCGCCATGGCGAAACGGCTGTACCCGGGCTGCGACGTCTGGATGAACAACCCGCTACGCCCCTACGAGGCGTGCGGCACGTCAGGGATGAAAGCGGCCCTGAACGGCGCGGCGAATCTGTCGATTCGCGACGGGTGGTGGGACGAATGGTTCGATCCGGCGTACGGCTGGGAAATCCCGTCTGCCGAGGGCGCGGACGGCGTAGAGCGTCGTGATGATCTTGAGGCTAAGGCGCTCTACGACATCATCGAGAACGAGATCGTGCCGCGCTTCTATGATCGTGATCAGCGCGCGCTCCCGGAGCGCTGGATTCGGATGATCAGAGACACCATCGCCGGTCTGGCTCCCAAGGTGGTGGCGTCACGGATGCTTCGCGAGTATGTGACCGAGCTGTATACACCTGCTGCGGTGTCGAGCCACGCTCTCAATTCCTCGAGTGGAGGAGCGGAGGCACTCGCTCGCTGGAAGCGCAGAGTCCGGGCCGCCTGGTCGACTGTTTCGGTTGAGCACGTCGAGTCGCTGGGCGGCGAGCAGGTCGAGGTGGGGACGAAAATTCACGTCAGCGCGCTGATTCGGCTCGGCGAGCTCACCCCCGACGACATTCAGGTCCAGCTCGTCACGGGTCGAGTCGGTGCCGACGATCGGCTCTACGAGCCGCGGGTGAATCCGTTCGCAACCGGAGGCGATGTGGACCATGTTGATGGTGAAGGGGGCCTGCGCCGCTACGAGGGTTGGGTGGAAGCCAAGCGAACCGGCGCGATCGGCTACACCGTAAGGGTCGTGCCGTATCACCCTTTGCTGGCGAGCCAGGCCGAGATGGGGCTCGCCGCGCTACCCGCGACCGTGCCAACGCCCCCGTCAGCCGGCTACGTGACCACTTACTGATGTGCCGCTCGCGCATCCGCGACCCTCGCAGCGGCCGGTCTCACCCCCGCTAGTCGACTTGGAGCACCACGACCGAAAGCGCGGGCAGCTCCAGGGCTGATCCGGCCGGCATCTTCTCCAACGGCAGTTCACCATCCATCCCGCTATGTGCGATCACGGTGTAGTTGTCTGCCCACGGACCGTTCGGCAGCTGGACCTGGATCGCGTCGGAACCAGCATGGAACCAGACGAGAAATGCCTCGTCGGTCGCACGGTACGGGTCGTCGTCGGCGAGGTAGATGCCGACCGTGCGTCGTGTGGCGTCACGCCACTCCGGCTCTGTCATCTCGGCGTTGTTGCCACCGAACCAGGCAATGTTCTTCCGCCCATCCGGCTGACCCTTTGCGTCGAGCAGGAATTCGCCTTGCCGGAAACGATCCCTCCGAAAGACCGGATGCTGCGCGCGCAGCTGCAACAACTTGCGAGTGAGCTCGGTCTGGTCGCTCCAAGTTTCCTGGGTGTCCCAGTGCACCCATGAAATAGGTGAGTCTTGACAGTAGGCGTTGTTGTTGCCCTCCTGGCTGCGGCCGAGCTCATCACCGGCGGTGATCATGGGAACTCCGGTCGCCAAGATCAAAGTCGCCATGAGGTTTTGCACCTGGCGATGCCGCCGGGCATTTATCGCGGGATCTTCAGT
>Ga0307299_10000644_pt1 | contig 11661 bp, 13 predicted proteins | sample ER_DNA_159_FD_194466 | JGI IMG/M metagenome (GOLD analysis project Ga0307299, IMG submission 194466) | Bulk soil microbial communities from the East River watershed near Crested Butte, Colorado, United States - ER_DNA_159 | ecosystem: Environmental > Terrestrial > Soil > Floodplain | place... | reverse complement strand
CGCCACGCCAACCGCATCACCAACGGCATCCTCGCCCTCGACGGCACGGTCTACCGGCTGCCGATCAACAACCCGCCCAACAGCCTGCATGGTGGCACCAAGGGCTTCGACAAGCAGGCCTGGCGGGCGACCCGACCCGGGTGGCGATGGCCGCGTGCGGCTGACCTAGGTGGCGGACACCGACCCTGGGAACCGAGCGGCCCTCTTAGTTAGGAGGATCTTGAGCTGATGGCGGCCCGCTCGAGGAAGGGGTTCGAGAAGGTGCCCGTGGGGTCGTAGGTCCGTGTCAGGTCGACGAAATCCGGCATCCGAGGGAAGCGTCGAGCGAGGTCCTCGGCGGTGAACACGAACAGCTTTCCCCAGTGGGGCCGCGGCTCGCACGGTGCGAGCGCGGCCTCGATGTTGGGGAGCAAGGCCATGACCTGAGTCGGATGCTTGCGCCAGGTGAAGCCGATGCACAGACAATCACGCTCGTAGGCGGGGCTGAGCCACAGGTCGTCGGCCGCGGCGGTGCGGATCTCAGTGGCGTGCAGGTGGGGCGAGATGCGATCACCGAGCGACCGCAGTATCCGGATCGCGTCGACGCCGTGCCGCCGGTCGACGAAGTACTCGGTCTGCAGCTCGTCACCGCCGGCCGACGGCGGAGCGTCGAGGCGGAAGTGCGGCAACCGCTCCGACCACGGCCCCGGAACGCCGCCGCGCACGTTGAGGCTATGACCGGGCGGCTCCTCGGCGTCGTCGTACCAGGTGCCGCCGTGCAACGATGCCGGCACGGGCTCCGGCTCATCTTGAGCCTCCCCGACCGACTCGACCCGCGTCTTCTGCCACAGCTCCCGAATCACTGGGCTGCCGAAGTCCCCGATGAGGCTCACGCTGTAGGCGCTCGCCATCACTTCGTCGAACGCCTCCAGCACGGTGTCCCACGGCGGGTTGCGGTACACGTCCTGGCGGACCAGGTAGGTCGGCTGAATCTCCAGCACCAACCGGGTGATCACGCCGAACGACCCGAGACCGACCGCGAGCGCCTTCAGATCCGGGTTTGCGCGGTCAATCGTCAGCAGCGAGCCATCGCAGGTCACCAGGTCGACGGCGGACACCGCCGTGGACAGGATCTTGTTGCGGTCGCCGGAACCATGGGTACCGGTGGCGGTCGCGCCGGCGACCGAGATGTGGGGCAGGGAACCCGTGTTGTGCAACGCATACCCCTTGGACTGCAGATGCGCGGCCAGGACCCCGTAGGGGGTGCCGCCGGTCACCGACACCGTCCTCGCGTCGGCGTCCACCGCGATCTCCGGCGGCAGCTTCGACAACGAGATCAGCGCCCCGCCGGGGGCATCGGCGATGGTGTTGAAGGAGTGTCGCGTACCGAGGGCCTTGACCCGCGAATGGTGGGCGACCAGCTGCTGGACCTCGGCGACTGAGGTGGGGTGGTGGATGGAGTTGGCGCTGTAGGTGAGATTGCCGGCCCAGTTCGTCGACGCTACCGACACGGTGCCACCTCGATCTGACGCATCGCCCCGCCCGCCCTGCTTGCATGATCGGCGGCCCGGCGCCCCTGATTCAAGTGCGACAAGGAGCTGCCCGAACCTCCGCTGGGGGGTCAAGACTGGTGCGCTTCGCCAAGATGGTTGAGCCCGATGCCGCGTTCTGATCCCAGGTGTGGGCGAGCCAGTCGCGCGGTGCTTGTGCTGGCGCCAGCAGCCGCGGGGTTCGTTCGACGCGTGGCTGATCCGCTGCGGAGACCTCGCGCTTCAGGCCTGGCCGGCGGCTGCCATCGCGGGTCGTAGTGGTGCGCCGGCGCCTGGGCCGGCGGCCGTCCGCGCCCAGATCAGGTTCCTTGGTGGCCGTAGCGTTCGCCTTGGCTGCCGAGTTCCCCGGCAAGCATGAGCCAGGCCTGGGCCTGGGCTGCCCGCACCTCGGATCGCCGTAAGTGTTTCTCGATGTCGAGGTTGGAGCGGCCCTTCGATGCGTTGATGTCGTCATAGAGGCGCTCAGAGTCGATCAGGGCCGCATGGGCTCGCTCCATCGCTTCGTTCCAGGTCAACTCGCCGGGTCCGGACATGGCACTCCCCTTCCCTTGCCGTCGATACCGGTGGTCCTTATCTGGGTGCGACACGACGACGGCGGCGGCGACCAGGACGCTGCCGGTCAGTGGGTGGCGGCGGGGATCCCGTGTGGTGGGGTGAGGTGGTCACCTGGGCGCGCCGGTGCAGCCTGGCGACCTCGCTGGCCTGCTCGGGCAGGACCAGGGTGACCACGGTGCCCGCAGCCCCGGCGCGTGCGGTGCGTCCCGAGCGGTGCAGGTAGGCCTTGGGCTCGGCCGGTGGGTCGAAGTGGACCACCAGGCCGATCCCGTCCACGTGGATCCCGCGGGCGGCGATGTCGGTGGCCACCAACACCGGGACCGTACCGGCGGCGAAGGCGGCCAGGGCACGGGCTCTGGCCGGCTGGGCCAGGTTGCCGTGCAGGGCTCCGGCCCGGACGCCGGCACGATCGAGTTGGCGGGCCAGGCGGGCGGCGCGGTGCTTGGTGCGCACGAACACCAGGGTCCGGCCGGGATGGCCCGCCAGCTCGGCCGCGACCGCGACCTTGTCGGTTGCCTCCACGGTGCGGATCTGGTGGTCCATCCGGGCGGCCGACGCCGCGGTGGACGCGACCGTGTGCCGCACCGGGTCGGTCAGATAGCGGCGGATGAGGGTGTCGACCTGACCGTCGAGGGTGGCCGAGAACAGCAGCCGCTGCCCACCGGGTGGGACGCGGTCCAGCAGCGAGGTGACCGCGGGCAAAAAGCCCATGTCGGCCATGTGGTCGGCCTCATCCAGCACGGCGATGTCGACCCGGTCCAGCGAGCAGGCACCCTGGCCCAGCAGGTCCAGCAGCCGCCCCGGGGTGGCCACGACGATGTCGGTGCCGCGTCGGAGCTGCTGGATCTGCCGGCCGAGCGGCACCCCGCCGTAGACGGCCAGCAACCGCAGGCCGAGTGCGGCGGCCAGCGGGAGGAGCTCGTCGTGGACCTGGTCGGCCAGCTCCCGGGTCGGGACCAGCACCAGCCCGCGCGGCTGCCGCGCTGTCCGCTGGCTGCCCGCGGTGGCGGTCCGGACCAGCAGAGGCAGCCCGAAGGCCAACGTCTTGCCCGAGCCGGTCTCGGCCCGGCCCAGGACGTCACGGCCGGCGAGGCCATCGGGCACGCTGCGGGCCTGGATCGGGCGGGGGGTGGTGACGCCGCGGGCCCCGAGCACCGCAGTCAGGATCGAGGGGACACCGAGCTCGGCAAAGGAGCTTCCCGGCGCGGTAGGAGGATCAGTCGGGATGGCAGAGGAGGCAGGCAAGTGGAAACGACACTCCGTTCAGGGTCGGTCGGGGTCGGGCGCCCCAAGTGCCGGACGGCGCCGGACGACCTGCGCCGGGAAGCCGGCGCGCGGACCAACGAAGTACGTGGCTTGTGACGACCGCGAGGACAGATCGCCCTCACACGGTGTGACCGGCTTTACCAAGGTAGACAGGAGCCTGCCCGGCCGCCTGCTGGGGCGGGGGCAGGCTCTGCAGTCGCTATTGGCGCTCCAGCGGCCGCACGTTGGCGGCCTGGGGGCCCCTCTGGCCCTGGGTGATGTCGAACTCGACAGTCTGCCCCTCATCAAGTGAGCGGTAGCCGGCCGACTGGATCGCGCTGAAGTGCACGAAGACGTCTTCGCCGGACTCGGGGGCGATGAAGCCGAAGCCCTTTTCGGCGTTGAACCACTTCACGGTTCCAACAGTCATGTAGTTGTCCCTCCCTCCATCATCTCGGAGGTATCGACCACACCGGCACCGTGGTGGCGCCGACGGCAAGGGACAAGCTCGACCGTGCGATACAAAGTCAACCGTGAACCTGTGCCGGGCCACGGTAGCGGCTGTGGCCACCGTGCGCCACTCACGCCGGTCAGAAGGCCGGGGGCGGGGCGAATGACGCCACGACTTCAGCCGTGATCTGGGAGATCACCCACCGACCGGTAGCTGCCGTGCAGGTAGGCCAGCGGATCCTCCAGGTCGGGCAGCTCCAGCTCCTCGATCACGCCCTCGACCAGCTCACCATGGCCAACCGTCGCCGATCCGGCCAGGCGGCAGGCCGCTCGCGGGCGACTCCCACCGAGCACCGGACCCCAGGGTGAGTCGGCCACCTGCAGGCGCTCGAACGGGCCTCGGATGGGAGGGCGGACCTCGCTGAACCGCTCGGCCAGGGCCCGGTCACCGGCGGCTAGGACGTGGACGACGAACGCGCAGGTCTCCTGCGCGGTTTCCCAGAATGCCGAGGTCGGGTCAATCAGGCCGAGCAGGCGTGCCGGCTGGCCCTCGGCGACCAGGACCGAAGAGACCGTCAGGCCGGCCCCGCCCGGCACATGGCCGGCGGTCCAGATGGTGACCGGTGCCACCAGCCGCCCCCGCAACCGGCGGGCCGGGTCGCGACGCTCGGGCGGGACCGCGAAGGGAGGCTGGCTCCCGACGCGGATCGGTTCCTGCCCTCTGGCCATGCCAGCATTGTGCCCGCCCTCTCCTTCAGAGCCGGCCACCCGTTCGAAGCCCGCCGCCTAGGCCGTTGCGGTCATCGGCTGGAACGACGCGACCACGGCGACCGCCTCGACCTCGATCAGCAGGTCATCGCGGACCAGCCGCCGGACCTCCACGGCGGTGCTGGCCGGTGGCTGCTGGGTGTTGACGTACTGGTCGCGGACCTCACGCACGACCGGGAGCTGAGTGGCGTCGACCAGGTAGTAGCTGAGCTTGACCAGCTGCTCGAAGCCGGCCCCGACCGCTTGGAGGGCCGCCTGGAGGTTGTCGAACACCTGCCGGGCCTGGGCGCGGATGTCGCCGGGACCGACCAGCGCCCCCGTGGGGTCGAGGGCGACCTGCCCGGCGATGTAGACCGGCCGCCCGGCGGTCACCTCGACCACGTGGGTGTAGCCAGCCGGGTGGTGCATCGCCTCGGGATTGATGAAGTTGGCCGTGACGGGCAGCTGCCCGGATGCGGCATCAGTCATGCAGCACTCCCTTTCTGCTGGTTTGGTGGACTGACGGCGGCGCAGGCTCGGGTGCAGAGGAGGTATCCAGCGTGGCGCTGGCCAGCGGTGCTACCGCCAAGGATGGCTCCGGAGACCAGCATCCCGCCCCCATCTCGTTCCCGTCGGTGACAGTAGTCCACCGCCCCACTGCCGTGGTCGGTCGGAACACGCCCGTCCCACCTGCCAGCCCTCCACCCCTCAGCCTCGGCGGGCATGCTGGGCCCCTCGGCGGCCGTCCGTGCCCGCTGCTCAATGCCGTCAGGGCGACGGCCACCGCAGCTGCAGTTGGGTTGGCGCGGCCGGTCGACTGGCTTCGGGATAGCATGCGCCCAGTCCATGTTGGAACCGGGTTGATCAGGCAGGGACGGCGCGGTCGGACGACGAAGGGCCAGACGGCATGCTGAGCGCCTATGTGCTGGTCGAGAGCGAGGTCGGCAAGGTCGCCCATGTCGCCCAGGCGATCACAGAGCTTGATGGTGTGCAGCTGGCTGAGGACCTCGCCGGCCCCTACGACGTCATCGCCAGGGTGGAGGCGTCCGGTCTCGATGAGCTCGGCAGGCTGGTCGTCTTCCGGATCCAGATGTTGGACGGCGTCACCCGCACCCTGACCTGCATGGTGCTGCACCGGTAGCCGACCCCACCCGCACCAGTCGCTCCTGAGCGCTAGGTATCACAGTGAACGCCGCGCGGTTCGGACCAGAGCACCCGCGACAGGTCAGCTGAGGAATTGTTCGGTGATGATCCGCTCCTCGAGCGAGTGGTCGGCGTCGAAGAGCGGTTGCACGGTGGTGGAGGCGTCTTCCCGGATGGTGACCGACACGACGTGGAACAGCTCGTGGAAGTCGGCGGTGGCGGCCAGGGGTCGCTTGTCGGCATCGAGGTTCTCCACCACGATCTCGGCGGTATGCGGCACCAGGGCACCCTTCCACCGTCGCGGCCGGAACGGACTGACCGGGGTGACGGCGAGCAGGTTGGAGCCCAGCGGGATGATCGGCCCGTGGGCTGAGAGGTTGTAGGCGGTGCTGCCGGCTGCGGTGGCGACGATCAGCCCGTCACCCATGAACCTGGCCATCCGCTCCACCCCGTCGATGGACAGGCGGAGGTTGGCCGAGTGGGCGGAGGAGCGGGTCACGGCGACCTCGTTGAAGGCAAGGGCGTGTGAGCTGCGTCCGTCGGCGTGGGTCGCGGCCATCCGCAGCGGATGCACGCTGATCGGGGTGGCGGCGGCAATGCGTTCAAGCAGGCCGTCGGGCCGGTACTGGTTCATGAGGAATCCGACGGTTCCGCGGTTCATGCCGAAGATCGGGCGACCGAGCTGCAGGTGCTCGTGGATGGCGTGGAGGAGTAGGCCGTCGCCGCCGAGGGCCACGATGACCTCGCAGTCGTCGGGGTCGACCAGCTCGTAGCGGGCCGCGAGGTCGGCCAGGGCCGCCCGCGCCGCCGCCGCGTTCGACGCCACGCAGGCGAGACGCGGCTTGGACCCAATCCAGGACATGGCACTATCCGCCAGCGTCGATCAACGAGCCGACACAAGCCTCGGTCGGGTTCTGCTCCCGCCTGGGCAACTCGCACGGCGTCCGACCTCCTCGTCGAGGGATCAGCAGACGCCGCGGTTGCCCTCTGCGCACGCTCATGACACCGCCGCCAGGAGCCGGCCGAAAGCTGGCCCGTGAGCGACCCGACCTGGACCCCGACCAGGGTCTGAGGTCCGCGGTCGCGGTCTGCTGCCGGAGCGCGGCGTGGGACAGCCGTCCCCAGCCCGACGGGCTGGTCGGAGACGCCCCGTGCCTCGAGTTGGCCAATGGCATGCCGCCCATGATGCCGGGTTGGCCCTGCTCTGGGTAAGCCTCGAGCTGCCCGCCGGGTCGAGCGGCCACGATTCGGGCCCAGCGCCCCGAGGGCTCAACTACCGCCTGCTGGGCGTCAGCGGGCGTTGCTGGGGACCGGTGGGGTGGTGCGGTCGGCGATCACGAGCTTGAGCTTGCCGCCGGCTGAGCGGGGGAGCTCCTGGCAGCGCTCGACGGTGACCTGTGGGTCGTGGACGCCGAGCCCGAGGAGTTGCTGGGCGACGGCCTGGCCGAGGCGGGTCTCCAGCCTGTCGTCGCCGGCTGTCGCTGCTCGGCTGGGGACGATGAGGACGCGCAGGGTCGGGCCGTCGTGGACGACCTGGAACTCGCGGACCTGGGGGTCGCGGGTGAGCAGGGCGAACTGGAGGGGGTGGACGGCGACCCGGCCGCCGTCGCGGGCGGCAAGCGACAGGACGTCGTCGCTGCGGCCGTGGACGGCGCTGGTGCGGACCAGGGGGCGCCCGCACGGGCAGGGGTCGGGGTCGAGGGTGACGAGGTCGGTCACCTCCACCCGGAGCAGCGGCTGGACCAGGTTGTACAGGTTGGTGACCAGCAGCCGGGCCCCGGGCTGGCCCGCCGGCACCGGTTGCCCGTCGGGGCCGAGGTTCTCGACCAGGGAGGTGTCCTCGAACAGGTGGATGCCCTGGTGGTGCTCGCATTCGGAACCGAACAGGCCCTCGGTGGAACCGTAGACGTCGAAGGGCCGCACCCCGAAGGCGTCCAGGAGCCGCTGGGTCATCCCCGGGGTCCGCAGCTCCCCGGCGGTGACCAGGATCTGGGGTGCCAGCCGCAGGCGGCCGGCCTGCTGCTCGTCGGCCAGCCACATGGCCACCGACGGGTAGACATTCAGGTAGGTGGGCTGGAACTGGTTGAGCGCCTCGACCAATCGCCGGAGCGGCAGGGTGACCGGCAGGGCCAAGACCCGGTGCAGGCCGATCGCCAGGGTGGCCGCCCCCTGACGGCTGATGTGGGAAGGGCTGGCACCGCCGAGCCAGGCCACCCGCTGCCGCGGCACGCTGGGCCGCAGCCCCGCCCAGCCAGAGCTGCGCAGGAACTGGCTGGTGATCGACCGCCAACCGGCGGCGTCGTAGACGAACAGACCCGGGCGGCCCGACGATCCGCTGGTCAGCAGCACCCGGTAGCGGCCCAGGTACAGCTGGTCCAGGGTCTGTCGTCCGGCCCAGTCCAGCAGCTCGTCCCTGCGCAGCCGAGGGTCACAGACCAGTTCGTCGAAATGCTCCATGAGCAGCGACTTGTCGAGCACGGGCAGGCGCTGGAGCTGGACTGGCTGCTCGCCGAGGGCGCCGGTCCGGGCGAACCAGCGGCGGTGGAACGGGGAGTGGGTGGCGGCGTGGCGCACCACGGCCTCCAGGCGCTGCTGCTGGTGGGCGGCCAGCTGGGCGCGTGGCCCGTGCTCGCGGCTGACCTGGCTCCGGGCCAGCCGCAGGGCCGCGGCCGTGTCGGCCAGGCGCCGTTGGTGATAGCGCACCGTGCTGTTCATCGGATCCCCCGATCCTGCGGTGGGCCGTTGCTGCCGGCCAACGCTTCGGGCGCGCCCAGGACCGCGTTCAGCAGCAGCCACCCCAGGCGCCGCGCCATCACCCCGTCCATCGCCTGCGGCTGGGTGAGCCGCTCCAGGCCCAGCCCAACCTCCATCGCGTTCCAGGCCAGTACCACCTGGCCGGCCGTGACATCGGCGGGCAGGGCCAGCCCGCGGTCCTCGGCCAGCGCTCGCACCGCCTCCGCCAGCGGCTCCAGGAAGCGGGCGTGGATGGCCGCGAAGCGCTCGCGCAGCTCGGGATGGCGCAGCGCATGCGCCCAGAACTCAAAGAACACCGCCAACCAGCCGTCGTCGCGGTCGCGCCGCTCAATGGTCCCGGTGGCCAGCCAGTCGAAGGCGTGTTCCGCGCCGGCTTGGCGCAGGCTCGGTACCACCTCGGTCAGCGTCTGCTCGACCCGCCGCTCGTAGACGGCGAAGAACAGGTCTTCTTTGGAGGCGAAGTTGGAGTAGACCGCTCCCTTGGTGTAGCCGGCCCGCTCGGCGACCTGGTCCACCGAGGTGGCATGGAATCCGCGGGTGACAAAGCAGGCCTCGGCCGCCGTGACCAGCTCCTGACGGGTCTGCTCGCGCCGCTCGGCCCGGGACAACCGTACCGTCATACCATCACCATCCGCATACCGCTAGTATTGGATACTAGCGGCATAGTGATACTCTCAGTATCCAATGTCAAGCGGAGCCTGAAGCCGCAGGCCGAGCTTGGCGGCGGGATCTCGAGCAGCAGCGGTTGACGCCCAAGGGCGCTCAGACCTGCTGGAGCGGACGGCCAGCAGTCACGAGCCGGACCCTGGGTCGGATGTGGGGTGGTGGGGCAAGTCAAGGATCGGAGGTCGCCGGGTGCGATGATCCCAGCTGGCTTCGCGTTCGCCCAAGGAGGGCGTACAGGTGGGGAGGTTGGGTGAGGTGCCGTGAGCCGTGGTCGCCGCGATGTCATGGTGCTGGTGGCCAGCCTGGCGGTATTCGCCGTCTGCGCGGTGATCGCCGCCGACGGACGGGTCGGGCTCATCGAGCGGGCCGCCTTCCACGCCGTCAACGGGCTGCCCGACTGGCTGTATGGGTCCATGCTCGCCTTCCAGTACCTGGGCGTGCTGGCCATGCCGCTGGTCGTGGCCGTCGGGGCGCTGGCGTTTCGGCGCTGGCGCCTGGCCGCGGCGCTGGTGCTGGTGGTGCCCTGCAAGCTCGCCACCGAGCGGCTGGTCAAGCTGCTGGTCCAGCGGGAGCGGCCAGGGACCACGGTGCCGGACGTGGTCCTGCGCGGGGTGCACCCGGCCGGGCTGAGCTTTGTCTCCGGGCATGCCATCATCACCTTCGCCATCGCCGGCCTGCTGGCCCTGGTGCTACCGCGCCGCTGGGGGTAGTGGCGTTCGTGCTGGCGACCCTGAATGCGGTCGCTCGGGTGTATTTGGGAGCGCACAACCCGCTGGATGTGGTCGGTGGGGCCGCGGTCGGTCTGGCCATCGCGGCCGTGCTGGATCTGGTGCTGGACGTGGCCCGTGACCGGGGCGGCAGCCGGCCCGGGCGGACCCCTCCGGCCGGGGAGGACCGGGCTGCCTGAGCCTGGCAGCACCGGTCGGTCGTGGTTGCCGTTAGCGGGGTGCGCCGGCCGCGGGCGCCTCCTGGTGTGCCGTCACCGCCGCCCTGCCGTGCCCGGGTCCAGTGACCGCGCCAGGTCGGGCCGGCTCATCGGGCCTGCCCTGGGTCGAGCTGGAGTCGCCCGTCCGAGCGCCGGCTGAGTGCCTCCTGGAGCGCCGCCCGGCTCGTGAATCCCAGGACCTGTGGCGCCTGGCCGGCGAACTCCCCGTTGGGGTCGGTGGTCAGGTGCAGGCGGCTGGTCACACAACCACCCGGGAACCGGTCGTACCAGGTGGCGGTGAACTGGCCGGTGGGCGACTGGATCCGCTGGTAGTGCCGCACGCCGGTGGTCGCTGACGGCCCCTGGACCGCTCCGCTCGGGTCGCAGGTGGCGGTCAGCCGCACCACCAGGGCGGCCGGGCCGGCCCGGTCGTGGTCCAGGGTGAGGACCGACCGACCGTCGTTGACGGCCACGTTGCCCAGCGCCCAGCCGACCGGCAGGGGGCGGACGCACGGCACCTGTGACGCCGACGGCACCGACTGGGCCTCCAGCCACAGCGGCTCCAGGTCGCCACAGCTGAGGTTGGTGTTCTGCAGCGGCGTCTTGCCGGCCTCGTTGGTAGTGAAGCTGTCGACAATGACCGATCCGAACAACGCCATCACGGTCACCACCAGCGCCCACAGCCCGACTCGGCGGAGGGTCCAGCGTTGGATGGAGACCGGCTGGGGTGGGCTGGGGAGCAGCCGCAGGAACTCGGCGTGCAGGTCGCGGCCCTGGTCGCGCAGCATCCGGCGCAGCTGGGAGGGCAGGGCCAGGCCACGGGCGGCGGCGAAGCCCTCGGTGATCTCGCTGACCGAGAACTGCCCCAGGGCCCGCCCATAGACCCGCTCGGGGCTGGAACGCAGACCCAGACACAACATCATGTTGGCCAGGTCGACGGCCTGACGCCAGGGCGAGGGCCGGGCCTGCACGAAGGCGACATCGATCAGCAGCAGATGGCCGTCGCCGACCAGCAGGTTGGCCGGCTTGATGTCGCGGTGGGCCAGCCCGGCGTCCCACAGCCGCCGGATGATCGCCAGGCCGTCGTCGATCACCTGGTCGTCGATCTCGGCCTCGCCCAGCTCGCTGGCCCCGGCGAAGAACTCGGTGACCAGCAGGTACTCGCGTTCGGGGGTGAGCTCGACAAAGCCGTAGGGGGTGGGGCTGGGCAGCCCGGCCCGGGCCATCAGCGACAGCGCGTAGTCCTCTTGTTGGACCAGCCGACGCACGGTGTTGAACGGTTTTTCGTCTTCCAGGCGGCCATACAGCAGCTCCCGGCCCAGCTTGTACCAGCGGTCCGAGCGCAGGTGGGTGCGGGCATAGAGCTTGCCGAACAGGACCGTTGGGGGGTCGCCGGCCACGGTGATACGCAGGGGGGTGGAGCCGGCCGAGCCGGCCAGCCCGAACGGCTTGACCTCGGTGGCGACCAGGCCCAGCTGGTCGTGCAGGGCCTGGCCGATGGCCGCCCCCCGGGCCCCACCCACGTCCAGGTGGGCGCCGCTGCCCCGCCGGTAGCTGATCGGGAAGACCTCACTGGGGGTGAACCACCGATAGGCGAGCAGCGGAATCGTCACCCCCAGGGCCACCCCGACCAGGATGTCGGTGGGG
>Ga0307299_10000640_pt1 | contig 11774 bp, 9 predicted proteins | sample ER_DNA_159_FD_194466 | JGI IMG/M metagenome (GOLD analysis project Ga0307299, IMG submission 194466) | Bulk soil microbial communities from the East River watershed near Crested Butte, Colorado, United States - ER_DNA_159 | ecosystem: Environmental > Terrestrial > Soil > Floodplain | place: USA... | reverse complement strand
CGACACCGCAGCCCGCGCTCAGGCCGCCGGCACAACGTGGCTACGTGCCACCACCTCCGCGTGTCGCTCAGCCGAGTGCTCCCGCGGTATTGCAGCGTTCCCAACCGACGGCCCGCCGCAATACCGCTCCCGCCGCCGTACGCAGCACCAGGCGCTCCCGATGGACTGTTGATCATGATGTGCCGCCGATCATCGTCAACAGATTGATCAAGAGTTACAACGGCACCCTCGCCGTACACAATCTGAGTTTCGTTGTCGAGCCCGGACGCGTGACCGGCTTCCTCGGTCCGAACGGCGCCGGAAAGACCACCACCATGCGAATTTTGGTCGGCCTGGCCACCCCGACGACCGGTAACGCAACGTTTGGCGACCGCGCCTACGCCGAACTGCCCCATCCTCAGCAAATCGTGGGATGCGTACTCGATGCGAGCTTCCACCCTGCGCGGAGTGGTCGCAATCACCTTCGCGTGCTCGCCTCCACCGCAGGTGCCAATGATCGCCGGGTCGACGAGTTGCTCGGCGAAGTCGGGCTGGGCGAGGTCGCCCGCCAGTCGGTCGGCGAGTACTCAACGGGTATGCGACAGCGACTCGCGCTGGCTGCGGCGATGCTCGGCAGCCCCGACTACTTGATCTTGGACGAGCCGGCGAACGGCCTCGATCCCGAGGGGATCCGCTGGCTCCGTACGGTGCTGCGCGACTTCGCCTCAACTGGTCGCGCCGTGTTGATCTCCTCCCATCTGCTGCACGAGATCGAGGCCACCGCGGACGATATCGTCGTGATCAACAGAGGCCGGCTGCTGGCCCAGATGCCGATGTCGGAACTCAAGCTCGGCGAGGGCACGACGCGGGCCCGGGTCTCCGACATGAGAACCGCCATGCAGGCACTCGCTGCTGTTGGTGCCGATGTCCAAACCGCCGCCGACGAGCACGGCGCCTATCTGCGCATCCACAGCCACGACGTGGGCCAGGTTGGCTCCGTCCTGTTTGGCTCCGGCATTGTGGTCGATGAACTGGTCACCGAAAGGCGCGATCTCGAGCAGGAGTTCTTCTCCATGCTTGAGGGCTCCAGATGAGTGGTGTACTGCGTGCGGAGATGCGCAGGATCACCACCACCAAGTTGTGGTGGATCGCGCTGATCTGCATTTTCGTGCTCAGTGCTGGCTACGCGGCGCTGCCAGCGACCGTCGCGTGGTTGCAAGGCAAGCAAGGCGCTGGGAGTTCTCCGTTTACCGACCCAGGGATCATCCGCAGCATCTACAACGGTGGATATGTCTTGTCCCGGATCCTGGCCATGGTCGTCGGAATCGTGGTCATCGGCAGCGAATACCGGTACGGCACACTTGCCGCCAGCTATCTGGCCACGCCGCGACGGGTCCGCATGCTGCTCGGCAAAGCGGGTGCTTTGTTGATCTTCGGGATGATCTACGGGATCGTCAGCGTTGCGGCCGGCATACTGGTAGCGATTCCCTTCGTGCTGGCCAATAACGGCTCCCTGTTGCTCGAGCAGCCGGCGACCTGGCGGTCGATCATTCTTGGCGTGTGCTCGATTGCGTTATGGACCATGATCGGCATGGGCATCGGCATCTTGATCAAGAACATGCTGGTGGCGCTGCTGGTCGGCATCATGCTCGGTTTCCTGGTGGAGCCGATCGTCTCGGTGGTGTTTTTCATCAAGAGATGGGATCAGCTGCTCAATTTGATGCCTACCGGGGCGACCAACGCCATGCTGCAGATCACCTCGCCGGTGCTCTTCGCGGCACAGCATCCGACGCCGTGGTGGCTCGCCGGTCTGATCCTGGCGGCATGGTGCCTGCTGCCCGCACTTGTCGGCATGCTGTCGGCCGTACGCCGCGACGTTGCCTGATCTAGCCAATCGCTTGGGGGAGCCGGGTTAGACTCCGCGGCATGGCTCGAGTGGTTGTCGACGTGATGCCGAAGCCGGAGATCCTGGATCCGCAGGGAAAAGCTGTGACCGGGGCGCTGGCCCGGCTGGGCTTTGCCGGCATGTCCGTACGCCAGGGCAAGCGGTTCGAACTCGAATTCGACGGCGAAGTCACCGAGGAGCGACTGGCCGAGGTGCGGCGGGCGGCCGAGACGCTGCTCGCCAACACCGTCATCGAGACTTTCGACGTTCGCGTCGAGCCCACGCCAGAATCAGCTGGCGCAGTTGACGAGGCCCAGAACAGCCAAGCCGGGAACAACCAAGCCGAGAACAACAAAGCCGAGAACAGCAAAGCCGAGAACAACAAAGCCGAGAACAGCAAAGCCGACGGCAGCGAAGCCCAATCAGCAGAAGAGGCCGAGCTGGCCGCACGGGCGGGTTGATGAGTCCGAAGATCGGAGTCGTCACTTTTCCAGGCTCGCTCGACGATCAGGACGCACTCCGCGCCATCCGAAAGTGTGGCGGCGAGCCGGTGTCGCTGTGGCACGGCGACGACAACGTCGACGGCGTGGACGCGGTGATCTTGCCTGGCGGGTTCTCCTACGGGGACTACCTACGCTGCGGAGCGATCTCCCGGTTCGCGCCGGTGATGGCCGAAGTGATCAAGGCGGCCGAAGCGGGGATGCCGGTGCTGGGCATCTGCAACGGGTTTCAGATTCTCTGCGAAGCACAGCTGTTGCCGGGCGCGCTGATCCGCAACGATGTCCGGGTGTTCGTCTGCAAGGACCAAGATCTTCAGGTCGAGTCGGTCGATACCACTTGGACATCGGAGTTCACTGTCGGCCAGACGATTACGCTCGTGCTCAAGAACGGAGAAGGCGGCTACGTAGCTGACGAGGACACCTTGCGGCGCCTGGAGGGTGAGGGCCGGGTGGTCTTCCGGTATCTCAACGGCAATCCCAACGGCTCGTTCCACGACATTGCCGGGATCTGTAATGAGCGTGGGAATGTCCTCGGTCTGATGCCGCACCCGGAGCACAACATCGACCCGCTGACCGGTCCGACCCAAGACGGCCGCGCCTTCTTCAGTAGCGTGTTCAACTTCCTCGCCGCCAAGGTCTAGTGTCGCCGAAAGTCACGTCCGGACCACGTGCATCCGGCGTGCGACATTCCCCACGGCGTCACCCTGTCGGTGGCCGCGTACCGGATGAGCCGACCAAACGGGGCGCGCTTCGTGGTCGGCGTGGTTGGGTCCTCTTGCTCCTGGTGCTGGGCGTGTTGTTTGTCGGGCTTCGCGGCATACATGCGCTGGCCGAGCAGCCGGAGGAGTCGGCGATCTTCACCGACCGAGTCGTCGTTGTCGGTGTGACTGGTCGCGCGGAACTGACGCAGACAGATCGTGCGGTGCTGGGTGCTCATCTCGGCGATGCCCAGGCTGGCACCATGTCCATCCGTCCGCGCTATGTCGGCGATTGCGCCGCGGCCGGCTGGACAACGCTAGGGGCCGGCCGTCGCGCAGCGGTTGGAGGTCTCTGCACGCCGGAGGTGCAAGGCGGCAAGGTGACCGACTGGTCCGCGCGACAGGCCGCAGCCGCAGCTCAGCGCGGTGACGCGCAGCTCGGCACCCTCACTGGTTCGGTCAAGGGATGTGTTGCGGCGGTCGGCCCAGGCGCCGCCCTCGCGGCGGCCAAGTCGGATGGGACCGTCGCCTTCTATCAGTCGCCGCAGCAATTCGTCACGGGAGGCATGCAGACAGCGTGCCCCATCACGATCGTGGATGCTGGGCCGCTCTCCGATCAGATCATCACCGAGCTGGCCAACCGTAAAGACACCACGCTGATCACGACCGGCGTCGGCCCGAATGCGGGCTCCGATGATCCGAGCCTGCAGGTCGTCTACCGGCTCGGCACCACCCTGCCTGGCTGGCTTACCTCAGCGAGCACCCGGCGCGAGGGCATCGTCACACTGACTGACCTCACGCGAACCTTGATCGAGTTCGGCGGTCCTACGTCGTCCACCCCTGTCGACGGTTCGCCGTTCGCGGTCTATGACACCGGCCTCACTGTCGAGCGGATCGACGCCAAGATCAGATCCGTCGCCGCACTCTCCGACGCTGCGCCGATCGGCTACCTGGCACTCGGCCTGGCCGGTGCCGTGCTGTTCATGATCATGGTGATCGGGGTGCTGCGGGGCAAGTTCGGGTTGCCCAAATTGATCTTGACGCTGGGCGGTGTGCTGGCTGCCGCCATGATGCTCACCGGCGCGGTGCCATGGCAGGACAGCCGCTCGCCAGGACTGTTCCTCAGTCTGCTGGTGGCCGCGTGGATGGTGATCTTGACGCCGCTGGCGCTCCTGGTCGGCCGCCGCGCCCGGGTCCCCGCCATCATTGCCGCGGCGGGAATCAGCGTAGCGGCGTTTACGTTCGACGCTGCCCTCGGTGCGGTCATGCAGCCGGGTTCGATGCTCAATTCGCGGCCGATCTTCGGCCTGCGCTGGTACGGCTTCGGCAACGTGACCTTCGCCGCGTACGCCAGTGCAGGACTGCTGCTGGCCGGCTACATCGCGCATCGTTGCCTGGCTGCCGGCCGGCGCGGCGCGGCTCTTGCGGCAGTCGGTGCTGTCGGCTTCGGCATTGTGATCTGTGAAGGCTGGCCATCGATGGGGAGCGACTTCGGTGGGGTCATTGCGCTGACACCCGCGGTGCTGTGGCTGATGCTTGCCCTGTCAGGCGTCCGGATGACCTGGCCCAAGCTGCTCGCGATTGGCGGTTCTGCGGTCTTGGCGGTCGCTCTGATCTCGGTTCTCGATTGGCTGCGCGGGCCCGATCGGCGTACCCACCTGGGCAATTTCGTGCAGCGCATCCTCGACGGTGACGCGCTGGACGTGATCAGCCGCAAGGCGGTCGCATCTGCCGAGACGATTGCCTCCATCGTCGGCATCGGTTCGCTGCTGATCGGTGTTGTGTTGTGGATTGTGATCTTCGTCTACGTGGTCCCACGAATCTCGTCCGATTTCAGCACCGCACGGAGTGCCTTGATCGCCACCCTTATTGTCGCCATCGTGGGCACCGTGCTGAACGACGGCGGGATCTTCGTCTGGCTCACGGTGACGGCCCAGATCACCGTCATCATGGGCTGGTTCTTCTTCGACTGGGCCGAACGCAACGATTGGACGCTCAGCGCCCTCAGGGCCGGGCACCGGTAGCGTTGCGGCCGTGGCAGACACTGTCGACAACGCGACCCACACGCCCGATCAGCCGCAACCGTGGGCTGAGCTGGGACTGAAGGACGCCGAATATGCCCGGATCAAGGAGATCCTGGGCCGCCGGCCGACCTCGTCGGAGCTCGCCATGTATTCCGTGATGTGGTCTGAACACTGCTCCTACAAGTCCTCCAAAGTGCATCTCCGCCAATTCGGGTATCTACCGGCGGAGACGCCCATCGGCAAGCTGCTGGCCGGCATCGGCGAGAACGCCGGCGTAGTCGATGTCGGGCAGGGCTATGCCGTCACGTTCAAGATCGAGTCGCATAACCATCCCAGCTATGTCGAGCCGTACCAGGGCGCGGCGACCGGAGTCGGCGGTATCGTCCGCGACATTTTGGCGATGGGAGCTCGCCCCATCGGCGTGATGGATTCGCTGCGCTTCGGGTCTCTCGAGGAGCCTGACACTGGGCGGGTGCTGCCCGGTGTTGTTGCCGGAGTCGGCGGCTACGGCAACTGCCTGGGCCTACCCAACATCGGCGGTGAGGTGTCCTTCGACCGCACCTATCTCGGCAACCCACTGGTCAACGCGCTGTGTGTCGGCGTGCTGCGCCATGAGGACTTGCACCTCGCGAAGGCGACGGGGGCGGGCAATAAGGTGATTTTGTACGGGGCATCGACCGGTGCAGACGGCATCGGCGGGGTCAGCGTGCTCGCCTCGGAGACATTCCAGGACACCCCGACGAGACCAACCAAACGGCCCAGCGTTCAGGTCGGCGATCCCTTCATGGAGAAGCTGCTCATCGAGTGCACCCTGGAGCTCTTCGCCGCCGGGTTGGTCACCGGCATCCAAGATCTCGGCGGCGCGGGCCTGTCGTGCGCCACCTCGGAGCTGGCCAGTGCCGGCGACGGCGGCATGCATATCGATCTTGATCTGGTGCCGCTGCGCGATCCGACGCTGAGCCCCGAAGAGATCTTGATGAGCGAGTCCCAGGAACGCATGATGGCCGTCGTCGAGCCTGATCATGTGGCTGCCTTTCTGGCGATCTGTCGCAAGTGGGATGTGCTTGCAACCGTTGTCGGTGAGGTAACCACGGGAGACCGTCTGGTAATCGATTGGCAGGGCGAGACGGTGGTCGACGTGCCACCGCGTACGGTGGCGCACGAGGGTCCGGTTTACGAACGCCCCTACGAACGACCGGACTGGCAAGATCAGGTCCAAGCCAACGGAGTTGATCACCTGCCTCGACCGGCTAACGGTGACGAGCTGGCCGACACCATGCTTCGGATGGTTGCCCACCCAAATCTCTGCGACAAGTCATGGGTCACCGACCAGTACGACCGCTACGTGCGCGGCAATTCCGTGCTCGCTCAGCCGGACGACGCTGGAATGCTGCGCATCGACGAAGACTCCGGCCTCGGCATCGCGCTCGCCACCGATTGCAATGCTCGCTTTGCGCTACTGGATCCCTACGTTGGCGCGCAATTGGCGCTGGCTGAGGCGTACCGCAACGTCGCGACCACGGGAGCGGAGCCGCTGGCGATCACTGACTGCCTCAACTTCGGCTCGCCCGAGGATCCGGCGATCATGTGGCAGTTCAGTGAGGCCATACGCGGGCTGGTGGACGGCTGCCAGACATTGGGAACGCCGGTCACCGGCGGGAACGTCAGCTTCTACAACCAGACCGGCAGTACGCCGATCTTGCCGACGCCGGTCGTCGGTGTGCTGGGTGTGATCGACGACGTGACACGGCGCAATCCCGGCGGGTTCAAAACTGCCGGAGAGGTGATCTATCTGCTCGGTGAGACCGGGGACGAACTGGCAGGTTCGGCATGGGCGGACATCATCCATGATCATCTCGGCGGCCGACCGCCCGCAGTTGATCTTGCTAAAGAAAAGGCGCTGGCCGAAGTTCTGATCAGGGGGAGCCGTCGCGCCCTACTGGCCAGCGCTCATGATCTCGCCGACGGTGGCCTGGCCCAGGCGGTGGTCGAGTCGGCCCTACGACATGGGATGGGCGCGCGCATCAAACTGCCGGCCAAGGCCGATCCGTTCGTCTGGTTGTTCTCCGAGAGCCCGAGCCGCGCGCTCGTCTCGGTAAAGCAGGGGACAGACCGCGAGCTCACCTCGCTGTGCCGGATGAACGGTGTCAAGGTCACCAAGCTTGGTGTGGTCACGCCTGAGGAAGACGCGTCGCTTGAGGTGGTGGGCCAGTTCACGCTGCCACTGGCGCGTATCCGGGAAGCGTGGCAGGGCACCCTACCGGCCGCTATGGCTCACTAACCCAGAAGATCAATCAATCCAGTGTCTCTTCGTGACCAGGTCCAAGCCCAGCTTCCCGGCGTTCTCGCCGATCTGAAAGCGCTCGTCGAGATTGAGTCGGTGAGCGCCGACCCGTCGAGGGCCGCAAACGTGGAGCGCAGTGCGCAGCGTGTCGTGCAACTCCTGGCGGATCTGGACTGCCCAGATGTCCGGGTGATCCGCGCAAATGACGGTGCGCCGGCCGTTCTCGGCCGGTTCCCCGCGCCCGAGGGCATGCCGACCGTTTGCCTCTATGCCCATCACGATGTCCAACCTGAGGGAGATCCAGCCGGCTGGCGTACACCGTCCTTCGTGGCAACTGAACATGATGGGCGGCTCTACGGCCGTGGTGTGGCTGACGACAAGGGCGGGTTCGCGGTTCACCTCGCTGCGCTGCGGGCGTTCGGCGGACGGCCGCCGATAGGTGTCACTGTATTCGTCGAGGGCGAGGAGGAGATCGGCTCGCCAACACTTGCGGAGCTGCTCGACCGGCACCATGACGAGTTCGCAGCCGATGTCTTTGTGATCACCGACTCCGTCAACTGGGCCGTCGGGCAACCGGCCTTCACGACCTCGCTGCGGGGACTGGCCGGATGCACGGTTGAGGTTCGCACGTTGGACCATGGCCTGCATTCGGGGGCGTACGGCGGAGTTGTGCCGGACGCGCTGACCACGCTGTGCCGTCTGCTGGCGACGCTGCATGACGATCAGGGCAACGTGGCGGTCGCCGGGCTCGGGACCGTTCCAGCACCGGCGTTGGAGTATCCGCCTGCGCGGCTGCGGGAGGAATCCGGAATTCTCGATGGCGTCGACTGGATCGGCAGCGGATCGCTGGTCGAGCGGATCTGGTGCAAGCCGTCGCTCTCCGTGATCGCCCTTGATGCGACTCGGGTCGACGACGCCTCCAACACCTTGATGCCGGTTGCCCGCGCCAAGATCAGCGCTCGGCTTGCTCCCGGGGACGACGCGAACAAGGCGCTAGCTGCGCTGATCAGTCATGTTAATGATCATGCACCCTGGGGCGCTCAGGTGACGATCTCAGGAGCTGAGGTCGGCGAGTCGTCGGTGATCGACTTCGGCGGTCCATACGCCGAGGCAGCGCGTACCGCCTTCACCCAGGCCTGGGGGGTCGAGCCGGTCTTCATCGGACAGGGTGGGACCATCCCGATGGTCGCGGAATTCACTGAGGCGTTTCCGGACGCGACGATCTTGGTCACCGCGGTCGCGGATCCTGACTCCCGCGCCCACGGCAGCAACGAGTCACTACATCTCGGTGACTTTGCCGCGGCATGCCTCGCCGAGACCCTGATGCTGGACGCGTTTGCTCAGCTCGTTGGGTACCAACGCTGAATTTCTCGAAAGTGGTCACAGACGACAACAAATCGTCGACGATCTCTGTCGCCTGTGACCACTTCAAGAGAGCACTGGGCAGAGGGTCGATTACGATCCTGCCTAGCTCAGGCGTCGGGGCTGTCGTCGGGATAGGGAGGTAGCACCATGTCCCAGGCGACCTTGATCAGCTGGCTGCTGTTTGCCGGCCACGTCCTCCTTGTGCTGCTGGCGGCGGTCCTGATCTCCACCAATCGCAAACCGTCCGCGGCGATTGCCTGGATCCTCGCCGTGATCTTCATCCCGGTGCTGGGCATTCTCTTCTTTCTGCTCGTCGGCTTCGGCAAGCTGCCCCGCCGACGGCGGGACAAGCAACGAGAGGTCTGCGAAGCCATCCTGGCCCGCACCGACGGGCTTGATCGGGTGAGCCATCGCGACGAGTGGCCGGACTGGTTGCCCTCGATGGTGACGATGAACCGTAACCTGGGATCTCTACCGATGGTCGGCGGCAACTGTGCGGAGCTGATCGAGAGCTACTCAGGCTCGATTCAGGCCATGGCCGACGCCATCGACACAGCCGAACACTTTGTCCACGTCGAGTTCTTCATCCTGGTGGCTGACGAGACGACCGAGCCGGTGTTCGCTGCGCTGCAGCGGGCGTGCACTCGCAGCGTCGACGTACGGGTGCTCTCCGACCATGTCGCCCAGTTCATGTACCCCGATCGCAAGAAGACGATCGAGCGTTTCAAGGCCATGGGGGCCCACTATCTGCCGATGCTTCCGCTGCAGCCCTTCCGCGGGCATTGGCACCGACCCGATCTTCGTAACCACCGCAAGCTCGTCGTCGTGGATGGAGTTGTCGGGTTCACCGGATCGCAGAACATGATCGCCGACCACTACCACAAGAAGAAGGGGATCAAGCAGGGTCTGCACTGGCACGAGCTGATGGTCAGGCTGACCGGGCCGACGGTTCGCGAGCTCGACGCGGTCTTCGTCACCGATTGGTACAGCGAAACCGACGAGCTGCTGCCATTGGACACCTCGCCGGTCCGGCCTGGCGCCGAGGCGGAGCTCGTCGACGCCCAAATTCTGCCCAGCGGGCCCAGCTTCGACAACGACAACAATCTCAAGCTGTTCGCCGCCATGATCCAAAACGCCCGCCGGCGGATCAGTGTCACCAGCCCCTACTATGTACCCGACGAGACCATTCAGATGGCGCTGATCACTGCCGGATCGCGAGGCCTAGACGTCGAGCTGTTCGTCTCCGAGATCGGCGACCAGTTCATGGTCTTCCACGCGCAGCGGTCCTACTACGAGCAGCTGCTCCGGGCGGGGGTGAAGATCTACCTGTACCGCGCGCCGACCATCCTGCATGCGAAGCATCTCAGCATCGACGACGACGTTGCGGTGATCGGCTCATCCAACCTTGACATCCGCTCTTTGAGCCTGCACATGGAGCTCTCGGTCCTCGTCCAGGGGGCCGGATTCGCCAGTGCGATGCGCGCGGTCGAGGACGACTATCGGGCCAAGAGCCGGCAGGTGATGCTCGCGGACTGGGTCAGGCGCCCACGGCGCGAGCGGGTCTTCGACAACCTGATGCGGCTGACGTCCTCGCTGCAATAGTCGTTCCGGCTCAGACTGTCGAGTCCGTCTGCTGCGCTTTCTCGCGCCAGCGCGGACCTTGCCGCCGCCTGGTCGGCCCGACGAGTGCCTGGGCCCACTCCGCGCGCGGGTCTGAGTCGATGATCAACGCCTTCACGAGCAGGGTGAGAGGCACAGCCAAGATCGCGCCGATCGGGCCGAGCACCCAAGCCCAGAAGACCACCGACACCAAGGTCACCACCATCGACAGCTCAACGGCATCCCCCACGAAGTACGGCGGAATCAGGGTGGTGACGAGCGAATTCAGCACGATGTAGACCACGATCACGATGATCATCAAGCGCCATCCGCCGCTCAGCAGCGCCAAAAGTGCCGGCGGGATGACCCCGATGATGAAGCCGACGTACGGGATGTAGTTGCAGACCGCCGCCAACACGCCCCAGAGTGCGGCCAGCGGAATACCAATCACGATCAGGAATACCGTGTCCACGGTCCCGACGATCACCGCGAAAATCGTTGTTACGGCGATGAAGCGGCGGCTCTTGTGGGCAAAACCGCGCAGCGCATCGACAGTCTGTGGTCGGGTCTTGGCCATCTGCGCCAGGCGTCGCGAGGCGCCGGTCGATTCGATGCCGATGAACAACAGCAGGCTGAGCAGGAAGATCACATTCGCGCCGAAGCCCACCGCTGAAGAGAGAACGGTCGTGAGCCACCCGGCAAGCCGGTTCAGATCAAGCCCACGAATCAGCGAACGTGCCTGGTCCCGGCCGATTCCCAGGTTGAGCAGCACACTCGACAGCCGCTGCAGCAGTGCGCCCGCCTCCGCGGAGTACGCCGGAAGCAACCCGGCCAGCCGAGCGATGGAGAACGCCAGAATCGCGACGAGCCCGATCACCACGGCGTAGATCACAACGAGCAGCACCAGGAGTGCCAGCCAAGACGGAAATTTCCGGGTGCGCAGGCGGGCATGCAGTGGATGCACCAACAGGACGATCATCAAGGCGAGGCTGACCGGCGCGAGCAGCCACGCCAGTTCCCGCAGGGCCAGCAGAGCGACCAGCGCACCGGCGACCCCCAGTACCACGGTCAGGCCGCGCGGGAAGCCCGGTGCCGGCAGGCTCGGCGCCGGTGGGTCTGACATCGTCACTGAGGGGCCTCCGGAGCTCAAATCGTCCGGGTGTCCTCGACCAGGCCGAGTCCTACCTCGTTGGCGGTGATCTTGCGATCCAGCAGCCACGCTCGAGCGGTTGGGATGTCCACCGTCTCCGTCAGCACCTTGCGCAGCTTTCCGACCTCGGAGTTCACCCCACATGTTTCAGAGACCTGTGAACCGTCAGACATGCCGACCCCTTCCGCGCGAATTCGTTCATGATCAACTTAGAGCATGATGTGCGCGGACCGGGAGTCGGCACCCACACTCAGCTGACGTGATCAAGATCATGCTATGGGTGTCATGGC
>Ga0307299_10000635_pt1 | contig 11794 bp, 10 predicted proteins | sample ER_DNA_159_FD_194466 | JGI IMG/M metagenome (GOLD analysis project Ga0307299, IMG submission 194466) | Bulk soil microbial communities from the East River watershed near Crested Butte, Colorado, United States - ER_DNA_159 | ecosystem: Environmental > Terrestrial > Soil > Floodplain | place... | reverse complement strand
GAAGGTGCAGGCGCAGCAGGCGATCTACTTCGGCGAGACGCCGGCCAACACGAAGGCCTGCGCGGTCATGGACCAGCTCAGCCCAGGGTCCTGCAAGCAGTACCACGCAGACGCTCCGGCCTCGTACTTCGACAGCATCAAGTTCTGGAAGACGCCGCAGAAGGACTGCGGCAACGGCAGCCAGGACTGCCTCGACTACAACCAGTGGCAGCAGGCCTGGACCGAGATCAAGGGTTAATCCCGGCCGACGTGTCGAATTTGGACGGGTCGACCGGTCAGTTCAGACGGACGCGCGGGCTCAGCCCGCGCGTCCTGAGACGGCACCGCAAGCGGCGCCTCGGTGTCTGCACGAGCTGAACGGGCGGGCCGCTCCTCGCGAGCGGCCCGCCGCCGCTTCTCGGCGGCCTTCTGGAGGCGGCCGTGGCTGCGCGCCGGTGCGCTGCTCGTGCCCGTCGCCGGCGGCTACCTGCTGATCTACATCGCCGCGCTCGGGGTGCTGTTCATCTCGGCCTTCTGGGCGCTCGACCCCTTCACCGGCGAGATCGTCCACACCTGGGGCCTCGGCAACTTCCGCACGCTCTGGCACGACCACACGTACTGGCGGATCGCCGGCCGGACGATCGGCCTCGCCGGCGCCGTGACGATCACGGACGTCCTGCTCGCGTTCCCGTTCGCGTACTTCATGGCCCGGGTCGCGAGCCCGCGGCTACGGACGATCCTGTTCGTGCTCGTGCTGTTGCCGCTCTGGTCGAGCTACCTGGCGCGCATCTACGCCTGGCGGCTGATCCTCTCCAACGACGGCGCGCTCAACTGGTCGCTCGGCGGCCTAGGGTTGCCGCACCAGCACATCGCGTACACGAACTGGGCGGTGTGGATCGTGTTCTCCTACATCTGGCTGCCGTTCATGATCCTGCCGATCTTCGCGGCGCTCGAGCGGATCCCGGACTCGTACGTCGAGGCCTCGCGCGACCTCGGCGCGCGAAACTGGACGACCTTCCGGCGCGTCGTGCTCCCCCTTGCGCTCCCGGGCGTCGTGGCCGGGTCGATCTTCACCTTCTCGCTGACCCTCGGCGACTACATCACCCCGATCCTCGTCGGCAACACGCAGTTCATCGGCAACGTCGTCTACCGCAACGTGCTCGGACTCACCTACAACCTGCCCTTCGCTGCCGCCTACGCGACGGTGCCCCTCGCGGTGATGGCGATCTACCTCGTGCTCGCGAGGCGGGCGGGAGCGATGGAGGCCCTGTAGTGGAAGGGCGTCTCTCACGCGGCGGCCTCGGGCTCTGGACGGTGCTCGTCGTCCTCTTCCTCTGGTTTCCGCTTGCGGTGATCCTCGTCTACGCCTTCAACACCTCAAACATCCAGAGCTGGCCGATCCCGGGCTTCACGCTGCGCTGGTTCCGCGTCGCGTGGAACGACGCCGAGGCGCGCGCTGCGCTGGTGCTCTCGCTCAAGGCGGCGCTGGCCGCGACGGGAATCGCGCTCGTGTTGGGAACGATGGCCGCCGCCGCGGTCGCGCGCTTCCGCTTCTTCGGGCGCGAGACGCTCTCGTTCCTGCTCATCCTCCCGATCGCGCTCCCTGGGGTGATCACGGGGATCGCGCTCTCGTCGTTCTACACCTTCTGGGGCGTCCCGTTCTCGCTCTGGACGATCGTGATCGGGCACGCGACCTTCTGTGTCGTGATCGTCTACAACAACGTGCTCGCCCGTCTGCGCCGCACGTCGCCGTCGCTCATCGAGGCCTCGATGGATCTCGGCGCCGACGGCTGGCAGACGTTCCGCTTCGTCACCTTCCCCGTGCTCTCGACTGCGCTCATCTCCGGGGCGCTGCTTGCGTTCGCGCTCTCGTTCGACGAGGTGATCGTGACCCTCTTCACCGCCGGGGCGCAGAACACGCTGCCGATCTGGATCCTGGGCAAGATCCGCCTCGGCCAGCAGCTTCCGGAGGTGAACGCGGTCGTCTTCGTGGTGATCGTGCTGACGGTGATCCCCGTGATCGTCTCGCAGCGGCTGGCGCAGGACTCGGGGCTGCTCAGACGCCGCTAGCTCTGTAGGCTGAACCCAGTTCCGACCGGGAGGGTTTCCGATGAGCGTGACCGTTTCACAGCACAAGAACTTCGTCGGCGGCGAGTTTGTGGACGCGGTCGAGGGCGGCACGATGGAGGTGCTGAACCCCGCGACGGGCGAGACGATCGCCGAGGTGCCGAGCGGCACGCAGGCCGACGTCGACCGCGCCGTCGAAGCGGCGAAGAAGGCACTGCCCGAGTGGCTCGAGACGACGCCGCAGGAGCGCGCCGAGGCGCTGCTCAAGCTGGCGGCGGCGATCGACGAGCACGCCGAGGAGCTGGCGGAGCTCGAGTCGCAGAACGTCGGCAAGCCGCTTTCGTCCGCTCGCGACGAGATGCCGGTCTCGGCGGACAACTTCCGCTTCTTCGCGGGCGCGGCGCGCGTGCTCGAAGGCAAGTCGGCCGGCGAGTACATGCGCGGCTACACCTCGATGATCCGCCGCGAGCCGGTCGGGATCGTGGGCGGGATCGCGCCCTGGAACTACCCGTTGATGATGGCCGTCTGGAAGATGGCCCCCGCGCTCGCCGCCGGCAACGTGCAGGTGCTGAAGCCCTCCGAGCAGACGCCCCTGAGCACGCTGCGCTTCGCCGAGCTTGCGGCCGAGATCCTGCCGCCGGGCGTGCTCAACGTGATCACCGGCGACGGCGAGCCCGTCGGAGCCGGCATCGTGCGCCACCCGGACGTGCGCATGGTCTCGCTCACCGGCGACGTCGCGACGGGCAAGGAGATCGCCCGCACCGCCGCGGAGACGCTGAAGCGCGTGCACCTCGAGCTCGGCGGCAAGGCTCCGGTGGTCGTCTTCGACGACGCCGACCCGGCCGCGGTGGCCGAGGGGATCAAGATCGCCGGCTACTGGAACTCGGGCCAGGACTGCACCGCGGCCTCACGCGTCGTCGCCGGGCCGAAGATCTACGACAAGCTCCTCGACGAGCTGGTGCCGATGGTGGAGTCGCTCCACGTCGGCGACCCTGCCGACGGTGACGAGATCGAGATGGGGCCCGTGATCTCGAAGGACCAGCAGGAGCGCGTGCTCGGCTTCCTCGACCGCGCCAAGGGCGCCAAGGTGCTCACCGGCGGCGGCACGAACGGCGACCGGGGCTTCTTCGTCAAGCCGACGGTCGTGGCCGAGGTCGGGCAGGAGGACGAGATCGTCCAGCGCGAGGTCTTCGGCCCGGTCGTGACCGTGCAGCGCTTCGCCGACGACAACCAGGCGATCGAGTGGGCGAACGACGTCAACTACGGCCTCGCCGCCTCAGTCTGGACGCGAGACGTGGGGCGGGCGCTGAACGCTGCGCGCAAGCTGCAGTTCGGCACGGTCTGGATCAACGACCACATCCCGCTGGTCTCGGAGATGCCGCACGGCGGCTACAAGCAGTCGGGCTACGGCAAGGACCTGTCCTCGTACTCGCTGGAGGACTACCAGCAGATCAAGCACGTGATGGCGAAGATCGACTGATCTTCGCCATCGCTGACTAGCCCTTCTTCAGGTCGGCGAGGATCTCGCCGGCGAAGTGGATCGGCTCCCTCGCGCAGGCCCTCCCAGCCGGCGAGCGCGCGTACTGCCCGACCGCAGGGTCGTCAAGCCCTCGCAAAGCAGGTTGCGAACGGCTCTGGGTTGACCGGGTGCGATGAGAAGTGGTACAAGCGCCTCGCATTGCGCAGTTCCGTCCACACGGAGCGCCGGGGTGCGGTCAGCCTTCCCCGGGGACTCGACAGCATCGACCAGGCGATCATCGAGGCGCTGCAGAAGAACGGGCGTGAGCCGTTCCGACGGATCGCCGCCGAGATCGGCGTCTCCGAGGCCACGATCCGCGCGCGTTACCAGCGGCTGTGCGAGGACGACATCCTCCAGGTGACTGGCGTCACCAACCCGCTCGGCCTCGGGTTCGAGGCGCAGGCGATGGTCGGCATCCGCACGAGTGGTGCTCCGGAGCCGGCTGCCGAGGCGATCTCCCAGTGGGACGAAGCGGGCTACGTCGTGATCACGGCCGGCCAGTTCGACATCCTCGTCGAGCTCGTGTGCGCCGACCGGCGACAGCTGCTCGACGTCACCAACCGGATGCGCGAGCTCGACGGTGTCGTCTCGACCGAGAGCTTCCTCTACCTCGAGCTCCGAAAGCAGCTCTACGACTGGGGCGCCCGCGTCCAGAACGGCATGCGGGTGGGCGTCTAGTGGCAGTTACCGAGCAGCCGCAGGCGCCGGCGGCCGCGAGCACGGCCGACGTCCGGCTCGACCACGTGACCAAGAAATTCGACGACGTTGTCGCCGTCGACGATCTCTCGCTCGAGATCGAGCACGGCAGCTTCTTCGCCCTGCTCGGCCCCTCCGGCTGCGGCAAGACGACGACGCTCCGCATGATCGGCGGCTTTGAGGAGCCGACCGAAGGGACGATCTACCTCGGCGATGAGCCCGTCAGCGGCAAGCCGCCGTACAAGCGCGACGTCAACACGGTCTTCCAGTCGTACGCGCTCTTCCCGCACCTAACCATCTTCGAGAACGTCGCCTTCGGCCTGCGCCGCCGCGGCGTGCGTGGCAGCGACATGCGCGGCCGGGTGCTCTCGATCCTCGACCTCGTGGGGCTCAAGGGTCTCGACAAGCGCAAGCCGAGGCAGCTCTCGGGCGGCCAGCAGCAGCGCGTCGCCCTCGCCCGCGCACTTGTGAACAAGCCGCGCGTGCTGCTGCTCGACGAGCCGCTCGGCGCACTCGACCTCAAGCTCCGCAAGCAGATGCAGCTCGAGCTGAAGGCGATCCAGCACGACGTGGGCATCACCTTCGTCCACGTCACGCACGACCAGGAGGAGGCGATGACGATGGCGGACGGGATCGCGATCATGAACGCCGGCCGGATCGAGCAGCTGGGCCGCCCCTCGGACCTCTACGAGCGGCCCGAGACCGCCTTCGTCGCAAGCTTCCTCGGCATCTCGAACCTGCTCCAGGGGACGATCACCGGGCCTGAGGGCGTGCGTCTCGACGAGGGCACCGAGGTCCGCGTTCCCCGCGACATCCTGAATGGGCGCACCGGCCGCGTGGCGGTCGGCGTGCGACCGGAGAAGATCCGCCTCGGCCACGGCGAGGAGAACCGGCTCTCGGGCCGGCTGCTCGAAACGGCCTACGTCGGCGTGGCGACGCAGTACGTGCTCGAGACGCGCGCCGGCAACGTCAGCGTGTACGTCCAGAACAGCGAGCCCGGCGCACGGGAAGAGGCGCCGAGCGCGATCTCGTGGAGCTCTGACTCCACATTCGTCGTCGACTCAACGGAGGGAACCGAATGACTGACCACCTGACCAGGCGGCAGCTGCTCGAGCGGGCAGCGCTCGGAGGGGCCGCGATCACGATTCCCGGATTCCTCGCCGCCTGCGGCAGCGGCGGCACCAAGGCCGCCGGTGGCACGACGAGCGTCGAGCACAAGCTCGCGAAGACGCTCAACTTCTCGAACTGGACGCTGTACATCGACACGAACAACAAGACGCACAGCCATCCGTCGCTGGACGCATTCCAAAAGAAGACCGGCGTTCATGTCAGCTACGTCGAGGACATCAACGACAACGCGTCGTTCTTCGGGAAGATCCAGGGCCCGCTCTCGCGCGGCCAGTCCATCCACCGGGACATCATCGTCCTGACCGACAACGACCGCTATCTCGCGCTGACGATCAAGAAGGGCTGGGCCGAGAAGCTCGACAAGTCGGCGATCCCGAACATCAAGAACCTGGTCGACGTCCAGAAGCATCCGAACTTCGATCCGAACCGCGAGTTCTCGCTGCCGTGGCAGTCGGGCATGACGGGCATCGCCTACAACGACACCCTCACCGACCCGGTGCTGTCGGTCGACGACCTGCTCGAGAACCCGAAGCTGAAGGGCAAGATCACTGTTCTCAACTCGATGGGCGACGCACTCACGATCGTGATGCTCGCGAACGGCGACGATCCCACGAAGGTCACCGACAAGAGCTTCAACGCCGCTTTCGACCGGATCAAGAAGGCCGCGGACAACAAGCAGATCCGTCAGTTCACGGGCAACGACTACGCGCCGCCGCTCGCGAAGGGCGACCTGGCCGCCGCCATGTCCTGGTCTGGCGACATCGCGCAGATCGGAAACAAGCACATCCACTGGAACGTTCCCAAGGCCGGCGGCGCGCTCTGGACGGACAACATGCTGATCCCGAAGGGCGGCGACGTCTACACGGCGTCGGTCTACATGAACTACGTCTACGACCCGGCGGTTCAGGGCCTGATGGAGGCCGGCGACCCGAAGCGGAACATCACGGGCATCTACTACATCCCGCCCGTGGCCGGCGCGGGCACGTTCGCCAAGAAGTACGACCCGGCCGTGGCGAGCAACCCGCTCATCTTCCCGACGGCCAAGATGCTCAACAGCGTCCACATCTTCGACAGCAAGGCGCTGAACAACCAGAAGTACCTCACGCAGTGGCAGAACCTGGTCTCGAGCTGACGGGCACGTGGGTTTCTTCCACCGCCACCGGAACACGACGCCGTACCTGCTCCTCGCCCCCGGGGTGCTGTTCCTCGCGGTCTTCTTCCTCGTGCCGCTGGGCTTCCTCGCCTACCAGTCGCTCCAGTCGGGGAACTTCGACGTCGGCTTCTCCTTCACGTGGGCGTGGAGCAACTACTGGGACGCACTCAGGGACTACCGCGCCCAGTTCGTCCGCTCGCTCGAGTACGCCGGCATCGCCACGCTCCTCTGCCTGGTGATCAGCTACCCGGTGGCGTACTGGATCGCCTTCCGGGGCGGCCGCTGGAAGAACCTGCTGCTGCTCTTCATCGTCGCGCCGTTCTTCGTCACGTACCTGATCCGGACGCTGGCGTGGGAGACGATCCTCTCGGACAACGGCTTCGTCGTGAACACCTTGCAGTCGCTGCACGTGCTCGGGCCGAGCGGGCGCCTGCTCGCGACCTCGACGGCCGTCGTGGCGGGGATCACCTACAACTTCCTGCCCTTCATGGCACTGCCGCTCTACGTCTCGCTCGAGCAGATCGACGGGCGGATGCTCGAGGCGGCGGAGGACCTCTACGCGAGCAAGCTGCACGCGTTCCTGCGAGTGACGCTGCCGCTCTCGCTACCCGGCGTGGTCGCCGGCACGCTGCTGACGTTCATCCCGGCCGCCGGCGACTTCATCAACGCCCAGCTGCTCGGCGCGACGGACAACCACATGATCGGGAACGTGATCCAGTCCAAGTTCCTCGAGCAGACCGACTATCCGGCCGCAGCGGCGATGTCCTTCATCCTGATGGCCGGGATCCTGGTCGCCGTGCTGCTGTACGCCCGCGCCGTCGGCACCGAGCAGCTGACGGGGACGGCGACATGAGCGCGGTTGCGGTCGAGAGCCGCCCGCGGCGGCACGTCCTCGCCGGCGCCTGGGCGTTCGTGCGCCGCCACATCCTCACCGTCTACTCGGTGCTCTTCTTCGTCTACCTGCTGCTCCCGATCGCGGTCGTCGTGGTGTTCTCGTTCAACCACCCGACCGGCAAGTTCAACTACACCTGGCAGGGCTTCACGTGGGACAACTGGCGCTACTGGGACGGTGTGCCCGGGATCCGCAGTTCGATCGTCCTCTCGCTCGAGATCGCGTTGGTCGCCAGCCTGATCGCGACGGCCCTTGGAACGATGATCGCGCTCGCGCTCGTCCGCTACGGCTTCCGCGGGCGAGCGACCACGAACATCCTGATCTTCCTGCCGCTGTCGACTCCGGAGATCGTGCTCGGCGCCTCGCTGCTGACGCTCTTCCTGAACCTGAACGTGATCTTCGGCTTCTGGACGATCCTGATCGCGCACATCATGTTCTGCATCAGCTTCGCGGTGGTGACCGTGAAGGCGCGCCTCGTCGGGTTCGACCGCCATCTCGAAGAGGCGGCGATGGACCTGGGCGCGAACGAGTGGACGACGTTCAGGAAGGTCACGCTGCCGTTGATCGCCCCGGCGATCCTGGCGGCGCTGCTGCTCTGCTTCGCGATCTCGATCGACGACTTCGTCGTGACTTACTTCAACTCCGGGTCGGAGGTCACGTTCCCGCTCTTCGTCTGGGGCGCAGCCCGGATCGGAGCGCCGCCGCAGGTGAACGTGATCGGAACCGCAATCTTCGTCGTCGCGCTCACGGCGATGCTTGCCAACGTCCTCATCCAGACCCGCCGCTCGAAAGGAGCCGCATGACGACCGTTTCTACCGGCCTCTCGCCCGCCGAGCTGCAGAAGGCTGCCCGCGACCACCTCTGGCTGCACTTCACGCGCATGGGCCAGGACGCGGAGGTGCCGGTGATCGTGCGCGGCGAGGGCTGCTACCTCGAGGACTCGAACGGCAAGCGCTACCTCGACGCGCTCGCGGGCCTGTTCGCCGTGCAGATTGGCTACTCGTACGGTGACGAGATCGGCGAGGCGGCCGCCGCGCAGATGCGCGAGCTCCCGTTCTACACCAACTGGTCGTACGCGCATCCGCGCGCGATCGAGCTCGCGGGCGAGATCGCCAGGCTCGCGCCCGGCGACCTGAACCGGGTCTTCTTCGTCTCGGGCGGCTCCGAGGCAGTCGAGTCGGCGTGGAAGCTCGCCCGGCAGTACTACTCGGCGCGCGGCGAGCAACGGGCGGCGGTCGCCCACGCTCCTTCGCACCAGGTGCGGGTCGACTTCGATGCCGAGCAGGCCGCCCGCTACACCGGCGGGCGCCGCTGGAAGGCGATCGCGCGGCATGTCGCGTACCACGGCACGACGATGGGCGCCCTCTCGATCAACGGCATCCCGGCCCTGCGCACGCCGTTCGAGCCGCTCGTGCCCGGGGTGCACCACGTGCGCAACACGAACCGCTACCACCGTCCGCCCGAGGAGACCGAGGAGCAGTTCACGAGCTTCCTGCTCGACGAGCTCGAGCAGACGATCGAGGCCGCCGGCCCGGAGACGGTGGCGATGGTGATCATGGAGCCGGTGCAGAACGCCGGCGGCGCGTTCACGCCGCCCAAGGGCTACTTCCAGGGCGTCCGCGCGCTCTGCGACCGCTACGAGATCCTGCTCTGCGCCGACGAGGTGATCACGGGCTTTGGCCGGGTGGGCGCGTGGTTCGGGTCCGAGCGCTACGACATCAAGCCGGATTTGATGACCTGCGCGAAGGGGCTCTCGTCGGCCTACGGAGCGATCGGCGCCGTCGTCGCTTCCGACCGTGTGGTGGAGCCGTTCCTCGGCGGCGAGAGCATGTACACCCACGGGATCACGTTCGGCGGCCATCCGGTGCAGGCCGCGATCGCGCTCAAGAACCTCGAGATCATGCAGCGGGAGAAGATGGTCGAGCACGTCGACGAGCAGCAGGACTTCGTGCGCGAGACGCTTGCGCAGCTGCTCGACTTGCCGATCGTCGGCGACCTGCGCGGGACGGGCTACTTCTACGCGCTCGAGCTCGTCAAGAACAAGGAGACGCGTGAGACCTTCTCCGACGAGGAGTGCGAGCGCCTGCTGCGAGGGTTCCTGACGCCGCGGATGTTCGAGGCCGGCCTGATCTGCCGCGCGGACGATCGCGGCGACCCGGTGATCCAGATCTCGCCGCCGCTGATCGCGGGCAAGGCCGAGTTCGACGAGCTCGTCGGGATCCTCGGCGAGGTGCTGGCGGAGGCCTGGCAGCGCCTCTAGGGCCCGTTTGGTGGCTGGAGGAGGCCCGCGCCGCAGGCTTCGGCGGCGACCCCGCGCCACCGCTCGAGGGTGACGTCGAGGCTGACGTCGCGATCGTCGGCGGCGGATTCACCGGGCTCTGGACCGCGCTCGCCCTGAGGAAGCGCGATCCGTCGCTCGAGGTGGTCGTGCTCGAGGCCGAGGAGTGCGGCTGGGGGCCGAGCGGGCGCAACGGCGGCTTCCTGCACGGCTATTGGAGCCACCTGCCGCGACTGCGCCAGCGGTTCGGAGACGACGGCGCTCTCTCGGTGGCACGGGCGAGCGCGGCTATCGTGCCGGGTGTGCGGAGCTTCTGCGAGGCGCACGGGGCCGACGTCTGGCTGCGCGAGGGCGGCATGCTGCGGGTCTCCGCGGCGCCGGCGCAGGACCCGGCGGTCGAGGAGGAGGTTGACGCGGCGCGGGAGCTCGGCGTGCCGGACGAGGCGGTGCCGCTCTCGCGGGACGAGCTCGCGGCGCGGATCCGCTCGCCGCGCTTCCGTCACGGGGTCTTCCTCCGAGACGGCGCGACCGTGCAACCCGCGCGGCTCGCGCTCGCGCTCCGGCGGGTCGCGCAAGAGCAAGTGCGACTGCACGAGCACACGCGCGTGAGGCAGGTTCGCGAGGGTCTCGTCGAGACCGACCGCGGCTCGGTGCGCGCGAGGGAGATCGTGGTCGCGGTCAACGCCGCCGCCGCAGGGTGGAAGCCGCTCCGCCGCCGCCTGACCGTTTTCGGCAGCTACGTCGTGCTCACCGAGCCCGTGCCCGACCTGCTCGAGCAGATCAACTGGACCGGGGGCGAGGCCGTGATCGACGGGCGGATGTTCCTGCACTACTTCCGCGCGACGCAGGACGGCCGGGTGCTGATGGGCAGCGGGTCGGGGCCGATCGGCTTCGGCGGGAAGCTCGACGAGCGCTTCACGCAGGACGAGCCCAGCGCGCGCCGCGCCGAGCAAGGCTTGCGCCGGCTCCTCCCCGACCTGGCCGACGCCAAGGTCACCCACGCCTGGGGCGGGCCGATCGACGTCTCCTCGGACCATTTGCCGTTCTTCGGGACCGTGCCCGGCACGCGGATCCACTACGGCGCGGGCTACTCGGGACACGGCGTCGGGCCGAGCTGGCTCGGCGGACAGGTCCTCGCCCGCCTCGCGCAGGGTGTCGACGACGAGCTCACGCGTCTGCCGTTCGTCACACGGCGCGTGCCGAGGCTGCCGCCGGAGCCGTTCCGGCGCCTCGGCGGCGGGCTCGTGCGCGCCTCGATCATGGCCTGCGAGGAGGCCGAGGAGGAGGGGCGCCGCCCCTCGTTGCCGGCCCGCGTCGGAGCTGCGCTGCCGCGCCTCCTGCGCATGTCGGTGGGCACGCGATAATCGAACGCAGTGGAGATCCTCATCGGCACGCAGACGCTCGAGCCGCGCCGGTACCTCGTCACGGTGTCCGAGCACCTCGAGCGCCTCGGGCACGAGGTGCGTGTCTTCTCGGCCGAGCCGCGCCCGTCGACGGACGAGTTGCGGGTGGTCGGAGTCGAGCGCGACCTTCCGCTTGCGCCTCATCTGATCTACAGCCAGGACGCCGAGGCCGCGCTCCTCCTGGCCGACCTCTACCCGCTGACGCCGCAGGTCTTCGCCGCCCACAGCGAGGAGCGAGACCTCTGGCTCCCGCCGCAGCTTGCGGGCATCGTCGCACGCGTGGTCGCATTCGACGCTCGCACCGCCGACCGGGTCGCGGCCGCAGGGCTCCCGCACGAGGTGACGTGCCTGCGGCGACCGGTCGACGTGGAGCGCTTCACGCCGCGCGGCGAGCTGCCCGAGCGCCCGCGGCGGGTTGAGCTTCGGCTGGAGAGCCTCTCGTCCTACCTGCACGGCGTGATCGAGCGGGCGTGTGCCGACGCCGGGCTCCAGATCGGGCCCGACGCGGACGTCGTGGTGGGCCGAGGCCGCGACGTGCTCGAGGCTATGGCCTCGGGGCTTGCCGTGTACGTGTACGGCGATGAGGGCGGCGACGGCTGGGTGACCGCGGAGCGCTACGAGCGCCTCGAGGCCGACGGCTTCTCGGGACGGGCAGACCCGGTGGCGACCAACTTCGAGC
>Ga0307299_10000633_pt1 | contig 11820 bp, 8 predicted proteins | sample ER_DNA_159_FD_194466 | JGI IMG/M metagenome (GOLD analysis project Ga0307299, IMG submission 194466) | Bulk soil microbial communities from the East River watershed near Crested Butte, Colorado, United States - ER_DNA_159 | ecosystem: Environmental > Terrestrial > Soil > Floodplain | place: USA... | reverse complement strand
AGGTCGGGTGATAGGTCACGCGGTGTGGAAAATAGGCGCCGACATCGGTGACGCCAAGCACATCGACGAGATACTCAGAGAGCTCGTAGGTCTTGGCCGCCACGGCCTCGACCTGCTCCACCAGGCCCGGTGAGCCGAACCGTTTTGCGATCATCGCATGTTGATGACGTACCGAGCCGACGCACGACCCCGATGGCGCGACGACCGCGTCATAGGGCGCGAAGACTTTCGCGAACCGCTCGACCAGGGGCAATGCCTGCTTTTGGTATCCGGTGTTGACATGCATCTGCCCGCAGCAGGTCTGCTCGGAAGGAAACTCGACGTCCTGGCCGAGCCGCTCCAGGACCCGCACCGTGGCCTTGCCGACCTCGGGAAACAGGGCGTCGGCAAGGCAGGTGATGAACAGCGCAGTTCTCATCGGCACCTCATCAACTCGGCCACATCAGTTTGCTCAGCGCGGCTGGTACTCCACCGGTCGGAAGGTCCTCGCCACCAGGTTTCGGAGATCGGCAAGCTCCCCCTGCACCAGCCCAGCCGCCCTTCCCTGAACCAGCACATTACCGATGGCAGTCGCCTCTACGGGACCAGCCAGTACCCGCCGACCCGTTCGGTTTGCCGTCAGCTGGCACAGCAGCGTGTTCTGGCTGCCGCCGCCGACGATGTGCACGGTGTTGATCTTCTGTTCGCTGAGTCGCTCGGCATCATCGATCGCGGTCGCGTACGCCTCAGCGAGACTCTCCAGGATGCTGCGGGCGAACATGGCCGGTGAGTCGGGTGGCGCTGCGATGACATCAGCGCACAGCGCGGCGATCCGCCTAGGCATGTCGCCAGGTGTCAGCAGGCTGGGATGGTTCGCGTCGAAGATCGGCACCGGAGTGCTGATCGCGGCAGCCTCATCGAGCAGCGTCGTCAGCTCGATAGATAGTCCTTCCTTCTCCCACGTCCGGATGGACTCACTGAGTAGCCACATGCCCGTCACATTGCGCAAATAGCGGATCTTGCTATCGACACCGCCCTCGTTGGTGAAGTTGGCCTCCCGGCTCGCCTCGGTGAGCACCGGGCGATCAAGCTCGACACCGACCAACGACCAAGTGCCGGAGGATACGTACGCGGCACCCGACTCGATCATCGGAACACCGACCACCGCTGACGCGGTGTCATGGGACCCGACCGCGATGACATGCAACGGCGCCTGGGCGCCTACCTCACGTGCCACCTCGTCCCGCAAGGAGCCAATGTGTGACCCTGGATCGACGAGAGATGGGAATAGCGAGCGTGGCAGGTTCACCTTGTCGATCAAGGTCGCATTCCACGCTCCGCTGGTGATGTCGAGCAGGCCGGTGGTGGAGGCATTGGTACGCTCCGCGACCTGATTGCCCGTAAGCCAAAATCCCAGTAGGTCAGGCAGCAGGAGCATCCGGGTCTGCTCATCGATGATGCCGGCTTCATGATCAACGGCCAGCTGGTAGATCGAATTGAACGGCTGGAACTGCAGTCCATTTGCCACATAGAGCGTGGCATGATCGGCGATCTTGTGGACCAGCTCGACGCCTTTTGCCGTACGCTCGTCGCGGTAGTGGAATGGATTGTTGATCAAACGATCGCCACTCAGCAGGCCATAGTCGACCGCCCAGGAGTCGATGCCGATGCCCGCCACCTCCGGCTGGGCGTCGACAGCTTTGCGCAGGCCGACGAGGACGTTCCGGTAGAGCTCGAGGATGTTCCAGTGCAAGCCATCCGCGATGCGTACGGGGTCGTTGGGAAAGCGATGCACCGCCTCGACGCTCAGCTGATCTGGGCCGACACGGCCGAGCACCACTCGGCCGCTGGTAGCGCCAAGATCAACCGCGGCTACCCAGCCGCTGGTCATCGCGCGCCCTTCGACAGGCGCCGTCCTGAGCCTGTCGAAGGGCTCAGGGCACATCTGCGGGCTGAGCCTGTCGAAGCCCGCTCGCTCATCGGAGGAAAGCCGCAGCTACACCGGCATCGACGGGAATGTGCAGGCCCGTGGTGTGGCTCAGATCGGCCGAGCAGAGCACGAAGACCGCGTTGGCGACGTTCTCGGGCAAGACCTCGCGCTTCAGCAGTGTCCGGGAGGCGTAGTACTTGCCCAACTCCTCCTCCGGCACCCCGTAGACCGCGGCCCGCTTGGCCCCCCAACCTCCGGCAAAGATTCCGGAGCCGCGCACCACACCGTCGGGGTTGATGCCGTTCACCTTGACGCCATGTTCCCCAAGTTCCGCCGCGAGCAACCGCACCTGATGCGCCTGGTCGGCTTTCGTGGCGGAGTAGGCGATGTTGTTCGGGCCGGCAAAGAGTGAGTTCTTGCTGGAGATGTAGACGATGTCGCCGCCCAGCTTCTGCTCGATCAACGCCTTGGCCGCCGCCCGCGACACCAGGAAAGAACCCTTGGCCATCACGTTGTGCTGCAGATCCCAGTCAGCGACCGTGGTGTCCAGCAATGACTTGGATAGCGACAGGCCAGCGTTGTTGATCACGATGTCGATGCCGCCGAAGGCAAGCAGCGTGGCATCGACCGCCGTCTGCACAGCCTCTTCGTCCGTGACATCGGCGGCAATGCCGACCGCCGCATCGCTGCCGCCAATCTCCGCTGCCGCGGCCTGAGCCTTTGCTGCGTCAAGATCGGCGATCACCACGCATGCACCTTCAGCGGCCAGCCGAACCGCAATCGCCTTGCCAATGCCCGAAGCGGCACCGGTAACCAGTGCGATCCGCGTGGCGAGCGGCTTCGGCTTTGGCATCCGCTGCAGCTTCGCTTCCTCCAGCGCCCAGTATTCGATCTTGAACTTCTCTGACTCATCGATCGGTGCGTACGTCGACAGGCCCTCCGCGCCGCGCATCACATTGATCGCATTCAGGTAGAACTCGCCGGCCACCCGGGCGGTCTGCTTGTCCTTGCCGTAGGAGAACATGCCGACACCCGGCACGAGAATGATCAAGGGATCCGCGCCACGGATCGGCGGCGAGTCGGGTGTGGCGTGGCGCTCGTAGTAGGTCTGGTAATCGGCGCGGTACGCCTCATGGAGCTCGCCGAGCCGGGCGATGCTGTCCTCTACCGACGCGTCTGCCGGGAGATCAAGGACCAGCGGCTTGACCTTGGTCCGTAGGAAGTGGTCGGGGCAGCTGGTGCCGAGCTCGGCCAGCCGAGGATGCTCGCTGCGGGAGAGGAACTCCAGCACCCGCTCGTCATCGGTGAAGTGCCCCACCATCGGCTTGTCGAAGGAAGCGATGGACCGCAACGTCGGTGCAAGTGCCGCCGCCTTGACTCGCCGCTGATCATCGGGCAACGCGGCGTACCCGTCCAGGGCAGCACCGAAGGGCTCCGGCTTGGAATGCTCGGCAATATAGGTGGCCGCGGCGTTGATGATCTCTAGCGAGTTTGCCTCGCTCTCTTCAGACGTATCGCCCCATGCAGTAATGCCATGGCCGCCGAGGACGCAGCCGATGGCCTGCGGGTTCGCTGTCTTGATCTTGGCAATGTCCAAGCCGAGCTGGAAGCCGGGCCGGCGCCACGGCACCCACGCAACCCTGTCGCCGAAGATCTTGGCCGTCAGCTCCTCACCGTCCACAGCCGTCGCAACCGCGATCCCGGAATCCGGATGCAGATGATCAACATGCACCGCGTCGACCAGGCCGTGCATCGCGGTATCGATCGAAGGCGCCGCACCGCCCTTGCCGTGCAGGCAATAGTCGAACGCGGCGACCATCTCGTCCTCGCGCTCGACACCGGGGTAGACGTTCACCAGCTGCCGCATCCGATCAAGCCGTAGCGCCGCGAGCCCCGACTCGGTCAGGGTCCCCAGATCGCCACCGGAACCCTTCACCCAGACGAGCTCGACCGGCTCGCCGGTCACCGGATCGGTCTCAGTGCCCTTGGCGGAGGTGTTGCCGCCGGCGTAGTTCGTGTTCTTCGGATCCGATCCCAGCCGGTTGGACCGAGCGACCAATTCCGCAACCACGTGATTCGTCATGATCATGCTCCCCAGCCCGCTTGGGTACCGCCGGCACGGTCGGACTCGATCTTGCTCTGATACCCAGACTCGGCGTATGCCTTCATCGGATCGGCCGGCAAGCCGCGGCCCTCCCGCCAGTCAGCCAGCGCGGGCCGTACGTCGGTGTAGAAGGCGTCCATCAAGATCCCGTTGCCACCGAGCACGTCGTTGGCCTCTTGCGCCGCCACCAGAGCCTCGCGATCAACCAGCAAAGCTCGCGCGGTCATCTCCTGCACGTTCAGCACCGAACGAATCTGCCCGGGAATCTTGGGCTCCACGTTGTGGCACTGGTCCAACATGAAGGCGACCTCTGAGTCGGGACCGTAGCCGCCGCCGCGCACGACCTCGTACAAGATCCTGAACAGCTGGAACGGATCCGCTGAGCCAACGATCAGGTCGTCGTCGGCGTAGTAGCGAGAGTTGAAATCGAACGAGCCAAGCTTCCCCAGCCGCAGCAGTTGAGCGGCTATGAACTCGATATTGGTGCCCGGCGCGTGATGTCCGGTGTCCAGGCAAACCACTGCCCGGTCCCCCAGCGCGGCAACTTGCACGTACGAGGTGCCCCAGTCGGGCACATCGGTGTGATAGAAGGCGGGCTCGAAGAATTTGTACTCCAGCACCAGCCGCTGGTCGGGCCCGATACGGTCGTAAATTTGCGCGAGGCTGTCGGCGAGTCGATCTTGTCGCCCTCGGAGGTCACCCTGTCCCGCGTAGTTAGTGCCGTCGGCGAGCCAGATCTTCAGATCCCGCGACTGGGTCTGGTTCATGATCTCGATGCATTCGAAGTGGTGGTCGATCGCCTTGCGACGTACGGCCTCGTCGATGTGGGTCAGGCTGCCGAACTTGTAGATGTCGTCCTGAAAGGTGTTGGAGTTGATCGTGCCGAGCGCCACACCAAGATCAGCGGCATAGTCCCGCAGCGCGCCGTAATCCTCGACCTTGTCCCATGGGATGTGCATTGCGACCTTCGGTGCGAGCCCGGTCAGCTCGTTCACCTTGGCGGCGTCGGCGAGTTTCTCCTGGATCGTCCGCGGCGTGCCGGGCGAGCCGAACACCTTGAACCGGGTGCCCGAGTTGCCGAACGCCCAAGAAGGCAGCTCGATGGCCTGATAGGCCAGCTGGTCGGAGATGTCGGAGAAGGTTGGCATGTACTCACTTCCCAGGAGTCGTGCGGGTCGGGGTTGAAACGTTATTATGCCTCACCGCGCAGGCCGATGTCGACTAGTGCAACTCGATCGTCCGGACGGCTGAGAGCTGGTCGCGGATGAAGCGATTGGCGTGGGCGGCGAGGTCGTCGCCATCGCTCCACAAGTTCCGCCAGATGCCCAACGTGTTGCTCAGCGTCGCCGAGACCACGGCAGAGGAGAAGGACTCGAAAACGATCGGCCCGTCGTAGTTGATCCGGTCAAGCGCCCGGAAGGCACTGCCGAAGTCCACCGAGCCAGTTCCGAGGTAGCCGCGATGGCTCTCCCCGACGTGCATGTAGCGGAGCCGATCGCTGGCATTGAGGATCGGTTGAAAGAGGTCGGACTCTTCGATATTCATGTGATAGGTGTCCAGGTGCACCGAAATGTTGGGCCGGTCGACCTCCTTGAGGAACTCCAAAGCCTGTCGAGAGGTGTTGATCAGATTGCTCTCATAGCGATTGACGACCTCCAACGACAGGGCGATGCCGAGCGAGGACGCTTGGTCGGCAAGGGTTCGCAGGGCGGCGACGCTGCTTGCTCGACCGCTGGCCGAGGCCGGCGACATGTGCTTACGCATAGACCCGTACAGCACGCCGCAGAGATGGGATCCGCCCATCTCCGCGGTCTTGTTCAAGGCGACGTCGAGCAGGCGCCGGCCGGCGGTAACGACCGAGGGATCGTCGCTGCTGATGTCGGCTTCGAGGGGCAGACCGAGGCTCGCACTGGCATGCATGCCTTCCGCTTCCAGCGTCCGGCGTGCCGTCGCACTGTCAAAAGTGTCGGGTTCCATGAGGGGAAACTCGATGAGGTCGAAGCCGGCCGCGCGGGCCCGGCTTACCGAGCTCTCAATCCCTTGAGAGTTGAATTCGCCAGTGAATACCAGCGCGTGGCACCCGATAAGTGAAGACATCTTCTCAAACCTCGATAGCTATCCGGCGCCGCCGTAGCGGCGGAGGGCGAAGCCGTTGAGCAGCGCTGCGAACACCAGCAGTACGCCAAGGGCAAGCAGCTGATTCTGTGGGCCCGCATTGCCTTCGAAGGCCAACCGAATTCCCGCGTTCATCCACACGATCAGCAGCGTGGCGAGAACGATCCCCGACACTCGGCCGATGCCGCCGGTGATCGCGACTCCACCGAGTACCGCGATGGTGATGGCCGGCAGGGCCATTCCGTTGCCGGACACACCCGCGTCTGGGCGGGCCGAGGCGAACTGGCCGACGGTCACGACCGCCACGAGACCTGAGATCGCGCCGCTAAGCGTGTACGCAGCGGCGCGCGTGGGTCGCACCCCGATGGCTGACCAACGCGCCGCGACGTCGTTGGTGCCAATGGCGTAGGCGCGCCGACCGTACGTCGTATGGGCGAGAAGCAGCCAGACCACAACCAAGGTGGGCAGCAGGAAGAGGAAGATGCCCTTCGGCACATTGGGAATCCAGCTGCCGATCAATGGCAGCTCGACCGAGCGGGCCGTCGAGTCGTAGAGGTTTTGGATCGGACGCGTGCTGATCGGACGCTGGTTGTTGATGACCACGGCAAGGGACTTGTACGCGTAGTACGTGGCGAGGGTGGCGATCAGTGCTGGGAACCCGATGTAGGCGACCAGGATTCCGTTGACGAGACCAAGCGCCGCGCCGACCACCATGGTGATCAGGATCGCCAGCCACAGCGGCCAGCCCCACTGCCCGTAGGCAAAGCCGAAGATCATTCCAGCTAGAGAAACGATGGCACCGACGGACAGATCGATGCCACCGCGTCCGGAGAGGATCACGATCAGCTCTGCGAAGCCCAGCAGGGCCAGCGGCACAGCGTTGATCAGAGCAGCGGACATGTAGTCGAAGTCATAGTTCGCTGTCAGGTAGCCGTTTGCACCCAAAAGGATGAAGTAGACCACCACTGCAACGACCAGCACCGCTAGCAAAACGATGCGTTGAGTCAGGAGGGCACGCAGGATGCGGGCGGGTACTGATTCGGTTCGTTCGGGACTGGGGGCACCGGACTGCTCGTCGGGAGTGGTCGCCTCGGGCTCGGAGAGGGTGGGGACGGTCATCGTTTGCTCCTCGCCCGCTCACGAATGAGATCGGCGCCGACCGCGATGATGATCGCGACGCCGACGAAGAGGTCGGACAGCTCTGATCGCCAGCCAAGCTGCGTAACGCCGGATGCGACGGTCTGCACGAGCAGTGCGCCGAGCACGGTACCTAATACCGAACCGCGCCCACCGGTGATCGACGTTCCGCCGATAACGACGGCGGCGATCACGGCCAGCTCCTTTCCGTTGCCGACGTTCTGTCCGAGGTTCGATCCCTGGGCCACGACGAAGGTCGATGCGAGGCCCACCAGCAATCCGGTCAGCAGGTAGGCAGCAAGTATTCGTTGCCTGACCTTTACGCCGGCCAGCTGGGCGGCGAGCTGATCACCACCGATGGCGTAGAAGTGCCGACCACCTGCAGTGTGGCGGAGGTAGAACCAGGCCATGGCGGCTAACACCACCGTGATCACGAAAGAGTTGGGGATTCCTAGCGTGCGGCCCGCGGCGCCATTGCCGAGGGGGGCAAGAGTGTCCGGGATGTTGTTGACTGTGCTCGAGTTGAAGATCTTCAGGCTGATCCACAAGAAGATGTTGGCGGTGCCGAACGTGATGATGATTGCGTGCACTCGGCCGTACGCGATCAGCACACCGTTAAGAAGCCCCAGCAGCCCACCGACCACTATGGAGACCAGCAGCGCGACCGGCAGACTTTGACCTGCTTGCACCAAGATCAGCTTCGCCGTGATCACCGAGCACACGGCAATCGCCGCGCCGACCGAGACGTCGATCCCTCCGGTGATGATCACTACCGTCATGCCGATGCCGATCAACGCGATCGGCGCGACGGAGGCGACAAGTGGCTGAATGGAGCTTGGAGTGAAGAAAGCTGGTGTCGCGAAGGCCAGGATGGCCCACAGCGCGGCAAGCACGCCGATCAGCACGATTTCCTGGCCTGTCACCGGAGGCGCGAGGACTCGATGACGGCGCCTGGTCGTCTCCGGTGGCCCAGAGGGAGGTGTCTCGCGCTCCGCGACGTCGACGCTCATGCGGCTCCCTTTGCACGGCCATCGTGACCATCGACGTCGCCAGCTGCAGCCGCGAGAACGTCTACCTGCGTAGCGTTGGGCCCGAATTCGACGGTGGTGGTGCCATTGCGGACCACCTGCAGCCGGTCGGAGATGCGGATTGCCTCAGGCAGGTCTGAGGTGACCACCAGGACTGCAGTGCCAGCATCAGCCAGTTCATGAATAATGCGGTGAATCTCCTCCTTGGCGCCGACATCTACCCCTTGGGTCGGCTCCGCCAGCACCAGCACGTCAGGTCGTTCGACCAGTTGCCGAGCAAGCACGACCTTCTGCGCGTTTCCCCCTGACATCGCCCCGATCGGCTGGTTCTCGCTCGGCGTCTTCACCGCAAGCCTGGTGATCATGTCCTGGGCGACTTTGCGTTCCCGGACTCGGTCCACCCAGACGCGGAGCTTGCTCAACAGCGTCAGGTGCCCGACCGAAATGTTGAACATGATGGACTGGAAGGAGAACATCCCTTGCTGTTTACGGTCTGCCGGCAGCAGGCCAATTCCGAGGCGCTGGGCATGCAGCGGGGAGCGGGGAGCGACCGATCGCCCGTCGAGCAGAATCTGGCCCGAGTCGGCGTGATCGATGCCATAGATGGAGTCGGCGATCTCGGAGACACCTGAACCAACAAGTCCGAAGAGGCCGACAATCTCACCTGGCCGGACAACCACATTGACGTCTTGGTATTCGCCCCGTCGGCCAAGGCCGGCAAGTTCAAGTCGTGGCTGGGTCTCCGGATCGATCTTTCGTTCGTGCTTGGTATCGGTGAGGATTCCGCCGACCATCAGCTCAACCACCTTGCGCACCGACAGCTCCTCGATCGGGTACGTGCCGATGGTTCGCCCGTCGCGCATAACGAGAACGTCGTGAGCAATGCGGAACAACTCGTCGAGGCGGTGGGAAATGTAGATCACCGACACGCCCGATTCGGTGAGCCGTCGAACCACCCGGAACAGCACCTCGATCTCAGCGTCGGTCAGGATGGCGGAGGGCTCGTCGAGGATAAGAATGTTCGCGTCGCCCGCCAGCGCCTTGGCTATCGAGACCTGCTGCTGCTCCGCGATCGACAGGTCCCCGACAACGGCGGTGGCGTAGCGCGGCGGTAGTTCCAGCAGCGCGAGGAGATCCACAACCTTTTGCGTTTGGGCAGGCCAGTCGATGCGCCCGCCTTTGCGGATCTCCCGGCCCATGAAGATGTTCTCGGTGACCGTTAGCTCACGGAACAGCTGCGGCTCTTGGTAGACCGTCGCTATGCCCAGGGCCATCGCGTCGGAAGTTGACCGGATCGAGACCTGCCGGCCTTCGTAGGTGATGGTGCCGGTGTCGGCAATGACGGCGCCGGACAAGATCTTGATCAAGGTGGATTTACCGGCGCCATTTTCACCGACCACGGCCAGCACCCGTCCAACATCCACGGTCATGTCGGCGTGCCGGATTGCGCGTACCGCCCCGAAGCGCTTGGCTATGTCGCTCATGTGCAGCCGGGTCGTGCGAGGCTCCGCCGTCGCCGTCCCAGACGCGCGTTCCAGGTGGGCCTCCCCGGATCGCTGATCCTGGGCTAGTGGCGCGGAGCCGCCGGCGGTTCCGTCACCGGTCGATGCTGTGGTCATCAGATCCTCCGAGAGGACATCGGGCCGCTCGTCGGCCGCCACGGGTGCTCGTATGACCTAGAAGTTGTAGTCCCCGACGTTCTCCTTGGTGAAGGTCAGCGGCTTGCCCATCAGTAGGATCTTTGTCCCGCTGTCGTAAGTGACACTGTCAAGGCCGCAGGCGTCCACCGTCTGGGTGGGCTGGAACTGCTGACCCTGCGCCATCTGCATGCCGGCCCAAGCGGTTAGGCAACCGAGAGCCTTCGCGTCCCACAAGACACCGGCCGACGCCGATCCGTCATTGAGGTATTTCTTCATGTCATTCGGCGTACCCATGCCGACGGTAAAGACCTTGCCAGTCTTCCCTGCATTGTCCACCGCCTGCGCTACACCAGGCCCGGCCGTGGAGCAAACACCGAGGAATCCCTTGAGATCGGGCTGGGCGTTCATCAAGTCAGTCGCCATCTGCGTGGCCTTGGCGACGTCCTCACCGGCGTAGACGGTGTCGACCAACTGGGCGTCCGGGTACTTCTGTTTCGAGTACTTCTTGATCTCTGCAATCCACTGGTTCAGCTGCGCCGCTGTCTCGCCGCAGGACACGATGGCGAACTTGCCCTTGCCGCCCATGGCCTTCATCAGGGCGTCAGTATCTGCCTGGCCGATGCCCTCGGCCGAGGCCATCAGCACCATAAGTTCCCTTTCAGAGTTCGGCGCGTCGGTGTCTGAGGTACCGACCTTGATGCCGGCGTCGATGCCTTGCTTGATCAACGGCGCCATCGAGTCAGGATCGTTGGGGGCGATGAACAGCGCGCTCACCTTCTGCTGGATGTAGCTGTTGACGACGTCTGCTTGGGCCGCGGCATCCGCGCTGGTGGGCCCCTGGTAGAGCCACTCAACGTTGCCGAGCTTGCTGGCGGCCTCCTTGCCACCGGCGTTCATCGCCTCGAAATAGGGGATGCCCTGCAACTTGGGAACGAATGCCACCTTGACGCTCTCACCACCGGAAGCACTTGCGCCCGGAGCTGCCGTTTGGTTCTTCTTCGTACACGCACCCATGGCCAAGGTCATCGCCAAAGCGATGACGACCACTGCCGTCACCTTGAGTTTCGATTGCATGGGTCCTCCTAGCTCGCACACGAGCGCTTGAAGCTATGTGGCCCTGGACGACGCCAGGTCATGACCCCCGTTGTTTCGCATCCTGTCATCACACCTTGGGCGCTAGCAAGAGCAGCCCCGGAAATGGCACCTTGTGTGTTGAATCGCTTCAGTTTTGACAGTAGTCCAGCTAGCCTGCCCTGCATGGCAGAGTCGCAGGTCCCACCCGCTTTCGAGGATCGCGACTCCCTCCGGCCCAGCAATCCACGAATTTACCCAGTTTCCACCGTGAGTCAGCCGGGGCGTCGGATGGGAGAACTCTCTATCGAACTGCTCCTTGAGGAGATTCACTGTCCCGCTGACCACACACACCGAACCGTGATGCTGGACCCTCACCTCATCCCTCGACGCAGCACCCTGCGATCTCCACCTTAGAGAACCGGAAGGAACACATGTCGCCCACCTGGTCTGCCATGCCCATTTCCCCGGACCATGACTTCGATGGGGCGCCACTGCTCCGCGGCGAGTTCGTATTGGACGAGGGTCATGGGCCAGTCGTCCGAGCCACCCTGCACGCCACCGCACAAGGGGTTTTCGAGGTTTTTCTCAACGGCCATCCCGTCTCCGATGACGTCCTCAGCCCTGGCTGGAGCAGTTACGAGTGGCGGCTGCGCTACCGCAGCTACGACGTAACGTCGCTCATTCAACCCACGTCAGTGTTTGGTATCGCACTCGGTAATGGTTGGTTTCGCGGGCGGCTGGGCTGGAGCGGCGGCCGTGCCTTCTACGGCAACGAGCTCGCCGCGGTGGCGCAGCTCGAGATCGAATTCTCCG
>Ga0307299_10000629_pt1 | contig 11836 bp, 9 predicted proteins | sample ER_DNA_159_FD_194466 | JGI IMG/M metagenome (GOLD analysis project Ga0307299, IMG submission 194466) | Bulk soil microbial communities from the East River watershed near Crested Butte, Colorado, United States - ER_DNA_159 | ecosystem: Environmental > Terrestrial > Soil > Floodplain | place: USA... | reverse complement strand
AGACTACGCGATGATGTACCTGATCAACGCGATCTACTTCAAAGGCGATTGGACCCAGCAATTCGACCGGGCGCGTACCGCTCCGGCGCCATTCCAGCTGGCGGATGGAAGCACAGCCCAGGTACCCATGATGCAGAGCGGCGACCCGATCCGCGTGCGCGCCCATCGCGATGCCGGCCTGGAAGTCGCGGAGCTCCCGTACGGGGGCCGGGCCTTCGCCATGACCATCGTCATGCCGCGCAACCCGGCCGCGCTCGACACGCTCCTCGCGGGATTGACGGCTGAACAGTGGGACGGCTGGGTGGCGCAGCTCGATACCATCAGCATCCAGGTCTCGCTGCCCAAGTTTAGTCTTGTGAACGACCTCAGCCTCGTCGCGCCGCTCAAAGCGTTGGGGATGGACATTGCGTTCGACTGCGACCCACCCGAGATGGCCGACTTCACACGGATGCACCGGCCGCAGGAGGCGTGCATCACGAACGTGAAGCACAAGACCTATGTGGACGTGAACGAGGAGGGGACCGAGGCTGCCGCGGTGACGTCGGTGGAAATAGGGCTCACCAGCATGCCCCCAACGATCGTGATCGACAGGCCGTTTTTGTTCGCGATCCGCGAACGCTTGTCAGGGACGATCCTGTTTCTCGGGGCGATCCGGAATCCAGCAGGGCGTTAGCTAGTTCAGCCGGCCTAGGAATCGTTCCAGTCGGCTGTGCGGGCTGTGCACGTCCCGGCCCAGGTAATCACGTCGCGTCTCGATGAGCGCGGCGTGTAGCGCCTCGACTTTTTCGGCCGCGCGACCATAGAGGGGCCCGTGGGGTCCGTAGATTCGCGCGGCGAGCTCCAGCGCCTGCGCGGCGAACGTTACATAGGCGCGCAGCATTCCCTGGCCCGCCATCCGCCGGCTCACCCACTCGGGGAAACACCCCGCCCACCACAGCGCCAGCGCCGCCACGTCGGCTGCAGCCTCCGCTTGCGCCGTCGTGCCGTCGGGCAGCGACGTCACGTAACGCCACCACACACCGATGCCCGTTTCGCCGTGCGCGATGGTTCGCACCGCGCGCCAGGTCGCGAACACCACGGGCAGTGTGGCGGCGTAGTCGGCCAACTCGACGTCGGAGACGCCGCGCGCGCGCAACGCGGCGCGCACGGGGACATACCAGAGGATGGAAAGGGGGACCGCGGCGGGCGCGCCGCCCCGGCCACGCACCGCCTCGAGTGCCACCGGAGAGTCCAGCACGCTATCCACCGCGCCGGCCTGGATGGCCTCCTCGGCGGCGCGCGCCTCGGCCTGGTCGAGCCGGCCGATCTCGGCGACGAGCCGGGCCAGGTCCTCGCGCGTCAGCGCACGGTGGATGAGCGGCGTGATCATGGCTCTTCGCTAACATATGTATTTGCCGCGCGACGTGAGGGGGGTCACCAGTTAGCAGCGGTGTTGGGAGAGTGCTAACGTGGGGCGCACCTTCCTCACCAGGGTGGGCTAACCCCGGGGCCGTGCCCCGGGGTTTTAACGGCCACGAACTCCACCGCGTGTGTCTCTCAATACCCCGGGTTCTGACACGACCGCAGCGCCGGATTCACGTTGATCTGGCCCTGCGGAATCGGGAAGCGCTTGTAGATCGGATCGAGTGGATGCAGCGCCGTGGAGCTGGGATCGTGCGAGCCCAGACTGGTCGCCCAGTAGCCAGGGTCCTCGGAATCGCGGCGCACCAGGTCCCACCAGCGCTTCGCCTCGAACGCCAGCTCCCAGGCACGTTCCATGAAGATCGCATCGCGCAGGCCCAGCGTGTCGCCGGCGTTGGGATAATCGGCCGGCTCGACGCGCGCCTCGGCACCCGTTCCCTGGCGCGCCCGCGCGCGGATCACGTTGAGGTCGGCGGTCGCCCCCGCGGCGTCCGTCAGCTCGTTCCGCGCCTCGGCGCGGATCAAGTACGCCTCCGCGAACCGATACAGCGGCACGTCGATGTCGCCCAGGGGCCACGCCGCGCCGTTGTCGCTCTTCCGATACTTCCACGGCATCGCGCCGTCGGCGAGTGGCGTCGCGCAGAGGCCGCTCAACCCGCAGCCCCCCGAGACGTACGCCGAGGACGCCGTGTAGTCGACGCCCGCGTCGCGCCGATAGTCACCCGTCCGATAGCTGTTCAGGAACCAATCGGTCGGATGGATCAGCCCCCAGCCGCCGCCCTGGCCCATGTCGAGCCCCCAGTCGCGCGGATAATAGAAGAGCTGAAAGATGTTGCTGGTCCGGCCGTCCACACCCGAGTTCGTGATGACGAAGATCTCCTCGCGGTTGCCCTTGTTGTTGGGGCGGAACGTCGCGAGGTAGTCGCTTGACAACGCCCACACGCCCGACGTGATGACGCTGTCGGCCCAGTCGGCGGCCTGCTGCCACTCGTTCTTGCCCATGAAACTCGACCGCCACAGGTACAGGTCGGCGAGCGCCATCTGCGCCGCACCCTTGGTGACCCGTCCTTGCGTGGGATTGCCGTAGCCGTCGCTCGAGGGCCACGTGGCGGGCAACCCCGCAAGCGCGTCGGTGAGGTCTTGCGCGATCGCCTGGTGAATCGAGTCGACGGGCGTGCACGTGGGCCGCTGATTCGCCTGTGCCTCGGGCGTCAGCAGCAGCGGCACATCGTCGTAGGCCTTGGTCAACAACAGGTACGCGTAGGCGCGTAGGAACTTCGCCTCCGCGAGGTTCCAGGCTTTGGTCTGCGCGTTGGGCGTCTGAATCCCGGGCCCGTTTGCGAGCACGAGGTTCGCGCGCGTGACCATGGCGTATCCCGTCGTCCAGTGCGACCCCGTGCGGCCCGTGTTGGCGGTCCAGTCGAGCCGGTCAGGGCCGTACGTGGACGCGTTCGGCTCGCGGTTGTCGGCGCGCGTCTGATCGGAGGCCAACTCGGGGGTGGTCCATTGGTTCTGGCCTTGCATCCCCCGCAGCGAGTTGTAGATCGCCAGGGTGGCGCTGTTCAGGTCGGCGCCCGTCTTGAAGAACGTATCCGTGGTGGTGAAGCCCTTGGGGTCTTCGTTCAGGAGGTCCGTGCATCCGGTCGTTCCTAGACTGACCAGGCCGGACAGGACCAGCCACGCGATCGATTTCAGGTGTCTCATGGCAGTCGGGCTCCTAGAAGGTGGCAATAAGGCCGAGGTTCCAGATGCGGGCGCGCGGATAGGCGCCGATGTCGATGCCGCCGAAGCGTGAGTCGCCGCCCATGCTGTTGACGTCGGGATCGAACCCGGAATAGCCGGTGATCGTGAACAGGTTCTGGCCCGTCACGAACAGCCGCGCCGACGTGGCGCGTGGCAGCCAGCGCGTGGGGAGCTCGTAGCCGAGCGTCAGGGTCTGCAACCGTAGGTACGAGCCGCTCTCCACCAGCGTGCTGTAGAGGAGACGCGCGCGACCCTGATTGGCGCGCGGGATCGTCGTGTTGGTGTCGGTCGGGGTCCAGCGGTCGAGCACCGTGCGACGCTCGTTCGCCTGCATGATGGCGAGGCTACCGTAGGCGTTGCCGCCGTTGATGATCCTGTTCCCGATCGTGAAGTTGAGGAACGCGTCGAGGGAGAACCGCCCGTACCTGATCGTGTTGTTGATCCCGCCGTACAACGTGGGATCGCCGTGGCCGAGGATCGTCCGGTCGGCCCCGGTGATGACGCTGTCGCCGTTCAGGTCGGCGATCTTGTACTCACCTGGAATGCAGTTCACGGCGGGGGTACGCAGGTAACACGCATCGCCCGCCTGCCACAGGCCGTTGATGCGATAGCCGTAGATCGAGCTGAGCGGCTCGCCCACGCGCAGGATGTGTGTCTCTCCGCCCAGGAAATTCCCGGTGCGTGCCGTCACGAGGATTTCCGTCAGCGGCACGGAGTTCCCGGCTGAATCGAGCGCCGTGCCCAGATCGAGGACCCTGTTGCCGTTATGCGCGAGGTTCAGCGTCGTGAGCCATGTCAGCCCTCCGGGGCGCTGCACGTTGATCGTGCTGAGCGATAGCTCCACGCCGCGGTTCAAGAGCGACCCGATATTCCGCAGTTGCTGGTTGTAGCCGGTTGTGGCTGGCACGGTGACGAACATCAGCAAGTCGCTCGTCACGGAGCGATAGGCGTCGAGCGACAGCGTGACGCGGTTCTTCAGCATGCTCGCATCCACGCCGGCGTTGAGCTGGGTTTGCCGCTCCCACTTGAGATCGGGGTTGGCCATCGTGCCGCTGGGCGCGAGGCCGGGGATCTCCCGTCCGGCACTCGAGTACCAGGCCACCGTCAGCTGCGACAGCGATTGGTACGGCCCCACCGCCTGATTCCCGACTTTGCCGTAGCTCAGGCGCAGCTTCAGGTCGTCGAACAGCGATTGGCCGCGCATGAACGGCTCGTCCGACAGGCGCCAGGCGACCGCGCCCGACGGGAAAAAAGCCCAGCGGTTGTTGGCGCCGAAGCGGCTGGAACCGTCGCGGCGCGCCGTGAACGTCACCAGGTACCGGTCGGCGATGCTGTAATTGGCGCGCCCCATGAACGACAGGAGCGCCGATTCGGTGATGCCGCTCCCTGCCGGGCTGAGCTGCTGCCCCGAGCCGAGATTGAAAACGGTCGTGACGTCGGTCGGGAAGTTCGCGCCATTACCCGTCACGCTCTCGTTGTAGAACGTCTGCACCGAGAAGCCGCCGAGCAGGCGCAGGTTGCCGGGGCCCACGTCGCGCCCAAACGCCACCGTGTTCTCGTTGGTCAGGTTCCGGGTGAGTCCTGAGAAGATCCAGCCGCTGCCGCCCGTGCCGCCATCGAGGATCGTCCGCGGGGCGAAGAAATGGATGCCGTCGAACTGGAAGCTGCCGCCAAGCGTGCTGCGCACCCGCACCTCGGGTGTGATGTCGAATTCACCGAACACGTTTCCGAGCAGGCGGGAGCTCGTGTTCAGATCCGTCTCCTGGAGCGCGTTCGCCACCGGGTTCGGGACGGGCTCGGTTGAAGGCGACGTCTTGATCCAGTTCCCCGCCGAGTCGACGGGGGCCGCGTAGGGTGCGAACTGCATCGCGGCCTGAATCCCGTTGGCGCTGTTGCCGAGCGAGCCGTTCTCGACGCGCGCCGCGTTGCGCGAGACGTGCGTCATGCTGAGGCTCGTGCCCAGGCGCAGCCGTTCGCTGACGTCCGCATCGAGATTGAGGCGCAGGCCGTAGCGCGCGAAGTCGGACCCGATCTCGATGCCCTCCTGCTTCGTGTAGTTGCCGCTCAGCAGGTATCGCAGTTTCTGGTCGCCACCCGAAAGCGTCATCGCCTGGCTCGCTTGTGGCGCGGTGCGCAACATCATCGCGGGATAATCGTAGGTCGATGCCGCGGCGATTTGGGCCGGTGTGAACAACAACGTCCGTCCCGCATTGGCCCGTGCCTCGTTCGTCAGCGTCATGAACTCCTGGGCGTTCAGGACCGGGATCGTCTTCGAGATCTGCTGGAACCCCGCGCTCGTCTCGATCGTGACGCGGCTCGACCCCGCCTGCCCGCGGCGCGTCGTGATCAGGACGACGCCGTTGGCGCCGCGCGCCCCGTAGATCGCCGTCGCGGACGCATCCTTCAGCACGTCGATGGACGCGATCTCGTTCGGGTCGATCGACATCAGCGGATTGCTCTTCGGATCCGAGGAATTCGATCCCTGCTCGGCGGGCACCCCGTCGATCACGTAGAGCGGCTCGCCGTTCGCGCTGATCGACCCGTTGCCGCGGATGTGCACCCGCAGCCCGACGCCTGGCATGCCCGAATTGCTCGTGACCTGCACGCCGGCAGCCTTGCCCTGCAACCCGCTGCTCAGCGTGACCGTGGGCGCGGCCTCGGTCTTGAAGTCCTCGGCGCGCACCGACACGACCGCACCTGTCAGATCGCGGCGCCGTAGCGTGTCGTAGCCGATCGCCACGATCGGATTGAGCTCGATGGCGCTCGCCTTGAGCTGCACGTCCACGACCGTCTCCTGGCCGTCTTGGACCACGGCGGTCGTGTCGCCAGGCGTGTAACCGAGGGCGCGCGCGCGCACGCGGTAGCTGCCCGGGGAGACGTCCGCGATCGCGAAGTGACCGGCGGCATCCGTCGAGCCCGACCAGCGCGTCCCGACGACCGTGACGCTGGCGGCTGCGATGGGCGTTGTGGTGGCCGCGTCGCGCACCGTGCCGCTGATGGAGCCGGTCTGTCGGTGTCCTCGCCCGCTCCATACGAGCAGGATCTGACCGGTCTCATCGAGTGTCGGAACGGCGCTGGTCCCGTCCAGCAGTGCGTCGAGGGCGGTCCGGACCGGCACGCCGTCGAGCTGCGCGGAGACCTGTCGGTCCAGCGGGACAACCCGGCCCGAGTAGGCGATGCGCACGCCCGCGCGCCGAGCGACCTCGCTCAAGGCGTCCTTCAAGGGCACGCGCCTCACCGCGAGGGACACCGTGCGGTCGAGCGGTGAGGGCTGGTCGGTCTGAGCCGAAAGGCCGGTCGCGAAGATCGTCGCTCCACACATGATCAGAAAGCGCATGGCGAGTTTCCTTTCTTGCTGAGCTATGAAAGCCGCACCGATCGTCCGGTCCGTGTGACGCGGACGTCGAGCACGCCGGCGAGCGCCGCGAGCGCTTCATCGGCTGATGGGGTGTCGAACGCGATCGTGAGCCGTTCGCGTGCGAGCGACGTATCGTCGAGCTGGATGTCGATGTCGTACCAACGAGCGAGCTGCAGGATGACGCTGCGCAGCGGCACGTCGTCGAACCGGAGCGCGCCGCGCGTCCAGGCAACGTAGCGGTCCACGGCGACGCCGCGCGTGTGTGTCGTGAAGCCGTCGGCGGTGACGACGCCGCGCTCGCGCGCAGCCAGCCTCAGCTCCGGCCCGCGCAGCAAGACCTGTCCCTTCGCCACGACCACCGCAAGGTCCTCGTCACGGTAAGCGCGCACGTCGAACTCGGTGCCCAGGTCCTCGGTCGTGCCCCGTGCGGTGCGTACCAGAAACGGCCGCGCGGAGTCGTGCCGCACCACGAAGTACGCCTCGCCCTCCAGCTCCACGAGGCGCCGGCGCGCGCCGTAGTCCCGCGGCACCCGGAGCCGCGAGTCCACCGCCAACAGGACGCGGGTGCCGTCGAGGAATGTGATCTGTGAGCGCTGGCCGGGAGCGGTGACGTACTCGCGGAACGGAGTAGCGCGGGGGAGAAGGCTCCACGCGGCGGCTGCGGCGGCCACTGCGGCGATCGCGGCGGCAATGCGCAGCGCGGCGGGAAACCGCGACGGGTGAAGCCGCCTTCGGGCTGCTGCGACGTCCCACGACCGGGCGGCGCGACCCTGTCCACTCAATCGCCAGACGGTCTGCAGCTCGTCTAGTAGCGCTCCACGCGCGGGATCCGCGGCGATCCAGGTCGCGAGTTCACGGGCTTCGGCGGGCGAGCAGTCGCCCTCGATGAAGCGGAGGAGGTCCATGGGGCGTGTATAGGAACAACCCCTGAGGGACCCTCGAGTATGAAGCCGAGCTTTTTCCTGAGCTGAACGGTGGCGCGCCACATCTGCGACTTCACAGTGCCCAGCGACACGCCGGCGCGCTTGGCGATCTCTTCATAAGGGAGTTGATCGCGGCGGCGCAGCAAGAAGATCTCGCGACAGCGGCTAGGGAGCTCCTGGATGGCGTCCTGCACGGCCGACTCGAGCTCCTCGGCCAGGCACAGGTCTTCGGGCGTCTCGGCGACGGGAGATGGCTGCCGGCTGGCGCGCTCCACCCAGGCGGCGGCTACGTGCTGATGCCGCAGGTACTTGAGGGCGGAGTTGCGTGCCGCCACGAACAGGTAAGGCCGCGTCAGGCGCGTGGCGTCGCGAGGTCCGCGCGTGTCCCAGAGCCGCAGGAACAGCTCCTGGACGATGTCCTGAGCCGCCTCCGCCGACCCGACGAGCCGGAGCACGTAATCGCACAGCTCGACGTAACAACTGTCGAACGCGGACTCCCAGTCTGTGGGGGCGGCGATGTGAGGCTCCTCCGTGAAGCTGCGTCGGGACGTCGTTGCACGCGCGCAACACGCCGGCTGCACGGCGCGGCGGCATCAGAAGCGAGTTGCAGGTTCCGGGCCGTTCGGGAGGTTTTCCACCACCCGTCGAATCTTGTGCGCGTCCTTGGTGCTGAGGTGCACCTCGCGCACGCCGCTGGTGCGCACTAAGTCCGCCACGTTGTCCCCGTTGATCCCGCCGCCGGCGAGAATGCCGATCCGCCCTGCCGCGAGCCGCACGAGCCTGGCGATCGCGGCCGCGCCCTCCGGCGCCGTCGGCGCCGCGCCCGAGGTGAGCACCCGGCTCGCGCCGAGGGCGATCACGGTCTCGAGCGCCTGCGCGGGGTCGGGGCAGTCGTCGAATGCGCGGTGGAACGTCACGGGAAGGGGCCGCGCAGCGTCTATGAGGTCCCCCGTGCGAGTCTCATCGACGCTGCCGCCCGCTCGCAAAGCTCCAGTCACGATGCCGTGCGCGCCTGCATCTTTCGCGCGTCTGATCTCGTCAAGCATGGCTGTGTGCTCGGCCGCCGAGTAGCGGAAGTCACCTGCGCGCGGTCGGACCATCACGAAGACGGGGATCGCCAGGGTGGACAGACACGCGGCGAGCACTGCCCCATCGGGCGATGTGCCGCCGGCGGCGAGATTGACGCACAATTCGATGCGCTGGGCGCCGCCGGCGGCGGCGGCCACGGCGGCTTCGAGCGACTCGACGCAGGCTTCGACGAGGATCACGCCCTCACTCCGCGTGCTCGCCCACGACGAGCCGGCGCTGGCAGGCGTTGCACTCGAGTTCCCACACCGCCGTCTTGGGGTCGTCGCCGGGCCCCGCCGTGAACTTGAGCGCCCCGCGGCACCGCGGGCAAACGACGGTCGCGTTTGAAGCGCCCAGCATCTTGCGAAGCTCGGTGGACTCGGCGGGTGAGAAAGGCAGATACGCATCGTGCTCAGCCACGTCGCAACGTGCGCTTGTGGCGGCTAGAATTCAACCATGAACCCCACGGTCCTCACCTGGCTCATGGTGGCCTGCTTTCTCGCCGGCCTGGCGCTCGTCGCGCTCGGCCTGCCGGGGCTCTGGCTGATGGTCCTGGCGGTCATCGCCAACGGTGCGCTGACGGATTTCCAGCGCATCGGCCTCGTGACGATCGTCGTCGTCGTCGCGCTCGCCGTCATCGGCGAGGTCATCGAGGCGTGGCTCGGCTTCGGTTTGGCGCGGCGTTACGGAGGATCGAAGCGGGCGGGGTGGGGCGCGCTGCTCGGCGGACTCGTCGGCGCGATCGTTGGGGTGCCTGTACCCATCATCGGCAGCGTGATCGGTGCCTTCATCGGCTCGTTCGCCGGCGCCGTGATCTTTGAGTACACGAAGACGGCGGCCGCGGGAACCGCGGTGCGGGCGGGGTGGGGCGCGCTAGTGGGTCGCGCCGCCGCCACCGCCGCCAAGACCGCCGTCGGCGTGATTATCGCTGTCGTCGCGCTGTTCGCGGCAATTCGCGGATAGCCGCAGCTACGCTGAACCCGATGCAGGTCTCATTGCCGATGTTGCCCGCCGTGTCGCTGCCGCGCACGCACACGGTATGCGACCCCGCCGCTAGCCCGACCACGAGGCGGTTCACGCGCTCGTTCTGCTGATCGAACGCACCGTCGGTGGGGAACATCGGCACGAAACCGCCGCTGTCCACTCGCATCTCCGCGCCGGCAATGTTGGATCCGCCCGTAAACGTGTCCCGCACCTCGGCCCTGATCAGTGTTGAGTCAGTCGAGGACGCCGAGTCGGGTGTGGCCGTGACGTTGAGCGTCACCGGCCCCAGCGTGTCTCCACCCCCGCCGCCGTTCGTGACCGTGAAGAACGTGCAGCTAAAAGAGCCGACGTTGCCCGCGCTGTCGCGCCCCCGCACGCACGCCAAGTGACCGCCCAGGGCGAGCCCGGCGAAGGTTCGCGTCACGCCCTCGACCTGTTGGTCGAAACCGCCGTCTTGCGGGAGCATCGCCATCAACAGCACGCTATCGAGCAGGACTTCTGCGCCGGCAATTGTCGATTGACCCGTGAGGGAATCGCTCACCAGCGCCGTGATGACGACGCTGTCGGTCGGGTGCGCTGGATTGGGGGACGCGTTCACGTTGCTCGTAATGGGCGGTGTGCTGTCGCCGCCTCCCCCGCCGTTCGTGACCAGGAGGAACGTACAGTCGGGGAATCCGATGTTGCCCGCGCTGTCACGGCCGCGCACGCACACCAGGTGCCCGCCGAGCCCGAGGCCAACGAGCGTCCGGATCACGAACTCGTTTTGCTGGTCGAATGCGCCGTCGCCCGCGGACATCGCGAGGAAGGGCCCGCTGTCAACCTGGACGTCCGCGCCCGCGATGTTCGAGCCGCCCGTGAACGAGTCGCTCACCACGGCCGTCACGATCACCGAGTCGCCTAGTGGCGCAGGGTTCGGGAAGGCGTTGACGTTGAAGGTCACGGGCGGAATGCTGTCCGTGAGTGTCGCTGTGAAGACGGCGAACGTGAGCGGCTCGCCCGTCGCCGGATCGATGGCTCGGGCCTCAACCCGCTGCAGGCCGCCGAAGCCGAGGGTCCAGCGCTCTTGCGCGAGGCCGCTGCGGTTGCTGATCGCGGCACCAGCGAACACCGAGCCACCGCCCGACACCACACGGAAGTTGACGATCTGCCCCGCCACCGGCCGGCCCCGCGCGTCCTCGACGCGGACGACGAGAGGATCAGGGAGCTGGGAACCGGGAGGGCCCTGCTGGCCGTCTCCGGAGACGACGGACATGCTCAGGGGTGGAGTCACCTGGTTCAGGTCGGTGGGACCGACGCAGGCGACGAACAGCGAACACGCGATTGCTGCGGACCAGCGTGACACGCGCATGGGAATCCTCACAGCGAGGGAGGTCAGTGTGAAACTGCCTTTCGGTCCCGCTCGCGGCAAGGCCTAATCGCGCGCCCCGAACCAGCCTCTCACAATCCGCGAGACGCGCTCCGCTGCGGGCGGGTCGAGATTGGCCAGTACGATTACATCGTAGCCGCCGGGGAGGTCTCCCTCCACGGCCGCGTTGAGGCCGGGCGCGCCACCCGCGATCCCTACACCCGCTGGCGGCCCCGAGGGAATCCTACCGGCACGTAGCGCATTCAGCAGACGCAGGAGGTCATGCGCCGTGGAGTAGCCTCCGCCGGCTGAACTCCCGCGCCCCGGAAGGAGCGGCGTGTTGGGACCGAGCGGCGTAGACGGAGGTGCGTCTTGAGCGCCGCGAGTGTACCCCCGCGCGGTGTTCGCAGGCAGCGAGTCGACCGTCCAGCTGGCCGTGCGGGTCATCCCCGCCGGCTCGTAGATGTGGCCCCGCACGTAGTCGTAGTAGTCCTCGCTAGAGAGCCGCTCGACCAAGAGCCCGAGCACGACGTATCCGGCGTTGGAGTACCGCTGGCTCGTGCCTGGTTCATACTGCAGCGGCTCATTCACGAACAACGGCAGGTAGTCCGCCAGGCGCCGGATGTCGCCGCGGGTCTTTCCCGGAGGCGCGGCAAAGATGTTGCCGCCCACGCCGGAGCGATGCTCCAAGAGCTGTCGGATCGTGACGCGCCGCGCGACGCCCTGGTTGGGATAATCGGGCCAGGCGCGCGCCAGCGTCGAATCGACATTGAGTTTTCCCGCGGCGGCGAGCTGGCGGATCGCGATCTGAGTGAAAAACTTGTTGATCGATCCGAGGTTGAACGCGGTCTCGACGTTGTTGGGCGTGCGCGCCTCGCGGTCGGCAAATCCATAGGCGCGTTCGAACACGGGCACGCCGTCCTTCGCGAGGAGCACGGTGCCCGAGAACTCGCCCGCCGAGACGAGGCTGTCGAGTGTTTTGGTGAGGCGTGCCGTGACATCGGGGGGGGGGGT
>Ga0307299_10000627_pt1 | contig 11844 bp, 17 predicted proteins | sample ER_DNA_159_FD_194466 | JGI IMG/M metagenome (GOLD analysis project Ga0307299, IMG submission 194466) | Bulk soil microbial communities from the East River watershed near Crested Butte, Colorado, United States - ER_DNA_159 | ecosystem: Environmental > Terrestrial > Soil > Floodplain | place... | reverse complement strand
TTGCTCATGCTCGCACCGTGGCCGGCGGTCGGACACAATGCGGCGTCGGAAGCGCCCCACGACCAGCATCTACCTGTGAACGCCACCGTCCAACCGATCGACGATTCGCGCTGACCTGGGCAGAGCCTCAGAGATCGCAGATTCGCGATCGCGGAAGAGCGACTTTCAGCTACCTCGAGCGAAGAGAACCAGGACGGAGATGAGCTCGTAGTCGACGAAGTGATGCTCCTTGCCGACAGCGACGAACGCGGCATCTCCCGGTCGGAGCCTGCGGCTAGCTCCGCCGGCATCGAGAGTCGCCTCGCCGGCCAAGACCACATAAACCTCGTCGGCTGTGTGCCGAACTGGCGGATCCGGCGTGGGGGCGATGCGGACGAGCACGCCTACTTCGAGGTTCGGTGATTCGTGCAAGACCTCCCAGCCGCCGCCTTGTGCTTCGAGCCGCTTACGCACATGTGCTATCGGGAAGCTTTCCATTTGGTTCTAGCGGAGAGGATCGAAGTTTTGCATGGGCCAGTAGGAATGATGCTTGAGTCGCCAACTCGCGTCTATGCGGTGTGAACGTGCCACCGAATCGTCGTACGAGAGTTGCAGCTCGAAGTCTGCGAGCGATTCGTGGGAGCCGAAGAGGAGCGCACCGCGCCGCCCTACGGCGAGAATGCCGATCGTTGCGTACTCGACGCTCGGCCGATCACCGGAGTTGGTAGTCAATGTGCCTCTGATGTTGACCGCAGGGCCGAGACCGGCGTTCTCGATCGGAACGATGAGACGGCCTCCTGTCAGTTGCGGAACTGCGGGATGGCTTTCGCCGAGTGCGCTGACCTGCCCCGTCGAATCATCAATCGGCACGACGAGCGGCGCCGTGAGCTGTTGCAGCGCCTCTACAGCGTCAGAACGCCCGTTCCGCCAGATCTCGACGACTACCACCGCTGCTGCAACGCCTATCGACAACGTCGTCCAATACCGGTGATTGCACTGCGCTCGCGTTGTCATGGTGCCTGCGCGCCGGGGGTCGCCGACGCGATGACGTACGTTCCGGGCGGTGCCGACGTGAGGAGCTTGGCCGCTTGGGCGCCTGCTTCTTCGACGTGGATGGAGTCGCGGCTCGGCTCGCTGTGCCAGGTATCAGGTCCCCAAAGCCTGGCGAAGCGGAGGATTAGAACCTCGAGGGGAGAGTCCAACGCTGTTCGCTCCATCTCCTCGAGCGCCACCCCGGCGCCGCCCTCGAGGCAAAACGAAACGCTCTCCACGACGAGCCGTCGCGCTTCCACCGATCCCGCAGCTCTGACGAGGTTCGCACCTCCCTCGCGCCGTACTCTGCTATTCGCTTCGCCGACTCCGGAGGAGAGGTCGGTCAGGAAGTTGATCACGATCTGCGGCTTCGTCTCCTCCGCGACGCGGAGCAATTCTTTGTAGTCGTACACATCACAGACCACGCCGCGGGCACCGAGTGCTCGAAGGAGCTCGAGCCGATCTCGCGTTCTCGTAAGGCCGACGACATCGTGGCCCTCGAGGTGCGGCAGCGTCGCGCGGCCGAGGACTCCTGTCGCACCGGCAAACAGGATTCGCGTCACGATGGAACCCGTGATTGCTGACGCTTTTGGGTGATCTCTTCCAGAAGCTGAGCGAAGGAAGCGCGGAATTTCTCGATCCCCTCGCGCTCGAGAGTGGCGACGATGTCGTCGTAGTCCACCCCGGCTGCGTAAAGCTGGTTGAAGAGGTACTTTGCGTCCTCCAGGTCGGATTCGAGCGTTAGCGCAACACACCCATGGTCTTGGAAGGCGTGGATCGTCTCGCTCGGCATCGTCGAGATCGTTTCCGGTCCGATCAGTCCCTCGACGTACAGCGTGTCTCGCAGGCTTGGGTCTTTGGTCGACGTCGACGCCCACAGACATCGTTGCTTGGATGCCCCGGCCGCGGCGAGTAGTTCCCAGCGCTCGCCGGTAAACAGCTCCTGGTATTGCTGGTAGGCGAGCTTGGCGTTGGCGATCCCGAGGCGGCCTTTGAGATCCTCGCGGTCGATTTGATCGAGACGGCGGTCGGTCTCGGTGTCGACTCGCGACACGAAGAAGCTGGCGACCGACTGGACCCGGCTGGGATCGCCGCCGGCGGCGAGCAGTCGTTCGAGCCCGCGCAGGTAGGCCTCTGCAATCTGACGGTGTCGGCCCAGCGAGAAGATCAGGGTTACGTTGATTGAGTAACCGCGAGCGGTCATCTCCTCGATCGCAGGAATTCCGGCGTCCGTGGCTGGGATCTTGACCAGCAGGTTCGGCCGGGCGATGGCCTCGTGGAAGTGCGTTGCTTGCGTGATCGTCGCCTCGGTGTCGGCGGATAGGGTGGGCTCGACCTCGATCGAGACGTAGCCGTCGCGGGCTTGTGTTCGCTCCCAGACGGGGCGGAGTAGATCGCAGGCAGTCGCAACGTCGCGGAGGGCGAGGCTGAGGAAGATGCTCTCGGCACCACCTTCGTTACTGGTCGCGATCTGGTCGTCGTACGCGTGCCCGTGCGCGAGCGCCTTCTGGAAGATGCTTGGATTGGAGGTGACGCCGACGACGGCATCTTCGGCGATCGTCTTGGCGAGAGCGCCCGAGTCGATCAGATCGCGCGAGAGGTAGTCGATCCAGACACTCTGGCCGAGAGTCGAGAGCTGCTGCAGACGCGATGTCATTCCGACGTCCCGCCGACGAGCTCGAGCTGAGGCGCGCCGGTCGGCGCGTGCTCGGCGATCAGGCCCTTGAGCACAACCTCGAGCTCGTCGTTGGCGCCTACCGTCAATGCGCCGACGAGGCGTGGAGCTTGAGCTGGCCGGCACGGATGCTGACCTCGTGATCCCCGGCCTGCGGGCACATCTCGAGGGCTGCCCGGCCTGCCGCGAGGAGCAGGAGAGCCTGCGCGCTCTCGTCGGCGGCGAACAGACGCTCTAGGGAACACTCCGGGCCTCAAATCCGCGCTGTTCGCGCCGCGCGCGACGAGTACAGGCTCTCGCGAGGCACGCAAGATCGCGCACGAGACACTGCGCCCGAGCCAGCGGCGTCTCGAACCGATGACGATCAGCCGTGCGCTCCGGTTGCTAGCAAATTCGACGATGCGCTTGGCGGGCGAGCCCTCAAGGATCTCACCCTCGGCGGCGACGCCGACCCGTGCCGCGTCACGCAGTGCATGGTCGATGACGCGACGGGCTTTCGCCATCTTCCTCGCTAGGCGGCGCTCGAACACAGGCGTTCCAAGAAATCCAGCCGGGCCGCGGCGGACGTAAACGAACGTGAGAGGCGCGTTCAACTCGATAGCAAGCCTCACCGCGGCATCACTTGCGTTCCAACCCGCCGGCGAGCCATCGATGGCGGCGACGATAGGTGCCACTCGTTTTCTTTCCCTCGTAGGCGTCAGCTGGCGCGCGTCCTTCCGCGCCGAGACGGGCGAGCGAGTCGCGAGAGCGGTCATCGAACGCCGCTTTCGAACTCGACCGAGTGGAGATCGCGTGCTGCGCGCCTTCCCGCCAGTTGTCGAGGGGCGATGAATACCGGCACTAGGGTGAGCTCGACAAGTTCGGCTGCACAACGCGCTCTGAGCAGGGCGCGTGAACGACCACGACTGCGCGAGCCAACGACGATCATGATCGCATTCTCCTCGTGAGCGACTGCGGCCAGCCGCTCGGCTACGTTGCCGACCTCGCCGCGCGGCTCTGCACCGCTGTCGGGGATCTCGTCGTAGAGGATGCCCGCGGCGACGCGCTCGGCGGCTGGGCCGGCCTCGGCACACCAGTCGAGCACGTGGACCGCCACCAAGTGAGCCCCGAGATCATTGGCCAGCGAGGCGGCGACACGCAAGCCGGCCCGTGCTGCCAGCGAACGATCCACCCCACAAACGATTGTCCTCATCACCCCTCGCTTTCTACGTTGTCGTTCCTCTCAGGTTGCCGCGAGGCGGGCGTTCCAGCTATCGGGTCTGGAGTCCATTTGTTGCCGGCCTTGACGTGTACCGCGCCACGCCCGCGAAAGAGACAGAGAGAGCGCGCGAGCAGGATGAACTCAGTCCATGGAGTCCCCGTAACGTCGAGATGGGCTTAAGCCCCGATGGCGATCGCGATGGAGAAACGAGAACCTCGAGGAAAGCGAGTGAAGGAGGGTTCTCGGTGGCGGGTTTGATCATCTGTGGCGTCGACGATTCGGTCTCGGCGAAGGGAGCCGCCCGCGTCGCACGCGGTCTGAGCAGCAAACTTGGGCTTGGATTGGTGTTTCTGCGGGTTGTGGAGAGTGGCGCGTCCAAGGAAACGGTCAGCGCCATCACAAACAAGCTCGAGCGTGTCTGCGGGGCCGCCAGCGAAGTGGACAACGGCGCCCGTTGGCGTGTCGACGAGGGCCATCCAGCCGATCGGCTCCTCGCTGCGGCCGTGGCGGAGGAGGCGTCGATGATTGTCGTCGGCTCGACCGGGCCTCGCTCGTCGTTGCTTGGCAGCATCTCGGCGGAGGTCTCGAAGCGCGCGCCGTGCCCGGTTGTCGTTGTGCCGCCGGGCGCCGATCTGGCCGCGACCGGCCAGGAACGAGACGGCGAGGTTGACTCGCCGCTCTCGGGCGGCATTGTTCGCTTCGGCACCGGCTCCTCGAAGGCGTCTGCCGACACGGATTTCGCGGGCGGCATCGTCCGCTTCAGCTTCGGGGCGGACGGTACAAACTAAGATCGAGAGATCCCGTCCGACCCGATTATGCGCTGGGAAAACGAAGGCGGCGCGGTTCTGCTGCGACGGACGGGCACGAGCGCTCCGACTCGCGCGCCCAAGGCGAAGCGATTACAAAAGAATCGGCCAACCAAACAGCCGACGGGCGAGAGGCAAATGGAGCCGCACGGGGACGACCAGGCGCCAGCTTAGGCGAACGTAAGATGCTGCTCTTCGAGGTACTCGTGTAGCTTCCGGCGAGCATCGCGCAACGTCTTGTAAAGCGCGCGCCGCGTCGTATCCAGACGGTCGGCCATGACGTCGATCGGCACCCGTTGAGGACTAAGGCAACCGGCACTTGGCGTTGGCGAGGTGTCAGAGCATCGGCAACTGCCGTCTGTATTTCACCGACAGCATTTCGCCCTGCTCGACGCAGCGTCAGATACGAAAGTGACGCTCGAGAACAGGTTCCAGGCCTCCGGTTCGACAGGCAGTTCCCGCCCTTGCCAGGCGCACTTGCGCAGCTTGACCGTTCGGCGGCGCGCCGCCTCGAAACGCGCGGCGCGCCGGAGCAGGGCGTGCAGACGTTCGACCGCCTCATTGCGAGTCGCACCTTCAGTTCGAAGAGCGGAGCCACTCGCGCGAAGCGACATCGGTCGGCGGAATGACAGTTTCGGGCAGTGCCGACATCAACCTTTAGGAACTGCGGCGACGTCGCTTGGAGATAGGCTTCGCCCGTTTCCAGACGAGCTGCTTCTTTGCGAGCCCAGCGACGATGAGCAAGAGCGCCGCGCTGAGCACGGCGAGAGCTGACGTATAGGTCTCGAGAACCTCCATCTTTGCACCTCCTTGTGATTGAAGGTTCGCCGGCGTGCACGCGGTGCGCCATCGGGTCTAGACCTCATCTGTGCGGTGAGCGGCGCTGATCCGCTTTTGAGATGGGGTCGTGACCCGATGGCTGACTCACGTCGCCGTCCTCAACATGGATGCAGAGCACCAAGGCAATAGAGCGGCAATCGGTGCCGTTCGGAGTGGAGCAGGATGGAACGGGTAGCGATCATCGCGTACCTCAAGGAAGGAAGTGAGCAGCGTGCCGCGGAGCTCGTCAGAGCCGGCCCGCCCTTTGATCTGGCGGATACGGGCATCGTTCGCCACAGCGTCTACGTCTCTGCCTACGAGGTCGTGTTCGTGTTCGAGGGCCACGAGGTCGAGTGGATCGTCGACCAGTTGATTGACGAACCGTTTCACTACGAGCTTCACCGCGCGCTCGAGCAGTGGCGCGAGATCGTCGAAGGACGACCCCGAGTCGCGCGCGAGCGGTTCGGCTGGCAGCTCGACGAGGGCGAGTCCGTCGCCACATCAGCGAGTGAAAGGAGCAAGTCATGGGCGTAATCATTGTCGGCGTCGACCACTCGAAGGGAGCCAAGGCGGCGCTACGGTTCGCGCTTGAGGAAGCGCGGCTGCGGCACGCGACGCTCCGCGTCGTCCACGCCTGGCAGTTCGGCTACATGGGCGCTACCGGCCTCGAGGGATGGCTGCCCGCAGCCGGCGGAGAGCTCGATGACTTTCGGAAGGGTGCTGCGGCCGCTCTCGACGAAACTCTGAAAGAAGTCGCAGCTGACACAGACGGCGTGACGATCGAGCGTCGCGCTGAACAGGGCACTCCGGCCGAGGTTCTAATCGAGGAATCCCAGGGAGCTGACCTTCTTGTCGTCGGCTCGCGCGGCCATGGCGGCTTCGCCCAGCTGTTGCTCGGCTCGGTTAGCCAACAGTGTGCGCAGCACGCTTCTTGCCCGGTCGTGATCGTCCGCGGTACCTCAGCGAATGGGAAGTGAGGAGCGCCAATGGACATCCGCCTGAAGAGGGTCTACGAGCCCGCGTCTGCCAGGGACGGATACCGGGTTCTCGTCGATCGCCTCTGGCCTCGCGGTGTCTCCAAGAAGCAGGCCAAACTCGACGAGTGGGCGAAGGAGCTCGCGCCGAGCAGCCAACTCAGAGAGTGGTTCGGCCACGAGCCCAGCCGGTTCCCCGAGTTTCGGCACCGCTACATCGACGAGCTCCGCGCAGATGCTCCGCGGCTCAAAGAGCTCAGACGGCGCGCGAGGATGCGCACGCTCACGCTCGTGTACTCGGCTCACGACAGCGAGCACAACGACGCCGTCGTGCTCGCCGAGGTCTTGCGGCGCGGCCTCCCGAAATCAGCGAGGCGGCGATGACACGACTGTTCCTTGCGCGGGGCAGGCAGGCAACGTGAATGCCAGCCCGCTTCGCCGTCTCAGCGCCAGCTCGGCAACCATCTTCGAGGACGAAGGCGAGAAACGCGCACTGCTTCTGCGGATGGGTACCGGCCCGACTGCCTGGGCGTACCTCGACACGCTCGCTCGCGCAGCTCGAATGTCGCGCAAGGCTCTCAGGCCGAAGCTCGAGGCGTTGGAGCGGGAGGGACTTGTCGCCTCGAAAGCGGCGCCCGCCGGCGTGAGATATCGACTGACGGACGAGGGACGTCGCGTCAGGGCTGGATAAGGCCGCGGCGGATCGCGTAACGAGTGAGCTCGACACGGTCGCGCATTCCGAGCTTGTCGAGGATGTTCTGGCGGTGACGCTCGACGGTCTTGATGCTGATGAAGAGCATCTGGGCGATTTCCTTCGAAGTGTGCGCCTCAGCTATCAATTTCAATACCTCGAGCTCCCGTGGCGTCAGCACGTCGAACTGCTCTTCGCCTCGTCCACCACGCTCCACGTAATCACGGACAAGCGTCGTGACTGCTGACGGATAAAGGAAGGAGTCGCCCCGCATGGCGGCACGGCAAGCATCGACGATGTCGGTGTCGGCTCCGGATTTCAGGACATATCCGGAAGCGCCCGCCTTCAACGCCTCGAAGAGGAACTGCTCGCTGTCGTGCATCGACAGCATCAGCACCCGGAGCTCGGGCTTGCGCTTGTGCAGCTCAGCCGCGGCCTGGATGCCTGTCATCCGCGGCATCGAGACATCGAGGATCGCCAGGTCGACATCCTCTGCGAGCGCCTTCTCGACCGCCTCGTGACCGTCCGCCGCCTCGGCTACGACCTCGAGATCCGGCTTGGCATCGAGGAGCCTGCGCAATCCGGAGCGCACGACTGCGAAATCGTCGGCAACTAGGATCCGCGTCACGAGTGGGATCGGCATCAGCTCTCCACCGCGACGGGTTCGCCGGTCCGAGCGGCCGACACCTCGAGGCGAACTTCGACGCCGCCGCGGGACGACTCCCTGACCGCGAGCGCTCCGTCGACGAGCAGAGCGCGCTCGCGCATGCTGCGGAGGCCGCCGTGTTCCTGCGGCAACCCGCCCTCGAACCCGCGGCCGTCGTCTACGACACGCAGGACGACACTCTCGAGGTCGCCCTCGAGTGCAACCGTGACTCGGCGGGCGTTCGAGTGGCGTGCGACGTTGGTCAGGCTTTCCTGGGCGATGCGGTAGATGGCCAGCTCGGTCTCGGGTTCGAGTTTGGGCAGCGACGGATCGAGGTCACGATCGACCTGGATCCCGGAGACCCGGGCGAAGGTCGTCGTGAGCTCGGTCAGTGCGCTGACGAGGCCAAGGTGCTCGAGCATCTCGGGCCGCAGCTCGCTGGAGATGCGCCGCACCTCATCGAGTGCGCGGCGAACCGCCTCCTTCGGCTCGTCGATCTCACTCCGAAACTTGGGCACCGCCTCGGCGACCGAGTTCAGCTGCAGTAGTACGCCAGTGAGGAGCTGACCGACGACGTCGTGCAGGTCGCGCGCGATTCCGACCCGCTCGGCCTCCTGCGCAGCGAGCACGCGCCGGGCGCTCCGCCGGCGCTCGCTCTCGAGCCGCTCGAGCATCTGGTTGAACGCACGGACTACGCGGCCGACCTCATCGTTTCGTTCGACCTGCAGGCGCTGTCCGGGGCGAAGCAGATCGACCGTCTGCATCCGCCGGGCCAAGTGCCCGAGCGGCGAGAGCACGCGCCGCAACAGAGCTGCGTTGACCGCCACTGTGACTGCGAGGCCGGCGAGGATGATTAGGACTTCCCCCAGCGTAGGCGGCGCGTGCAGCGTTACCGGGGTAACGACCAGCAGAACCGCAATCAGCCCCAGGAGCGCCGCATTGACCGCAAAGATGCGCCAGAACAGGGAAACCGTGCGAGCCTGCATCCGATTGACGTTAGCGCGCCGCTCCACTCAGGGCGATCGATCTCCGCCCGGGTCGGGTACGCGGAGGGGCAATCAGTATCGGTACCGGAGTCTCGGCTTCCAGCTGGGCGGCAAGCGGGCTCTCCAGCCCGCGACGTGGCCAGCCTCGCTCCCGCGAGCCGATCAAGATCACGTCGGCAGCCTCCTCGGCCGCGATCTGGCCGAGAAGTGTGGCCGGTTGGCCAACGGCGATCCGGCGTTGCGCTGTCTCCGCGACGCCGTGTTCCGCCGCCAGCTGGCCGAGGAGTCGTTCTGCACCCACTCGGCTCCCTTTCATGGTCACGCTCTCCTCGATTTCAACTCCGTCGGCCCGCGGCGCGAAGCCTTCGGCGACATGCGCAAGCACCAAACGCATGCCGAGCCGCTGGGTTAGCTCGACGGCCAGCTCGACAGTTCCGACCGCATCCTCGCCGTCGGTTAGGCCACAGACCAATGTTCCACGCATAGCTTCCTCCTCGATTCATAGGTACCTCCAGAGTGGCGGCAGAACGGTCCCTCCGTCATCGGGCGAGGACCTCATTTCTCCTTGTCGCCGACCCCCAGCTTTGGCCGAGATGGCTGACCGAAGGGGCCGAAATACACCGCCGGCCCCATGGTTCGAGGCTCCCGTCGCGAGCAGGATCGACGGCACGGTCCGATCCACATCTTCCCTCACAGAGAGGAGCCCAAGAGTGAACACCCTGTCCGCAACGTCCGTCGATAACGGTCTGTTGATCACGGCTACGGGATTCGAAGACCTGCGCGCCGAGCTCGAAACGCTGCGAGGCAGCATCGCGCCCGAATTGAGCGAGCGGCTGCGCGATGCTCGTCAGGATGGCCACCTAACCGACAATCCGCCGCTCTTTGACCTACTCGAGGAGCAAGCACAGCTTGACCGGCGGATCGCGGTTCTCGAAGCGCACCTCGCGGCCGCGCAGGTCGCCGCTCCCGCTACCGATGGCCGCGTAGGGATCGGCAGCCGGGTCCGTGTCCGTGACCTCGAAGTCGGCAACATCGTCGAGTATGAGCTCGTCGGGGCGATCGAGCCCAACGTCGGCAACGGCCGTGTGTCGGTCGCCGCACCCGTGGGAAGGGCTCTCGTCGGCCAGCGCGTTGGCGCCCGGCTGGACGTTGCTACTCCGGGCGGCACACTTCCCCTCGAGGTCCTCGGTGTTCTGCCAGCGAACGCGCAGTCACGAGCGAGGGAAGCTGCATGAGGCGCGCGCGTCGGGGACTAGCCGTCGTGTCGGGCCCGGCACGGGAAGCAGACTAGGGATGCGCTTCTCGGCAAGGCTCCCGCACGCATGCCCGGAGTGCAACGGCTGCGTGGACCTTGAAAGCATGCTCTGCGAGGGTTGCGGATTGGCCCTGTTGCAGAGCTTGACGGTGCCCGACGTCTACGCCCTGCTCTATCCGGGCCCTCGAATCAGAGACGTAGACACATTCATCGATGATGTTCTCAGCGGCGAGAGCTCGTAGCCCTTGATCTTTGGTCGCCTAGGCCACGTAGAGCGCGACAACTGCTGAAAGTGGAGTCGCCAGTAGATGGCCGGGCTCCCCTAGCTTGGCGACGTTAGGCGGACGACAATTTCATCTGGAAGATCTGTTGGAGCTGCTCGTCGCTGGCGCTCAGGCCACTGACATTCATCACTGGTTTCTTCGGCCAGAACTTCGACTGGATGGACACCAAAGATCCACAGCTGGCCGATGTTCCTTGCCTTGGAGTGGCAGCGAGATCGTGGCTCTACTCGCACTCCCATCTTCAAACGCCGGGACTGGTTCTAAAAAGCCGACGTGAACGCGGCATGGGCGTAACAGCACTCCAAGAATGAGGCCCTAACCCCATAGCGGAACCGTCACGCGCATAGGACGCTCCGGGATGTACAGGCAACGTTTGTTGCCGCCCGACGGAGGAGTCCCGATGAGATCGATCAGACTGCAGCCCCGCCAACGAGATCGTCACCGCAAGCACCATCGCCGAAGGGCGATTCTCTTACTCCTTACGGCCGCCGCGGCTTGCGTGGCGCTCACCGGATGCGGTGGCTCTGACAAGGGCGTACCGGCCTTCTCCGCGGATGACCTCACGACGCTCCCCGAGCAGAATTGGATCACGAACGGTGGCACGGTCTTCAACCAGCGCTATTCGCCGCTCGATGAGATCACGCGCTCGAACGTCTCCGACCTCAACGGCGTTTGGCGGATTCATCTTGGGTCCGCGACGGAAGCGAAGTACTCCGGCGAGGCTCAGCCGCTCATTCACGACGGCGTCGCGTACGTGTCGACGGGCGCGAGCGATGTTTTCGCGCTGGACGTCAATAGCGGCAAGACAATCTGGAAGTACGAAGGTCACCTGGACGACGAGATCTCGACCGTCTGCTGCGGTTGGACGAGCCGCGGTGTAGCGCTCGGCGACGGGAACGCCTACCTGGGCAAGCTGGACGGAAAGCTTGTCGCACTAGACGCCGACACGGGCAAGGAGGTCTGGTCTGCCAACGTCGGAGACTGGAGAAAGGGCGAGACGATCACGAGCGCAGCCCTTTACTACGACGGTCTGGTTGTGACGGGTCTGTCCGGAGGCGAGTTCGGAGTTCGCGGTAGCGTCACCGCCTACGACGCGAAGAACGGCAAAGAGGTCTGGCGCTTCTACACGATTCCAGGCCCAGGTGAGACCGGACACGAAACCTGGCCACAGGACAACGACGCGTGGAAGCGGGGGGGCGCGCCCGTCTGGCAGACCCCGGCGGTAGATCCCGCACTTGGGTTGCTCTACTTCTCGACAGGCAACACGTCGCCCGACTTCGACGGCAGCGACCGCAAGGGCGACAACCTGTTCGCGAACTCGATCGTCGCCCTCGACGCCAAGACAGGTGAGTATCGCTGGCACTTCCAGCAGGTGCACCATGACATCTGGGATCTCGACTCACCGTCCCCGGTCGTCCTCTTCGACGTAAAGGTCGACGGCCAGATGCGGCACGCACTGGCGGAAGCGAGTAAGACGGGCTGGGTTTACATCCTCG
>Ga0307299_10000626_pt1 | contig 11863 bp, 14 predicted proteins | sample ER_DNA_159_FD_194466 | JGI IMG/M metagenome (GOLD analysis project Ga0307299, IMG submission 194466) | Bulk soil microbial communities from the East River watershed near Crested Butte, Colorado, United States - ER_DNA_159 | ecosystem: Environmental > Terrestrial > Soil > Floodplain | place... | reverse complement strand
CCTCCGCTCGAGCCGATGCGGAAGCCGCCGCGCATCATCCGTCCCATGCCATCGCGCATGAGCAACACGGCGCCCACGAGCGCCGCGAGCGTGGTCATCAGGCGGACGTCCAGGTTCTTCACGTGGCCCAACTCATGGCCGATCACCGCCTGGAGCTCGTCCCGACTACAGATGGTGAGGAGGCCGCGCGTCACCGCCACGTGGGAGTCTTTGGGGTCGTGCCCGGTGGCGAAGGCGTTGGGGTCGTCGTCGGGGACGATCCAGGTGCGCGGCCGCGGCACGCCCGCGGCGATCGCCATCTCCTCCACCACGTTGACGAATTGGCGCTCGGCGTCGTTCTGGGGGTCGATGACCTCCCGCGCCCCCGTGGCCCACAGGACCTTCTCCGGTCCCGTGCGGTAGGCGTAGCGCGCGACGCCGATCGCGACGGCGGATACGATCAGCCCGATCCAAGGGAAGACGTGGTGGTAGCGCTCGGGGTCCGAGTCGTGGGTGCTGAGCCAGAAAATGTAGTCCCCGCCGAAGCCGAGCCAGGCGAAAAACACAACGAAGCCAATCACCAGCCAGGTCGTGCGCCGGCGATTGGCTTCCTGTTGTTGAAAGAGGTTACCGGGAGGTGAGGTCAACCTTGGGCACCGCCCGCTCCGCCTGGTCCTCGATCTCCCACAGCTCGGCAGCTTGGGCCTTGGCGAGCCCCGCGACCAGTCTGGTGGGGAACTGCTGTTGCTTGGTGTTGTACTGCGTCGCCGTGTCGTTGTAGAGCTGGCGTGCGAACGAGACCTTGTTCTCGGTCGAGGTGAGCTCTTCCTGCAGCTGGCCGATGTTGCCGGTCGCCTTGAGGTCGGGGTAGCGCTCCACGACGACCATCAGGCGCGACAGCGCGCTCGACAGCGCGTTCTCCGCCTGGCTGATCTGTTTTATCGCCTCGGGGCCGGAGGCGTTCACCTTCACCGCCTGGTTGCGCGCCTGGATCACGGCCTCGAGGGTCGACTTCTCGAAGTCCATCGCGCCCTTCACGGCGTTTACCAGGTTCGGGATCAGGTCGTGCCGCCGTTTGAGCTGCACGTCGATCTGTTTGAAGGCGTTGAACGTCTGGTTCTTGAGGGCGATCAGGCCGTTGTAGGCGCCCATCATCCACAGCCCCACCACGACGATCAGAATGAGGAGAATCCAGCCCATCGTGACTCCCGGTTGAAAGATGCCCTTGCGTTGTTACGTGGGCGAGTGCGGTAAGAGTTTCGCGAGCGCCTGACGCACGACGTCGGCGACGCCGGCGTCGCCGGGCCCGACGCGCGCCAACGGATGGTCGGCGTCCACGTGCAGCTCGACGCCGCGCGTCACGGGGATGCGCCGCCACGTCGTTGGGAGTCCCGGTTCCTTGGTCGTGTCGCGTGTGAGCCAGGCGGTCAGTGCGCGCCCCGAGCGACCACGCGGCATCCCTTCGGCCCCCTTGAGCTGCAGGCGGTCAGGAAGCGGCAACGAAGCGCCGAGGACCTGCGCGCAGCGACGCTCTAGGACGTCCCCCGTGTTGTCTTTCATGTCCTTCGTGAGGGCGGTGAGCGTCGCGCCTTCCATCTGACGGAGCTTGATCCAGAGCAGCTGCAGGAAGTGGCGGTAGGAGTAGGTCGCCGCTGTCCCTCGTCCCTCGGGCGGGCTCACGAGGCCGCGCGTCACGTAGAAGCGGATCGTCCGCTCGCTCGGGGAGGCGCGCGCGGCGGCGTTGATCGGCGTCACCGCCGACGCATCGAGGACGGCACCCACGAGGACCGACAGGTCGCGGAGATTCCAGGGCGCGAGGGTCGAATACTCCCGAAGGACGTGGAGCGGATCGGGCTGAACCGCGCCGGTCATGCGTCCATGGCCCCCGTAGAACGGCCGCGGGGGTGGAGCACGGCCGCGACCCAATCCGTCACTTGGTCCAGGTTGAACGGCTTGCGGATGACCGCGCAACGGTGGTGCTCCAGCCAGGTCCGAACCTCGTCCGCCTCGGCGTCGCCGGTCATGATCGCGATGCGGCCTTCGAGCGTGGGCCAGCGGTGGATGATCGCGAGGTATAGCGCGAGGCCGGACATCGTCGGCAAGTGGATGTCGAGCAACAACGCGTCCGCCTCCTCCGACGTGAGCAGCTCGTAGGCCGTCTCGGCGCTCCCGGCGGTGAGCACCCGATAGCCGTGCCGCGTCAGGATGCGGTCCAGCACGCGGCGCAGACCGGCCTCGTCGTCCACGACCAGGATGGTCGGTGGACGAACCTGCGAGCCCGGGGCGGGCGCGTGCATCACGATGCGCTCACGGCGATGTTGACCGGCGGCGTGAGGAATCCGCCGAGAATGCGGTTCGCGGCCGCGTCGGGTGTGAGCGAGAGCCGCATCTCACCGGCGGTGAGCCCCAGATAGGCGCGGGCGTGCTGTTGCAGGGTCTTCGCCTGCGCGTAGCCGAGCCGCTCGGCGACGTCCTCGATGGTGAACCCGGGGTCTTGCAGCAGGCGGTGTGCGTACAACACGCGCGTCGCCGCGAGGAAATGTCGCGGGCTCGGCAGCCCGGCCCGCGCGAACCAGCGCGCGCACGTCCCCCGGTCTACGCGGGCCCGCGCCGCGACCTGCTGGATCGTCTGCACCTCGCCCGGCGTGCGGAGCGCCTCCTCGAGGACCCAGCGCATCTCGCGCGGCAGAGGCGCGAGCGACTCGGCGAGCTGCCCGAGCATCTGGTGCGACGCGGCGTGCATCTCTTCGGATTCGACCACAGCGCGCAGGCGCTCGGGATGGTCGTCGAAGCGTGCGAACACGACATGGCGGATGCCGCGCTGGCCGAGTCCGAGCAGCACGGCGGCCACCTGCGGCGTCAGCGCCGTGTAGAGGATGAGGGGCAGGGACGGGAAGAGGACGCGCAGCCGCTCGATTTCCTGCCCGCGCGCGTCGCCTGACAACAGCGGATCGACCACCGCGATTTCGACGGGCCGGCTGCGAATCGAAGCGAGCACCACATCCCAGGATGGGGCGTGCGCCACGGCAAACCGCGCCGCCACCGCACGGCGCAGCTTGTGAAACTGGATGTCTGGGACAGCTGCCAGTACGAGCATGGGCCCCCCGAAACGACTCACGTGCCGCAAAAACGCCCTACGATGCAGCAAAAACGCCCTAAACCCGCGGGGTCGCCACACTCAGCTTGAGGGGTGTTCCTGACGCACCGCCCATCCTGACTGTGGAGGCTCTCATGGCCCGCCGGATCCGCTTCGCCCTTTCGCTGCTACTTGTTTCGTTCGCCATGGCCGCCGCGGCCTGCGCCGATGCCAGCACTGGCCCGACGATGAACGCCGACACGACCTGCGAAAACAACAACCCCAACACCTGCAAGTAGTCGTTTACGCACTGAGGGCAGCGAGGGAAGCTGACACTTCCCTGAGCTGCTCTGTCCAGACAACGGGCTCCGCCGCGGTGTTCTCGCAGTGTTCGAGAGCCTCGCATTCGCGGAGCCCGTTCTTTATCCGCTCGATCCGAAAGACCACGTCGTGTAACCCGTGCGCGGTGGCGATCTCGAGCGCCTGTTGCATCTGCGTTTCCGCCTTGCCGTAGTTGTCGAAACGCGCCAGGCCGATCCCCACCTTGAGGTGATAGTCGGCACGGAGGTGCGGCAGCGCATCCTCGAAGTGATCGAGGGCGCGCTCGCGCCAGCGCTCGAAGCCCACGCGATCGCGCCGGAACGAAGCGCAGTGCATTAACTCGATCTTGGTGTTCGCGAGGAGGTCCACCGACGTGGCGCGTCGCGTCACTTCCGTCAGCGCGCGCTCGGCCCCGACGATGTCGCCCAGCGACAGCATGAGGTTCCCCAGGTCGCCGAGGGCGCGCAGCGCACCATCGTCCTCGTACAGCTCGTAGGCGCGCCACAAATGCGGTGCCGCCTCGTGGGCCTGGCCCCGGCGGTGCAGGATCGTTCCCAGGCCGTGCTCCGCTTGCGCCTGCACGTTGACAAAGGCGCCGGCGGTGGCGTCGGCCAGCACACTGCGCCAGCCTTGCTCGGCTTCACCAAGATTGCCGCGAAAGTGGAGGACGTTGCACTGGCCGATGCGGCTGAGCAGCACCGACTGCCGATCGCCGGCAACCGCCGCGATCCGGCCGGCCTCGATGTAGGCAGCGGCCGCGCGATCGAAATCGGCCTGGAGCCGCCGCACGCGGCCCACCCGCATCCACGCGGCCGTGGCATCCGAGGCGGCGAGGCGCGTTCCGCCGACCCGGATCAGGGTGAGGAGGACGTCCTCGGCTTCCTCGAAGTGCACCTCTTGCTCGAGGTACAAAGCGTACGCGATCAGCGCGGGCGCGAGCGCTCGGACGTCGTCGGTGCGGTGCGCTTCGCTCGTTGCCCGCACGATGCCGGCCAGGTGCGCCGCTTCGGTGCCTTCGCCTGCCAGCTCGCTGCAATAGCGCTCGGTCGCTGCCCACTGGTAGCGGAACACATCTGGGGCGGGAGGCTCACGGTCGGGCGAGAGGAGATCGACGAACCGGAGAGCCAAGAAGGCCCCCTGCCCGAGGCGCACCTCCGGCGACGTGGCCGGTTCATCGGCCACTCGCTGCAGGAACACCGCGTGGGGGAGTCCCATCGGTTTGGCTGAGGCGGTTCGTGTCATCAACACTCCCCAAATGCAGTCGGCGTGCCCGAACGCAAGGCCAATAGACGCTTGAACATACCGTTTCAGGCAAGGACGCGTTAGGCCGCAAATGGCGCGTTTCTTGGCTTTTCGCTCGGGTTTTTTCGGTGACGATTGACCACGCCTAACCCCTTATGAAAGGCCATGGCCAGAGGGTTTTCGCTCATCGAGCTCGCATTCGTACTGTGCATCATCGCGGTGCTGGCGTCCATTGGGATTCCGAGGCTCCAGCCCTTCCTCGATCGCATTGCCGCCGATCGTGCAGCCCGCGACGTAACGACCGCGCTCGCGGTGGCGCGGCATGGAGCGGTCCTCCAGGGGATGCGCGCGCGGCTGACGATCGACGCCGACTCGCTCCGGATCGACCGCCTCGAGGCGGCCGGCTGGACCCCCTGGCGGCGCTGGCCGGGGCCGGCTGACTCCCGCGTGCAACTCGAGGTCTCGAACCCGGAAGTGGTGTTCGGGCCCACCGGAATGGGGTGGGGAGTGTCGAACACGAAGGTTGTTCTGCGGCGCGGGTCTCAGGTCGAAACGATCACGGTATCGCGTGTGGGCAGGGTGAAACGCTGGTAGACGCAACCCTCGGGCGGGATGCTGCATCTAATCACGTGAAACCAGTTGTTCAGATAGATCGTTGAGCAAGGGTCGCGGCCGAAGTGTGACGGCCACTTCGCCCGACCGCCAGCCCGGGGAGCTTTCAGCCCCGGGTTTGGTTTTTTTGTACGTCAAGGACGACGCGCCGGAAGCAAATCGATGCCGGTGCGTCGCTCGATCGGCAGAGCCGGCGCGTTCGTCTTCCACCCCGCTCCCAAATCTCCCTGAAAGCGATCGATCACCCGTCCCGTCTCCGCGTCCACGGCCAGGTTCCAGCGGTCAGGAAACACACGGGGGCGTGGAGGGCCGGACAGCCGCACCGTCGAATCGCCGGGCTGGGTCGGTTTCGGTGCCTTCGGGGCCGCCTTTTCGATGAACAACAGCACGTGGTCGGCGCCGGGCATCCACCCTCCCTCAGGACCAAGGTGGTGACGGGGCACGGCCAGCTGTGCCGTGACGTCCCGATCGGTTGCCGTTTGGTACAGCGCGAAGCTTCCCGATGCTTCGGCGAACCCGGTGTCGAAATAGTACTTCCCGTCGGGCGAGAAGAAGATGCCACGGTGCGCGGTGCGCGACAGGGCGCGCGTCAGGACGTCGTAGCGATAGACGGGGTACACCGTCGGACCGCGCGCTCCCGGAGCTGCGTCAGGAGAATCCTTGATATAGAGGGAGCTGTCAAACGCAGCCCAATGGATTTGGAGGGGGAACCGCAGTCCCTTGATGGGCATCGCGCCGCCGGTTCGAACATCGACCAACGAAAGCCCGTGCGGTAGCGTGGTGGATTTGCCCGTGCCACCCTCGTCGGAAAGTTGACCCGTAATAATGGCCAGCGTGTCGGGTCCGCAGCACCAGAGGTACTCGCGGATGCCTCGGAGCGCGTAGATGGAGCTCTCGCCGTAGCGCCGGATCGTCCCCGTTGAGACTTCTAGAACCACGAGTCGTTGCGTCCTACCGCCGCCGGGGCCTACCACCTCGATGAACGCCACGTAAGGGCCGCTCGGCGACAACACGACGTGACCGAAGATGTCCCCTTCTGAACGATAGATCTCGCGATCGAGTCCCGTAGACGGCTCGCGCGCTACTACTCGGTTCGTGGGGGTCACCCGCGTGCGATCCTCGACCCGCACAAGCACGTTCTGCCCGTACGCCGGGCGGATGACCGGGCCGAACCAGAAGAGACCGTTGATAACCGCCACACAATTCGCAACCTGTCGGAATTCACAGCTCACGATGCACCTCCTTGCTTGAACACCAGTCTCACGTGCACCGTCACCACCGCCCCCATCCGCGCGATCACGAACTTCACCGGCGGCTTGACGCCGTAGTCCCGCATGTCCACGGGGAAGTCGGCGGAGACCATCACGGAGTCATGGTCGATCCGAACCAGGGCCGGCCATTCGACCGGTTTGGAGACACCGTGCATTGCCAGCGTTCCCGTGAGACGCACCTGGCCGGTGTCGGCCGGCGCCCCCGCGAGGTCGAAGCGGATGATGGGAAAGTGCTCCGCGTCCACCGTCTTGAGCATGTGCCGGTTGCGCGTGCCGTTCTTCGTGTCGATGTCCTGCCATCGCACCTCCACCCAGTCGAGCGTGCCGGTCGCGACGGTCGTCCGACCCTGGAAGTCGGCCACAGAGGCTTTGGCGTCAAACCAGATGTCGGCGGAGGCGAGTTTGGCAGAGGGGACGGCCTGCAGGAGAACGGCAAGGAAGGTCAGCATACTCACTGCTCGCTTAGATCGACGGCCCTTGGTCCTCGTCGAGGAAGACCAGCGTCCCCCGCCGTCCGACGATGCGTGTGAGCGCATCAAAGCATTTCGGGTCCAGCACGGTGCCGGAGAGATCCGCCAGCCGCTCGATGGCTTGCTCGGGGGTCATCTTGTCCTGATAAGGACGCGACGTCGTGAGCGCATCGAACACCTCCGCGGCGGCGATGACCCTCCCGCCGACGGGGATCTCCTCGCCGCGCAATCCCTCCGGGTAGCCGGTCCCGTCCCAGCGCTCATGGTGGCTCCGCACCATCGAGACGACGTCTCCCAGGTGCGTGAGCGGGGCGAGGATCTGCGCGCCGATGATCACGTGCTGCTTGACGTGCTCGAATTCCTCGGGCGTCAGGGGCCCTTCCTTGTTCGTGACGCCTTCCCGTGTGCCGATCTTGCCGAGGTCGTGGAGCCGCCCGGCCATGCGCACCCGCTCGACTTCTTCCTCGGGGAGCTCCATCTCGGCGGCGATGTTGGCGGAGAAATCGGCGACGCGCGCGGAGTGCCCCCGGAGGTACGGATCCTTCGCCTCGAGGGCGTTGACCAGGGCCTCGAGCGTGGCGGTCGAGACGCGCTCCAGCCGCTGGCGCTCCCGCTGCAGCTCAGCCGTACGCGTTGTCACCTCTTCCTTGAGCCACTGATTGAGCTCGCGGTTCTCGAGCAGCATCTCGCGCCGCTTCAGGGCGCGCTGGACGGCACGGCCCAGGTCGGCCAGCTCGATCGGCTTCGTGAGGTAGTCCATGGCCCCGCGCTGCATGCACAGTGCGGCGCTGGTGGCGTCGTTGACGGCGGTCAACATCAGTATGGCGAGGTCGGGCTCGATCTCGAGGGCCTGGGGCACCAGGTCGACCCCGCTCGTGCCGGGCATCCGGATGTCCGAAAGCATCAGCGCCACCTTGTGCAGTCGCAGCTGCTGGAGCGCTTCGTCTCCGGACCCAGCCGCGTAGACCTCGAACTGCTGCTGTTTCAGGAATTTGCGCAGCGCGTTCCGGATGGGTTCTTCGTCGTCGACGACCAGCACGGAAACCATAAGCCTTAAGGATTGGCGCTGAGGAAGGCTACGTCAATCGGCCCGGGAATGAGGCCGGCGCGGTGCCCCCGGCGCAGCAGCTCGACGACCGCCCTGCGACCCGTGGGCCCGTAGTCTACCGTGTAGGCGTTGACGTACATCTCGACAAAGCGATCGGTACGATCCGCGTCGAGCCCGCGGCTGAAGCCCTGCGCGTGGCGCAGCGCCTCGGCGCGATGGGCGAGGCCGTACTCGATGCTCGCCTTCATGTCGCGCGCGATGGCGCGCAGCAGCTCGTCGCCCAGATCGCGGCGCACCACGTTCCCGCCGAGCGGCAGCGGCAGCCCCGTCTCGCCGCGCCACCATTCCCCCATGTCCGCCCAGAGGTGCAGGCCCTGGTCGGCGTAGGTGATTTGGCCCTCGTGGATCAGCAGCCCGGCGTCCGACTTCCCGGCCAGCACGTGGGCCTCGATCTGGTCGAAGGGCACGACGACGGGTCGCACATCGGGTTGGTAGAGCTGGAGGGCGAGCCAGGCGGTCGTGAGCGTCCCCGGGATCGCGACGGTGCGCCCCGCCAGCGCGGCGCGCGGGTCCCCGGGCGCGGCGGCCAGCGCCACGATGCGAGGGCCGTAGCCGTCGCCGACGCTGGCACCGTGTGCCAGGAGCGCATAGCGGTCGGCGACGTGCGCGTAGGCGTGGAACGAGACAGCCGTGAGCTCCAACTCTCCGGCAAGCGCGCGCCGGTTCAGCGTCTCGATGTCGGCGAGCTCGTGCACGTAGCGCCGGCCGGCGGTGTCGATCTTCCCAGCCGCCATCGCCCAAAACATGAACGCGTCGTCGGCGTCAGGGCTGTGTGCGACGTGGATCACGCGCGGCGCGGTGGCGGTCACGACGCGGAACGCTGCGCGCCCTGTTGACGCCGAGCTTCCTCACGGAACGCCGACAAGGCGTTCTCGTGGTCTGAGTACTCGGGCCGTTTACGGGCCATCTCCGCCGCTTCGTTCTTTAGGAAGGCCGCGTACGCTTTCCCTTCCGCCTGGCGGTTCCCTTGCTGCTGGAAGGCATGGGCCCGCAGGACGTACGCGAAGAGGTGTGTGGGGACCGCTTTCTGAATCGTGTCGGCCTGGGCGAGAGCTCCCGCCGCGTCGCCCCCGGCGAGATGGAGCAGCCCGACGTGGTAGCGGGCATCGGAGTCCAGGGCCGGCAGCTGATCGTAGGCCCCGATCGCCATGGGCAGGAAGAACTCGACGCTATCCTGTTTGCCCGCCTGGGCGAGGACCATCACCCGGTCGAAGAGACGGGTGGCCCGCTCTTCCGGGGACATCTGCGAGATGTCGGGCGGTCTGACTCCGGCGGGACCGCCGAGGGTCGTGACTTCCTGGGGTGCCCTGCTCCCGATCCGCATGACCACAACCGTTACGAGCGCGCCGAGCGCGGCTCCGGCGACCGCCCAAGGGAGGCCGACGCGCCAGCCGGTCGCGTGAGCGGTGGCCACCGCGGCGCCGCATTTGTGGCAGAATCGGACGTTGGCCGAGAGTTGTGTCCCGCAGGCGTGGCAGTTCATGGGCCACGGAATCTAACTGGCAGGAAACGAGGGGGGAGCGTAGTGTAATGCCCATGACCAACGCTTTCCCCGGGCAAGAACGCGCCAAGCACATGGGGGAGCTGAAGCGGGGCGACCAGCGCTGGGACGTCTACGTCGAGGCGCAGCAGGACGCCGACTTGGGCGCCGTGCGGGGCCGGATCCATTTTGTAAACGGCGCGCTGCACCGGACGACGGGGTGGATCTTTCTCGAGTGGCAGGAGCGGGACGTGCACGAGCGTTTCGGGGAGTTTTCGGCCGTGGAGCTGCTGCACTTCGTGGAGTCCCTGGAGCGCTAGTGTTGCACGTTTTCCACATCACCGTGTCAGTTTCCTGGCGGTTTCGGATGGTCTAGAGGCTTTTCTTTGCAGTTTATGCACGGAATCCTTGACACCTCCCGTCGTGGTCCATACCTTGCCTCATGCCCACCCTAACTACTCCCAGGAGACCGACCGTATGACCGCGACGTTGGAGCCCACCGCAACCACGGGGGCGAAAGCGACCGCTGCGCCCTCGCCGGCGGACGTGATTCGCCGCGCCCAAGAAGCCGGCGTGCAGATCGTGGACGTCAAGTTCACCGACCTGCCCGGTACTTGGCAGCACTTCTCCGTGCCCCTGAAGGAGCTGACCGAGAGCACCTTCACCGAAGGATTGGGCTTTGACGGCTCGTCGATTCGTGGGTTCCAGGCGATCAACGAGAGCGACATGCTGCTCATCCCGGACCCGGCGAGCGCCTTCGTCGATCCCTGTCTGCAAGTGCCGACGCTGTCGCTGACGTGCGACATCGTGGACCCAGTGACGGGCGAGGCGTACACGCGCGATCCGCGTTTCGTGGCGCGCAAGGCGGAAGCCTATCTGAAGAAGAGCGGCGTGGCGACGACGGCGTACTACGGCCCGGAAGCGGAGTTCTACATCTTCAACTCGGTGCGCTTCGACCAGAACGCGCACGAGGGCTACTACCACATCGACTCGGAAGAGGGCATCTGGAACTCCGGGACGAACGGCTCGCCCAACCTGGGCCATCGCCCCCGACATAAGGAAGGCTACTTCCCCGTGCCGCCAGTGGACCGGCTGCAGGATCTGCGGTCCAAGATCGTGCTGGCGCTGATGGCGGCAGGGATCGACGTGGAAGTGCATCACCACGAGGTCGGCACCGCGGGGCAGACCGAGATCGACATGCGCTACGGCACGCTGACGCGCATGGCGGACCAGATCATGATGTACAAGTACATCGTGAAGAACGTCTGTCACCAGCACGGCTACACAGCGACGTTCATGCCGAAGCCGATGTACGGCGATAACGGCTCGGGAATGCACGTCCACATGAGCCTGTGGAACGGCGACACGAACCTGTTCTTCGATCCCAACGGCTACGCATTGCTGTCGGACCAGGCGCGCTGGTACATCGGCGGCTTGATCAAGCACGCGGCGGCGATCCTGGCCTTCGCGGCGCCGACGACGAACAGCTACCGGCGGTTGGTGCCGGGGTATGAGGCGCCGATCAACCTGATGTACTCGCAACGGAACCGCTCGGCGATCTGCCGTATCCCGATGTACTCGAAGTCGCCGAAGGCCAAGCGCATCGAGTTCCGGGCGCCTGATCCCGCCAGCAACCCCTACCTGACGTTCGCGGCGCTGCTCATGGCGGGCCTCGATGGTGTGAAGAACAAGACCGAGCCGCCGAAGCCGATGGACGTGGACCTGTACGAGTTGGAGCCGGCGGAGCGCAAGCACATCAAGAACACGCCGGGAAGCTTGCAGGAGTCGTTGGCGGCGTTGGAAGCCGACCACGCCTTCCTGACCGAGGGAGGGGTGTTCACGCAGGACCTGATCGACACCTGGGTCGCCTACAAGCGCGCCAAGGACGTGGACCCGGTCGCGCTGCGGCCGCACCCGTACGAGTTCTTCCTGTATTACGACGTGTAAACCAGGGCGGTAACAGGCGGTAAGGGGCGGTAGGTGCTCCATACCGCCCTTTACCGCCTTCTCTCAATGACAACCAAGCGCGAAATCCTCGACCTCGCCAAGAAGCAGGGAGTCTCCTTCCTGCGGCTGCAGTTCACCGACATTCTGGGCGTCAACAAGAATGTCGAGGTGCCCGAAAGCCAATTCGAGAAGGCGCTGGAGGGCGACATCATGTTCGACGGCTCGTCGATCGAGGGATTCGTACGGATCGAGGAGTCCGACATGGTGTTGAAGCCGGACCTGGGCACGTTCCGGGTCCTCCCGTACGACGACGAGGGGGGCCGGGTCGCCCGGGTGATCTGCGATATCTACAACCCC
>Ga0307299_10000625_pt1 | contig 11864 bp, 9 predicted proteins | sample ER_DNA_159_FD_194466 | JGI IMG/M metagenome (GOLD analysis project Ga0307299, IMG submission 194466) | Bulk soil microbial communities from the East River watershed near Crested Butte, Colorado, United States - ER_DNA_159 | ecosystem: Environmental > Terrestrial > Soil > Floodplain | place: USA... | reverse complement strand
CGATGCCATTTCGCGCGACTCGCAAAGAGAAGCCCGACGCGCAGCTGCTGCTCTACGCGCGCGACCTGCGGCACCTGCTCGAGCTCGAGCGAGGGCAGCGCCGGCTCTTGCAGGCTGCCTACCACGAGACCGTCACCGCGCTGGCGGGCGCGCTCGAGTCGAAGGACAGCGGCACCGGCGAGCACTCGCAACGGGTTCACCGCTACGCCGCAGAGCTGGCCCGCGTTGCCGCGCCCGAGATCGTGGACGACGAGAGCGTCGCGTACGGCTTCATGCTCCACGACGTCGGCAAGATCGGGATCCCCGACCGGATCCTCCAGAAGCCGGGGCCGCTGACCGAGGCCGAGCGGCGGCTGATGCAGACGCACACCATCCTCGGCGAGCAGCTCCTCCGCGGCGTCACCTTCCTGCGTGGGACGGGCCTCGAGATCGTTCGCTCGCACCACGAACGCTGGGACGGCGACGGCTACCCGGACGGGCTCCCCGGCAAGGAGATCCCGGTGGCCGCGCGGATCTTCGCGGTCGCCGACGCGCTCGACGCGATGACCAGCGACCGGCCCTACCGCGAGGGGCTGAGCTGGGCGGCAGCGGGCCGCGAGCTGCTGGCGCAGTCGGGCAAGCAGTTCGATCCGGCCGTCGTCGACGCGTTTTGCTCGCGCGAGCGGACGCTGAGACGGATCCGGCGCGAGCTCGCCGCCCGCGGGACCGCTGTCGCCGTCGGTTAGATCGAGGTCGCCGGCGGGGCGGGCGAGTCCGTCTGGTGCCAGAGCACGATCTTCCCCTTGACGATGCGGAAGATCGCGGTCGCGCGCTTGCCGGGGCCGTCGCAGCTCTTGGGCTGCCGGTCGCCGAGCTCGAAGGTCGCGGTCGCGGTCTGGCCGTCGGCCGTGATCGAGACGATCTGCCCCGAGCAGGGCAGCGCGGAGTTCCATGCGACCGCCTCCGCGTGCGTGCGAAGCCTCAACACGCGACCGGCCTGGATGATTTCGGCCCCGGGGGCGAAGAGGTCGGCGGCGCGCTTGTTGTCGTCGCTGTTCAGGGCCTGGCTCCAGGCGCGAACGACGCTCTCGGCCGAGGGCGAGCTCGATCCGCACCCTGCCACGAGTGCCGCGGCGGCCACGCCGAGCAGGAGCAGGTGCACTCTCACGCGACGGCCTCCCTGACGAGCCCCTGGAAGTGCGCCAGCAGGCGCTCGCTCTCGGGCATCAGTCGACCCTCGTCGATCAGCCCGGAGCGGACGCCGGCCTGCACCGACTCCACGAGCACGCGGTCCTCGAGCCCGACCTGGTCGTCGAACGCGAACAGCTCCTCCACCTCCGCATCGGAGACGTCCTCCGGGAAGAAGTAGTCGAGGAACGAGGCCGTGCGCTCGGGCCCGAGCGGCCGGACCGGGCCGACCGCCAGGTTCGGCGGGCCGGGAAGCGCGTAGAGCTTGGTCACGGGCCACAGCCAGTGGAACTGGCCCTCGACGGGGCCGGCGCCGCTCTTGGTCGGGCCGAACTGGCTCGAGCCCTGCTCGAAGGTCTCGAGGCGATACGCGTCCGGCGAGACGTCGACCACGGCGCTGAAGCCGGGGTGCGCGACCGCGCAGTGGTAGCACTCGAGGTAGTTCTCGATCGCGACCTTCCAGTTGCAGGCGAGCTCGGACTCGCTCCGCCTGCGGAAGCGAAGGCGCTCGGGCTCGATCCCTGCGTCGGTGACCAGCCCGGGCACGGGGCCGAGCGTCTCCGCGAGCGGAGCCGCGTCCGCCTCGGGATGGACGAAGAGCAGCGGCCCCCAGGTCTCGACCGCGAGCTCGCGCAACGCGATCCCTTCCATGTCGAACCCCGGCTCGCGCTGGGCGCGCGGCGCGGCTCGGAGTCGCCCGTCGAGACCATAGGTCCACGCGTGGTAGCGGCACTGCAGCGTCTCGCGGTTGCCGCGCCCGACGGCGACGATCGAGCCCCGGTGGCGGCAGACGTTGAGGAAGGCGTGAAGCTCTCCGGCCCGGTCGCGGACGACGACGACCGGCACGTCGCCGACCTGGCACGTGAAGTAGTCGCCGGCGTCGGCTGCGTGCTCCGCGGGCCCTGCGTACTGCCAGGAGCGGCGAAAGATCCGCTCCTGCTCTCGCCGCAGCAGCTCGGAATCGGAGTACCAGCTCCACGGCAGCGTGCCCTGCGCAGTCCCGGAAGCCAAACCGGGCACGACTATACTCGCGGCCCGATGGATTTCGGCCTGACGGCGGACCAGAGGGAGATCCAGTCGCTGGCGCGCGAGTTCGCGCAGGCCGAGATCGAGCCCAACGCCTCGACCTGGGACCGCGAGCACGGCTTCCCGCGCGAGCTGTTCGGCAAGCTTGCCGAGCCGGGTCTCCTCGGTGTCTGCATCCCCGAGGAATACGGCGGCGCGGGCGCGGACTTCCTCTCCTACATCCTCGTGCTCGAGGAGCTCTCGCGCGCCGACGCGGGCGTGGGTGTCACCGTCGCGGTGCACACGAGCGCCGTGACCCTGCCGATCCTCACGTTCGGCACCGACGAGCAGCGGAGCCGCTTCGTCCCCCCGCTCGCTCGCGGCGAGGCAATCGGCGCCTTTGCGCTGACCGAGCCCGAGGCGGGCTCCGACGCCGGCTCGCTGCGGACCGCCGCGACTCCGAACGGCGACGGCTGGTCGATCTCAGGCTCGAAGCAGTGGATCACGAACGGCGGCTTCGGCGGGACCGTGCTCCTCTTCGCGCGCACCGACCAGGACACCCCCGGGGCTAAGGGCGTCTCCGCGTTCATCCTCGACGGCGACCAGGTGCGTGCGACGCGAGAGGAGGAGAAGCTCGGCCTGAACTCGTCCTCGACGGTCGACCTAGCGATCGAGGGCGCGGAGGTGGGGAGGGACCGGCTGCTGCACGAGGAGGGCAAGGGCTTCAACGTGGCAATGGCGACGCTCGACGGGGGCCGGATCGGGATCGCTGCGCAGGCGCTTGGGATCGCGCAGGCGGCGTACGACGCGGCCCGGGCTTACGCGGTCGAGCGGCGGCAGTTCGGCAAGGCGATCGCCGAGTTTCAGGCGATCCAGTGGAAGCTCGCCGACATGGCCACCGAGATCGACGCGGCGCGACTGCTGGTCTACCGCGCGGCCTGGCTGAAGCAGGAGGGGCGGCCGCACACCGAGGAGGGCGCCAAGGCGAAGCTGTTCGCGTCGGAGATGGCGAGACGGCAGACCGCCGAGGCGATCCAGGTGCTCGGCGGCTACGGGTACACGAAGGAGTTCCCGGTCGAGCGCTACTACCGCGACGCGAAGATCACCGAGATCTACGAGGGAACGAGCGAGATCCAGCGGCTGGTGATCGCGCGCTCGATCCTCGGCCTTCGCGAGCGCGAGCTGGCCCAGGGATGAGCTTGATGTTCACGCCCGTGACGCGGGTTCCCACCACCCCCGCCCACCAACAGCCTATGAGCCGAACTGTCACGTGTCTGTCACGAGACCGTGTCGAAAGCGTGACGCCCGCGCGGCCACGGCGAAGCCGGTGAGCCCGCGCGAGCGCGACGAGCCGGTCCGGCTCACGAAGATCTACACGCGGGGCGGAGATCGCGGCGAGACGAGCCTCGGCGACGGCTCCCGCGTGACGAAGCTCGATCCCCGCGTGGTCGCGTACGGCGTGGTCGACGAGCTCAACTCACAGCTCGGGCTTGTGCTCGCGCTCGCAGATCTCGACCGGGAGCTGCGCGAGCCGCTTGCCCGAATTCAGAACGAGCTCTTCGACCTCGGCGCCGATCTGTCGGTGCCCTACGCCGCCGGCGACGACCGGCTGCGCGTCACCCAGGCCCAGGTCGACGGCCTCGAAGCGCTCTGCGACCGTCACAACGAGGGCCTGCCGGAGCTGAAGAGCTTCGTCCTCCCGGGCGGCAGCGAGGCGGCGGCGCGGCTGCACGTCGCGCGCGCCGTCTGTCGGCGTGCCGAGCTGAGCGCCCTCGCCGGCGCGGAGCAGGTGGACATCAACCCGCTCGTCCCGGTCTACCTCAACCGGCTCTCCGATCTGCTGTTCATCCTCGCGCGCGCGTCGAACCCGGAAGGGGAAGAGCCCCTCTGGCGCCCGGGCGGCGCTAGCGAATCGGTCTGATCGCGCCGCTCGAGACGAGGCGACGCGCGGTGTCGCGCGACGGAGCGAAGACCTCGACCTGATAGTCGGCGTTGGGATAGGCGAAGTAGGCGCTCGTCGGGGCCTGCCGCGAGATGACCCCCAGCCCGCCACGGTCGAGGCGCATCGAAAACGTGTCCTTGCGCTTCGCGGCCCGCGCCAGGTCGGCGAACGAGCGGGCGCCTGGGTACGTGCCGATCGCGAGGAAGCTCGCTCGCGGATCCCCCGCGGCGACGCCGTCGGAGAGGTAGCGGATGAAGATCCTGCCCTCCGACGTGACGGTCAGCTCGTACGAGAAGCCGCTGCGTGGCCCGCCCCAGTACACGGGATGTCCGGTCGCGCGTGCAACTCGTTGCAGATCGGCTTGGGAGACCACCACCGGGCCGGTCGGGGCTACGACCGGCTGGGCCTCGTCCCTTCGAGTCAGGAGCAGCGCGACGACGGCCGCTGCGACCGCCACGGCAATTGTGAGGACGACGATCTGGACGCGGCTCTCGGGTGTGCTCTGGACGAGCGTTCCAGGCACCGCAGTCACGGTTCCGGCTCCGTGCCGGCGTTCCTCCCGGACTCGGGATCTAGCCTGCCCGAGCTCGCCGTCCATCTAGGGCAGCGGGATGACGACGATCGTTCGCTCGGCGAACGTGCCGGTTCCTGCGCTCACCCGGTACTTCGCTGTGAAGGTCGTGCTGCCCGCCGTCAGCCCGGTCACGAAATAGGTGGCGCTGCCCTGCATCAGGATCGACTGGTTGCCGCCGCTCTTGACGACCAGCGACCGCGCGTCGGAGGCTGCCTGCGTCGTCGCGCCGGAGATCGCGAACGCCATCGCGGCCAGACCCGAGCTGGCGCTGTCCGTCTCCGACGCCGTCAGGATCACCATTGCCTTCCCGGAAGCCGGAATCGTGACCGTGACAGCCGGGCCAACGGTGGCCAGGTCGGCGAAGGTGGTGCTCGCCGTTGTCTGCGAGGTCGCGACGGTCGCACCGTCGGTCCCGGAGGTGCCGGTCGAGCCGGTAGCGCCCTTCGAGCCGGTCACGCCCTTGGCCCCGGTCACGCCCTTCGCGCCGGTGGTTCCCTTCGCGCCCGTGACGCCCTTGGAGCCGGTCACGCCCTTCGAGCCGGTGACGCCCTTGGAGCCGGTGACACCCTTGGAGCCCGTCACGCCCTTGTTGCCCGTGACGCCCTTCGCTCCGGTTGCGCCCTTCGAGCCGGTCGGCCCTTTGGCGCCGGCGGGCCCCTGGATGCCCTGCACGCCGGTCGCGCCCTTGGCTCCGGTTGCACCTTTCGCTCCGGTTGGTCCCTGCACTCCTGCGGGGCCCTGGATCCCCTGTGTGCCCGTGGTGCCCTTGGCGCCGGTGACGCCCTTCGAGCCCGTGGCGCCCTTGGAGCCGGTGACGCCCTTCGCGCCGGTCGAGCCCTTCGATCCCGTCGCGCCCTTCGCGCCTGTCGCGCCCTTGGAGCCGGTGACACCCTTCGCGCCGGTGGCGCCCTTGGCACCCGTCACGCCCTTCGCACCGGTCGGGCCCTTTGCGCCGGTCGGTCCCTGAAGGCCGGTCGAGCCCCTGGCCCCAGTGGCGCCCTTCGCGCCTGTCGCGCCCTTGGAGCCGGTGACACCCTTCGCGCCGGTTGCGCCCTTCGAGCCGGTCGACCCCTTGGATCCGGTCGCGCCCTTCGGGCCGGTAACGCCCTTCGATCCGGTGACACCCTGGACGCCGGTCGCGCCCTTGGCCCCGGTCGCACCCTTCGCGCCGGTCGGCCCCTGTGCGCCCGCGGGACCCTGGATACCCTGGACGCCGGTCGCACCCTTCGCGCCGGTCGAGCCCTTCGATCCCGTCGTGCCCTTCGAGCCCGTGGCGCCCTTCGCGCCGGTCGAGCCGCGGTCTCCCGTCGCGCCCTTGCCTCCGGTCGCGCCCTTGGAGCCGGTGGTTCCCTTCGATCCCGTGACGCCCTTCGCGCCGGTTGCACCCTTCGCGCCGGTCGAGCCCTTCGATCCCGTCGTGCCCTTCGAGCCCGTGGCGCCCTTCGCGCCCGTCGAGCCGCGGTCTCCCGTCGCGCCCTTGCCTCCGGTCGCGCCATTCGAGCCGGTCGAGCCCTTGGCCCCGGTGGCTCCCTTCGACCCGGTCGATCCCTTGGAGCCGGTCACGCCCTTCGCACCGGTGACGCCGCGTGCGCCGGTCGGCCCCTGCGATCCCGCAGGTCCCTGAATGCCCTGAACGCCCGTCGCGCCCTTCGCGCCGGTGGAACCCTTCGCTCCGGTTGCACCCTTCGTGCCGGTGGCACCCTTGGCGCCCGTCGTGCCCTTGGCGCCGGTCGAGCCCTTGCCTCCGGTTGCGCCCTTCGCGCCCGTCGCGCCCTTCGATCCTGTTGCTCCCTTGGCGCCCGTGGTGCCCTTCGAGCCGGTCGAGCCCTTGGCCCCGGTGACGCCCTTCGCGCCCGTTGCACCCTTGGCACCGGTCGGGCCCTTGGCGCCCGCCGGCCCCTGAGCGCCCGTTGCGCCCTTGGATCCGGTTGCGCCCTTCGAGCCGGTGGTGCCCTTCGCGCCCTGGACGCCGGTGGTTCCCTTGGAGCCCTTCGCGCCGGTAGCGCCCTTCCAGCCGGTCGCGCCCTTGGAGCCGGTCGCGCCCTTGTTGCCCTTTGCGCCCTGAAGACCGACCGGGCCGATCAGGCCCTGTAGTCCCTGGGGACCGGTCGCGCCGCGATCGCCCTTCGCCACGGCTGTGCCCGGGATCCCCTGGGGCCCGGTGGGCCCGGCAGGCCCGGTCGCGCCCGCGCGGCCCGGCAGGCCAGCGGGACCGACAGGCCCGCGCGGGCCGGCCGGTCCCCGCCGAAGCCTGGGGCGGCGCTTTCGAAGCGTGGAGTAGTCGTTGAGCGTCGACGACCCGCCCGAGGTCGGGGTCACCGGCGTGCGAGGAGGCCCCGACACGGTAGGCGCCTGGACGATCCGGGCAAGCCGGCTCGAGCTCGACCCGGTCGCTGCGGCACTGGCACCGTTCACGGTTGCCCGGGTGCCGCCCGTGCCGGGCTGGTTGCCGCGGCTCCGGCTCGAACCCTCCGTGGTGCTCCCGCTCCCGGCCTGCTCGTGCAGCACGACGGCCGAGAACGGCGCCTGACTGTGTGAGTGAAGGCTGGTGGGCGCGGCAGCGTCGCGCACCAGCACCACGCCGAGCAAGAGGCTCAGCGCAAGCGGCAGCAACGCCACCGAGGAGGCCCCGAGGAGCCTCCTCGTGAAACCGGGTGCGCCGGATCGACGCAAGGGATTGCGCACGCTCGCCACGGCTCCTACATCGGCCGCCGAAGACGGGAGACGGACGGAGTCCGGTGTGAAAACGGTATGACCGCCCTCCAGATCCCTGCAACGAGGGAGAGGCGGCTGCTCACGCGGCCAGTTCGTGCGCCGGAGCGCCAAGCTCGCGCTTCGACAGCGGCAGCTGCACGCGTACCGTCGTGCCGACGTCCTCGGCGCTTTCGAGCTCGATCCGGCCGCCGTGGTGCTCGACGATCGCCTTCGCGATCGCCAGGCCGAGGCCGGTCCCGGGCACTGCGTTCTCGGTCGCCCGCGAGCTGCGGAAGAAGCGCTCGAAGAGCTGCTCCTGCTCGTCCTCGGCCAGGCCGAGGCCCGTGTCCTCGACCTCGATCACGGCGGCGCCTTCGACAGCGCTCAGGCGGACCTCGACGCGCCCTCCGGCAGGAGTGAACTTCACCGCGTTGGAGACCAGGTTGTCGAGCACCTGCGCCAGCCGGGCGCGGTCGCCGCGCAGCTTCGGCAGTCGCGTCGTCTGCGAGGTGAGCTCGATTCCCTTCGCGGCCGCGACCGGGGAAGAGCTCTCCATGCACTCCATCACGACCTGCTCGAGGTCCACGGGATGGGCCTCGAACGCGAGCTTGCCGGCGTCGACCTGGGCGAGGAAGAGCAGATCGCTGACGAGATCGAGCAGGCGGGCCGAGTTGCGGTCGACGATCGAGAGGAACCGGCGCTGGTCGACGCTGAGGCTGCGGTCTTCGAGCAAGAGATCGAGGTATCCGCGAATCGAGGTCAGCGGAGTCCGGAGCTCGTGCGAGACCAGTGAGATGAACTCGTCCTTCAGCGCGTCGAGCTCGCGCAGCCGCTCGTTCTGCTCGGTCAGCAGCCGCTGCACCGACTCGGCCTCGGCGCGGGCGCCGCGCTCGGCTTCGAGCAGCAGCCCGCGCTGGCGGTTCCGTTGCTCGAGCTCGCGCGTGACGCGGCGGAGAATCGGAAAGAGCGACGCGTAAAGAGCCAGCAGGGCGAGCGCGAGGATCAGCGCGAGCCGCCCGTGCGCGTCGCCGATGCTGACGGAGACCGCGCGGTAGTCCTGGTCGAGCTCGAGCGCCCCGATCGCCGACGGCGAGCGGTTGAGCCGGACCGGCACGCGCACGCGCAGGACCTTCAGGTTCTTTTGGCCGCGCCAGGTCGTCGTGCGGGTGACGTCGCGGTTGACCGAGCCGCCCAGCACGCGGCGCAGGTCGGTCATCCCCTTGACGCGCGTCCCGATCAGCTCATGGCGGGCCGAGTAGGTGACCGTTCCGTTCGGGCTGACGAGCCGTCCCCCGACGACGCCCGGGATCAGGATGCTCTTGCGAAAGAGCTCGTCCAGCGTCGCGCGCCTGGTGCCCGAGACCGGGGCCCTGAAGTCGGCGGCGCGGATGTGGCTGCTGAGGCTGTCCTCGGCCAGCGCTCGGGCCTGGCTCTCGACCGTGCGCTCGGCCCGGTCGGCCACCTCGCGGTTGACGAGCCAGGCGATCGCCAGACCTGCAGCCAGCAGGACGACTCCGGTGTAGAGAGCGAACCGCAGCACCAGTCGGTGCTGAGGCTCGATCGCTTCTGCCGGTGCCGAAACCTGCGCGGGATTTGGGAAACGCACCATCGTGCTCGCCGCGGTTCGAATCGGCAGCGGGCGGTGCGCGGGCTACGCCTTTATGACTTTCAAGCCACTATCACGACGCGCAAATCCCCCTGATGGGGGAGGGACTTCGAGGAAAACGGCCGCCTTGAGCGCCTCCGCAGGCGACGGGAAACCGGCACAATCAGCTGATGGCGACGACGGAGGACACGCGCGAGCTCGACGACAGCGGCCGCTGGCGGCGCGAACTCTACGACGCCGCGCCCGAGCGCCAGGGCGAGCTCTTCAGCACGATCTCCGGGCTCGAGAACGACCCGCTCTACACCCCCGAGGGAAGCCCGGTCGATTACGACCGCGACCTCGGCTACCCCGGCGCCTATCCCTTCACGCGCGGGGTCTACCCGTCCATGTATCGGGGTCGGCTCTGGACGATGCGGCAATTCGCGGGCTTCGGCACCGCCGAGGAGACGAACGAGCGCTTCCGCTACCTGCTCGAGCACGGACAGACGGGGCTCTCGACCGCCTTCGACATGCCGACCCTGATGGGCTACGACTCCGACCACGAGCGCTCGCTCGGCGAAGTTGGCCGGGAGGGCGTGGCGATCGACTCGCTGGCCGACGCCGAGACGCTCTTCGCCGGGATCCCGCTCGGCGACGTCTCGACCTCGATGACGATCAACGGGCCGGCAGCGATGCTACTCGCGTTCTACATCTGCGTCGCCGAGCAGCAGGGCGTCGCGCGCGGCGGGCTCCGGGGGACGATCCAGACGGACATCCTCAAGGAGTACATCGCCCAGAAGGAATGGATCTTCCCGCCCGAGCCGTCGATGCGGCTGGTGACGGACATGGTCGAGTTCTGCTCGAGCGAGCTCCCGCTCTGGCATCCGATCTCGATCTCCGGCTACCACATCCGCGAGGCCGGCTCGAACGCGAGCCAGGAGCTCGCCTTCACGCTTGCGAACGGCTTCGCCTACGTCGACGCGGCGATCGAGCGGGGGCTGGACGTCGACGAGTTCGCCCCGCGCCTCTCGTTCTTCTTCAACGCGCACCTCGACTTCTTCGAGGAGATCGCCAAGTACCGCGCCGCCCGGCGCATCTGGGCGCGCGAGCTGCGCGAGCGCTACGGCGCCAAGAACCCCCGCTCGTGGCTGATGCGCTTCCACACCCAGACCGCCGGTGTCTCGCTGACCGCGCAGCAGCCCGAGGTGAACATCGTGCGAACGGCGATCGAGGCTCTCTCGGCGGTGCTCGGCGGGACCCAGTCCCTGCATACGAACTCCTACGACGAGGCGCTCGCGCTGCCGACCGAGAACGCGGTCCGGCTCGCGCTCCGCACACAGCAGGTGATCGCCCACGAGACAGGAGTCGTGAACACGATCGACCCGCTCGGCGGGTCCTACTACCTCGAGGACCTGACCAACCGCCTCGAGGCCGAGGCGTACGACTACTTCGCGCGGATCGAACAGCTCGGGGGGGTGATCCCCGCGATCAAGGAGAATTTCTTCCAGCGCGAGATCGCCGAGGCGTCGTTCCGCTACCAGGCGGAGGTCGAGTCGAAGCAGCGGATCGTGGTCGGCGTCAACCGTTACGAGCTCGAGGACGAGGCGGAGATCGAGCTGCTACGCGTCGACCCGGCGCTCGAGCAGAAGCAGATCGACCGCGTGCAGGCCGTCCGCGCCGGCCGCGACTCGGCCGCCGTCGAGGCCTCCCTCGCGCGCCTGAAAGAGGCAGCTGGGCGCGAGGACGAGAACCTGATGCCGCTGCTGATCGAGGCCTCGCGCGCGTACGTCACGATGGGTGAGATGTGCGACGCCCTGCGCGAGGCGTGGGGCACCTGGCGCGAGACTCCCGTCTTCTAACATCCGGCTACGTTGAGCGTCTACACCTCTTGACCCCGATGAGCTCAGTTCAGACTGCGATCAATTCACCTCGTTTTCACCGCTACCTCTTGTGGGCGGGCGTCGTCGTGCTGGCGGCCGGCGCGCTGGCGCTCACGGTCAAGCTGGTGGGCGGCAGCGACAAGACGAGCGCAAAGCCGGACAAGGGCTTCCACCCGACGCTGCCGGCGAAGAGCACCCCGCTGAAGAACTCGGAGGGGATCACGATCAAGACGTACTCGCAGCTCGATCCCGAGACGCGCAAGGCGGTTTCGACGTTCATCGGCACCGCAGTCGCGCGCAAGCACGTCGAGGCTTCCTGGCCGGTCGTGGCTCCGGAGCTGCGTGCGGGCTACTCGCTGGCCCGCTGGAAGGCTGCGAAGGACCTCCCGGTCATCCCGTACCCGGGCGTGGACACCAAGCACGTCCAGTACTACCTCGATTACGCCACGACGAAGGAGATCCTCGTCGAGGTCGGCCTCGCCGGAAAGCCGGGCATCAGCACCAGGCCGGTCACCTTCCAGCTCGGCCTCATCCCGGTCGGCTCGCGCACCAACTATCACTGGCGCGTGAACTACTGGATGCCGCGCTGGACGCCGCCGGTCCCGACCGGCCAATAGCGCCGGCGACCACCCTCTTCTAGATCTCGATCTCCAGCCCGTCGTGGGCGAGCTCGAGCGAGTCCTCGAGCGGGCGCTCGAAGGGCCGGTGCGTGAGCAGCAGGCGCTTCGCGTTGGCGGCCTCGTAGGCCTCGACCGCCTCCTGGGCGCTGAGGTGGCCGCGCGTGCCACCCTCCGGGTTCGTCTTCAGCAGCGTCGCCTCGCAGACGAACAGGTCGGCGTCGCGGGCGATGTCGGTGAGGCTGTCGCTCGGCCCGGAGTCGCCCGAGTAGCCGACCACCGCCCCGTTCGCGCAGGCGCGGAAGCCGAAGGCGAGCAGCTGGTAGTGGAGGACGCGGTGGGGAGTGACCTCGAACCCGGACGCGGTCTGGAAGGTCTCGCCCTCGACGTACTCCTTCAG
>Ga0307299_10000624_pt1 | contig 11888 bp, 9 predicted proteins | sample ER_DNA_159_FD_194466 | JGI IMG/M metagenome (GOLD analysis project Ga0307299, IMG submission 194466) | Bulk soil microbial communities from the East River watershed near Crested Butte, Colorado, United States - ER_DNA_159 | ecosystem: Environmental > Terrestrial > Soil > Floodplain | place: USA... | reverse complement strand
AGAAGACCGTCCTCGAGCTGGGCGGCAGCGACCCCTATCTCGTGCTCCACGATGCCGATCTCGAGCTCGCCGCGGCGGTCTGCACGAAGGGTCGCCTCGTCAACTCCGGGCAGAGCTGCATCGCCGCGAAGCGCTTCATCGTCGTCGAACAGGTGCGTAGCGCCTTCGAGCGCCTCTTTGTGGCGCGGATGGACGCCGCCAAGATGGGAGATCCTCTGCGGGAGGACACCGAGATCGGGCCTCTGGCACGGCACGACCTGCGCGCCACGCTGCACCGCCAGGTCCAGGCGAGCGTTGCGCAGGGTGCCCGCTGCGTGCTCGGCGGTAAGATCCCGGACGGCCCCGGCGCCTTCTATCCACCGACCGTGCTCAGCGACGTGCGCCCAGGTATGCCGGCGTATGAAGAGGAACTGTTCGGTCCCGTCGCCGCCATTATCCCAGTGAAGGACGAGGAAGCAGCCATCGCGACCGCGAACGACTCGACGTTCGGTCTCGGCGGGTGCGTCCTGACGCGCGATGTTGCGCGGGGCGAGCGCATTGCCGCCGAAATGATCGAGAGCAGCTGCGTGTTCGTCAATGAGGCGGTGCGCTCCGACCCCCGGCTTCCCTTCGGCGGCATTAAGGAAAGCGGCTATGGGCGCGAGCTGTCCGCCTACGGGATCAAGGAATTCGTCAACATCAAAACGGTCGTCGTCGCATGACGCATGGCGAAGCGGTGATCGGAGAGGAGCGCCAAGTGGAGGTCACCGGCTACAGCGGGCGGACGGCCGCGACCGTGCGCGTCGTCTCCTACGATCGCGCTCAGCGAGTGCGACGGGCGCTCATGGGGCTCGGCACTTGGTGGGGCGCAGCGTTGGTGAGCGTGTTGATCCCCATCGCGCACTTCATCCTGGTCCCGTCGTTTTTCCTTTACGGCGTGTACACATTCGTCCGGCGCCTCACGGCGAACCAGGTGGCGGTGGCGGGCCGAGGGACTTGCCCGGATTGCGGGCGCGAGCAGCCACTTGATGTGAGGGGACCCTGGAGTCTCCCCCGTACTACCAGCTGCCGCTACTGCCAGCGGAGTCTGCAGCTCACGGCCGATCACCACGTCGGGTAGAGATGCATCACCACGACGAGCGCGCGACTGGCACAGGCCGGTCAGTTGGCCGAGCAGCGATAGCAGATGGGTGACTGGTGTTGATGGCCATGGTACGAACGGGTCATTGGCGCGCGCCATCCCTCCTGCGACTATTGTTGAAACGATACATGGAAAGCGATCAATGACCCCCAATCAGACCGATACGCTCGCGCCGCCTCGCTCCCGTGCCACGAGGCGACAGCTCCCGGACGGCCTTCTTCCCACGCTGACGCCGGAGCGTCCGGAGCGCGTTGGCGTCGTCCATCTCACTTGGGAGTACATGCCGCTGGCACGAACCGGGGGACTGGGTGAGGCGGTCAGCGGTCTGGCCCGCCTTCAAGCGGCGTCCGGGATGTCGACCACAGTCCTAATGCCCCTGCACCGCAGCGTGCGAGAGGTCGCGAAGCGCCTCGATCCGGTTGGCCCTTCCTTTCCGGTTCAGGTTGGATCACGGGTGGAGGTTGCACGACTATTTCGCCTCGCAGAGCCCCGTCCGGGCCCAGCCATCTATCTGATTGAGAACGCGGCCTACTTCGATCGTCCGGGCATCTACGGTGACGAGAATTCGGACTACCCGGACAACGCCCGGCGATTCGCGCTGTTCGCCCGAGCGGCGCTGGCGGTACTGCCCCAGATCGCGCCGTCTGCTCGGATCCTGCACGCGCACGATTGGCACACGGCGCTGGCTCCGGTCTATCTGCGGACCGCGTACGCCGGAGTGCCCTACTACGACCGACTGGGCACGGTGCTCTCGGTTCACAACGCGGGCTTTCAGGGGCATTTTCCGTCCGACACCGTCGCGGACCTGGGACTGGCCGGGGAGCTCTACGATTGGCGGGGGCTCGAGTGGTTCGGCCGGATGAACGTCCTGAAAGGTGGCTTGGCGTTCTCGGACGTCGTGGTCACGGTGAGTCCGTCGCACGTCCATGAGCTGCGAACGCCGCAGGGCGGGTTCGGACTCGATGACACCTTTGCCGCGCTCGGGAATCGATTCGTCGGGATATTGAATGGAATCGATTGCTCCGTCTGGAATCCCCAGGACGACCCGGCGATCGCAGCGCCTTACTCGTCCGCCGACCTAGCCGGGAAGCGGCGCTGCAAGGCAGTGCTTCAACGGACCTTCGGTCTGGCGCCCCGCGCTCGAACCCCACTATTCGGGATGAGCGCGCGTCTGGTGACGCAGAAGGGCCTCGACTTGATTCTCGGAGGAGATCTGCTGGCCACACCGGACGCACAGTTCGTGTTCCTGGGAGAGGGGGAGCCGCGTTACCAACAGGCTTTGGCTGCCCGGGCAGCGGTCGCGCCAGACCGCATCGCAGCGCAATTCACGTTCACAGATCGTGTCGAACACGAATTGCTGGCCGGCGCGGACATGCTCCTCATGCCCTCGCAGTACGAGCCTTGCGGCCTGACACAAATGCGGGCGCAGCTCTACGGCACCATCCCCGTGGCGCGTCGCGTTGGAGGGCTGGGCGACACGATTGAGGACGGAGCGACCGGCTTTCTGTGCGACGAGTACTCGCCGGAGGCGCTCGTGCGCACAACTCGGCGGGCGATCAAACACTACGCGGATCCGCACGTCTGGCACCGGATGATGCGCGCAGCGATGAGCCAGGACTTCGGCTGGCGGCGCTCGGGCGAGAGTTATCTGAAGGCCTACGGCCGAGCGCTGGCTGCGCGAGGCACGCAGACGAGTCGTAACGTACACGCGCCGTGAGGGTGCTCGCCGGCGATATCGGTGGCACGAACGCACGGCTTGCGATCGTCGCAGTCGAAGGCGGACGCGCGCGCATCGAACGGGAGCAGCGGTTCGCGTCACAGGAAGCTTCCGGCCTCGCTCCGATTGTGCGGCGCTTCCTCGGGGGAGCGGAGAAGGCACTCGAGTGGGCCTGCTTCGGGATCGCCGGTAACGTGGGCGACGGCGTATGGCGGGCGCCGAACCTGCCGTGGACCATCGACGAGCGCGAGCTGGCTACGGCGATCGGCATCGCCCATACGTCGGTCGTTAACGACTTCGCTGCCGTCGGGCACGGACTCGCCCTGCTCGACCCGAACGACATCGAAACCCTCCAACGAGGCGAGTCAATCGCCCATGGCCCGCTCGCGCTCATCGGCGCCGGCACCGGGCTCGGCGAGGCATTTCTGTGCTGGGACGGCGACCGCTATCGCGTCTACCCGTCGGAGGGCGGACACGCTGGGTTCGCGGCCCGCGACGAGATCGAGTGGCAGCTCCGGCGGGCGCTTCAGGACGAGCTCGGGCATGTGTCTTGGGAGCGGGTCGTCTCGGGGCCCGGCCTGATCGCGATCTACCGCCATCTCGCGGCGTCCGGCTCCGGCGTCGAGGACGAGACAGTCCGCGATGAGATGCGTCGGCAAGACCCTGCGGCCGTCATCGTGCGGCACGGTGTGGACGGAACGGATCCGTTGTGCGCCGCCGCGCTTGACCGGTTCACCTCGCTATTCGGCACGCAAGCGGGGAACCTGGCCCTGACCGTCCTCGCGACGGGCGGCGTCTACGTGGCTGGTGGGATCGCGCCGCGGATAGTGGCGAAGCTCAAGACCGGGCCGTTTCTGGCGGCGTTTGGCGCCAAAGGGCGCCTCGCCGCGTTCATGGCACGCGTCCCCGTCCACGTCGTTATGAATCCTGACATCGGACTACTCGGAGCTGCGGCGGTCGCGGCGGAGCCGTTTCGAGGAGTGAGATAGATCAGTGGCCCTACTCCGCACGGCCCGCAGAGCGTTCGGGCAGCCTGGCATCGCGCCACGCTGGACGCGCAGCGCCAAGGACGCCGTGGGCACAGCCGCTGCCGCTGCGAGCCGTGTGTGGTTTACGATGTCGCGCGGCGTGCTGAACGAGGTGTATTACCCGACCGTGGATCGCCCCCAGATCCGCGACCTCCAGTATCTCATCACCGACGGCAAGGCGTTCTTCCACGACGAGCGGCGACACCTGAAGAGCACGACGGAGTACATCGACGACCACTCCCTCGGAGTTCGGGTCACAAGCGTCGATCCGGAGGGTCGCTACCGGCTAGAGAAGGAGATCATCACCAGTCCCCATCAGGCGTGTGTCCTGATTCGGACGCAGTTCACCGCTCTCGACGCGTCGCCGCAGCCGCTGCGGCTGTTCGCGCTGCTCGCGCCGCATCTTGATGGCGGTGGCTCGGGAAACAGTGGGTTCGTCGCGGTGCAGGGGGGGCGCGAAGTCCTGGTCGCGCAGAAGGGAGGGGTCTGGCTCGCGCTCGGGGCAACGATCCCATTCCTGCGACGGTCGTGCGGCTACGTGGGTCGCTCGGACGGCTGGACCGATCTGGCTGAGAACTTCGAGATGGACTGGGAGTTTGACGCCGCCCTGGACGGGAACATCGCGCTCACCGGCGAGCTGGATGTCAGCCGTGGGCACGAGTTCGTACTGGGACTGGCCTTCGGGGAGTCGCTCCATAACGCGCTGACCGCGCTCTTTCAGTCTCTCGGCTTCCCGTTCGCAGAGCACAAGACGCGTTTCGTCGAACAGTGGACCCACGCGTGTCGGACGATCGAGCCGCTCGAGGCACTGTCGACGGATGGCGGTCGGCTGTACCACGCGAGCCACAGTTTGCTACTCGCCCACGAGGACAAGACTTATCCGGGGGCGACGATCGCCTCGCTCTCGATTCCTTGGGGCGAGGTGAAGGGCGACGAAGACCTGGGTGGCTACCATCTCGTCTGGACCCGTGACCTGGTGCATTGCGCGCTTGGGCTGCTCGCGTCGGGCAACACGGACCTACCACTCCGGGCCCTCATTTATCTCGCCTGCGCACAACGCCCCGACGGCGGCTTCTATCAAAACTTCTGGATCGATGGCGAGCCGTACCAGGACGGGGTCCAGCTGGACGAGGTCGCCTTCCCGATCCTGCTCGCCTGGCGGTTAAGTGAAGCGGACGCGTTGCGCGACTTCGATCCGTACCCGCTGGTGATGCGCGCGGCCGCGTGGCTGGTCCGCCAGGGTCCCGTCACGCCGCAGGAGCGGTGGGAGGAGAACAGCGGCTACTCTCCCTCCACACTCGCCGTGAGCATCGCGGCCCTCACGTGTGCCGCGGACTTCGCCGCGGATCGGGGCGACCCGGACACCGCGCAGTTTTTCCAGGAATACGCCGATTTCCTCGAGTGCCACGTGGACGGTTGGACCGTCACGACCGCGGGCGTCCTCGTTCCGGGCATCAGCCGTCATTTTATCCGCATCCATCCAGTCGTCCCCGGTGATCCGGAGCCCGATGAGGATCCGGACCACGGCTTCCTGCAGGTGCGCAACCGCCCTCCGGGGGAGCCGTTTGAGTTCCCAGCGAAGGATGTTGTGGACGCGGGATTCCTCGAACTGGTTCGCTACGGAATCCGCAAGTTCGACGACCCGGTGATCGAGGACTCGTTGCGCGTCGTGGACGCCGTCCTCAAGGTGAACACGCCGCCCGGTCCTTGCTGGCATCGTTACAACCACGACGGGTATGGCCAGCGAGAAAACGGGGGCCCGTACGAAGGCTGGGGAAAGGGTCGCGCTTGGACCCTGCTGACCGGAGAGCGGGGCCATTACGAATTGGCTGCGGGGCGCGACACCCGACCGTTCATCAAAGCGATCGAGGGCTTCGCGAGCGCCACGGGGCTGCTGCCCGAGCAGGTCTGGGACGAGTCTGATCGGCCGGAGTACTTCATGTATCTGGGACGGCCCACGGGTTCCGCGATGCCGCTCATGTGGGCACACGCTGAGTACATCAAACTGCTGCGGTCGGCGCGTGACGGCTTCGTGTTCGATCGTATTCCCCTCGTATCGGCGCGCTACCAGGGGCCGGGCCGGCACGGCAGGAGGCAACTCGAGGTCTGGGCATTCAACCGGCGCGTCCGGGCGGTGCGGCCGGGCTGGACGCTTCGCCTGCAGGCAGAGGCACCCTTCCGCCTGCACTGGAGTGGCGACGGGTGGCGCACCGTCCACGAGGCACCCTCCCGCAATACCGCGGCGGGGATCGACTTTGTGAACCTCCCGGTTCTTCCCGATCAGGAAGCACCCCTGCGATTCACCTTCTTCTGGACTGAGTCAGGTCGCTGGGAAGGTCAGGACTTCACGGTGGCGATGGACAGGGGGCGCTAAGCGCTATTTGCTGTTGATCTATTGATGAAAGGGGCATCCTATGATCAAACTCAAGTCGTTCCTCGATCGGCGCCTGTAGTGGCCGAACCGCGCGTCTTCTCCGGTATCCAGCCGACCGGAAAGCTCCACCTCGGCAAGGGCTTCGACATCTACGCGACCACCCGGATGGGAGACGACGACGGGTGGGGTCCACCCGCCCTGGTTCCGGAGCTCAGCAGCCCGTTCCGTGACACCCGCACCACGATTCGCCGCGACGGACTAGAGATGATTATGTCGACCGGCCGCCCTGGCGGAGTGGGCAGCGAGGATCTCTGGGTTTCGACGCGCGGCTCAACCCTCGATCCATGGTCCCCTCCAGTGAACCTGGGAGAAACTGTAAACAGCACGGCCTTCGACGGCGCGCCCGCGCTCTCGTTCGATGGTACGACACTGTATTTCTTCTCCGAACGTCCAGGCGGTTTTGGAAAGCGAGATCTCTACGTGACGACGCGTGCCCGGCTCCGTGAGCCGGACGTGGCGGAGGAGTCACGGGAATGACCGTGTTTGCCATAATGTTTGCCGGTCCATAACTGCAGATACCTGCCAATGCGGTCCTGGGAGGCATATAAGTGCCGATAAAACAACGGCCCCGCATGGGGGCCGTTGCATTCAAATCCCGCCGTCCCGACTGAGTGAAGGTCAAGCCCTGCAGCGACTTTCGCTGTGGGGCTTTTTCTGCGACTGTCAATCACGTTGTGAGTCTTCGTTGTGATTCTGCTGCAATTCCCGGTCGATCGTCGGGGTCCGAGTCACAACGCCGATGCCCAGAACATCGTGTAGTTCATGCTTCAAGGAACTCCAACGCCTTTTTCACGAACGCCTCGTGGTACTGGAAGACGCCCCCATGCCCGGCATCCTCATAGAGGACGAGCTCGGCGTTCGGAAGGCGGCGCGCCAGGTCGACCGAGTTGCTGCTGGGCACCATCCTGTCGTGGTCACCATTGGCAACCAGAACCGGGTGTTGAATGCGCGACAGATCGGCAGGGCGCTGACGTCCCCAGGCGTGTATGGCTTTCAATTGGGCAGTGAACGCCGGGATCGAAACCCGCTTGTCGCGATTCTCGGTGCGCTCATGCAGCCGTGCCAGGAATTCGCGCGCCGCCTTGCGGCCGTTGCGGGTCTCGGTGAAGAAGAGATAGTACTCCGGGTGCCTGAAGGTCAGCGTGCCCTTCAACACGTCGCGGATGGTCACCGACGTCACCTTGTCGATGCCCGTGCCCCCGGCTGGCCCGGTGCCCGCGAGGATGATCTTCCGGACCAGTTGCGGTTCTTCTTGCGCGATCACTTGCGAGATGAAACCGCCGAGGGAGAAGCCAAGCACATCGACCTGAGCAAAACCTAGGGCCCGGATGAAGGCGACGGCGTCCCGTGCCATCGCCTCCACGGACGTGGGCGTTTTACCTGCCGACGCGCCGATGCCCTGGTTGTCGAAGACGATGACGCGGCGTCTCGTCGCAATGCCGTCGACGACCCGGGGATCCCACCGGTCGAGCTCCGCACCCAGATGGTTGAGGAAGATGACCGGCACTCCGGTGTCGGGGCCGAGCTGCCGGTAGACCCATTTCTTCCCGCCGACATCCAGGCGTTTCGTCGGCGCGTTCCTCCACGCGATGCGCGATCCAAGCTGCGACTGTTGCTGCGTGCTCATATTGCCCTCCAGGAGTATGGTGACAGAGTTACGCGACTCGAATGACCACTTTGCCGACGGCACGGCCGGATTCCACGTAGGAGATGGCCTCGGCCGCGGCTTCCAACGGAAGGACCTTGTCCACGATCGGCTTGATGACACCCTGATCCACCAGCGCGCCTATTCGCTCGAGCTGCTCGCCGCTCGCGTGCGAGAACAGGTACTCGAAACGCACGCGCTTTTCCCGCGCCAGGCGATCGACCTTGCGATTCAGGAACCCGAGCAGCCAGACCAGCGGCAGGCTGAGGCCCCAGCCCCTAGCGAACTTGCCGTCGGGCCGGCCGCCGATCGTCACCACCACGCCACCCGGCTTGACGACCTCGAACGAGCGGAGCAGCGTGTCGCCCCCCTGTGTATCGAGCACCACGTCCTGATCCTTGACCACCGCTTCGAAGCGGCTCGTCTGGTAATCGATGGCGACATCAGCGCCGAGCGACTTCACCAGCGCGTGGTTCCTAGCGCCGGCCGTGGTCGTGACCGTGGCGCCCAAGTGTTTGGCCAGTTGGATGGCGAAGGTGCCGACGCCGCCCGAGCCGGCGTGGATCAGAACCTTCTGTCCCGCCCTGAGCCGTGCGAGTTCGATCAGCGTCTGCCAGGCGGTAAGCCCCACGAGCGGAAGCGACGCTGCCTGCGTGTAGTCGAGGCGCGCGGGCTTCCGCGCCGCGGCGCTTTCGCGCACCACGGCGTACTCGGCGAAGGCGCCGATGCGGTCGTTGTCGAGGCGCGCATAGACCGCGTCGCCGAGCGTGAATTTCGTGACGCCTGGGCCGATCGCTTCCACGTCGCCGGCGAGATCGGTGCCGAGGATAAGGGGGAAAGAGAAGGGGAGCAGCACCTTCACCGCGCCGTCGCGGATCTTGTAGTCGACCGGGTTGACGCCGGCGGCGCGCACGCGCACCAGTAGGTCGCCCGGACCCGGTTCGGGCCGCGGCAACTCCATCATTTCCATCGGAGCCTTGTAACGACGGATGGCGAGCGCTTTCATGGACTGCCCTCTCTCGTCATATGATGAGCATCATATGCTGATGCACAAAAAAGAGCCTTAGGTGCCGGTGGAGTCGAAGTGCTTCAGGGACGCTTTGCGCAGGGCCGCCGAGAGCTTGGCGTCGTCGACCGCGCGGGCCAGCACCAGAGTGCCGACCATCGTGGCCACTGTCACGAGGGCGTCCTGGTCGGGTGAATGCTGGGCGACCAGGTCGATCACTTCCTTGATGCGGCGCGTCGCGGCTCGCCGCACCTTCGCTGTCTGGCGGGGCATCTCCGAGCCGAGCGCGGCCATGGGGCAACCGGTCTCGACCCCGTCGACGTGGTCTTTCGCGAGGTAGGCGCGGATCATCGACCGCAGCGCCTCCTGCGGCGGCGCGGCCGCGGCGATGCGCGTCAGTGTAGCTACGCTTTCAGCGCCTGCGCGGTCGGCCGCCTCCGCCAGCAGAGCCTCGCGTGAGGCAAAGTGGGCGTAGAAGCCGCCATGGGTCAGGCCAACCTCTTTCATGATGTCGGCGACGCCCGTGCCATCGTACCCACTTCGCCGGGTAGCGCGCGCGGCGGCCCCGACGATCCGTTCGTGGGTGACTTCCTTGCGGCTGGCGGCGGTCCGCCCGGTGGCAGCGCTCATATGATGGCCATCATATGCCAATCGGACGCGGAGCGCAAGGGGCCGACAGGGGGCTAAGCGTACTGAACGATACGCCATCGCACTGGCCGACGTCCAAGGGTCGCGCGTTGTGAGGTTCGTTGTGATTCTGCTACGATTCCCGGTCGATCTTCGGGGTCCGAGTCACAACACCGATGCCCAGAACATCGCGTAGTTGTTACTCTTTGTCGTGACTCCGTTGAGTAACCGTTCGCATGGGGTTCACCTCCGCGCGGCCTGCGGCCGTGCTCGGTGCGCTTCGCGTCAGGGGGGCGCGGGTTGAGCGTCGGCCGCTGCGCGGCCTCCGCTCCGCTCGCCAGGCTTTGCCGGGGCCGCGCTTTCAGCTCGCGGCCCTACCGGTCAAATCCCGCCGTCCCGACTGAGTGAAGATCAAGCTCTGCAGCGACTTTCGCTGTGGGGCTTTTTCTTCGTCTGCACCCCGTGTTGTTAGTTTTGTTGTGAGTCCTCACCCTGGCCCCCAGGCGGCTCGACGGCGCCGGGCGGCTCAGGCACCGGTCAGCCGGGACGCAACGCCGCGATCGCTATTCTGCAGGATGACGGAAAGTCGCTGGAGCAGGTCGTCGGGAAGCCGCCGCGGGGCCCGTAGGGACGGTGAGCGACGGACCTCCCGGGTTTCGCGAATTCACGCATTTCATTATAGTGACGTATGGTCCTTTTGCCTTGCGAGAAGGCGTAACGGCCCCGCGTCGAAGCCCGCCAGCCGGCTCGGACCGGACCCTGCTGCTCGAGTGCCGGCTCGAGCAGCTGCGCGGCGCGCTCGACGAGGCGCGCGCCGAGGCCGATCAGGCCCGCATCCGGCTCGCCGAGGCTGCGGCCCGTGAGGCCGGTGAAACCCAGCGCCTGAGCGTGCTCCAAGACGAGGTCGCCCGCGCCCGTGCGGAAGTCGCCGCGCTGCACCGGCGACTGGAACACTCCGAGGCGCTGCGCGCCAAGTTACAGGGACATCTCTTCGAGTCGGAAGGTAAGGGCGACGCGCAGGAGCTGATGCGCCTGCGACGGGAAGTGGCTGCAGCCCGGGAGCGCATCGCCGCCAGCGAACAGACAGCCTTGCAGCTGCGGGCTCGCGTGGACGAGCTGCTGGCATCCCGCGAGACGTTGCTCACGCGGGTGGTCGAGTGGCAACGCGCTGTTCGCGACGGCGACACCGAAGCCGTCGACCTTGCCGAGTTCATCGCCAGTCTGCGCCGCGCGGTCCTCGATCTCGAACGAGACAACGCCCTGGGAGAGCGCCGCGAGGCCGCCCTGCGCGAGCAGCTCGAGCAGGCGACAGCGACCCCCCCAGCGGCGATGCCGGCGGTGACGCCGGAGCCCCCGCAGACGCCTGCGGACGATCTGGTCGCGGCGCTGGCGGCGGCAAAGCACCCACAGGACCAGGTGGAGCTGCTCCTTCGGCTCGGCCGCCGTGGCGGCGACGACGTGTTTTATGCCGTCCGGCCCTGGGCCACCGCTGAAGATCCGAACGTTCGCGCCGCGGCCTACCAGGCGCTCGGCCGGCTGCTGGAACGGGACCCGGCACGGCTCGAGCCCCACATCCGCTGGGGCATCGCCGACGCCAATCCGCACGTTCGGCGGCGCGTCGTGCTCGCCGCGGCCGCGGCGCGCGGGCTCGCCCTGCGGCCGCTCCTGGAGCCGCTTACTGGCGATCCCGATCCCCAGGTGCGACGCATCGTGCATCGGATCCTTCGCGCCACCTCCCAGGACCCTCAGCGCACGGAAGCCGGCATCGTGCAGCGAGCTTCATAGTGGAGATCCGTTACAAGAGAAGTCACTTCGCCAAGCTCCTGGGGTTCACGGACAAGCAACTGGCCGCCGCGGACAAACTGCCCGAGCTGAAGGCACTCGCCGGCGGACCCGCTTCGTACCAGCCGCGACACCTGTCGGCGTACCGCAGGGTGCTAGACCGCCGCCCTCGCCGGGAACCGTCGCGCCGCCAGCTCTTCCTCAACTTCAAGGGTGGCACCGGCAAGACCAGCCTCTCGGTGGCGTACGCTTACCGGCTCGCGGAGCTGGGCCATCGGGTCCTGCTGATCGACCTCGATTCACAGGGGCATGCGACCCAGCACCTGGGCCTCGCTGCCGAGAGCCTCGAGCGCACGGTCTTCGATACCCTGGTCAATGGAGTACCGATCGCAGACGTGATCGTGCGGACACCGCTCGCGGAATTCGATGTGCTCCCGGCCAACCTGCGGATGACGACCATCGACATCTCGCTCATGCCGATGGCCGGGCGCGAGTACAAGCTCCAGCGGGCCCTCGCCGGGGTGTTGGA
>Ga0307299_10000623_pt1 | contig 11889 bp, 8 predicted proteins | sample ER_DNA_159_FD_194466 | JGI IMG/M metagenome (GOLD analysis project Ga0307299, IMG submission 194466) | Bulk soil microbial communities from the East River watershed near Crested Butte, Colorado, United States - ER_DNA_159 | ecosystem: Environmental > Terrestrial > Soil > Floodplain | place: USA... | reverse complement strand
GAGCTCCTGGGCACGCCGCGCGGTGATGGCAGCGGCCTGTGCCGCCGCCAGATCGGCGGCCGCCTGGCCGCTGTCCTTTTGTGCGAGGATGCCCGCCTCGACGAGCCGCACCGCGCGGGCGTACGCGCGCTCCGCGTTTGCGAGGGCCGCGGCGGCGCTCTGCGCGGCCGCGTCGAAGGGGGCGCGTTCGAACTCGATCAACGCATCACCCTTCATGACTCTTTGTCCGGCGGCCACGAAGATCCGCGCCACGCGCGTCGGACCGGGAGCCGCCAGCACGGCGAACCGCTCGGGCCGCGCGCTGACGGTCCCGATCGCGCTCACGACGTGAGGGAAGGGTTGGACCGTAGCGACGCTGGTGGCCACCCCGATCACCCCCGGCTCGCCGGACGCATCTTCTCCCTGGCCCTTCCCTCCGCACGCAGCGGCCAGACCGGCGAGCGCCACACCAAACAATGAAAGACGAGTCATGGTTGGTCCGGATCGGCGGTGAGCAACCTCACGGCTCGGGCCGCTGCGTCGGCTGCCGCGAGATCGTCGATGTAGCGCGCCAAGATCTCGCGGGCGTTGCGCTGCGCCTCGAGCACGGTCGCCAGGGCAACGGCACCCTCGCTGTAGGCCCGCAGCGACATGACGGCGATGCGATTCGCGCTCTCGACCAGTCCCTCCGCGCGGGCCAGCGGGGCCCGCGCCGCCGCCAGCGTGCGCCGGGCTTGTACGACCGCGGCCGTGGTCTCGCGGCGCGTGAGGTCGAGCTGCGCCAGCGCCCGGTCCCGCTCCGCGACAGCCCGCATGACCTCGCCTCCGCTCCAATTGAAGAGCGGGAGCGGGAGCGAGAAACCGATCACCGGCAGCAGTTGGTGCGGCGCTGGGCTGCTCGGATCGCCGGTGTCGAAGCCGAGCTCCAGGTTCGGGGCGAATCGGCTGCGGCGCGAGAACGCCAGCGATCGCTCGGCCGAGTGCAGCGTAGCCTCGGCGGCCGCAATCGGGAGCAGTGCGCGGCCCTCCGACGGCTCCCCACCCGCGGGCGGCGCCAGCGAGTCGGCCAGCACGATCGTCGGTTCGTCGCCGGCGAGCCCCATCTGGAGTTGCAGCGACAGCAGCGTCTCGAGTGCCACCAGGGAATCGTCCACGGCGATGTTCTCCTGCTGACCGGCATTCACCGCCGCCAACCGCACATCCAGCTCGCTCACGTCGCCGACGCGACGCCGCAGCTCGGCGATCTTGCGGAGACTGTCCGCGTCGAGCGCCGTGTGGCGCGACAGGTCGGCAAGCCGTGCGGCGGCGAGCGCACTGGTGTACGTCGTCTCGACGTCGAACCGGATCGCCGCGCGCTCGAACGCGAAGCCAAACCGCGTGGCGTCCCGCGCGGATTCGGCGGCGCCGATGCGCGCGCCGCGCAACCATGGGAGGTCGAGCGGCACATCGATCGCCGCGTGATACCGCGGAAGGTCCTTCGTGTAGCTCGCGGCGAGTATGGGATTGGGGAATGCGCGCGCGCTGCGCACCGCTCCGCGGGCCGCGGTTGTGTCGGCGCGACCCAGCGCGACCCGCGCGCCCCGTGCGAGGGCCGCCGCCACGGCCTGGGCCCGCGTCACAGGCTGCTGCGCGTTGAGCGCCGCCGCCGGCGTCCAAAGAGTCGCCAGCGCGATCGCGGCCGCGAGATGGAGACGCATGGTCCGCGGAACCTACTCCGCGAACCTTACGCTGACCTTACAAGGGAGCGGGGAATGTGAGGGTTACCCGCGTGCCCTGGGACCCGCCTGGGGCGGGGGCAATCTCGATAGCGGCGCCGTGTAAGTCCGCAATCCATCGGGCGATCGAGAGGCCGAGGCCGGCCCCCTCCGCCTCTCGACGCGCCGGCTCGCCGCGATAGAACCGCTCGAACACGTGGGACCGTTGGTCCTCGGGAATCCCGATGCCGCTATCCGAGACGACGACCGAGCGCTGCCCGTCCCGCGCGGTCACGTCGAGGTGAACGAGGCCGCCGGCCGGCGTGTACTTGATCGCGTTGTCGAGCACGATCAGCAGGAGCTGCCGCACCAGTGTCGGGTCGCCCATGATCGCCGCTTCCTCGAACGCCCCGACCTCGAGAGCGACCTGCTTTCGTTCGGCGAGCGCCCGCATCCCTTCCACGGCATTCGCAGCGAGGTCGTCGAGGAAGAGGGCTTCGCGCGCGACCGGCCGCTCCCCGGCGTCCGCTCGGGCGAGCGTCAGGAGATCTCCCACAATCGCGCCCACGCGGCCGGCTTCCTGTTCCATCGCCTGCAGCGCCGCCATATCGCGCGCCGGATCGCGCGCCTGTCCCAGCGCGACCTCGGCACGGGCGCGCAGCACCGTCACGGGGGTGCGGAGCTCGTGAGCCGCGTCGGCCATGAACCGGCGCATCCGCTCCATCGACTGTTCCACAGGTCCGGTCGATTGGCGTACCAGGATCGACCCACCCGCCGCCACGAGCAGCAGGGCCGCGAACGCGGCCGCCGCAAACGTCCCGATGAGGGACGCATACTGATCCTCGAGCTCCAAGCGATCGGCGACCGCCGCCGCGACGTACGTGGTCCCCGAGCCGCTCGTGAAGCGTTCGGCATGCAGGCGGACCGGCCGGTCTCCCGCCGCATCGCGGTCGAGATCCATGTGCCCGGCGCTCGCGGCTTGTCGGGCGGCGGCGTCGATCCATTCGGCGGCGGCGGGTGGTGTGATCGGATGACCCTCCGCGTCGAACAGATAGAGGACGCGGTCGGGGATGTGCAGCTCCTCCACAGCGTCCGCGGCGCCGCCCGCGGCACGCTCCAGCTCGAGGGTCCGCGTCGCGCTTGCGACCGCGGCGGTCGCTGCCCGCAACGAGTCGTCGAGCCGCTTGGAGATGTGATGCCGGATGGCGAGGAGCAATCCGCCGCCCAGGAGAAGCAGGATCAGGGTGAATGTGCCCGCATACCACAGCGTGAGCCGCAGGCGGAGCCGCGTGAGTGACGTCGTCACGTGCCGAAGCGATACCCGGCGCCGCGCAACGTCGTGATGAGCTTCGGCGTGAAGCCGTCGTCGATCTTGGCGCGCAGCCGGCGCACCAGCACCTCGAGCACGTTGGCGAAGGGATCGTGATTGTGGTCCCACACGTGCGCCGTGATCGTCGAGCGATCGACGACCTGGCCCTGGCGGCGCACGAACAGCTCGAGCAGGGCGAATTCCTTGGCGGTGAGCCTGATCGGCCGCCCACGCCGGCGCACCTCGCGTGTCCCGAAATCCACCTCCAGATCCGCGACCCGATGCCGGTCGGGCGTGAGAGACAGGGGCCGCCGCCGGGCGAGTGCCTTGAGGCGGGCCACGAGCTCCTGGAACGCAAACGGCTTGGTGAGGTAATCGTCGGCACCGACCTCGAGGCCGCGCACGCGGTCGTCCACTGCGTCGAGGGCCGTCAGCATCAGGACGGGCGTAGTGATGTCGCTCCGTCGCAGCTCGCCGCACAGCTCGAAGCCGGTGCCGCCGGGGAGACGCACGTCGAGCACCAGGACATCGTAGTCTCCGACGGCGGCTTGCTCGCGACCGTCCGCGAAGGTGCTGGCGAGGGTTGGGTCGATGCGATGCTCACGCAATCCATCCCGGAGCAACCCGGCCAGCTCGGGATCGTCTTCTACGATCAGCACGCGCACGCGGCGAACGATGCCCTAGCGCGGCGTTGCTATCAATGCCCCCCGTCGCCCGTCACGATCTGCTTGTAGCTCTGCGGGTTCCACCGGGGCCGCGCGGCCGCGTTCGCGACGTCCATTCCGACGTAGTACGCGAGCCGCGCATACCGCGCGACCTTGTCGGCGTCGAGGGCGGCGGGCGCGTCGCTCACCCGATGGTAGTCGGGGTGCAGGCCGCTCGTGAAAAAGAGAATCGGCACGCCGTGCTTCGCGAAGTTGAAGTGGTCCGACCGGAAGAAGAGCCCCTCTTGCGGCCATAGATCGCCCACCGGGTGGAGGCGCACCTCCGGATGCGCGCGCGCGACGCGGTCCACCACGGCGCCGAGGTCTGAGTGCTCCCGCCCGATCACGGCGATCGTGTCCGGCGCGTTCCGGCCCACCATGTCGGTGTTCAGGTCCGCGACCACGCTTCCGAGCGGCAGCGTGGGGTGATCGGTGAAGTAGGCGCTGCCCCAGAGGCCGCGCTCCTCTCCGCTCACGGTCATGAACACCAGTGACCGTTTGGGGTGCTCGGCTGCCGTCGCAAACGCCTCCGCCAGCTCCAGCACCGCCACGGTGCCCGACCCGTCGTCGTCGGCACCGTTGCAGATCGAGTCCGCGCCTTGCGGCGCGCAGCCCATCCCGTCGCGGGGCGTCCCGATGTGATCCATGTGCGCCGAATAGACGACGTACTCGCGCTTCAGCATGGGGTCCGAGCCCTCGAGGATCGCGATCACGTTGGGCGCGCTGGTGCGCTCGAGCAGGCGCTGCCAGACGTCGATCTGCATCGTGACGTCGGCGATGGGCCGGGCCGCGAGCCGCGCCGCACCCCACGCCGGCAGAGAATCGAGAGTCACGCCCGCCTGTGTGAGCCAGGGTCCTAACGTGCCGATGCGCGTCGCGAAGACGGCGGGGATCGGCAAGCCGACGGCTTCGCTCGGGTTGCGGACCCGGATGCCGCCCTCACGCCCCGGGAACTGCGCCCACAGCGAGTCCGGAAGGTCACCCACCAGGAGAATGGCGAGTGGCCGCAGGGGCAGCAGTTTGACGGCGATCGCGTTTAGCTGTGGCCCGAAAGACAGGATGACCAGCTTCCCGGCGACCGCCGCAGAATCGAGCGTGCCTCCACCCTGCGGGTTGCCGGTCACCAGGACCACCGGAGCGATTGGCTTTCCCGTGGGCGCCTCCCCCTGGACGAGCAGGACGTCGTCGCCTATGCGCCAGCTCGCGGTCACACGTCCCGACGCGCGCAGCGTGGAGCTGTCAGGCTCGAAGCGGGACACCTCCACGGGATAGTGCTGGAAGTACGTCCCGCTGTCGCCGCCCGGCCGCAGCTTGAGCCGCCGGAATTCTCCCGCGACGTAAGCGGCGACCTCATCAAGCTCGCGGCTCGGCGTGGCGCGGCCGCGCATCGAATCGGCCGCGATCGTGTTGATGCGGCGCTCGACGTCCGCCGTCGTGATGGAGGCAGCGCCCCGCGCCGCCGGTGGCGCCTGCTGGGCGGCGGCGGTGCAGGGGACCGCGAGCAGGAGCGCCGCAATTGTGGCGCGCATCAGTTGCCCGTCACGATGCGCGCGTAGCTGTCCGGATTCCACTTCGGACGGTCGGCGGCATTCGCCACGTCGAGACCAAGGTAGAAGACCAGCTTCACGATGCGAGACTCCTTCTCGGCGTCGATCTTGTCGACCGAGTCGCTCGGGCGATGGTAGTCGTCGTGGACACCGTTGAAGAAAAAGAGGATGGGCACGCCCTTACGAGCGAAGTTGTAGTGGTCGGACCGGCCGTAGAAGTTCTCCTCCGGCCACTTGTCGTCGATCGGTTGCATCCGCAGCTCGGGGTGCGCCGCGCCGACGCGGTTCAGGGTGGCGCCCAGGTCCGAGTGCTCCTTGCCGATCGCGACGATCGTGTCCTTCCAGTTCCGGCCGACCATGTCGGTGTTCAGGTCCGCGACGATGTCCGCGATCGGCACCGGCGGATGGTCGGCGAAGTAGGCGCTGCCCCACAGTCCCTTCTCCTCGCCGCTCACGGTCAGGAAGATGATGGAGCGCTTGGGACGGGGTTGGAGCTGGGCGAACGCCTGGGCGGCCTCCACCACGGCGATGGTGCCGGAGGCGTCGTCGTCGGCTCCGTTGTAGATGCTGTCGCCGTTCACGGGGCGCCCGACGCCGACGTGATCCATGTGCGCGCTCAAGACCACGTACTCTGCCTTGAGGCGCGCATCGCTGCCCTCGAGGATCCCGACCACGTTCGGCGCGGAGGCGTGCTCGACCACCGCGAACCGGGCGTGCACGTGGATCTGTGCCGCGAGCGGCTGGGCCGCGAGCGGGCCGCCCGTCTCCATCATGGTCTCCACATTGACGCCGAGACGAGTGAGCAGCGGTGCCAGCGACGCGAGGCGTGCTGAGAGCACCGCCGGCTGCCCGGCGCGCTGACTCGGGTCGCGCAACCGGGGTCGCGTGGACTGCTCGACGCCGGGAATCCACAATGAGTCCGGCGCGGACGTCAGGGCGACGATCCCCGCCGGGTGCCAGCTCGCGAGACGCTGACGTTGAGCGCGACTCCGCGAGCGCATCGGGAGCACCAGCATCTTGCCAGCCAGCGTGGTCGTATCGATTCGCACCGCCCCGTCGAGCGAGCCGCTGATGAGCACCATGTCGCCCGCGTAATCCCCGCCCTCGACCCTGTTGTCGATGAAGACGAAGTCCCTCCCGTACTGCAGCGTTGCGTCACCGCCCCCATGCACCATCGCCACCGAGCTTTCGGCCACGAGGCGCACGCGGTCGAGCGCGTAGCGCTGCAGGAATGTCCCATTGTCGCCGCCGGGCTTCAGGCCGATGCGGCGGAACTCCGAGGCGATGTAGGCGGCCACCTCCTCGAGCTCCGGACTGGGCGTATCGCGGCCGCGCATGGAATCGTCCGCGATGATCGCGATGCGACGCCGGATGTCGTCCGGGGTTATCGACCGCACCGCCCGCTGCACGGAGGCCGGGGATTGGGCCACGAGCAGGCCAGGGAGCAGCAGGAGACCGAGCACGCGAAGCGCATGACGCACGGAACGATCCTCGGAGGCAATGAAAGGGATGGGAAAAGCTAACGCGCCCGACCGTGGGTGACCACGATCGGGCGCGTCTTCAGTTTCACCTTGAACGGTCAGGGCTTGCGCCGTCGCACTTCAGGCTCGCTGCGCGGCTTCTCCTTCGGTGCCTCCCGCTGCGGCGCGGCCTGCCGTGGTTGCTCCCGCTGCGGGGCCGCCTGCCTCGGCGGTGGATCGCGGCGCGGTTCAGCCTGCCTGGGCTGCTCGCGGCGCGGCTCGACTTGCCTGGGTTGCTCACGGCGCGGTTCGGCCTGGCGCGGTTCGACCTGCCGAGGTTGCTCGCGCCGCGGTTCAACTTGCCGTGGCTGGTCGCGTGGCGCGATGATCTGCGGCCGATCAGGCTGCACGGTCGCGTCGGGCCGGTCGCGCTGCGAACGGTTGTCAGGGCGCTCCGGTTGATCCGGCCGATCCCGACGTCCCTGACCGCGGCCGTCGTTCCCATCCTGGCTGGGCCGATCGGGCTGCCCGGACCGTTCAGGCTGACCGGTCTGACCCGGGGTGGTGCGGCGGTCGCGCGCATTGGGTGGCGGAATGATGCCGATGCCGCCGATGTCGCGTCCAGTGACGCCACGTCGCCCGTTGTCGTTCGTGGGCCGCTCGCGCTCGCGCGTGACGAAGCCCTCACGGTTGGGTTGGTTGGCGCCCCAATCCTTGAAGATGAACCGTGGCTGTGGCCGGTACGGCCGTCCATACACGACGCGGGTGCCGCCGTAATACCGATACGGATAGTACCAAGGATCGTCGTAGACCACGACCCGGAAGCGGATGCACGAATAGTTGTAAGGATCCCAGTACGGATAGCTCACGTACGTGTGGCAGTCGTAGCACAGGAAGCGTGGGTAGTTGTAGTGCTGCTCGACATTGTAGGTGATGACGTCGTAGTCCCAGTCCGTGTACCCTTCGGGCACGATGCGCTGAGCGAGGTCGGTCAGGGCGACGTACGGATCGCCGCGCACGCGACCATCGGCGATCACTCGGTAGTCCCAGTGGTCACCGCTCTGGATGGCGTCGTATGTGAAGGCATCGGCTGAAGCGATGGCGAAGAGGTAGCCTACGCCGGCATAGTCGTCGATCGCGAAAGCGTCGCTGGACGACCGCCCCTCGATCTCGAAGTCCCGCCCGCCGCGCGCGAAGTTGTCGTCCCACGGTTCGCGGGGGAACAGCACCCGTACGCGACCGTCGGTGTCGACGCGGAAGATGGTGACGAAGGCGTCGCGATCGAGCTTGAAGTAGACCCGGACGCGCTCGCCGCGGGTATAAACGGCGGCGTCGCCCCGGTTGGTCCACAGCTCCACGCGAGGACGGTAGAACGCGGGTGTCGGATGCCGGGTAGCTGCTGTCGGCACGGTCACCAGGGCGAGCAACGCAAGTTGAGCGAGCATAAAACCTCCAGTGGCAGGATGTTAGGCACGGACCATGCCAGAGTATGAGGTTCCATAAGCTGCTTTCTGACAACCACTTGGCATCTTGGCGTCTTGGCTTCTATGTCCTGTAGCAAGGACATTCGTCCCGCCATTAGCTTCCGCCACGCATGCCTGCCGCCACCCGCGTAGACCTTCTCGACCCAGCCGATGTCGCCCGCTTGGGGGGCATCGAGATCGTGGCCGAAGGGGTGGTCGAGGGTTTCCTCGCGGGTCTGCATCGCTCGCCGTTTCGCGGTTTCTCGGTGGAATTCACGGAGCACCGCGCCTACCAGCCGGGGGACGAGCTGCGCTACCTCGACTGGCGCATCCTGGCTCGCTCCGACCGCCTGTTCGTTAAGCAATTCGAGGAAGAAACGAACCTCCGGGCGATGATTCTCGTCGACGCGAGCCGCTCGATGGCGTGGCGGGGCGCACCGGAGCGGCTCACCAAGCGCGCCTACGCCGACCGGCTGGCGGCCGCCCTCGCGCTGATCCTGCTTCGCCAGCGCGACGCGACCGGGCTGGTCACGTTCGATGAAGAAGTGCGGCAAGTAATCCCCGCGCGCGTCAAAGCGGGGCAGTGGACGCGCCTGGTGCGCGGACTACTCGACACGCCGGACGGACGCGGTACCGCCGCGCACGCGGCGCTGCAGCGGCTCACGGCGTTGCTGGCGCGACGCGGGCTCGTCGTGTTGATCTCGGACCTACTGTTCGACCGCGAGCTGGCACTCGCCGCCCTCCGATACCTCCGCCACCGCGGGCATCAGGTGATCGTCTTTCATCTTATGGACCCTGCGGAGGTCGAGCTGGCGGGGCCGCCTGAAGTGCGGTTCACCGATCCGGAGTCGCCCGCGAGCGTCGTGGTGCGCCCTCGGGAGCTGGCGCGCGCCTACGCCGAGACGGTACAACGCGAGGTCGCGGCCTGGCGCACCGCGTGCCGGCGCCACGGGATCGCCTATCACCACGTGCAGACCGACTTGCCGTTCGGCATGGCGTTGCGCTTGCTCACGTGAGTTTCCTCCACCCGCTGGCGCTGCTGGGGCTCGCTGCCGCGGCGATCCCCGCATTACTCCATCTGCTCCAGCGCCGCACGCCTCCCGAGCTCGAGTTCCCACCGCTTCGCTACCTGAGTGAGACGGAACGGCAGAGCGCGCGGCGCCTCAAGCTGCGACATCTCCTGCTGCTCTTGCTGCGCACGGCACTGATCGTCGTGATCGTCCTGGCCGCCGCCCGGCCGCTCGTGCCCGTGAGCGGCGGCGGCGCGCACGAACCCACCGCACTGGTCGTCATTCTGGACAACTCGCCCTCCTCCGGCGCGGTCGTGGATGGCCACCCGGTGCTCGATCGTCTGCGGGTGGCGGCGCGCGCATCCATTGCGCGTACCTCGGCCGCCGATCGGGTGTGGTTGCTGCTGGCAGACGGCGTCGTGCGGGGCGGAGGTCGGGAGGCCCTGCTCGCGAGTGCCGACAGCGTGACGCCCGATTGGCGGCGGCTCGATCTCGCGCAGGCCGTCGAGCGCGCGGCCCGACTCGTTCACGCCGAGCCGTTGCCCGGACGCGAAGTGCACGTCTTGAGCGACTTGCAGCGCACGGCGCTGGCGACGGGACGCGCGGACGTGCCGCGCGGCGTCCGAATCCTCTCGCTCGCGCCGCCCCGGGGACGGGCGGCGGCCAACCGCGGCATCGCGAGTGCGAGCGTCGCGGAGGGCGCGGTGGTCGTGGCGGTCACCGGCTCGGATGGCGGGGAGCCGGCGCCGGTGACCGTGCGGATCGGGACGCGCGAAGTGGGGCGGGCGCTCGCAGCCCGCGGGGAAGGGGCCGCGGTGTCGGTGACGCTGCCTCCGCAGCGCACCGGGTGGTGGGCGGGCGAAGCGCTGCTCGAGCCCGACGAGCTACGCGCCGACGACCGGCGGCCCTTCGTGTGGCGGGTCGCCCCGCCGGCGCGCGTCGCGGCGGGACCGGGGTCGGGCCCGTTCATCGGAACCGCGCTGAGCGTGTTGCGTGACGCGCGGCGGGTGGGGGAGGGTCGCGATGTGATCGTGGGAGACGTACCTGCGGGCAGCACCGGGCGTTGGGTGGTGCAGCCGCCGGCGGATCCCGCACTCCTCGGCCAAGCGAACCGCGCGCTCGCCGCGCGCGGCGTTCCCTGGCGCTGGAGTACTCCAGGGACACCGGGCCCACTGGTGTCGCGCGACATCGAACAGATTGCCGGTGCGCAGGTGACGCGGCGCTACCGCCTGGAGGGGACGGCGGGGGACAGTGATGTCCTGGCGACGGTGAACAGCGAACCGTGGTTGGTGCGGGCGGGAGACGTTGTGCTGCTCGGCAGTCGGCTCGACACGGCCTGGACGGCCCTCCCGGCCGCGCCCGCGTTCGTGCCGTTCGTGGATGCGCTGGTGAACCGCGTCGTGGCCGGGGCGGCTGCCGTGGGCGTGGCGGAAGGCACCCCGCGCGTAGAGTTCCGCGTGCGCGGCGCCGACACCGTGGGCGCCACCGTGTTCGGGCTCGATGCGCGCGAATCCGATCTCACGCCCGCGACCCCGGAGCTGGTCGCCGCGGCCTTCGGACCAGCAGCGCTGGTACTGAGCGACACACGTTTTGCGGCAGAGCGGTTTGCGGGGACGCGCCGCGCGGACGCGAGCGCGATCCTGCTGGCCCTGGCGCTGCTGCTGGCGGCGACGGAGCTCGGGGTTGCGACGCTGACCCGCTGATGCCACTCGATTTCCTGCTCGATCGGTTTGACGAGCTTCCGGCCGTTCGCTCGCTGGCGGTGGGGCTGCCGGCGCCCGGCTCCCGCCTCGGCGTGGGTGGGCTGTTCGGGTCGAGCGCGGCCGTGCTGGTCGCAGCGCTGGCCCGGCGGCTCCCACAGCGCGCGTTTTGCATCGTGGCCCCGACGCCCGCGGACGCAGAGCGGTGGCTGGCCGACTTGGAGACCCTCGCGAGCGGCGCGGCGGCGCTCTACCCACAACGGGAGTCGCTCGGCGCCGAGGAGCCGCACTACGAGATCGCAGGCGAGCGGATCGAGACACTCGAACGCCTGCTGGGCGGCACGGTGCGAATCCTGGTGACCACCGCCCGAGCAACCGCGGAACGCACCGGCGTGCCGAGCGCGCTCGCCGCGATGCGGTTGGTGCTCGAGCAGGGTCCGGCGCGCCTCAGCGAAATCGTGGTCCGGCTGGAGCGGATGGGGTACGAGCGTGTGGCCACGGTGACGGAGGTCGCCCAGTTCAGTGTCCGCGGCGGAATCCTCGACGTGTACGGGTTCGGGATGGCCGCGCCGGCGCGCGTCGAGTGGTGGGGCGACGACGTCGCCTCGCTGCGCACGTTCGACCTCGACACGCAGCGCTCCGGGGAAGCGATCGAACGAGTCACCATCCTGCCGGTGAAGGCCGAGGAACGGGGAAGCGAAGGGGGAGGCGGTCAGGTTCGCTCGTCGCTGCTCGAGCTTCTGCCGACCGACACCGTGTTGGTTGTGGATCAGGACTCCGCCGTGGAGCGGGAGGTAGATCGCGCCTGGGCGGATGCGGCGCACCACCTGGATGTGGCGCGGCGCCTGGGCGAGGACCCGCCCGCGCGCGAGGAGCTGTTCATCGATCCACAGCGGTGGCAGGCACGCGTCGGGACGTTTGGTCGAGTGGCGGTGAGCGTCAGCGAGACCGACCAGCGGTTTCCGCTCGCGCCACCCGAGCCGGTCGAGCGCGATCTGAAGCGTCTGCGGCAGCTCGTCGCCG
>Ga0307299_10000622_pt1 | contig 11893 bp, 9 predicted proteins | sample ER_DNA_159_FD_194466 | JGI IMG/M metagenome (GOLD analysis project Ga0307299, IMG submission 194466) | Bulk soil microbial communities from the East River watershed near Crested Butte, Colorado, United States - ER_DNA_159 | ecosystem: Environmental > Terrestrial > Soil > Floodplain | place: USA... | reverse complement strand
GACGACGTTGTAGACCTGCTTGAAGGCGAGGGCATCACGAAGTTTGAGGCATCGTGGGACCTGGTCACCGCCGAGCTCAGCGACCGCCTCCGCGCCACATCACCAACGTCCCATCGCAGCTAATCCGCTGCCCACTGACAAGGATCACCCATGACAACCCAACCCAGCTTCATCATTGTCGGCGGTGGCCTGGCCGGCGCCATCGCAGCACAGACCCTGCGCGAGGAAGGGTTCGACGGGAGGATCACCCTACTCGGCGAGGAACCGCACCGTCCTTACGAACGCCCTCCTCTGTCTAAGGACTACCTGCAAGGCAAGGCTGACCGCGACAGCATCTTCGCCCATCCGGAAGGCTGGTACGCCGACCACGCGGTCGAGCTGCGTCTCGGCACCATAGTGACCTCGCTCGACCCCGCTGCGCGGACCGCACCACCGCCACCGGTACAAAGCTGGGCTACGACAAGCTGCTGCTGACGACCGGATCGACACCGCGACGCCTCAGCGTGCCAGGTGCCGACTTCGACGGCGTGCATTACCTGCGCAGCGTCGATGACAGTGAGCGCATCATGGCCGGGTTCGCCCAGGCGCACCGGGTCGCGATCATCGGCGCCGGCTGGATCGGGCTGGAGACCGCCGCCGCCGCCCGCAACGCAGGGCTTGAGGTGACTCTCCTTGAGCGCAGCGAGCTGCCGCTGCTGCACGTCCTCGGCCCTGAGGCCGCAGTCATCTTTGCCGACCTGCATCGTGATCACGGCGTCGACCTACGCAGCAAGGTTGCGGTAGCCGAACTCACCGGCAAAAACAGGTCGGTGACAGCTGTCATTCTCAACGACGGCAGCCGGATCGAGGCCGACATGGTCCTCGTCGGAGTCGGAATCACTCCCAACACCCAGCTCGCTGCCGAGGCCGGCCTCGAGGTCAACAACGGGATATTCGTCGATGAGCACCTCCGCACCTCCGATGTGAACATCTTCGCCGCCGGCGACGTCGCCAACGCCTACAACGCGCGCCTAGATCGCCACATTCGTGTCGAGCACTGGGCCAACGCCCGACGCCAAGGCGCCACCGCTGGAAAAGCGATGCTCGGACAAGATGCGGTCGACGCGCGGCCGTCGTACTTCTTCTCCGACCAGTACGACCTCAGCATGGAATACACCGGCGACATCGGCCCATCCGGCTACGACCAGGTCATCTTCCGCCGATACCCTGCCTCCGCCCAGCTCATCGTCTTCTGGCTCTCCGAGCAACGCGTCCAGGCCGGCATGAACATCAACATTTGGGACGTCGCCGACGACATCGAACGACTCGTCCAGTCACCACACCCGGCCGACACCGACGATCTCGCCGACCCGGGCATCCCGCTCGCGAGTTTGCTCCAACGGCCGGCCGGGCCAGTGTTGCTCAATTCGTGACGCCGCCATCCAACGGACAGTGACATGATCGGGCATCCCGCATTCGTGACCGAGCCGTGGTCCGTTCGAGAGACAGGCCTTGACTTGGACATGCTGGCCCAGACGGAATCAGTGTTCGCACTGTCCAACGGGCACATCGGTTGGCGCGGGAACCTGGACGAGGGTGAGCCGTACGGCTTGCCAGGCTCCTATCTCAATGGGGTCTTCGAAATCCGGCCGTTGCCGTATGCGGAACGCGGCTACGGCAATCCCGAGTCCGGACAGACGATCATCAATGTGACCAACGGCAAGGTCATACGGCTGCTGGTCAACGACGAACCGTTCGATGTTCGCTACGGCGAACTGCGTTCCCATGAACGCTGCCTCGATTTCCGGGCCGGGGTATTGGGCCGTCAGGCCGAGTGGGTCTCGCCGGCGGGCTCTGGGGTCAAGGTCACCTCCACCCGAATGGTGTCTTTGACGCAGCGCTCGATCGCGGCGGTCTGCTATGAGGTGGAGCCGGTCAACCAGACGACGCGGATCGTCGTGCAGTCCGAGCTGGTCGCCAACGAGCAGCTTCCCGTGCCGGGCCGGGATCCGAGAGCGACTGCGGCGTTGACGGAGCCATTGGTCGAACAGGCCGATGCCTCTCGGGGCGCTCGCGCTGGTTTGGTGCATTCCACCCGAGAAAGTGCCCTGATAGTGGCCGTGGTGATGGACCACGTCGTCGATGGGCCGCCTGGCACGCTGGTGCAGTCCGAAAGCTTCCCGCACTTGGGTCGGACGATGGTGTCCACCACTTTGGAACCAGGGCAGCGGCTGCGGCTCATCAAGGTCGTCGCGTATGGGTGGTCCGGTTCCCGGTCGTTGCCGGCAGTTCGCGACCAGGCAGACGCGGCGCTGGCCGGTGCCATGCAGACCGGTTGGGAGGGGCTGCTGGCCGAGCAACGCAGCTACCTCGACAGGTTCTGGGCATGCGCCGACGTCGAGCTCGACGGCGACAGCCCAATTCAGCAGGCCGTGCGTTTTGGGTTGTTTCACATCTTGCAGGCCGGGGCGCGCGCAGAGGGCAGGGCGATCGCGGCGAAAGGGCTGACCGGGCCTGGGTATGACGGACACGCGTTCTGGGACACCGAGACCTTCGTGCTGCCTGTGTTGACCTACACCGCACCGGATGCGGCCGCCCACGCCCTCCGGTGGCGCCATAGCACACTGCCGCTGGCGATCGAGCGGGCCAGGCAGCTGAGGCTCAACGGCGCGGCGTTCCCGTGGCGCACCATCCAGGGGGAGGAATGTTCCGGTTACTGGCCGGCAGGCTCGGCCGCTTTCCATGTCAACGCAGATATCGCCTGTGCTGCGGTACGGTACGTTCGCGCCACGGACGACACCGCCTTTGAGCAGACGACTGGCTTGGAGCTGCTCGTGCAAACGGCTCGGCTGTGGCGTTCGCTCGGCCACCAGGACAGCGACGGCCGATTTCGGATCGACGGAGTCACCGGCCCCGACGAGTACAGTGCGGTTGCCGATAACAATGTCTATACAAACCTGATGGCGCAAGAGAACCTGCTCGCGGCCGCCGACGCAGCAGCGCGGCACCGCGACCGTGCCACGGCGCTCGGCGTCGACGGCGAAGAGATGACCACGTGGCGCGAGGCGGCCGTCAGCATGGTCATTCCGTACGACCCGACGCTAGGAGTCCACCCCCAGGCCGACGGGTTCACCGGTCACGAAGTCTGGGACTTCGCCAACACGACCGCCGAGCAGTACCCGCTGCTGCTGCACTTCCCCTACTTCGACCTTTACCGCAAACAGGTGGTCAAACAGGCGGATCTAGTGCTGGCCATGCAGCTGCACCCCGACGCCTTCACCCAGGAGCAGAAGGCCCGCAACTTCGCCTACTACGACCGGCTGACGGTCCGCGACTCTTCCCTATCGGCGTGCGTCCAAGCAGTCATCGCGGCCGAGATCGGTCACCTCGACCTCGCCGAGGACTACCTCGCCGAGGCCGCCCTGATGGACCTCGACGACCTTGAACACAACACCGCCAACGGCCTACACATGGCCTCGCTGGGCGGGATCTGGACCGCTCTGGTAGCTGGCTACGGCGGGATGCGGCACACCGACGCTGCGCTCAGCTTCACACCGCGGCTCCCGCCTGCCCTGACCAGGCTCGCATTCGGGGTGATGCTGGCCGGGCGAACGCTGCGCGTCGAGGTCAGCGGCGCGGCAGCCACATACTCCCTCAACGACGGCAAGCCCGTGCGGCTCCTCCACTACGGTCAACCCGTCGATGTGTCCATGGATCGACCGGCAACCTTTCCAATCCCCGACGTGGCGCCGTTAGGCCCCAGACCGACTCAACCACCCGGGCGAGCTCCTCACCGCCGCCACCTGACCAGGCTGTGATCACTCGGCGTGGCCGTGGGACGGCCTTCACAATTCATAGGGGGCGTTGGCCAACGGCTCATATGGAGGCCGTCTGTCGGCGCCCGGGCCGGCAATCACCGATTCAAGATGGCGGCGAGCACAGCTGCCTCACTGATGTCGACAGCTTTACTGCCGGTCAGCAAGGTCAGGCGACCGTCAGGGGCAAGGTCCCGCAAGTGCTGCAGGGCTTGAACTCGCTCGGCTTGTTCCAGCTCGGCACCATAACGGCGCGTGAACTCCTCAAACTTTGCAGGGTCGTGGCTGTACCACTTGCGCAGCTCCGTGGACGGGGCCACATCCTTGCACCATTCGGTGAGTGCTGCCCTCACCTTGGTCATGCCACGCGGCCAGATCCGGTCGACCAAAACCCGGGCACCGTCGCTGTCTTCGGGTTCGTCGTACACCCGGCGTACCTGCACCTGCGCTCTATTGGCCACAATCCCAACCTTCCCGCGCGGCCACAGCCCCACGAACTCCAATGAAGCCACCAAACCTGACGACACACATTGCAACGAAAAGAGATACCCAATGTCGAACGAACGCGTTGAGACGTTGACCGTGGCCGAATGCCGCGAACTACTAAACGGCCATCACTTCGGCCGGTTTGGCTTCGTGGATGCCGTGGGCGTGCTGCCGTCCATCATTCCGGTCAACTACCTTCTCGACAACGACAGGATCGTGATTCGAACCGATGCGGGCAGCAAACTCGCCGCTGCACTCCGCGGTGCCCCAGTCGCGTTCGAGGTGGACGGCGTGGACCGAGACCACCAAGTCGGCTGGAGCGTCGTAGTGCGCGGTCGCGCCGAAGAAATAACCGACGATGACAAACTCGCCGAACTGCGCCAAACGCCATTACTGGCCTGGCATCCCCGAGCCAAACCCCGCTACATACGAATTAACCCGAGTCAAGTCATCGGCAGACGCATCAATATCGCCAACCTTCCCCCGGATTGGTGGGGATAGTAGTCGGCAACGGCCGACCCATCGTCTCGTGAATCTGGCCAAGCCGAGCGACAGCGCCACAATGAGGTGTGGCAGAGACCGCACTGCGACAGGATCCCTCCGTCCTGGAAGTTGAGGAGGTGGCGGAGGCGCTGGCGGTTGATCTGGCCTCTGGGCTGCCTTCGTCGGAGGCGGCTCTCCGCCTCGCGGCGGACGGTCCGAATGAGCTTCGGGGGACGCCGCCGGTGCCGATCTGGCGCAAGATTCTGGCCCAGTTTCAGGATCCGCTGATCTATCTGCTCCTCGTCGCCGTGCTGATCTCGCTGGTCGCGTGGGTGTTGGGCGGTCGCGTCGGCTGGCCGGTGGATGCGATCGTGAACGCAGTCGTGGTGATCTTGAACGCGGTCTTGGGCTACGTACAGGAGGCCCGGGCCGAGAGTGCAGTGGCAGCCCTGCAGGAGATGACCGCGGTCACATCGGCAGTGCAGCGCGATGGCCAATTGGCGCGAATACCGAGTGATCAGCTGGTACGCGGGGACCTGCTCGCCCTCGCTGAAGGCGATGCCGTCGGCGCCGACGCGCGGCTCACCGAAGCCGCGGCGCTGCGAGTCCTCGAAGCCTCGCTAACCGGGGAAAGCGAGGCCGTGGAGAAGAACGTCTCAGCACTGCCGGGACCAGCTGCACTCGGCGACCGACACTGCATGGTCTACAAGGGCACCGCCGTCGCCCAAGGCAGCGGACGGGCCATCGTCACTGCCACGGGGATGGCGACCGAGATGGGCTCCATCGCCGGCATGTTGGATGCGACGCAGGAGGAGCCAACACCACTGCAGACCGAGGTCGGCCGGATCGGGCGGATGCTTGGCATTGCGGTGATCATCATCGCTGTGGTCATCGTTGTGACGGTGTTTGTGATCTCTGACGTACGGACCGCCGCTGATGCGACCACGATCTTGCTGCTCGGGGTTTCATTGGCGGTGGCCGCCGTGCCGGAAGGGCTGCCGGCGATCTTGTCGGTAGTGCTGGCACTGGGCGTGCAGCGGATGGCCAGGCACCGGGCCATTGTCACGAAGCTGTCCTCGGTAGAGACGCTGGGCTCCGCCTCGGTAATTGCCTCGGACAAGACTGGAACGCTGACCAAGTCGGAGATGACCGTACAGCGGGTGATGACAGCCTCGGGCCAAGCCGAAGTCACTGGCGTTGGATACGCGCCGGTGGGCAGTGTGATCGCCGAACATGGGTCAGATCTCACCGGTGGCCCCCAGCTGTCAGAGAACATCGTGGTGCTCAGCGGCGGGAGCCTGGCCAGCAACGCTGATCTGCAGCAGCGAGACGGTGAGTGGCAGATCCAAGGCGACCCGACCGAGGCTGCCTTCTTGGTCGCGGAGCGAAAGCTAGGCGTCACCGAGAGGCGCGTGCAGCGGTTCGAACGGGTCGCGGAGGTTCCGTTCACCTCGGAGCGCAAGCGCATGTCCACCATTGAGAAAGATCATGAGCAAGGTGACTCGCTGGTATTGATCACCAAAGGCGCCCCGGATGTGCTGTTAGGACGGTGCACCCGGGCCCGGATCGGAACCGATGTCGTCGAGCTGACCGATGACGGCCGGCAGCGGGTTCTTGCGGATGTGGCCCAGCTCTCTAGAGACGCGCTGCGTACCCTCGCGGTGGCCTACCGACCCCTCGTCGAGGGCGAGACCGCTGAGCCGTCGGAAGACCTGGAGCAGGACCTGATCTTCGTCGGCACAGTGGGGATCATCGACCCACCCCGCCCCGAAGCTGCGCTTGCGATCGGAGATGCGCACCGAGCGGGGATTCGAGTGATGATGATCACCGGGGACCATCCGCAGACCGCAGTCCGGATCGCGGAGGATCTCGGTATCGTCCAGCCAGGTGCGGCCGCACTGACCGGGCCCGAACTTGACCGACTCGACGAGCATGCCTTTATCGAGGCAGTACGAGAGACCTCGGTCTACGCCCGGGTGGCGCCCAAGCACAAACTGGAGATCATCGACGCCCTCCAGGCCGACGGGAAAATCGTCGCCATGACTGGAGACGGTGTCAACGATGCGCCGGCCCTGAAGTCGGCCGACATCGGGATCGCCATGGGCCTGACCGGCACCGAAGTCACCAAACAGGCGGCCAACATGATCCTGGCTGACGACAATTTCGCCACCATCGTGGAGGCGGTACGCGAGGGCCGGGGAATCTTCGACAACATCAAGAAGTTCCTCCGCTACCTCCTCTCCTCCAATATGGGCGAGGTTCTCACGGTGTTCCTCGGCGTGGTCTTCGCCGGCGTGATCGGACTGACCGGCACCGGCGAAGCGGTGGTGCTACCGCTGCTCGCGACTCAGATCCTTTGGATCAACCTGATCACCGACTCCGGCCCAGCCCTGGCGATGGGTGTCGATCCGGAGACCGAGGACGTCATGGCGCGGCCGCCGCGGAAGCTGACCGAGCGGGTGATCGACACGCGGATGTGGGCCGGGGTGCTGGAGATCGGCGCAGTCATGGCGATGGTGACGCTATTGACCATCGACATGTATCTACCCGGCGGGCTGGTTGAAGGGACCCAGGAACTGGAGCGCGCCCGCACCGCTGCGTTCACCGTGCTGGTCTTTTGTCAGCTGTTCAACTGCTTCAACGCGCGCTCCGAGACCTTGAGCGCCTTCCGCCATTTGTTTGTCAATCGGTGGCTGTGGGGCGCCATTGCGCTGTCGGTCGTCCTCCAGATCGCGGTAGTCCACATCGGATTCCTCAACACAGCCTTCGGCACCGTGCCGCTGAGCTGGGACCAGTGGCTCGTCTGCATCGCGATGGCCAGCGTAGTGCTCTGGTTCAACGAGCTCCGGAAGCTGGTCGCCCGCTCGCTCCGCCGCTCACCAACACGATTGCAGTAGTCAAACGCCAGGGCAGCGGCACCGATGAAATCCCTGGGATAGCCGGTGGAATCACCGCTCTGATGAGATTTGCGCCGGCCTAGAGTGTCTTGGAACCGACGGCCGATGGAGGAGAAGACATGACCGAGGGCCCAATGACCAATGTTGATGAGTTCCGCCATCGACCCGTCAACGAGCTGGCAGCACTCCTGCCCGACAAGCAAGCCGCCAACGCCGCAATCAAGGATTTGCAGACTTCCAACGTCGACATTTCGGCCGTACGCGTTTTGCACGGCGAGGAGGGTGCCGACATTCTTGATCCAACCGGCGCGGAACACGGTTTCGCCACGCGGGGCGTCCGCTGGCTGCAGACTCGTGGCTACGACCGGAACATCCTCGACGTTTACGAGGAGGGGCTGGATAAGGGCGAGGCGCTTATCACAGTGCCTTGTGCCCCGGCGGATAGCCGCCGTTTGGGCCGGCTGATACTCCCCCATGGCGCACATGCAGTCATCTACTTCGGTTCCGGCACGGCTGAGACGTTGACGGCGCCCTAGCCTCGACCTTTGGTAAGTGGCACTTTGTCAGTCATTCGGGCAAGGTATAGCGAGCACGAATGAGCTCAAGGATGAGTACTCGCGTCTCGGACGATGTGAGATCCATGCGCCGCTCGATGCGCTCCGCCTGGTCGGCGAGATAGCTGTCTCGGATCGCGTCCCGGAACCAGCGCGAATAGTCGCTGCGACGCAGGTGGAACATCCATGTCGACTCACTGATACCCTCGGCAATCTGGGCGAAGACCTCGAGGTTCTGGGCTTTCAAATTGTGCCGGTCGTCCGGTCCGCGAAAGTAGAAGCTGTGCCATCGCAAGTCGCCCTCAGCGTACTTGCGATGGTGGCGAATGCGCTCCGCACGTGCGGGTTGAGCCTGCATCGAAAAAGGTAGCTGGTCATCGCCGACGAACCACGCAACCAGACTGGCAGGTGCATACGCCAGGCCTTCTGGCCAGGCAAAATGTTGGGCCGCCGCGCCGGCAAATCGCTTGAGCGTCTCCTCAGGTGATGGCCCGATCGCAAACACCACGTCGATCGGCGCCAGCACCGCAGGCGCAAGATGATCCGGGTGAACGGTGACCAGGATCGTCTCGCCCACCTTGCGGGGAAGCGTCGATGACACATGGCCCCAGGTTTGGGGCAACATGTGGTGCGCCTCATCCAGGACAATCCAGTGCGGTCGGCCGGTGCGTGCGCGCAGTGCCTGCAGACCCGGTATGAGCTGTGCTAGAAAGAACGGCCGATCCTCCAGTGGCAGACCCAGTAGATTCACGTTCAGGTTGATGGTGGAATCCTCCAAAATGGCTAGGACCTCGTTGACAGTTGGTGCGTGCTGCTGGTTGCCGAGACATACCAGCGCCTGAAGCGTGCTGTAGTCACCCTCCGGATCGATAATGCACACCTGGTACGCCTTGTCGATCAGCCGCTCTATCAGACCGGCCGTCATGGTCGATTTGGCAGTCCCTGACGGGCCGGCGATGAGCAGGTTCCGCCCATACGGTGGGATGCGCACCTCAGCTCCGTGCGGCCGCTTCCCCATCAACACCAGATGACGCTCCAGCTTCCCTTCCATGCGGACAAGGTCGTTTTCGATGAGCTCATCGACCAACTCGGAAACGCCAGTGCCGTTGGCTCCGCGCGTAACGAATGCGGCGATCTCCTTGAGCGAATCGACTGCATTCGCGACGCCACTCCGCACTCGCAGTATTCGAGTAGCGAATGGTCGTTCTCGCCATCACCGATTCCGACGACTTCGTGTCGGGACATTCCGAATCTGCGCACTGCGACGTCAAGTCCGGTCGCTTTGTTGATTCCGGGCGGTAGCGCCATGACTGCACCGCGATTGAAGATCACATGGATCTCAAGTCCAAGCTCGCGGATCACTTCTAGCATGACTCCGCCGTGCGGGTCGTGGGTCGCGACCACCACAGCACCCTCTTCTAATGGGGCAACACCGCGTTCACGCAATCGTTCTGCAAATCGTGCGGGTAGAGGAGCTGCGAGCGGGATCTCCTCGCGACTCTGTGGGTCATAGATGACGGCGCCGTTCTCCGCGACGATCAGATCGAACAATGTGCTTCTCGGGAGAACCTGTAGCAGGTCACCTACGCGCCGGCCAGTTACCAATACGACGCGCCGTCCCGAAGTGCGCAAACGCTCGATCGCCGATGAAGCCGCGTCGGAGAGCTTGCCGTCACTCGCTGCCGTGCCGTCGTAGTCGAGAGCGAGCGCAAGGTAGCGCATCCACCTGCTCCTCACAGTCGAACCGCTAAGCATTTCATCGTGCACCATGACGGGCACAGCCAGCGAACTTTGTGGGGCGCTTGCACTTCCAACCGCGAGCTGGACCGTGATTTCGTCTACGACGGGGGCGGTGGCGAGGCGCGTTAACCTGGCCAGCTACCGATAAGGGTGGGCGGTGCTTGCGTGGGCAAAGAGATTCGCCAGGGACGGATAGCCGCCATAGTTGGGCTCTTGGCGCTGGGGGCAATCCTCGTGCTGAGCTGGATGCTGGAGAGGCCGCCAACCCCGGTGCCGGCGTCCGCGCCGGCACCGGGGTTCAGCGCCCAACGTGCGTACGCCGACCTGCAGCAGATCGCCGGTCCAGAGCCGACACCCATTGGCAGCACTGGCAGTGATGCAGTTCGCGATCACATCGCAGTCGCCCTGTCCGCTGCCGGGTTCAGCGTGGAGATGCACACGGGTGTCGGCAGTCGGACCTTCCACAGCACCACCGTCGCGGGTCGGGTGCAGAACGTGGTCGCTACGTGGCCGGGATACGACTCGACCGGGCAGGTCCTACTGGCTGCCCATTACGACACCACCTTCGGCAGCCCTGGCGCGTCCGACGACAAGTCCTCAGTCGCGGCCATGCTGGAGACGGCACGCGCGCTCGCCAGCGGTGAGCCGCTGCGCAACGACATCGTCATGATCTTCACCGACGGGGAGGAAGCAGGGCTGCTCGGCGCTTCATCGTTCGTCGCCGAACACCCGCGCGGAGCCCAGGGCGGTGTCGTGCTGAATTGGGAGGCCACCGGTAACGCCGGCCCGTCGGTGTTGTTCGAGACCTCGTCGGGAAATGCGGAGTTGATCAAGGAATTCGCGGCTTCGGCGCCCTACCCGATCGGTGACTCCGCGATGGCGGCGCTGTACCAGGCCGGCATGCAGAACACCGACTTCACCGCGTTTCGCGATGCCGGGTTTGTCGGGCTCAACTTCGCATTCATTGACGGCGTGGCGTGGTACCACAACAGCGTCGATACCGTCGCGCAGCTCGATGCGGCCGGCCTGCAGCACATGGGCTCGAACATGCTGGGTCTCACCCGCGGGTTGGGGCAACGCGATCTTGCGGAGCTGCGTTCCGAGCGTGACGCGGTCTTCTTCGGCACCTTTGGACATCTGGTGGCATACCCGATGTGGCTGGTCTGGCCGCTGGCCGGGCTCGCGGTTGTGATCATCACAGCGCTGGCTGTGCTGGCTAGTCGCCGTGGGCAAGCGACGACGCCACGGCTGCTGGCTGGGGCGGCAGCGGCGCTGCTGCCGATCATCGGAGCGCCTTTGGGGGCGATCGGGTTGTGGCAGGTGCTGATCATGATCCGGCCTGGATACGCGACGTTGTTTATGGGGGATCCGTACCGTCCAGAGCTGTACCGCTGGGCGCTGGGCACGCTTACCGTGACGATCGTGCTGGCGTGGTATCTCGCGCTCCGTCGCCGGATCGGGGCCGCATGCCTGGCGATTGGGGCGTTGGTGTGGCCTGCGGCCTTGGGTGTTGTCACTGCGTGGTTGCTGCCGGCGATGTCGTACTACGGTTCGCTCGCTGCGGCCGCAGCCGGCGGCGGCGCATTGATCGCACTCCTGCTCGGCTGGCGACGACCCGTGTGGAGTGTGGTTGCGCTGACCGCGGGAGCCATACCCGGCACCGTGCTCCTCGTCCAAGGCGGCCGCGCACTACTCGGCGTACTCGGCATCGCCAACGGCGCTGCTGCAGTGTTCTTCTTCGTCCTCGCTGGGCTGCTTGTACTACCCCTGGTCGAACTCGTGCTCCCAACCGCCACCGAGGTCAAGTCGGCAAAGTCGATCATGCGCCGGCGCAGCTTCTTGGTCCCGGTGGGAGCGCTGGCCCTGACCGTCACCCTCGCCAGCATCGGCCTCGCGATTGATCTCTTCGATCCAAATCATCCGCGGCAAGACCATCTGA
>Ga0307299_10000621_pt1 | contig 11895 bp, 7 predicted proteins | sample ER_DNA_159_FD_194466 | JGI IMG/M metagenome (GOLD analysis project Ga0307299, IMG submission 194466) | Bulk soil microbial communities from the East River watershed near Crested Butte, Colorado, United States - ER_DNA_159 | ecosystem: Environmental > Terrestrial > Soil > Floodplain | place: USA... | reverse complement strand
GACAAGAGCGACGAAGTGTACGTCACGATCGAGTCCCCCAGTCAGGTGGTCCTGGACGGGGACGAGATGACCGTTCGGGCGCGGGCCTGGCGGACCATCGGTCTTCGCGACACCGGGAATGTCGACGATGTCGCCTTGGGAAACGTCGATTTCCTGTGGTCGGTGGCCCTCGGCACGGTCGCCCGCGTGCAGCCCGACGCGCAGGGGTATGCGACCCTGCAGGGCCTGAGCCCCGGAATCACCGATATCACCGCGCGGGCCGCCGCGTTTGAGCAGTCGGACGACGCGTCCTTCCCGCTTCGCGTGTCCAACTTCCTGGAGATCGACAGCGTCACGCCCTCGTTCGTCAAATGGGGCGACAAGCTGACGCTGTGGGGTGTCGGCGTCCGGTTCGCGTTCTCCGTGAGCCTCCCCGGCCAGCAGTTGATCCCCGACACGGCGTCGTACGTCGAGGCGAACGGCCTGAGCCACATGGACTTCTGGGTGCCACAGCCGGCCTTCACAGGCAATCTGTTCGTTGTGGGTCCGGGGATCTTCTTCAGCCCTCCCGGAACGACGACCGTGGATACGGTGGACCTGTACGAGCCGAACACCGCGACCTACAGCGCGATCGACCTGGACGGACCGCCGCCCTATCCGGTTGCGCCACAGGTGCTGTTCTTCAACCCGGCGCTGGCGTTCGAGGAGCTGGACCGCGACACCGCTCGGGGCGGCGACGACTGGTACCGGTTCTCACGGGCCGACACCGCAACGCCGCTGACATTCATCATGCGGCCCGAGGGACTGACGGACAGCTCCGGGCTCTTCATGGTCTACTCCGATTCGATTTTCTACACGGGCGCTGGGTCCATCCCCTACGCTCCCGGAACGCCCTCGTGGTTCATCACCAGTCAGGCCGGGAGCCACTGTGTTCGAGGATCTTTCTTCCCGAACGTCCAGCCCATCGATTCGATGATCGTCGCGCTCAAGACGCGACCCCGCTACGTGCCGGGCAACAATGGCCTGCACTTCTTTGCCCAGTACGCGAAGCGCTTCAACTATGCGATGGTCATGGTCAACGCGTACTTGACCTCCGACCCGCGGATTCAGCCGGACCGGTTTGAGGAGAACGACATCTGCGAGTTGGCTGACGCACCCGCCAAGTTGATCCCGGTCAACCCGACGACGGCGTTCAGCGACACCCTGAACATCGACAATCCACACGACATCGACTTCCTGCACTTCGTCGTGACCGCACCGCTGGCGAGCGACAGCACGATGATCAAGGTGCACAGTCGTCCCTTTGGTGCGAGCGACCGGTCCGACATCGACCTGTACATTCTCCGCGTCAGCCCCTTCGGCCAGATTGCATCTGTTTCGACGACGGGTTCCGATGACTCGATGCGTGTACAGCTCGCGACGGGTGACTACTACATCGCCGTGGTAGACTTCGCGGGTGAAGCGACGCGGTACTCGATCTGCGTCGCCGTACGCTTCGCCTGCACGCCGCCCGCCGCGGCGAGCAGCCCGCACACCCCGGGGCTCGTGCGCTTCCGCACGGGGCCGGGCGAGAACCTGCCCGACGGGCATCCGTTCGCCGTGCCCACGGGCGCCGCACTCGATCCGCTGAGGTCCCCATTCCGGCGTCCCTGATGGAATGCCTCAAGTGCCACACCCCGCTGCCCGATAACAGCAAGTTCTGCTTCGCTTGCGGGGCCGATCAGACTGGTGGCGCCACTGCGGGGACCACCAGCGCTGAGCTGGCGGGTCTCCAGGGGCGGCTGCAGCGCATCGTCGAGGGCAAGTACAAGATCGAGCGGATGGTGGGCAAGGGCGGCATGGGCGCCGTCTTCCTCGCCCACGACCTGACGCTCGACCGCGAAGTCGCCATCAAGGTCCTGCCCCCCGACATCTCGCAGGATCCGAAGGTCATCCAACGGTTCCAGCAGGAAGCCAAGACCGCGGCCAAGCTCGACCACACCAACATCATCCCGATTTACCGGGTCGAGAGTGAAGGTGGTCTCAACTATTTCGTGATGAAGTACATCGCCGGCACCTCCCTAGAGGACGTGCTCGAGGAGCACAAACAGACGCTCACCGCTGACTACATCCAGCGGGTGCTGTGGGAGGCGGCGTGCGCGCTGGGCCACGCGCACCAGCGCGGCATCGTGCACCGCGACGTGAAGCCCGCCAACATCATGTTCGACCACGATGGCCGCGTGATGCTCACCGACTTCGGGATCTCCAAGGCGCTCCAAGCCGCCAGCGCCTTCACGGGCACCGGGATGATCATCGGCACGCCGCACTACATGGCCCCTGAGCAGGCCAAGGGCCAGCAGGTGGATGGCAGGGCAGACCAGTACTCGATGGGCGTCGTGGGCTACCGGATGATCACGGGCCAGCTGCCGTTCGGCGGCGACTCGGTGCACACTATCCTCTATAAGCACATCTTCGAGCCCGCGCCCCGGACCAGCAGCATCCGGCAGGACATGCCGCCGCACCTCTCCGAATCCATCTCGCGCGCGTTGGCCAAGGAGCCCGACCAGCGCTACGCGACGATGGAGGACTTCGCGACGGCCGTGTGGCCGGAGCAACCGGTCTCCGCCCCGACCAAGGGCGGGAAGGCCGCGTCGACTGCGCGCCGGCCTCCGCCACGCGGCAAAGGGCCGGTCACCGCCGACACCCCGACCGAGGTTACCAGCGCTCCGACGACGCCGATCCCCAGGGCCGGGATGAAGGTCGGCGCCGGGGGGGGGGCCCCGAAAAAGTCGCGGGCCGGCCTGTTCGTGGGGGTCGCGGTCGTGGCCGTGGCCGGCGTGGGTGGATATCTCGCGCTCGCGAACAAGCCGAACGCCGCGCCCCCCGTCACACCGCCCTCGCAGACGACGCGCGCACCGGTCGAGACCGTTCGGGTGACGGCGCCGCCGCCTTCGGTTACGCAGGCAGCGCCGCGCCGTCAGACGCCACCGCGCCAGACGACGCAGCCCCCCGCGCAGACAGCGGCGCAGGGCTTTATCACGGTGAACTCCGACCCGCCGGGGACGGTCTTCATCGACAGCCGCGAGGTTGGCTCGACACCCGTCGTCGAGTTCACCGTCAGCGCGGGCCGCCACACGATTCGCGTCGAGCGCCCCGGCTTCAAGACGAAGAGCGAGACCGTGGACGTCGGCGCCAATGCCACCGTCCGCAAACGCTGGGTCCTTGACCCGGAAGGATCGGACTGATGCGGTACTCCCTGTTGCTCGGCTCCCTCCTGCTGGTCCCCGCGGCGCTCGGCGCTCAGGCGATACAGAACCCCACGCTGCGGCGGGCGCAGGCGGCCTACGACAACCTCGACTACCGCCAGGCGCTCAGCCTCGCGCAAGCGGCGCAGCGGGAACGTCTCAACGGGTTCGACCGCGCGCGCGCCTACGAGGTGCTCGCGTTGACCTACAGCGCCATGGATTCGATCCTGAAGGCGGTCAGCGCGTTCAAGGAAGTCATTCTGCTCGAGCCCGAACGGGACCTCGATCCCAACCGCACGTCGCCCAAGGTGCTGAGTGCCTTCTCGGTGGCCCTCACCCAGGTGCTCGTCGTGCGGCAGCTGCGCGTGGACAGCACCGATTTCGTCGGCGGCCAGGGCGAAGTGGCGATCCGGTACACCGTGACGCAGCCGGCGCGCGTCGTGACGCGCGTGACGGGCGGCCCAGCACCGATCAAGCTCGACTCCGCCGCCGCCAACGGCCAGGTGAACTTGCGCTGGCCCGCGCGGCTGCCGAGCGGTGATCCAGTCCCTGCCGGCAACTACACGGTCGTGGTGGAAGCGACGGTGGGGCAGAACAACTTCTCGGCGTCGCAGCCGATCCGCGTGACGCACGGAGCCGTCGACACCCTGCCCCACCTCGTCAGCCTTCCCGGCTACGACTACCTGCCGGAGTCGGAGATTCCGCCCAAGAGCTGGAAGCCGATGGGGCTCGCCCTCGTGTATTCGGGGATCGCGATCGCCGGGACGTCGGCGCTGAGCCAGGGCGACCTGGGATCGGCGTCGTTCCGCGAGGCGGGAGTCATCGGCGGCGGACTGATGGTGGCGGGCTTCGTGGTGATGCTGCGCAAGCCCGCGCCCCAACCGGCGCGCGGCAACATTCTCTACAACCGGCTGCTGCGCGAGCAGCTCACGCGCCGCAATGCGGAGATTGCCCAGGACAACATCCGGCGGCGCCAGCAGGTCGCGTTGCGCGTGGTGCCGTTGCCGCGGACGGGAGGTGGGCGATGAAGGCCGTCTTCGCTCTCGTGGCCTCTTTGCCCACGGTATTGTCGGCGCAGCATGGGACCGTCGGCGCGCACGTCGCCTTCGGCGACTACCGTGAAGTGTCCTCGGACCTGCGCTACCGGGGCACTGGGGGCGGCCTCGCCGCGTCGTTCACGTTCAAGAAGCTCGGCATCGAGGGATCGGTCACCGGCCTCACGTACGATCCGATCGCGGGCAGTAGCGGGACCGCCTCGTTCAAGGCAACGCAGCTCGACGTGCGGGTGCGGTATTACATCGCGGGGCCGGTGAGTGCCGAGGTCGGCTTCGTCAATCGTAAGATGAAACCGGAGTTTGAAGCGCAGTCGGTGGGAGCAGTGCGTTTCGGCGCGCGCATGTCGTACCCGCTCGGCCCCGGCGTGAACATGGGTCTGCGCGGCGGGATGCTGTTCGGCTCCAAGTTCTCGGGAGGCGGGACGGTGTCCGGCATCGGCGCGCTCGAGCTGGGCCTGAACATGGCAGTGGATGCGCTGCGCGGCCGGCTGCGGCTCACGGGGGACTATGACTTCCAGCGCATCGCGCGCACGACCAACGGCGGCGGCGGGGACGTCCCCGTCCCGATCCAGCAGGCACTGGGCCGGATCGGGTTGGCTGTGGCGTTTTAGTGTTGGCGCCTGCCTAGCGGGCACCACACCCCTCGCTTCGCAAGTCGTGGCGGGCCACGTCGTGGACGCCGCGACCGCCGCGCCGGTCGGCGAGGGGTTCGTCGTTCTGCTCGATGAGCAGGACAGGGAAGTCGCGCGGACCCTGACGGCGGCCGACGGACGCTTCTTGATTCGCGCACCGCGGCCCGGCCGCTACCGCCTCCGGTCGGAACGGATCGCGTACGTCGCCTTCGTCGCCCCGCCGTTCACCCTCGAACCAGACCAGACCCTCACTCAACAGCTAGCCGTGACCGCGCTGGCGGTACAGCTCGCGGCCGTCGAAGTCACCGGCCGCACGACCTGTCGCCTCGATCCGGATCGCGCCGAGAGGCGAGAGGCGGTGTGGGAGGAAGCCCGAAAGGCGCTCGCCGCCGCCGCTTGGACCGAAAGCCAGGGGATCTACCGGTACCGCACGGTCGCGTTCGGACGGGATTGGGACGAGAGCCGCAGCGTGATCAGCGAGCAGGTGAGCGACACGCTGTTCGGTCATGCGCGCGCCCCCTTTGCCAGTGTGCCGGCGGCCGAGTTGGCCGGGCACGGCTACATCGTTGCCGCAGCCGAGTCGATTGCGTACTACGGCCCGGATGCGGTCGTGCTGCAGGACAGCACGTTTCTGGCGAGTCACTGCTTCGGGTTGGTGCGTCGATCGGTGCGTGGAGTGCAGCAGGTGGGGCTGTCGTTCCAGCCCGAGCCGCGGCGCCGGCTCCCCGATGTTCGGGGCGTGCTGTGGCTCGACGAGGAGACCGCCGAGCTGCGGTCGCTCGAGTTCAGCTACACCCGGGTGCCCGAGGGCGTGACCGACGAGCGCATCGGTGGGACGGTGGAGTACGTGCGGATCCCATCGGGGGCGTGGATCATCCGCCGCTGGGAGCTCCGCATGCCTCGGCTCGCTGCGCAGACGATCAGCTCGGGATACGGCGCGTCGCAGCGGCGTGTGGTGGTGCGGGGGTTTCGAGACGCCGGCGGGGAGGTGCTGGAGATTCTTGCGCTCGACGGCAGGCGCGTGTACCCACCGTAATTGCTGCGGGATCTGCGATGCGCCAGCCGCGATTCGAACGCGGGACCTTCGGCTCCGGAGGCCGACGCTCTATCCAGCTGAGCTACTGGCGCTTGAACGAGCGCGTAATCTAGCGACCCGCCACGAGGGACGGTACTCCATTCACCGTACCGACAGCGTGCCCCGCAGCCGGATGTCCTTGGATGAAGCGCCCACCATCACGCGGAAATCGCCCGGCTCCACGATCCACCGCAGATCGCGAGCCAGGAGCCGCAGCTCGTCAGGGCCGAGGCGAAACGTCACCACCTGCTCCTCACCCGGCGCGAGATGGATCCGCGCGAACCCCTTGAGCGCGATCACCGGCTGCGCCACCGAGGCTAGTTCGTCGTGCAGGTAGAGCTGGACAACTTCATCCCCCGCCCGGTCACCCACGTTCTTCACGCGGCACCGCACGAACCCAGGCTCGATCTCGAGGCCTGAATACTCGAACCGCGAATAGCTCAGGCCATACCCGAACGGGAAGAGGGGCTGGCCTGTCAGGTCCAGGTAGTCGTCCCCGCGACCCGTGGGTTTGTGATTGTAGTAGAGGGGCAGCTGCCCCTCGGCCATCGGGAACGTGATCGGCAGGCGTCCGGCGGGGTTGTAATCGCCGAACAGAACATCCGCCACCGCGTATCCGCCCTCCTCTCCTGGATACCACACGTCCAGCACGCCGGTCACGCGATCGAGCCACGGCGACATCGTGATCGCGCTCCCACCCACGAGGACGACCGCCACCGGCTTGCCCGTTGCCGCAACGGCTTCGATCAGGTCCGCCTGATGACCTGGAAGACCGAGGAACGCGCGGTCGCGGAACTCGCCTTCCTCGATGCCGGCAATGACTACCGCGACGTCGCTCGCGCGCACTGCGGCGACGGCGTCATCGATGGTCGCCCGCCAGTCGAGCGGCAGTTCCGCGTCCCACACCAGATTCAGCCGCGCATTGCCCGTCGTTTCGAAGTACTCGAGCCGGATCGCGTGCGAGCTGCCCGGCGCGAGGTCCACGGTCGCGAGGCGCGTTCCGTACGAGCGTTTGGTCCAATTGTCGATGAGGAGACGGCCGTCGACAAAGAGGCGGTAGCCGTCGTTCCCCTCGACGCCGAGCCGGTGGACGCCCGCTGCGGGCGCCACGAGGGTCCCCGCCCAACGGATCGAATACCAGTCGTACGGGATCTCTCGGGCTGGGGAGTTGAGGGTCCAGCCGAAGTCGATGCGCGCGTCGGTCCGGATCAAACGGGGCTGGCCCTCGAACCTCGGGTTGTCGAAGTACTCGCCGCGGAGGCCCCCGGGAAGTTGCTCCGCGGGGACCACGACGTGATCGACGCTGAGTCGACCGGGCCCCGGCGCGTAGCGCACGGTGGTCGCTGGACCCACCGCGGCGCGGATGCCGTCGAGGATGGAAGTCGTATGAATCCCGGGGCCACTGTACCCGCCGAGGCGGGCCTCGCTCGCGTCGGTCCCGATCACCGCGATGGACCGTAGGGTCTTGGTCAGCGGGAGCGCGCCGTTCTCGTTCCTGAGCAAGACGATTCCGGCGCGCGCCGCCTCCCGCGCGAGGGCGCGGTGCGCGGGGTTGCCGTTCCAGTAGCCTGCGCTGTGTGGGTTCACGTACGGGTGCTCGAAGAGCCCCAGCGCGAACTTGGCGCGGAGCACTCGTGCGACCGACGAGTCAACGACGGAGTCAGGGACGAGGCCGCGCCGAAACGCCTCGAGGTAGGGGCGGTGCTGCGGGTACGACGATTGAAATACCACGTCGAGTCCGGCGGAGAACGCATGTTGGGTGGCGGTCGCCGTACTCGCCTCCGTGTGGTGGAGGACCGTCGCACCGCCCGTCGCCGCCGCGTCCGAAATGACGAACCCGGAGAATCCCCAGGCGCCCTTCAGAATGTCGTTCAGGAGCCAGCGATTCTGCGTGGCCGGCGACCCGTCGACCGAGTTGTACGCGGTCATGACAGACCGCGCGTGGCCCCGCGCGATCGCGGCCAGGAACGGGGGAAAGAAGCGCTCCTCGAGGCTCCGTTGGTCGAGATCGATCGGATAGCTGTCGCGCCCCCCTTCACCGACATTGGCCACGAAGTGTTTGGGAGTCGCGGCGACGCCCCGGCGCTCGAACGCCGACACAAACGCCACGCTCATGAGCGAAGCGAGCAACGGATCCTCTCCATAGGTCTCCTCCACCCGTCCCCACCGGACGTCGCTCGCGATGTTGACCACGGGGGAGAGCACCTGCCGGATGCCGCGGCTCCGCGTCTCGCGCGCGATTGCGTCGGCCACGCGCGAGACCAGGCTGGTGTCCCAGCTTGCCGCGAGCGCAATGGCCTGGGGGAACACCGTCGCTCCGGGACGCGCCAGGCCGTGCACGGCTTCCTCGAACGGGATGATGGGGATGCCGAGGCGAGTCCGCTCGACGAAGTATCGTTGGATGGCATTGATGCGAATCGCGTGCGCGCGAGCGGCGCGGCCGGGCGTGGTGTCCGCGGCGCCGATCTGAAGTCCGAAGATGCCGCGCGAGTAATCCTGCGATGTATCGTCGAGATCGCCGGGGATCATGAACAGTTGCCAGAACTTGTCGTCCGGCGTCATGCGGGCGAGCAGGTCCGAGACGCGGGTTTCGGTCGGCAGCCGCGGGTCGCGGTAGGGGAGGGGTGCGCGGCCCTGCGCGGAGGCGGTGCCGACGCCGGCGAGGAGCAGGAATGCGCCTCGCGTCCATCGAATCATGTGTTTAGTCAGTCGGGGCGAGAGGATTTGAACCTCCGACCTCCTGGTCCCGAACCAGGCGCGCTAACCGGACTGCGCTACGCCCCGTACACTGCGTCGAGTTGAGTGCGCCCAGAGGGAGTTGAACCCCCAACCTCTTGATCCGTAGTCAAGCGCTCTATCCAGTTGAGCTATGGGCGCGAGGTGGGCGGTACAAGACTCGAACTTGTGACCTCCACGATGTCAACGTGGCGCTCTAACCAACTGAGCTAACCGCCCAAACGGTAGACGCCTAGGCCGCCCCGCCACACCCCTCGGCGTCTCGGCGTCTAGGCGTCTTTGTTACTCAATAGCGGGGGTGGGATTTGAACCCACGACCTCCGGGTTATGAGCCCGGCGAGCTACCAGACTGCTCCACCCCGCGTCGCTTGTGACTCGTCCTGAAACCGTCTTGGAGAGCGGGAAACGGGACTCGAACCCGCGACCCCAACCTTGGCAAGGTTGTGCTCTACCAACTGAGCTATTCCCGCGCGCTGCGCAAAATCTAACCGCTCGTTGGGGCTGCATCTACCGCCCCCTACCGCCCTGTACCGCCTCTTACCGCCCGAGTGGAGGCGAGGGGGATCGAACCCCTGACCTCGTGAATGCCATTCACGCGCTCTCCCAACTGAGCTACGCCCCCGTTATATTAGCGGCCCCCAAACGTCCCGGCGGGAACACGGCATCTTACCGGGGCGTTATGGCGGTGTCAAGCGATTTTCCCGTATTTGATGAACTTTTCCCCCCTGTGCGCTGTATCACAGGCTTCACAATAGAGCCCGCAATGCCCAAGCAGACACGCAAGAAGAAGACCAACCCCGCCCGCGCCCCGAAGGCTGCGGCGCCCACCCCGGCCCCCAAGGCCGAGGTGAAGGCGAAGGCGCCCGCCAAGAAGCGGGGGCGGCGCCGCGGTCTGCTCACGGGCCTCGGGCACCACGAGCACGAGCGCGACATTCTCGACCAGTACCTGCACGAGGTCTCCAAGACTCCCCTGCTCACGCAGAAGGAGGAGATCGCCCTCGCCCGCAAGGTGCGCGCCGGCGACCAGGACGCGATGCAGGAGCTGGTGAAGCGGAACCTCCGCTTCGTGATCTCCGTGGCCAAGAAGTATCAGAACCGCGGGCTGCCGCTCACCGACCTGATCGGCGAGGGAAACGTCGGGCTGCTCACCGCCGCCCGGAAGTTCGACCCCGACCAGGGCGTGAAGTTCATCTCCTACGCGGTGTGGTGGATCCGGCAGGCGATCCTCGCGGCGCTCGCCCGCCAGGGGCGGACCGTGCGCGTGCCGCTCAACCGGACGGCCGATCTCTCGCGCATCGTGCGGACGGCGGAGTACCTGCGCCAGACGCTGCGGCGCGAGCCGACGCCCGAGGAGATCGCCGACGCGACCAAGCTGTCGCTCGAGGTCGTGCAGTCGCTCGCCGCCCTCAACACGGGCGACGTGCGGCTCGACGCGCCCCTCGATCCCGACGGTGATCGCTCGCTGATTGAACGCTTCATCGCCGAGGACCTGCCGGATGCCGAAGACCAGGCGATGGATCGCTTCCTGTCCGACGAGATCGAGCAGGCGCTCAACACGCTGCAGCGGCGCGACGCCAAGGTGCTGCGGCTCTACTTCGGTCTCGACGGCGGCCGCGAGCACACGCTCGAGGAGATCGGCGGCATGCTGGGCGTGACCCGTGAACGGGTTCGACAGCTGCGCGATCGTGCCCTCAAGCGCCTCCGTGATGGTGATGTGGGCAAGGCTCTCGCGAGCTTCGCCGCCTAAGCAGCGTGGCCAGGAGAAATCCTGGCCACTTTCGTTTCACACTGTAGCTTCTCCCCCGTGATCCAAGCGATCGGCCGCCGTGCCGTCGCCGCCGTCGAGGCGGTCGGCCGCGTCGGCCACTTTCTGTTGGACATGCTGCGCGCCGTGCCCGACGTCCGCACCTGGGCCGGGCCCGCGATCGTCCAGATGCGCCGCATCGGCGTCGACTCGATTCCGGTGACGCTGTTCATCGCCGCGTTCACCGGCGTCGTCCTCGCGCTTCAGGCCTCCTACACCTTCACGGGCGCGGTCCCGATGTACTTCGTCGGCACGCTCGTCGGCAAGACGATGATGCTCGAGTTGGGTCCCGTGCTCGCGGGACTCGCGCTCGCGGGCCGCGTGGGCGCCAGCATGGCCGCCGAGCTGGGCACCATGAAGGTGACCGAGCAGGTGGATGCCCTCGAGACCCTGGCGTACGATCCCCAGAGCTATCTCGTGGTGCCACGAGTCCTGGCCGGCACGATCATGTTTCCCATGATCATCGCGTTCGCGATCGCCACCGGGATCGCCACTGGATGGTTGACGAGCCTGGTCCTGCTCGACCTCTCGACTCCCGATTTCCTCAAGGGATTGAAGCTGTTCTACCGGTTCAAGGACACGTGGTTCGGACTCTTCAAGAGCGCGACATTCGGTGCGACGATCACGCTGGTGGGCTGCAGCGTCGGGCTGTCGACGCGGGGCGGGGCGGAGGGCGTCGGCAAGAGCACCACGCGCGCCGTCGTCTATTCCGCGGTGTTGATCCTGCTGCTCGATGCGTTTTGGGCCGTGTTACTCTTGTGATCCAGTTCCAGGATGTGCACAAAGCATTCGGGCCGAAGCCGGTACTGGCGGGTCTGTCCCTCAAGATCGCGGACGGCGAAACGCTCGTGATCATCGGCTACTCGGGGACGGGCAAGAGCGTGGCCCTGAAGCACATCGTCGGCCTGTTGCACCCCGATGCCGGCGACGTCATCGTTGACGGGCAGGCAGTGTCCACGCTGGATCGCCACGAGCTGACGTCGCTGCGCCGGGGCATTGGCTACGTGTTCCAGTTCGCGGCCCTCTTCGACTCGATGACCGTCGCCGACAACCTGGCCCTGGGACTGCGCCGCCGCGGGCTCTCGGACGAAGAGATCGACGACCGCGTGCGCGAAGCCCTGGCGCTGGTCGATCTTTCCGGCACCGAAGAACAACTCCCTGCCGAGCTGTCGGGGGGCATGCGAAAACGGGTGGGCATCGCGCGAGCCATCGCGCTGCGCCCGCGCTACATGCTCTATGACGAGCCGACGACGGGGCTCGATCCGGTTACCTCCGCCGTGATCGACCGCCTGATGGTCCGGACCCGCGAGCACCTGGGCGTCACCGGGGTCGTGGTGACGCACGACATGCGCAGCGCCTATACGGTGGGCGACCGTATCGCGATGTTGTA
>Ga0307299_10000619_pt1 | contig 11903 bp, 11 predicted proteins | sample ER_DNA_159_FD_194466 | JGI IMG/M metagenome (GOLD analysis project Ga0307299, IMG submission 194466) | Bulk soil microbial communities from the East River watershed near Crested Butte, Colorado, United States - ER_DNA_159 | ecosystem: Environmental > Terrestrial > Soil > Floodplain | place... | reverse complement strand
CTTTCCGGGCGGCCCGTCGCAGGTACCGCTGGGCCCGGCCCTTCCGGCTTGCCGGCATCGTCTGGACGATCTCGTCCGTCGAGTACCCGCTCGCCAGGGCGTCGAGGATGTCTTGCTCCATCTCGTCGCCCGGCTCCCCGAGCTGGCGCACCCACGTCTTCCGCCGTTCCTCCCACCGGGGATCGCGGTCGGACTTGTCGCGGTTGCGCTCGCGGGCAGCCGCCGTGACCTCTTCGAGGCGGTACTGATGCTGCTGCCTCTCGATCTCGTCGTACTCCGCCCTGGTCTTCGGGTGGAAGGCCCCCGGGTGGAAGTGCTCGGAACTGAGTCCCTCGCGGCTGCGGATCTCGAGCTCGGCCTCGTCGCGCGGGATGCCCGACCGTACAGCGGCCTCGATCTGCCGGGCGAGTTGCGACTCTTTCCGTCCTTCAGGTGTGCGGCTCGGGTCCAGGGAGTATCCGCCGCCCAATGACGTGCGTCGCTGATCGGGCGCGGTGAACCCCGGGTCGACGTCCGGCTCGCGGCCCGTGCGCGGGGCAGAGAAGCCGGGATCGACGTCGGCCCCCGAGCGCGAACTCGAGAATCGGGGAGCGCCAAAGCCTGGGTCCATCGGCGGGTTGAATCCGCCCGTGACCGGGTTGAACGAGCCCGGCGCCATGAGCCCCGTCGCCGGGCGGGGCTGGAGACCGTGCTCACCGAACCGCGGGAAGTCGCCGCCGCGATTGGGGGGACCGCCGCGCTGCTCCTCGATCGCCCCGGGCAAGCCGGCGCCACCCTCCTCGTCCTGGACGATGCCTTGCTCGTAGAGCTTCGCTCGGAGCAGCGCGTCCTCGAGCGGATCGAGCTTCTCGCGCCGGCCCTTCGTATACGAGTACTCCTCTTCGGCTCGCGCGTCGGCCTTCTCTCCCCGCTTGGCCCGTCTGTACGTCTCGATGCCCTCGGCGAGGATGTCGCCGTAGTTCTCCCCGTAGTCGGGTTGGACGGTGGGTGAAAACCTAGACATGGGGCAACCCTCGCTGCCGTCTCTGTTGGCGCCACGCCTGACGAGTTCGGTTCATCCTAGATCGGTTGTCCTTCCGATACTGAGCCAAGTAAGCCCTGCGGCACGTGAGACATCCGACGTCTTTCCGGTGATTCCCTGCGGACAGCTCGTGCCCCCGTTGGCAATGGGTCGGCGTTGTGAAGAGGCCACTCAATCGCCCTTTCCGCATTGCATCCTGCATGTTGTCGGACGGAGTGCCGAGGAATAGGTGCGCGGGACGCACGCAAGCCTTCACGTCACAGTGATGACACACGTCCATTCCAGGGGGGATCGGCCCCACCTCAACCTCGTAGACGAAACGATGCGCATAAACATCGTCCCGCCGTACGTAGAACCGCCCATACCCGTTAACATGCCTCGCCCCAATCCAGAGCCAGCACGTTTCGGTTTTCTGGACGCGAGACCAGAAGATCACCGCCCGCTGATCGAGAGTCGAGACGGGTCGTGGCATCTACAAGCGGCTCCCGACTTGAGCCCCAGCCGAAGCGCCGGCCGGGCCGCCGAGCAGGAACCCACCGATGCCGCCCGCGAGGGTGCCGAGGAGGCTGCCGCGTTTCTTCTTGGCGTTGGCCTTCGCGATGTCAGCGTCGCGCTGGCCGGCAAGGATGTCCAGGTAACGGCTGCGTGAGCCCTCGCCCACCCCGACGTCCGATTCGTGGAGGTTGCCGTACCCCGCCGCCCGCGTGTTGTACAGGTTCATGGCCTGCGATCCGGCGGAGTTGGCGATGTTCCGCTGGAACGCCGAATAGACGTCGCCCTCGTAGCTCGTCCCGAGCTCGCCGAGGCCGACGCCGCGGCTGATCGCGCCCTCGCGCGCGCCCTGCAGATTCCGGTTGAGCTCAGGCATCCCGGCTGACACCGCGCTCTTGATGTAGCGATCGAGCTCCTCCTGCCCACCGCCCAAGAGGTCCTCGTAGCGGTTGCGCGACTCGGCCGTGGCGACGTCGGATCGCTCGCTGCGGCCGCGCTCCCCCGCGATCTCATCGTAGAGCAACGACTCTGCCGACGGCTTCGCCGGCTGCTTCTTCTTGAGCAGGCTTGCCATCGTCAGGGCCGGGAACATGCTGCCTCCTTGGGCGTCATTGCGCCACGTACCAGAAGATCGCCGTCGTGCGGTCCCCAGCGATCGGGGCTACCGCGAACGTGATGATGTCGCCCGTCACAGTATAGTCAACGGTGGGCTCGAGAAGGACTCCATTTTTGTACACGAAGATCGGCGCGCTTGCGAGGTCGTTCACGTCGTACAGCGGCTTGCTCGACAACTGCCAGGTCGCCGACGTCGAGCCCGTCCGACTCTCCCGGTGGAGCCGCGACAGCGCCCGGATGTTCGGGTCCGTCGTGTGCATCGGCAGGGCGATCATGGCGACTCCCGCAGTACGATCGGCTGGTACCCGACGTCGACGAGCTCCGTTTCCCCGAGGACCTGCACTGTGCGGAGGATCGCGCCGATGCGGGTGCAACGTCGGAACACCGCCGCCCGGCACTCGGCGATCGCCTCCGTAAGCCCTCCGCCCGGGGCGCCGCCCGAGAAGCGTGACGCCGACAGCTCCACGCCATCAACGATCGGAACGAGATCCACGTTGTAGCCCGCCGTGTGCCGAATGAACCCGACGAGCTCCCGGATGACGCCCTCTCCATCCTGCCCGAACGGGTACGCATCCCAATAGCGTACCTCGAGCTGAAACGGGTCGCCGACCTGGGACACCCCGACGCCGTAGCGGATGATCCGCGGGCCGCTCGCCTCCCCGACGTACACGTACCCGATTAGGCTACCCTCCGCGACGCGAAGGTCGCCACCCGGGTGTCACGCAAGGGTGGCATGGAGCGGGCCGCCCACGTAATTCGACGGCAGGAACCCCTCCCTCACATGCCGAATCTCAATCCACCAGTGGCCGATCCCATTGCCCATGCTGTACTCCACGGACGCCACGCCAGGGCCGACCGTGGTATAGAGCGGCAGCGTCCCCGAGGGCGGCCCCGGGGGATTCTGTTTCTTTACGTGGATCTCGGTCGAGTTACCGCCCTCCCCGGAGTTCGTCCAGGTGATGCGGAAGGCGTAGAAGCCCTTAGACGGGTTTTCCACGAACGCCTCGGCGGCGAGGTTTGACGGGGGCGCGAGCCCAGAGTCGAACGTCGTGAACGTACTGGCCGCCTCCGGCCCGTCGTAGGCGCTCGTCTGCCCGTTGCGCGTGGTCGCCACCCGCCACTCGTACTCGACTTCAGAGAGAAGCCCCGTGATCTGGAAGGCGATGTCCCCGGTCGGCACGTTGGGGATCGTCGCCGAGGCCGTCGTCCACGGCGTGGTGCCGGTTCGCCGGTACTCGACGCGGTGCGTGGCCTGCGCGCTCCGATCGCCGGGCGTGAAGTTCGCCGTCGCCAGCGTCCCTGCGACCCCGGTCGACACGATGATCGGCGACCCGGCGGGTCCCGTGAGCGACGCGGGCTGCACGAGGCTCGCGCACCGCACCCCAAGGCCGATGTCGCCATCCGGCCCGAAGAAAGCATCCTTCAAGACGTCGAACGCGCAAAGCCGCGAGACCCGCCCGCTCGTCTGGTCCTGGTACAAGTAGATGACCTGATCGAAGTCGGGATCGTAGGTGACAACAACGTTCTGGGGATTGACCACGCCGGCAAGCGCCGTCGGCAAGCGCTCGAAGATCGGCTCGGGCCGGCTGATCCCCTCGCAGCGCAGCGGCCCGCGGTTCGACCAGTAGTAGAGCCATCCGTTCCGCGCGGCCGCGGCGGCGAAGGGGCCCGCGAAGCCGTAGCTGTCGTCCAAGGGGCGCGACTTGTCCCAGGAGTTCCGGCCGAACCCGGTGATCGGCCACAGGCTGTAGCGCGTCCCGACGTAGAGCACTTCGCCCGCCACGACGGCGCCCATGATGCGCTCGCGCTGGCTACGGACGCGGTGCCCGACGGCGAAGCTGTCCCCCTGCTTCATGGCCGCGAAGAAGGGCTGGCCGAAGCGGAGCAGCTCGGGGCGATCGTTGTCGGCCGCCGCCTGGCTGCCGTAGCCCCAGCCCCAGAGATGCTGCTGGAAGCTCACGACGCCGCGGAAGTAGGTGTCCTCGAGCCCCGAGCCTCGGAGGTCGGCCTGGAAGTCCGTGAGCGTCGCCGGTGGCCCGGCCGTCGAGTCGAACTTCCGCGTCTTGAAGACGTTGCTCGCGTCGTTGTGCGCGAGGTAGGCGACGCCAAGCCCTTCGGCGATGAGCACCTTCTCGGGCGTGGCGATGCTCGACCAGAGCACGCCGATCGGCGCGGGCGTCAGCGTGTTCTGCAACACCTTCGAGATATTGTACCAGTTGTCGAGCCCGTCGGTGAGCCAGTAGAGATAGAACTTCGACGTCACCGTCGAGTGGGCGACCGCGAGCGCGCCATCCCCGAAGTGAATCAGTGCGACGACGGACGTCACGTCCGCCGGCGAGCCCTGGTCATCCTTTAGGGTGAGAGCGACCTGCGTCCCCGGACGTGCGATCAGCTTGTAGGCGCCCCGGAACACGGCGTTCCGGGCGTAGCGGACGGAGCCCGCCAGCTCGACGCGAGGATTGGCCCCGTCGAGCACAGCTTTTGTCACTGGACCGAAGCTCCTAAACGGAAAGCCCATAACGCCTTCCAGTGCATGGACAGCCGAGGAGGTCTCCCTTATATATGGGGCAGTGTTCGACAACCTGAATGGAATGAACGCCAAAGCCCGCGAGTACCAGCGCCGCCTGCGCGCGAACGCGAAGGCCCTTGGACTGACCAAGCGCGCTTATCTGCGCCAGGTGCGCGGAACGGAGGACGTCGGCCACTAGGCTTTCTCCTCTGTACTGCTCGTCGGCAGTACAAAGCGACGCGACGAGGGACCAGCCAGGTGGTCCAAATGCGTCAAGAAGTCGTCGTAAACCTCCTGGCGCTCCCCGACGAGGCGCGTCATCTCCTGCGGGTCCGCGGCGGCGCGACCGTAGTCCTTCCCCGCCATGTAGATCGCCAAGTCGATCTCGAGCCAGTCGGCGAAGCGATCGGGCACCGTGATGAGCTGCGACAGCGCCCCCTCCAAGTCGAGCGCGACCGGCCGATAAACGTACCAGACCGACAGCGTGACAACGCCCGAGGCGCCCCACTCATTGCCTACCTCCACGAGCTTTGTGCCCAGCGGATAGAACCGCGGCGCGAGCTCGGCTTCAAGGTCCTGGATGTCCACCTGACTGAGCTCCACTCCGCTCGGCAACTTCACCACGAGCAGCCGCTCGACGAGGGGGTCCGTGAAGGACGCGAGGTCGGCCGTGCGTGCCGAGGCGGCGTTGGTCGAGGGCAGCGTCGTGGCCTGGACGTAGAAGTAGCGGTTCTCCTGCGCAAGTCGCGTGAAGAGCCGTTGCTGCCCTCGGTCCACGCGGCGGAGGATCTCGTTGTCCTTGCCCGCGAAGAGCGCCGAGCTGTTGGCCGTCGAGCGGTCGATCGCGCCGTCGAAGAGATCCTGGACGGTCGTGGTCAGAAGGCCCCCTTCAGCCGCGCCTGCTGGACGACCTGCTCGAGCCCGAGCAGGCGTGTGCCGAGCTGCCGCACCGCGCCGACGAGGAGCATCGTGATCCGGCTCCAGTTCACAAAGTGGTGCCCGTCCTCGTTGAACGTGACGAGCCTCAACGCTTCCAGGCGCGCCCGGTTGCCTTCGAGGAAGGCGCGGAAGTGCGTGCGGATCGGGTCGTCGGGCCGCGAGACCTGGACCGAGAGCTCGGTCAAGAGTGCCACGTCATCGTGGTCGTCGAAGTTGGTCCACGCGGTCCCCACGTCCTGATGTGTGTCGCCGTCCGAATCGAGGATCTGGCGCACGGTGCCGTTGTCCGAGAAGGCGGCGATGTTCGCGTTCGCCCCGAGCGACGCGCCCCCGGCGCCACTCTTCTTTACTCCGTCGATCGTCACCGCCGCCGCGGCCGCGTTGCTCTTCGTCGTCGAGACGGCGTTCTGGACCCCCTGCAGCATGAGCGCGTCGATGTTGGCCGACGGATCCGCGTTGAGCCCCTGGATCAGCGCGCCGCCGTTCGCGGCGTTCCGCTTCTTCACCTGGAAATAGGTGTCGGTCTCGGCCACCCCGGTCACCCCGTGCGCGACGTCGGACGACTTGCACTGTAGGATCGCGTCGTCCTCGGTCCCCTGATTGACGACGAGCTTCCCGCGCACGGTGTTGACGTCGAGGTCCTGCGAGGGCGCGTGCCGCTTGGCGGCGTCGGTGAGAACCGTTCCGGCTGCCATCTAATCCTCGATTTCTAGGGCGGCGCGTACGTCGGCCGTCACGGGGAGCCAACCAGCGTCGGTGGTAACGGTCAGGTAGAGCTCGTCACCGGCCGCGAAGGCGTCGGTGTCCTTCGCCTGGGTGGTGGCCTTCCGGCTGGTGTTGGTGCCGTCGAGGACCGCCGTGATGGTCCCGAGCTGGGCACCGGCCGCGCCGGCGAGCCCCGTGTTCTTGTAGACCTTGATCGTCAGCGTCCCGACCGTGCGAGCTTCCGTCGCCGTCACCACGACGGCCGTAACCGATCCTGCACGGGCCGCCCGGAAGCGGCCAGCCGCCCGCGTGAGCTCCACGTTCACCTGGTTCGCCGCCACGTTCTCCTGATACCAGCCATCGAGGCTCTGCCGGAATCCCCCGGGCGCCACGAGATCAGCGAGAAACTCGGAATAGGTCGTCCACCCGGTGCTACCCACGCCCGACGTCTTCCGCCACAGCACCTCCCCGCTACCCCCATCCGTCTGGATGTACAGCTCCCCCACGGGAGCGCTGACGGCGCCCTCGGGAGACCCCGCGCCACGAATGACGAAGGCGCCACCACCACCGAAGTCCGTCACCCAGGCGGCGCCGTCCCACCGTTCAATCGCGCGGGTGGTGAGGTTGAACACCCGTTGATTGGTCGCTGGAGTGGCGAATTGCTGCGTCCGATCGGAATTGTCCGTGACGATCGGGATGCCAGCGGCGAAACGGGACAGGAGAGTGCTGCTCATGGGGGCTCCAGTCTGACCGGCCACGATGCTGACACTGGCCCGACGGACGAGAAAGGCGTCGAAGAACGGCGCCGTGGCAATGGGCGGTCGCGGGGTGACCCCAACGGGGAGCGGAACCGGGCGGCCAGTCGTCGGGAAAGCCACTTCACCGCCCCCGTAGATCCCGCGCACGACGGGCGCCCCGAAGATGTCCTGGACGTTGTAGACCTCAAACGCCTCACCGACCTGAAACACCGTCGAGAGGTTCACGGCCACCGTCGGCGTCATGGCCCAGTTGAAGAAGCAGACGTGCGCGTATCCCGGGTTGTACTTGTCGACGGGAATCACGAACACCTTGTTGATCGTCGGCTTCGCGAGTCCGGCGGTATCGCTCGCCCCAAGCCCCGTCGCCGCCTTCCAGGCGGCGAAGCTCAAGTTCCCCCCGGCCTGGCGCCAGGCCGCGTTCGCCGCCGCGCTGTACCACTCGTTGTCCGCCCACGCCGCGTACGTCAGCGCGCCCGCCTGGGTGTTCTCGAGAATGTTGCCGTCGTGGAGCGGGATGACCTTGTTGCGTCTGAAGGTCAGACTTCCCCCGGCCAACTGGAACTTGAACACCCGGATCGTCGCAAAGGCGTCATGGCGGCCGCCGCCCACGATGTAGTTGTCCTCGCAGGTCGTGTCCTCATTCGTCTCGGTGCTTAGTCCGCCGAGAATCAATTGGACCTGCGAGCGATCGTCCTGCTTGAGTTGCAGGAGAATGTTGCGGCTGCACACGATCCCGCGCAGGGGAGCCCCGACGCCGTTGGCCGCCGCAAACAAGATGTTCGCCGCGGTATCCCCGTTGAGCGGCCCCAGTACCCCCGCCCCCCAGATGATGTTGTCGGTGGACTCGATGTTGCGCATCCCGTCCGCCCGCTCGGCCCAATGGTGCAACCCGTAGCCGACCTGGTTGAAGAGGATGCACTTCGTCACCTTGGCCTTCGTCCCGACGCCCTGGTGCCGGAAGTAGAACCCGTGGGTCTCGAGCGCCCCGCCGTCCGACACTTCGCCGTTGTTGTAGGCGATGACGCCGTAGAGCTCGATGTCGCCGTAGTCGTAGTCGGGGTTGAACCCGCCGTCCAAGACGCCGTTCGAGCCGTCGCGTGTGACTACGTGGATGAGCTTGTTGCCCGTCTGCGGGGTGAACCCGAACCAGATATTGGTGCCGCGGACGTCCAAGCGCGTGGGCGTGTTGCGCCAGAACTCGATGCCTTCAGCCCGGCCGACCGTCGCCCACCACAGGTTGTAGGTGCCGTCGATGCGGATGACCTCGGTCGCCTCGTCCGTCGTCGCTATGCTGACGAACTCGCCGGGGTAGTTGCGCCACTTGAGCTTCGTCGTGAGGTCGTCGAGGCCGGCGCCGAGCGCGCCGCTCGCCGCGTGGATCCAGGTAGGCCCCCGCATGTACGTGCCGCCGCGCAGCCACATGGTGTCGCCCGGCACGATCGCCCCGCCCGCCCCGGCCAAGGCGTGCGCGAAGTCCCACGGGGCGAGCAGCGTCCCGGGATTCGTATTGAGGCCGGCGGGCGAGACGTAATGGTCGGTCACCTAGCAGACTTCTCTGACGTACATCGGGAACGTCCGCGCCACTCGGTTCACACTAAGAAGGAAGGTGCTCTCGGCTTCCACGGCCTCGTCGTTGAACGGGCGCACGTCCACTTTCCCGACGTCCGGCAGGCCGTTCACCCGGCTCGCCATGAGGGACACGGTGCGGGCAACCAGGGCGTCGTACGCCGTGTCGTCGAGGAGGAGCAGGTCGGTCAGCGCCGTGAGCGCCGGGGCGATCGGCACATAGCGGAGGTCGATCGAGGCGACGCCGCCCCAGGTCTCCATCTCGCCGATCAGGAAGAGCTTGCCGCCCATGATGTAGCCGCCGTAGCCCGACACCCCGAGCGTCCACCGCTGGCCGTAGCGGCGCAACTCGAGCTCCGCCTCGTCCCGCACGACGAAACGCACCGCACCCCCCAAAAAATATTCGGCCGGTGGCAGGTCAATCCCGACCCCGAACGTCGCCAGGAGGGGCTTCGTCAGGTCGATGTAGGGGATGCCCTGGGCGTTCAGGCGCACGAGGTAGCCGGTGCGCGTGGCGTCGGCCGGCAGGGCCGTGACCACCCCGACCTCTTCGGTGATGTCGGCCGACACGTCCACGATCTCGAAGAGTGAGACGTTCGCCGTCGGGGTGGTGGCCCACGCCTGCACGAGCGTGAGCGTATCGGCGGTGTTCGAGAGGATCTCGCGCCGCTGCCCGATCCCGGGGCCCGCCGTGATCCAGACGAACGCCCCGGCGTAGGCGTCCACCACCCAGCCGGCGGCCGCGCGCATGAGCGTCGTGGCCGTCGCGCCCGTGAGCAGCGTCTCGGGGATGAGGATTTGGGCGTTGTCGAAGTCCATCTCGAGCGCCGAGCCCGCGGGCAGCTCGACTTCGGCCGGTTGGCCCGCGACTAGGCTGGCCGGGAGCCCGCCGGGTGTGCCCGCCCCCACCACGCCGACCGCGTTCTCGGCGCCGAGGGCGAAGACAATGCTAGCCTGCTGGGCGTACGCTTCGGCGTTGGTCTCGGAGATCTTCGACAAGTAACGCCGTTGCAGCCCGGTGAGGTAGCGGGCCACAACGGCGTGCGGGACGTTTTGCCGCGTGAAGAATGGACTTCTATCGCGCGCCGCCGTGATGAGGTCGCCGAGCGTCAGGGGCACTCGAACTCACGCCCCATCGTCCAGCGCCGCAGCGATCTTCGAGAGGATCTCTTGGCGCGCGCCGTCCGGCCGTAGCGTCTCGGCGATCTCGAGCGCCTGCAGGGCGCCCTTGCGCGTCCCGTCGGGGCGCGTGAACTCCGCGTCGAGCAGCGTGTCGACGAGCGCCGGGTTCTCCTCCAGGGCCGTTTCGAGCTCCTTGATCGACAACCGCGGCAGCTCGACCGGCGGAGGCAGGTCCTGACCGGCCTGCCCCGTGACGCCGGGGCCGGGCTTGTTCACCGCATCGGCCTTGAGGCCCAGGACGCCGGGGCCGAACACCGCGGAGCCCTCGTCGGTCTGCGTTTTCTCTTTCTCGTACTGCTCGTCGCCGATCACGCCCCGACCGAAGTACCCGGGGTCCTTCCCACCGCGAATGAAGTCGTCCACGCGAACCTCCGATTAGTTGACGCCGAAGGACCGACGCTTGGCGAAGGCGAACTTCCACTGCCCGGGCCCCTCGGCCCTCGCCTTGTCGATCAGGGTCTGCACGGCCATGTCGTACTCGGGCTGCCCTTCGCTCTCCGCGAGGGCGCGGGCGCCCTCTTCATTCCAGCGATTCACAAAGCGCCACTGACGCTCCAGGAAGTCGTGGTAGATCGCCTCGGTGGGGTCGCGGTACGGATAGAATGCCACCGCCGCGAACCCCTGGTAGATGAGCCGCGCGTAGCGCCACGTGTCCCGGTTGCCCTGGACGCCGAGGCGCTCCTGGCTCCGCATCATCCCCCAGCCCGTTTGCCGACGCACGGCGTTCTGCTTCACCGTGCCGAGCAACCACACCGGCGAGACGACCGTCACCCGCTTCGTGTAGCCGACCTCGAGGTCCATCAGCCGGGGCCCCCACCAGAGGAGCTCGGCCGTCTCGTCGATCGAGCGGAGGCGCCGGACGACGTGCTCCGGCGCCTCACGGCTCGCGGCAAAGTCAACGAAATGCTCGACCATGCCTACTCGGTCGCGACGTCGCCGTTCAAGGGCACGGCCCGATACGACACGACCACGAACCCGTTGGTCAGCACGCCCGAGCCATCGGACGTGAAATGCACGTTGATCGCGTCGGTCGCGCTGCCACGCCGCGCTGCCAAGGCCGCCGCCAGCACCCCGTCCACGCGCGTCGCCGTGTTGTACGCCAACACCGCGTTGAGCGCCGAGACCGTCTGGATCTTCACGTCGGACGTGACGACCCCCGCCTCGGTGCGGCAGTAGCATTGGACCTGGACGATCTCGAAGGAGTGTCCCGGCACAAAGGAGAAGGCGAGAACGTCCGCCTGCGAGATCGCGGTGACGACCGCGACGACGAGCCGTTCGATCGCGGACTTCGCGTCCTTGGCGATCTTTTGGTCGGTGACTGCCATGTGGAGCTCCCTTCTTACCCAGGAGTCCCGAGGCGGTACACTCCAGTGCCCCGGTCAAACACGATGTGCCCAGCTTCCATCAGCGACTTCACGAGCGCCGTGAGCGAGCCGTGCGCGAGCGCGTGAGACGCCCTTGACGGAAAGACGTGCAGGTTCTCCGGCCGGTGGTCCGAATCGTCGCAGTTGACGTGGTGAACCGACTCACCTCGTCCGAGCGACCGACCGAGCGCCGCCTTGGCGACACGCCGGTACTCACGTGGATCGCGCTCGGCCTGGCGTTTCCGCGCGTAGGCGCAGTGGCAGTCCTTGCACCACGCCCGAAGGCCATCCTTCCGACTGCCGTCGATGTGGAACTCGGTGACAGCCTTGGTTTCCCGACACTTCGGGCAACGCTTCGTGGCGCCAGTCTCGGCGGCGTGCGCCCTGAGCTCGCGGCCGATCTCTCTGTTCGCTCGCCGCACTGCGGCCGCGCGCTCGAGAACCTCAGTCCTGTGCTCTGCGTGATACTTTGCGCTGGATTCACGCTTCCTCGCCCTGATCTCGTGTAGGTGGCGACGGTAGTAACGCTGCCACCTTTTCCGCTTCCGCTCTCCCTCGTCCATACAACCTCGTGGTGGGTGACAAGTACAATATGTCTGTACAAATCACCCACCACAAGTGCTAGCTAAGCCCTTGCCAGCCCTTGAATTCTGCAGTTTTTCCGAGGCGCGAGGCAGCCCAATTGTTCATACATGTTCCCCACGGCGTAGAACGCATCCTTCCGGCCCGTGCCGTCCGTCACGCGGTTCCAG
>Ga0307299_10000614_pt1 | contig 11926 bp, 20 predicted proteins | sample ER_DNA_159_FD_194466 | JGI IMG/M metagenome (GOLD analysis project Ga0307299, IMG submission 194466) | Bulk soil microbial communities from the East River watershed near Crested Butte, Colorado, United States - ER_DNA_159 | ecosystem: Environmental > Terrestrial > Soil > Floodplain | place... | reverse complement strand
AAACGCTGGGCTATTCAACCCACACAACAAAAGAATGGCGAAACGCGGAATGCTTGAAAAGGCTTGAATCGCCTTGATCTGGTGGGGGTTAACTGCGGTTTCCCGGAAGTGGGATGTTGACAAAAGAATGGCGGAAACGCGAAGCAAACGCGGAATAAATGGCGGATGGGCCGTGGAAAACGCGGAATTTGCGATGGCGGATTAATGGCGGATTCTGCGCTTTGACCAATGGCAGATTGATCGCAAAATCCTTGGCCGATTGCGTGGCCCTTGGCACGGAATACCTGACATTGGAAACTGGTAAAATCTGTCCAGATGCCGCCCGTGGAAGAGGCTTGAAAGGGGACTGCAAGGGCGGTTCAGGCCCTTGGAAAACCTCGTCGCTGATCATGATTGATCGGGTTCGTCGCCTTCGTCCAATATCACGTCGCATTTGGTAAAGTCCGGCAACAAAAGCTTAATTTCACGGATGACAGCTTGAGCGACAGCCGCCTCAATGCGTTCATTTGCATTGTCGATGACCCGCTGAAAGCTCTGCTGGTCCTCCGGAAGATCGCTCTCGGCCTCCACCTCCAATTTGATTCTGATTCTGCCTTTCATATTTGTTCGATGTCGGCGTTCAGGCCCTCGGAAAAACCTCTTCGGTTTTGCACTGGGAGACATTGCCGTGGCCGTCGTCCACGAAGACCTGGTCAGCGTCTATGCGAATGACTGTGCCTTCGACGCTGCGGGCGTAAACGCGCTGGCCGACGTGGAACGAGCGCACGCTCTGACGATCGGGCAGGCCGACAGCAGCCAGGAGCGCCACGAATGCAAAGAAGAAGCCGCCCAGAAACCACCAGCCGGCGCTGTAGCCTTTCTCGTGCGCGACCTTTGAAGTGAAGAATCCAAAGGCGAACGACCCGGCGAGGAAGAGAAGACACCAGTAATTGACCACCAGCGACTCCATGATTTCGTTGGCTTCTTTCATTTGTAGATCTTCTGTCCTTTGAGCTGGATGGCCAACTCGCTGGCCTTTTTTGTTACTGAAACTCGCGAGCGTTTTAGGAGTTTTGAGATCTGACCTGACGGCATGTTTTGCTTCCACATCTCTAACAGCGCGGCGATCGAGGATTGATCCCAGTCTGCATCACGCTTCCTGGCTCTGGCGTCAGTTGGAACGATACACTGGTAAACTTTGATTTCGAGCGGCGCGCCGAGCCTGGCTAAGGCGCGATAGGATGCCCGATCGAATGATGATGGAACACGCCGTCCACTTGGATGATTGTGGGCCACAAATATCACGTGTGCCTTGTAGCGAAGCGCAAAACTGAAGACCATCCTCGGCGTGACTGTGATGAGACCAGCTCCACCAGAGGCGAGAACTCGGTGTTTGAGCTTGCGGTTCCGATCGTCCAAGAGCAGCGCCGCAAAATGCTCGCTGTTTGGGTCCAGCCGCTTGAAAATTTTATGAAACTCGACCAGTGCATCGTCGTAAGAGTCTATCCTTCTCCGTTGGTTCCTTGCCGCCATGAAAGGGCGCGAACCCGACGCGCCCCCACGGAAGGCACGACCAAGCGCCTTTGAGGAAGACACGCCGAGCCGCGCCACATGGCGCACAACTCGGCACGGTCTCCCCTCGCGAAATTGGTCGTTTTTCCGTGGGACCGCAGCCGAAGCTACGCTAAATTTGGTTTTGCTCTATTTTGCCTTTTTCTTCCTCGGTGCTGTTGCACTTTGATAATTGGACTCGATCGCGAGCCGGAGTGCGTCATACCTCGTCGGATCCAAATCTTTCAGGGCTACAAATTTCATTGCGGCGCTAGTCAGTTCGATTGGAGCCGTCGAGTTTTCCGGCTCTGCAAAGACCAGAGCGTTTTTGTTTGATGGATGCTGCGATGGCCTGAGCGATTCTTTGGGGTCCGGGCCAAGCCCTGCCTCCGCTTCGATTTGCCGCAGACGAAACTCGGCTTTTTCGCTCAGGCTGCGCTTCCCTTTGTTCACCATTATCAGAAAGCCGACACTTAGCCCTAGAGCCCCCGCAAGCTGCTTCCAAGTCCACTGGTTCGCCATCCTCAGCCGCTCAAGACGGTCATGAAACAAAATCGAACTTTCCTGTTGCACGTTGTTTTACTTTGAGTATTGTTGTTGCATGTTCGACGGTGAACACCAGAAACGCAAGTTCAAAACCAAGGAAGTTACTATTCCGCAAGTGAACTGGGTGGAATCCCGGACTCCAGCCGATCAAGTTGTGCCTCTATATCGGATACCAGCCTCCGGGCTTGATCTCTTGATAGAGCGAAGGTTTTCCCGCGCTGAGATTGCTCCATTCGTTCTACTGGCCGCTCCAAGTAATCAAAGCGCATGAACACGGCATCATGCTCCAGGTTGCAGGCCGTCGCCCAATTGGCGACAGGATACGTTTTTTCGTCCGGTGAATCAGCGATCGGGGGCATAAAACTATGATCAATCTCGAACAGGAAAAGAGCAAGCTCCGAAGGAAGGGGTGGGCCTATCGGCGGTTGGCGGCCGAGCTGGGCGTCACCTACCAGTATTTGAGCGACGTGCTCAACGGCCACCGGGCGTCACGGCGGTTAATCGCGCGGATCGTTGCGGTGCCGAAGTCGCCGAAGAAATGGGGCGCGCGGCCGAAGCATTACCGAAAGTTGGAAAAGGAGGCGGCGTGAGCAAGCAACGACTGATTCGGCATATTGACCTTTTGAGCAGTTGCGCGCTGAAGGCGCAGGAGCATGGCCGCTACGGTGATGGCACAGCATCGGGGCTGATGACGGCTGCTGTGTGGCTCGCTGAAGACCTCGGCATCGTTTCGAAGGTGCCAGTCGATTATTTCGAGAAGAAGGAGGCGGCGTGAAGGCAGGAAAGGACCAAATGCTGAAGGCTGAACCTTCAGTCTTTTCTTTGCGCGTTCTGTATTTTCAACTTCAACTGCGCAAGCTGGGCCTGAAACTGCGCAGAGTTGGCGTCCATCTGCTCAAGCTTGGCATCCAACTGCGAATTCTGCGCCTTTATCTCCGCGTGGGTTTTCGCTTGCTCCTGAATCTCCTGCTTAAGACTTACCACGTCCTGCGTTATCACTTCCACGTCGCGCGCTACCGCTTCCATGTCTTGAAGTACGAGAAAGACCTGGTTGCGGAGCTGGGCCGTGACTGGCGGACGCGTATTCGCAACGATCAAATCGTCCAGGCGCGAAAGTCTCTGGATCAGGAGCGGGATCATAGGCCGTCAGTGGAGCAGCCCGGCGAAGAGTCTGCAACGGAAAAGGGGGCGCGTGATTAAGCCGTCCAAAGTCGAATTGCAGTTCATTGAGCACCGCAAATTCTCACGGGTGGAAATCTGCGCTCTGTTCCGCCTGCCACGCCAGATCCTCGGCTACACCGAGGACGCCACCCGTAATGCTGCGGGTCACAGACCCGCGCTCCGCAAACGGAAAGGGGGCGCGTGACCCGAGGCGAGATCATTGTTTTCTTGCTGGGCCTGGTGCTTGGCGGTGCCATAGCGACGGTCTTTTGGGGGGCGGTGTTGGGGGGGATTAAGCGGGATCTTTGTCGGATCATCAGTCGGTTGGAGAAAGGAGAAAAGTGAATGTGAGCCAGGGCCGCCTGGGAACGGCCGCTTCAAGTCCATTTAATCCTATTGGCTTAAATGGAAAACGCAACATCAACCACTTCCGCAAAACTCCTATGAATAATCCGCCATTGAGTTCCTCAGTATCCGCACTGACTGCCCCTTCCTCACTGTCGCCAATCCTGGCGCGAATCAAAGCGGCTCATCACCGCTGCCATCGCGGTAGCGTGGAAGCCGTCACAGCCGCGGTCGAATGCGGGCTGTTGCTCATCGAACTGCGCAAGATGCTGAAGCACGGCGAATGGAACCGAACTTTGAAATCAATCGATTTTCCGCAGAAGACCGCGTGGAATTATATGGAGATTGCCAAACGCTCTGACGGGAAGGTGCTCAAGGATGGAATCTACTTTTGCAATCTGCTTCGCGAGCCAGATTTCGGACTTCTCCCTGAACTCAATGGCGGCGGCCGGCGCCTGGGCAAGGCGGAACTGGAGCGTCGGCGTAAGGCTGACCAAATGCTGTTTCATTTCGAGCGGGCCATGCCTGGCTTCGACGAGGTTTTGCGTTTCAACGGCGGTGTAAACCCGCTGCTGAGCGCGCCGGAAGAGGCCGTGAAAAAGATGGAGACGGCGGCCACGCGCGTTCTGTTATGGGCACGCGAAGCGCGACAAGGCGAGATCGAAGTCTGACCAACCAAAGGGACCAATGAATACCATACAGAAATGGAAAGGCTTTGGCGCGCGGCCAACTCACGAAGTTCTGGACGACCAGGCCGACAATCTGACGGGCCATCAGTTACTCGGTCAAGCACCGCAAATCTTCGCGGCGGCCATGGCCAAAGGGCTGATCCGGACGGGCCAACAAGCAACTCCATCCCAGGAGGGGAGCCGGAAGACCTGCATGCGCTGTGATCGGGTCCTAGCCGGACTGGCCACCTCGCAGATTTGTTTCGATTGCCTGGTGCAGATCGAGCGCGCTGGTGATTCATGCCGGGTGTTGATGCGCCTGGTCTGCGCGACGTTCGCAGTTGGCGAAGCCGAGATCTTTGGCAAGTCACGGCTGGAGCACATCGTTGAAGCCCGCCATGCGCTTGCCTATTGCCTTCATGAGTTGTGCGGTTTGGGCTGGTCGCAGATCGGCCGGTTCATCGGCCTCACACACCGCGCCATAATGCACGCGCATCAGCACATCACTGATTGCATGGAGGTGGAAGCGCTGTTGAAGGGCCGTGTGCAACGTGTGATTGAAGAATTTTCGCGCGGGACCAAACCAAAGGCGGCAGCCGCCTGCGTCGACGACGCTCATCTCGTCGGCGCCGGCTGCCGTCATCCGCAACACTAAACGGCGATCCGCGCCTCCCAACGACAATGAGTAAAGACCAGGCCCACGCGCAGGAAAACCCCATCACCCTGGCCCTCTCCCCCAATGGGGGCGAGGGTGCCGCCGTTTGGTTCCGTGGCGTTGTTATCGCCGCCGTGCTCGGGTTGACCAAGAAAACCGTTCACACGCGCGCGCAGGAGGAAGGCTGGCCGACACGCCGGCTGGGCAATCGCCACGAATACCAGCCGCCGGATGAGATCGCCGCGCTCTGCATGAGTGCATCGGAGCCAGAGAAGCCCCAGTCACGTGCCATTACGGTAAGGTTCCCGGATCTGGCGCATAGCGCGCGGGCGCGCGAGACGGTGTTGCTGCGTGAACAAGCGGTCATCGCGGTGGCCGTGTTGAGCGGATCGGTCGGCGAGTCGCCGACCGGAGCGGGCGAGTCGCCCGCGCTACCCTCCAAACTGGGAGCGGTTCGCGCCCAGGTCGTCGCGGATTTCTCGAGCAAAATGGTCGGCGGCCTGCCATTCGCCATTTCGATTCGGTCACTGGAACGGTGGGAACAACTCTATGACCAGTTCGGCCTGGACGGTTTGGTCGGCCAGCATCGCGGGCGCGTCGGGCGCAAGCCGCACGCGGACGCGCTCGCGCCCGAGACCGTGCTCAAGGGCCGCGCCCTGGCGCTCGATCACGGCATCAAAGGCCGTGTGAACGTGGCCCGCGGCCACCGCCAACTCGCCGCCGATAACACGCTGAGCGCTGCTGAACGCTCCGTGTTGCACGGCGCGCACCATTCCAAGAGCTACGTGGCGCCATCGATCCGGGACGCGTTGAACACCGATCCATTCACAGCGGGCCTGATCCACATCGGGCCGAAGCATGCCCGGCTGAACTCGCGCTGGACACCGTGCGACCATTCCGCAGTCAAGGCCGGCCAGGTCATCACAGCGGACGACATGACGGCGAACTGTTACATTTGGGCTGAGTGGCCCAACGAGCGCGGCTGGATAGTCGTGCGACCACAACTTCTGGCCGTGCTCGATATTGGCTCTCTGTATTGGACGAATCTGCGCCTGGTCATCCGCGCCAACGGCCAATACACCAAGGACGACGTGTGGGGTGTCACCGGCGATTTCTTCGACGCGTTCGGTCTGCCCGAGAAGATCCTGTTCGAAGGCGGCATCTGGCGCAGTAACGTCATTGTCGGGCACAAGACCGGGCTGGATGACGAGAGCCGGTTTGGCGGGCTAAAATCACTCGGCATCCAACTGCTGCACTCGCGGTTGCCGCGCAGCAAACCGATCGAAGGCGCCTTCAACCAACTCCAATACGCCGCCGACGCCGTGAAAGGTTACAGCGGCCGCGAAGAGAAGAAGGACCGGCCAGAGTATCTGAACAAGCAGCTCGATTACTGCGCCCAGGGCAAAGCGCATCCGAGAGATTTCTTCCTGCACGCGAACGAATACACCGAGCACGTGCTCAGGATTCAGCACGAACTGAATAACGAACGCCAGGACGGCGAGATCCTGCGCGGCCGTTCCCCAGCCGAGAAATGGGCCGATGACAAACCGGCGCTCAAACAATTTCCCGACGCGGCGAAGTGGCTCTATCGCTCGGCTTACAACGTCGAGACCGTGAGCAAGAACGGCGTGAAGGTCACGCAGCGCTCGGGCAAATACCGCGAGAGCTACTACTTCGACAACCCGCAATTGCTCACCCCGCTCATTGGCCGGCGCGTGGCGGTCTATTGGAACGATCATAACCCGGACAGTGACGCCGTGCTGTTGAGCCTGCGCGCGGGCAAGCCGTGCGAGTTTTTGGGCGTGGCCGAAGCAACGAACCGCATTCCACGCTTCGGTGCCACACGCGAGCAGATGTCGGCGGAAGCCCAACGCAAAGCCCAGGCGATGCGTTACGCAGTGAGCCAGAGCCGTAACCTGGCGCCTTACATGGAACGCCCCCCTGCCAACCTGGTGCGCGTGGACGCCGCCGCGGCCGAGGTAGGCAAGCAGATCCACCAGGCCAAGGACCGCGCCCAGGCCGCCGAGCGGGACGAACGGCAGGTGCAGCGCGCCCTGGCCCGCGCGGCAGCCAACGCGCAGCGCGAGGCAGAAGATCAGTTATCAGTAATCAGTGGGAGGGGTTTAGAATCTCAGGAATCACCCGAGGAACCCGCGACTGAATCGCGGGCGCAGATGCAGAAAAAATTATTGGAGGACCTATGAGCGCAGTGATGGACGAACCAGTGTTGGACAGACGAACCGGACGAACCGAACTCGACGAGCAGGAGCCAGTGTTCGATCTGGATGAAGGAGTGCCGAAGTTTGAACGCGGGCCGCGCGAGATCAACATGAGCGGTGACGTTGTGCATTTCAGGACGGAGGAATACCCGGAAAAGCATCGCGAGCTTGTGCGTTGGATTTTTGCCCACGCCAAGGATCTGCACTGGAGTTGGAACGACCTGGAGCATCACACCGGCCTGAACAAAAGCACCTACTGGCGGATCTGGACCGGCACTTATCGGTATCAACAATTCATCAAAAAGGGCGGTGCGAAAGTCGCGAACCCGAATGCCGGGAAACTGATCCCGCTCGATAGCGTTTGCACGAAGCTCGCCCACTTCAAAAGCCTGGCTGAAGATCGGGCGAGCGCGTCCAAACAGCCGTTCGTGGAGACGAGCGTCTTTTCGCGCCTGAACGATTTCTGCCGGGACGTGCTTGTGACGCAGTCCATCGGGATGATTTACGGCGAATCGCAGATCGGCAAGACCTGGGCGCTGAGGGAAATCGCCCGGCGCAACCGAACGCACACGAGCTATGTGCTCATGCCGGCCAGCGCGGGTGTGCAGGGAATGATCCGCGCCATCGGCCAGAGCACATACATCAGCGCCACGTTAAGCGCGAGCGTCGACACCATCCGCACCCGGATCTTCGATTACTTCGACTCGACGAAACAGTTGATCATTGACGAGGTGCATGAGTGTTTCGAGAGCCATTCCAGCACGAGTTTGAAACGTTGCCTGAGCGTGTTGCGCCAGCTCCAGGAACACACCGGCTGCGGCCTGGTGTTGTGCGGCACAAACGTCTGGCGGAATGAACTGGAGTTCGGCTCGTTCGCCAAGAGCCTGCTGCAACTGCGCAAGCGCGGGATCTGGGAACTGCAACTGGAGGCTGTGCCCGAAAAGGACGACCTCGACTTGATCGCCGCGCATTACCGCTTGGGACCGCCCACTGGCGACGCGGCCACGCTGGTGAAGAGCATTGCCGAGGAAATGGGCCTGGGCAAATACACACGTTTTCTGGCTCGCGCCGGGCAACTGGCGGCCAAGAAAGGCGAGCGGCTGGCCTGGCGCCACTTTGAGAACATCGTGGGCCGCGCGGTCGGGCTCAAGAAACGGTGATCGATTTACGAAAGGACCAAATGAAAATCAAACAACGGAAACCACAACACACCTTCTTGAAGAAGGAGAGAATCCACGTATGGGAAATTCCAACCGTGACAACGAGCGGCGATCCGGCTTCGCCCTATAAATACAACAATTGCGTCCACGCCGCGGTGTTCTCACTGCTGGCGGGTCTCAAGTGCCACAAAAAAAAGGCTCTGATGTCCTGGCTTGAGACGGCTGAAATGCAATTGGCCGATGGGATCAAGGCACTCAAAAAGGCGAAGGCCAAAGTAGTGCCGTCGTGAGCCGATGAAAGGGAGCTTTGCCATCGCCCGATGGCTAGGGCGCGGATGCTTACACGCGCCTGGCGTCGTGGCCCCGGACGCTTGCGCCGCCTCTTGGAATGGGCGGCGTGTTGGACACGGGGCACTTATCCAAAAGGCTGAAGGCTAAAGGCCAAAGGCCAAAACCAGAGGGACCAAATGGAAGCGAATGAACCGTGTTGTATCACGACCGTGTGCGCCTGGTGCGGGAACCTGATGCGCGTTGGAACAGGCAACGGAGGGAACGAGCCCGTCGTAAAGAAGCAAATCTCGCACGGGCTGTGCGACCCGTGCCACAAGCGATTGACCGTGCAGGCGGCGGCGCTGGTGCCAAGCACGCAGCCGCATCGGGATTGAGCCACAACCTAACTGATCAACCGCAGATGAACGCGGATGAACGCAGATTTTCAGGACTAGGTTTCCCATCTGCGTCTATCAGCGTCCATCAGCGGTAAAAAAAAGCCTATGCCAATAACCAAAGAAGAACTCCAGGAGCGCGCGCAACTGGTGCGCGTGCTCGAAGCCAGTTGCAAGATCGATTACCCCACGGTGGATGAAGCCAACTTCCGCCTGGCGGTGATGAAACGGATCGGGCTCGCCTACCGGCTCCGGGACATGCGGGCCGTGGACATCACTGGACCGGTGAAACAAACGCCTGCCCCGCCGCAACCGCAACAGTATTCACCGAGGCCAGGTCCAAAGGCCAACCCACAACCCACAACCCACAACCCACCCGCGAAGCGTTGAGCATCGACGACCTCATCACCGATACGCTGGACGTGATCCGCTCGCAGTTCTACGCGGATCGGCCCAGAGAGTTTAAGCGCGATGAGACCGCGCTCATGAAAGCCATCGCGCGTTGGGGCTACGAATGCCGCCAGCGCGGCTGGCATTTCGACGCGCAATTCATCCAGCGCCAGTTCCTCGAACTGCTGAACGACATCAAGCGGCGCGGCGCCGAGATCAAATGGCTGCCGGTGTATCTGCACGGCGCAGTGGGCCGCTGGATCGGGCAACGCGCCGAGGAATTGCAGGTCCAAGCCAGGAGCATGGGGACGAAGGTGTCGAAGATCGTCCAGGGCGTGCGCACCGTGGATGCGGTGGTCGAGAAGAGCGACACTGAAATTTTGGCCACGCTGTATCGGGATCTGCGGAAGAAAAGCCGGTCACGCAGAGCGAAACCGAAGCAACGGCAGGAGGAACTTTTTAGACACGGATGAACACGGATGAACACGGATATGAGGGACACCTTCAGCGCAGGGATCTGGTTCACGCTCTTCCTGACCGTGGTGATTGTGGGCGGGCTAGTGGCCATGATCGCGGATGTCGCCGCATGGTTGGAGATCAAGCTGCGAGACGCAGCCAATGCACTTGAAGCCAGGTGGGACCGATGAACCTTTCCCAGGCCAGAGCTTACGCGGACAAAATTGTGAAGTGGCTCGACCCTTACTGCGAGCGGATCGAGGTGGCCGGCAGCATCCGCCGCGAGCGGCCGATCTGCAACGACGTTGACCTGGTCGTGATTCCCAAGAGTGAGCACAAGACAGACTTGCTCGGAGCGATCGAGAGCCAGCGCAATCTGCTGCACGAATTTCTCACGGGCTACGTGGCCGATCAGGATGGGAAGGCACACTGGCTGGCCGGGCAGGAGAAACCGGACGGCCGCAATCTCCTGCTGCAATTGCCCAGGTGTCAGCTCGATATATTCTGCGCTACCACACAGACCTTCGGCAGCCTGTTGCTCTGTCGCACTGGCAGCAAGGAACATAACATTTGGCTCGCGTCACGCGCCACGCGCTTCTGTTGTCACTGGTTCATCTATGCCGGGCTCAAAGTCGGGGGCGACGCGATTGCTTCCCACTGCCTGATTGCGCACAGCGAAGAAGCCATTTACGAGGCGCTGAAGCTGCCTTGGATTCCGCCCCAGGAACGGGAGCTGTCGAGCCTTCGACGATTCAACTGATGAACCGGAATTTTTTAGCCGCAAAGAACGCAAAGAGCACAAAGGGGAATCTCCCTCTCTGCGTTCTCTGCGTTCTTTGCGGTTCATGATTTGGATATGCTGACCAACCAACAAAAGGCGCTCATCAAACAGGCTCAGCGCGATGCGCGGTTGACCGATGCCGAGTATCGCGAGGTCTGGCAGACGGTGGCCGGTGTGAGCAGCTCCACGGATCCGCGCCTGGGCGACGAGCACATGGACACCTTCATGAGCTACGTCGAAGCCATCTATTGGCGCAAGCGTGATGAGCTGGTGGCGTCGAACATCTTTCGGCTGCGCGGTTATTGGGCGCACAAGAACAGCAAGGCTGAGAACAGTCGCGACCGATTTGTCAGCCGCACAGTGAAGGAAGAGGTTGCAGATCTGGAACGGCAACTGGCTGAGCTGGGCTACAACGAATCCTATTGCCGTGTGATCCAGCAGAAAGTCACGCACGGAGTCGAGAGCGCCTACGGGTTGACGCTCTATCGCGCCGCGCTGGCCCGCACCCTGGCGGCGAAGAGGAAGAAGGCGGCATGAGAGCAAACGGGGACAAACCGCAGATGAACGCAGATGGACGCAGATTCCGGGCTTCCCATCAGAAGCGCTGCTCGCGATGTAAAGTTCTCAAGCCGCGCTCGGAATTTGGCCCGGATAGAAGGAACCGTGACGGACTCCAATCGGCGTGCAGGCTATGCAGCAGTGCTTGCAGCAGTGCTTGGCGGAAGGCCAATCGCGGTTCCATCAATGCGATGAGACGGGCCAGCTACCGGACTAACGAGAAGGTTCGCGCCGCGCGCATCAGATCCAGTCGCGACTATTGGTTGGCCAACCATGAGCGAAGGCTCCTACAAAAGAGGCTTTGGAGACAGAGGCATCCTGATGCAATTGCACGGTATGACCTCTCACATGGCACGGACGTGCATCCATCCCTGTGGCCTAAATCTCTTGTGGAAGCTGTAATCGCAAACCGAAAACTCAAAAGGACCATATGCAACCTGCTAAAGACCTAGATGAACTGTGGGACCAACAAGCGAAAGCCCACGCCATGCTGATGGATGACCCGAAGCGTTTGCTCCAAGCCCGCGAGCTGGCAAACACTGCCGGCAAGCTGATCGACATCGTGAAGACGAAGCTCGTGGCCTGCGAACTGGCCGGCGCTGAAGCGGACATACCCCAGCTCGGAAAATTCAAAGGGAAACCGCGCACTGGCGGGCGGAGACTCTTGGGTGATGGCTAATTGAAAGCATGAGCACACAGAAACGATGGCAGTATCGACGAGTTTCAGGGGATTGTTATCTGTCCGCCGATGCTCTCAATCTGCATGGCTTAGATGGATGGGAGCTAGTTGCC
>Ga0307299_10000607_pt1 | contig 11999 bp, 13 predicted proteins | sample ER_DNA_159_FD_194466 | JGI IMG/M metagenome (GOLD analysis project Ga0307299, IMG submission 194466) | Bulk soil microbial communities from the East River watershed near Crested Butte, Colorado, United States - ER_DNA_159 | ecosystem: Environmental > Terrestrial > Soil > Floodplain | place... | reverse complement strand
TACTGACGTGGCGCGACTGATCAAGACCGAGAAGGATGTCGAGGGCCACTACACCGAGCAGTGGGTGGTCGTCGAGGAAGACGAGGCGATCGACCAGTGGCCGCAAGGCCCGGGCACCGTCGTCGGCCGACCGGCAGCGCGCCAGGACGGCCAGCAGCGGGCGCGTGGGCAGGCCATCTACACGGCCGACGTCGCGCTCCCGGGAATGCTTCACGCCGCGGTGCTGCGCAGCCCCTTCGCGCGCGCGTGTGTGAAGAAGATCGACCTGAGCCGGGCGCTAGAGGCTCCGGGCGTCGTTGGCGCGATCGGCCCCGACGACTGCCATGTCCTCTCGCTCGAGCCGCCATTCCACGGCGCGCCCGTCGCCGCAGTGGCGGCCGACAGCCAAAGCGGCGCCCGAGCGGCGCTCGACCTGATCGACGTGGAATGGGAGGAGCTGGAGCCGCTGCTCGACCCCGAGGAAGCGGTCAAGCGGGAGTCCTTGCTCGAGGATCCGCGCCGCTACGAACGCGGCGACCTCGACGCCGGGCTCGCCCAGGCCGACGTGGTGGTCGAGGCCGAGTACCGCACTCAGACCGTCCTGCACAACTCGCTCGAGACCCACCAGTCGGTCTGCCGCTGGGAGGGCGACACCCTTGAGGTCTACATCTCGACGCAGTACATCTGGGGCGTCCGCGACTCGATCGCCGGCAAGCTCGAGCTGCCGCCCGACCGCGTGCGAGTGGTCTGCAACTTCATGGGTGGGGGCTTCGGCGCCAAGAACAGCCCGGGCGACTACACGTACATCGCGATCGCACTCGCGAGCCAGACCGGCGCGCCGGTGCGCTGCGCGCTCACCCGGCGCGAGGAGAACCTCGCCTCCGGCAACCGCAACTCGACGATCCAGCGGCTGAGGGCGGGCGCCCGCTCCGACGGCACGCTCGTCGCGCTCGAGGGCGAGTACCTGAACGCGATCGGCTGGGAGGGTTTCTCCGGCCCCACCTTCGGCCCGATGGAGATGCTCTATGCCTGCGAGAACGTCCGCACGCTCACCTACGGGGCGAAGCTGAACCTCCCGCCGAACGCCGCCTTCCGCGCCCCCGGGTTCGTCGAGGGGACGTTCGGGCTCGAGTGCGTGCTCGACGAGCTCGCGGCCAGGCTCGAGCTCGACCCGCTCGAGCTGAGGCGGCGCAACCACGCCGACCACGACCTGGCAGACGGCCGGCCCTTCTCCTCCAAGAACCTGCTCGAGTGCTACGGGCGCGCGGAGCCGCACTGGGCCCGACGCAACGAGGTGCGGGCGAGCTCCAAAGGGCCGGTGCGGCGCGGGACCGGTCTCGCGAGCCAGATCTGGTACGGCGGCGGCGGCCCGCCCTCCTACGCGTGGATTCGCGTCGGCTCGGACGGCCGCGTGACGGTCGTCACCGCGATGCAGGACATAGGCACCGGCACGAGGACGGCGATGGCGCAGATCGCCGCCGAGGAGCTCGGCCTGCCGCTCGACCGCGTGCGGGTCGAGCTCGGCGACTCGGCGCGAGGGCCCTACGCCTCGATCTCGGCCGGCTCCTCGACGACGCCTTCGATGGGCCCGGCCGTGCGAGCCGCCGCGGCCGACGCCAAACGGCAGATCCTGGAGATCGCGGCCCAGCGCTTCGACCTCGAGGAGCGGGTGCTCTCGCTGAAGGACGGCAACGTCGTCTCCGCCAACGGCGGCTCCTGGCCGCTCGAGGAGGTGACGGGCCTGCTCGAAGACGCGCAGATCCTCGGCAAGGGCGCGCGCGGGCCGAACCCGACGGGGATGCGCGTGCTCACCTTCGGCATCCAGGTCGCCGACGTCTCCGTGGACGTGGAGACCGGCGAGGTCCGGGTCGACAGGATCGCGGCGATCCACGACGTGGGCCGCGTGATCAACCCGCTCGGGGCCCAGAGCCAGGTCGAGGGCGGGATCATCCAGGGCGTCGGACACACCCTCACGGAGGAGCGCCTGATCGACCCGGCCAGCGGCACCGTTCTGACGCAGACGCTGGATGCCTACAAGCTGCCGACAATCGCCGACGTGCCGGAAATCGTGGTCGAGCTGCTCGACATCCCGGACGAGCACCTGACGAACCTCGGCTCGAAGGGCCTCGGCGAGCCGCCGATCGTGCCGACGGCCGCGGCGATCGTGAACGCGATTCGCGACGCCACGGGGGCGGACGTCCGCTCGCTGCCGGTGGGCCGAGAAGAGATGCTGCGCGCGCTGGCCGAGGCGCGGGAACGCGAGAAGCTTGCGCCTGCGCCAGCCTGATTCGATCGAGGCTGCGGCCGCGGAGCTCGGCAACGGCTCCGTGGCCCTCGCCGGCGGCACGGACCTCGTCCCGCTCCTGCGCGACCGGATCGTCGAGGCGGAGACGCTGGTCGACATCCGCGCCGTCGTGCCGCGCGGCGTCCAGGGGACGACGATCGGCGCGGGAACGACGCTGGCCGAGCTGGAGGTCGACCGGGAGATCCCGCAGGCGCTCCGCGAGGCGTGCTCGCTGGCCGCCTCGCCCCAGCTGCGCTCGATGGGCACGATCGGCGGGAACCTGCTCCAGGCGACGCGCTGCTGGTACTGGCGGTTGAAGTTCCCCTGCTTCCTGCACGGCGGAGACCGCTGCCACGCGCGCCAGGGAATCAACCGCGAGCACGCGATCTTCGGCAACGAGCGCTGCGCGTCGGCCCACCCGTCGGATCCGGCGGCGGCGCTCCTTGCTCTTGGGACCACGCTGCGCACCGATCGGCGCGAGCTGCCGTTGGAGGAGCTCTACCGGCTTCCGACCGAGGACGATCGCAACGTGACGGCGCTCGAGCCCGGCGAGCTGATCCTCGAACTCGAGGTCCCGCGACCCGAGGCCAGCACTTACCTCAAGGCGATGGACCGGACGAAGTTCTCGTTCGCGCTTGTCGGCGTGGGGGCCGCACGCTTCCCCGACAGCGTGCGACTGGCGCTCGCGGGCGTTGCGCCGATCCCGTGGCGGCTGGACTCTCCGGACGACCTGGAGCGGGCGACGCCCCTTCCCGGGACGGCGTTCAAGGTCGAGCTGGCCCGTCCGCTGATCCGCCGCGCGCTCGAGGCTCTCGGCGCGTAGGCGATGGTCGCCTGCGTCGTGCTCGCGGCGGGGGCCTCAACGCGCTTCGGGTCGCCGAAGCAGCAGCTCCTGCTCGAGCCGGTGCTCGAGCGCGTCCGCCGCAGCTCGGTGGACGAGGTGATCGTCGTCCTCGGCGCCCATGAGCTCGACACGAACGCCCGGGCAGTCCGCTGCCCGGACTGGGAGCTCGGTCCCGGAGCCTCGCTGCGCTGTGGCCTGAAGGCGCTCCCGGCTGAGACCGAGGCGGCCGTGGTGGTGCTCGCCGACGGGCCCGATCTGGCCCCCGAGGCGATCGACCGCGTGGTCGGCGCCTGGCGCGCGGGGGGCGGGCCAATCGTCGCAGCCACGTACGGCGGAATCCGGCTCCATCCGGTGCTTCTGGATCGAGAGGCCTGGGGTCTCGTCCCAGACGAAGGAGCAAAAGATCTCGACGCCGTCCTCGTCCCCTGCGACGATCTAGGGCCTCCAGGAGACGTCGATTTCACCGATGAGGTTCCAGAGAGGCTGAAACCGTGGAGCTCGCGAGACCCCTAGAAGCCACCCCTGCCGAGAAGAGCTCGGCGCTGACCTCGATGCGGCTGCAGCGCAAGCTGACCGTCGAGGAAGCGGCGAAAAAGGCTGCGCTCTGGCCCGAGCAGGTCGAGTGGCTCGAGGAGGGGCGGCTCTACCGTTTCCCGGGCTACGAGGTGGCCGTGATGGCGCTGCTCCGCTACGCAACCGCGCTCGGGATCGACCACCGCGAGGCACGCCGGCTCTCCGGGATGCCCGTCGAGCCGCCGGGGCCGCCGGCGCTCGGACGCTGGATCGCCGTTGGCGCGGCTGCCGCGGTCGTCTCCGTGGTCGCTCTGGCGCTCGTGCTGGCAATCGGCCGCGACGGCACCTCGGCCGCCCAGCGGCGCGCGGCCGGGCTGGCACCGCCGTGGAAGGTGGCCGTCGACGTGCTCAACGGCGGAGGCGACATCAACTACACGCGCCGCGTCGCGAGCCGAATCGGCTCCTTCGGCTACCGGATCGAGCACGTCACCAAGGCGAACCGCTTCGATTACAAGCAGACAGCGGTGTTCTTCGAGCCCGGCGGCAGCGCGCTCGCCCAGCGGCTCGCAACCCAGATAGGCTGTGGCAAGACGAGCCCTCTCCCCGGCGGATCCAACCCGCGCCGGCTCGTCGTGATCGTGGGCCCGCCCCGCGCCACCTGCTGACAAGACTTCCGCCCTCGTGCTCGCACTTCTCCTCGCCATTGCGCTCGTCCGCACGCCTGTGGTGGCACAGCCGGCCGGGCCCGCCTGGTCCGCCTGGCCTGCGGCCGGGACTGTGACCTCGCCCTACGGCGACGACGCAGGGCGCTGGCACCCGGGGATCGACATCGGCATCCTGCGCTCCCTCGCTGTGCGAGCAGCAGAGCCCGGACGCGTGATCGCCGTCGGGGAGCAACGAGGCTACGAGGGCTACGGCAACGTCGTCCAGGTCGCGGTCGGACATGGCTACACCGCGCTGTACGCACACCTCGCCGGCTGGCGCGTCCGCGTCGGCGAGCGGGTCGAGGCCGGCCAGCGGATCGGAACCGCCGGCTGTACGGGCTCGTGCTCGGGAACGCACCTGCACTTCGAGCTGCGCCTACGCGGCCAGCCGGTGGATCCGCTGCGCTTCCGCTTAGTAGGAGGGCTTGGCGGAACCTCGCTCGTCCTCGGGGTGCACTGATCGTTCCGAGGCAAGGACGCAGGGAGTGCTCGTAGCCGGAGGCTACGGGTGCGACTGAGGACGCAGCATCGGGGCGAGCAGGGCGGCCCGAGGGCACAGACTAGGTTGTGCCAAGCCCTCCTAATAGAGGGGCGTGCGCAAGTCCGCGAGCTTCTGCTTCAGGGCCGGCGGCATCTCCTCGACGGTCGCCTGGCGGACGAAGCGCCGTAGTTCTTCCTCGAAGCGGTAGCGCTTGCGGCAGTAGCTGCAGTTGTCGAGATGCCCTTCGGCCTCCAGGCGCTCGGCGTCTGTCAGCTCACGGTCGAGGTAGGGCTGAAGCTGCTCTTCGCACTTCGCGCAGGGATCCACCTCGAAGCCCAGGTTCATCAGGCGCTCAACGCCTGCTCGGCCAGCTGGCCCTTGAGGATGCGGCGCCCGCGGTGCAGGCGCGACATGACGGTGCCGATCGGGATCTCCAGGATCTGCGCCGCGTCGGCGTAGCTGAAGTCGCCGATGTCCACGAGCACGATCACATCGCGGAAGTCGTGCGGCACCGCCGAGAGCGCGGAGACCACGTCGTCCTGCGAGAGCCGCTCGTCCACGCGCTCCTGCTCGAGGTTCGGCTCGCGGCCGGCCTCCTCGAGCTTGTTGTAGAGGAAGTAGTCACCTTCCTCGAGCGGCTGCATGTCTGGCGAGCGCTGTTGGCGCCGGCCACGGTCGATGTTCAGGTTCGTGAGGATGCGAAGCAGCCACGCGCGCAGGTTCGTCCCCGGCTGGTACGACCGCCAGGCCCGAAACGCGCGTGAATAGGTCTCCTGCATCAAGTCTTCCGCCTCTTCTCGAGTGGACACGAGCCTCCTTGCGACTCGATAGACCTGGTCTGCCAGCTCGAGCGCCTCTTCCTCGAAACGGACGCGGTCGCGGGCCTCTTCCGCCAGCTTCCTCGGTTCCGCCTCGGGAGTGGTCTCGCTCATGGCGGCCACCCTAGCATTGCCTGTTTTGCCCTGAAACGAGCCCGGAGACCGCTCCATTCCCGCGGACCGCGTAGGCTTTATGGAATGGAAGGCTACGAGGTCATCACGAGCGACGAGTTCACGCTCGGGCACGTCACCCGGGTCGAGGACGACCACCTGATAGTCGAGGAGCACCACCGGCACAAGAGGCGGTTCGCAATCCCGCTCGTTTTCGCCGGCACGGACGACGCTGCGCGTATCGTCACCCTTACGGTCTCGAAGGATCTGGTCGAAGCCGGCCCCGGAGTCAACGACGCGGAGTTCGACCGCCAGGCTGTTGCCGAGTACTACGGCCTCGCCGATGGCCCCATCAAGCTCGACCCCGACGACCCGGCCTGGAGCGCGGAGCAGGAGAACCTGCGGCTTGGCCTCGAGCCGGACGCCGAGCATCGCGCCCGCATGCTTCAGCACAAGACCGGGTCCTCCGGTGGGGGCAGGCAGATCATCCCGTCCGACTCGCACGAGTAACGCGTCCGTACCGACTCTCCATTCCCGTTTAGTCCGACCGATCCGGGGGGTAGAGCAGGCAGATGGACGGCTACGAGGTCATCACCAGCGACGACCAGAAGCTAGGCAAGGTCGTTCGCGTCGCGAGCGGCTACCTGATCGTCGAGCACAAGCACCTGCTGAAGGAAAGGCACCACGCGATCCCGCTCGCCTTCGCGCACGCCGAGGACGCGGACCAGGTCGTCCGCCTCTCGGTCTCGAAGGTTTTGATCGAGGACGGGCCCGAGCTCAAGGACGGCGAGTTCGACCGCAAGGCAGTCGCCGAGCACTACGGCCTCGCGGAGGGAGCTGTCGACCCGGAGACCCTCGGCGAGGGCGAACTGCTGCCCGACGACCCCGCCCTGAGCTCGGAGCAGGAGGAATTGCGGCTAGGGATCCAGCCCGAGGCCCAGCGCATCGCCAGGATTCACAGGGGCGACGAGGAGCCCGGCCCGCGCGGCCGGCAGATCATCCCGTCCGACCCGCACAAAGAAAACTAGACCGGTTCGAGTAGCCGGAAGCCGCCCTTCGCCATCGCGGCGAGGATCGCTTCGCGGTCGGTGCGCTCGTCGTCCCACTCGAGCTGAACCTGGCCCATCAGGTTCGCGTTCGCGAACTCGAGGCCGTCGTGGCCGCGCAGCGCGCCGGCCAATCTGGCGACGCAGCGCTCGCAGCGGATGCCGCTGACCTGGATCGTTTCGGTCTGCGTTGCCATCTAGCTCGATCGTACCGTCCGCTCGGCGAGGTCCGCGGCAACGGCCTCGAGGCCCCGCTCCCGGCCGATCTCGAGCTGCCGGTCGCCCTCGCAGCGCACGGGGTTCAGCGCCGCCAGCAGCTCCTCGGTGCCCAGCTCGCGCACCGCAGGCTCGACGAGCTCGAGTATCTCCGTCAGGAGCTCCGGCACCTTCGCGAGCCGGTCGCCCTTCGGATGGACGAGCTCGGCGCGCGGGCCGAAACGCAGTGCCGCCCAGCGGTTCTGTGCGTAGTCCCCGCGGTTCGCGGCCGCCGGCGGCGGGCCTTTGACCGCGGTCGCGCAGAGCGCCTGGAGCAGGGCCGCGAAAGCGGCACTCAGCTCGGGCGCCGTGGGCTGGTCGGCGCTGCGGATCTCGAGCGTCCCGAGGCTAGGGTGCGGCCGCGCGTCCCACCAGAAGCGGGTGTAGCCGTCGGCCAGGCCGAGGCGCACGTAGCGCTCGACGAACGCCTCCCACTCGGCGTAGGAGGTGAACACCGGCGGCGCGGCGGCGCGGGGGAGCAGCGCCAGCACCTCGGCCCGCTTTGATGCGAGGCCGGTTTCCTCGCCGGCGAGGTAGGGCGAGTTCGCCGAGAGCGCGAGGATGAGCGGCAGCCAGGGCAGTACCCCCTCGAGCGCGCGCATGCACTCCTCCGGCCCCGGCATGCCCACGTGGACGTGCAGCCCGCAGACCGCCTGCCGCCGGGCCGAGATGCCGGCGTACGCGACGAACTCCTTGTAACGAGGATCCGGCGCGATGTCCTGCTCCTCGGGAACGCTGAACGGATGCGTGCCGGAGGCGGCCACGCGGAGGCCGTTCGCGGCCGCGGCCTCCGCAGCGGCTCTCCGGAGCACGGCCAGCGCGGCTAGCGCCTCCTGGGGCGTGTCGCAGACGCCGGTCGCGAGCTCGATCATCGATGCGAGGAGCTCCATCTTGAGCACGCCGGGCAGCGACCGGCCCTCCGCCCATTCGACCAGAGCCGCTACTCGGGGCGCAAGCGCGTAGGTCTCGGCGTCGAGGATCATCACCTCTTCCTCGACGCCGAGAGAGAAGGCGGAACTGCGGCCGAAAGCCTGATCGATCACTGGGATCCGTACGCTAACGTCCGCGCGCGGACGTGGAGCCGACCGGCTAGGGGTTCCAGGATCCGTTCAGAAACCGCACCGTGTACAGGACGAACACGGCCCCGGCCACGCCGAGAACCCCGATCAGAAGTCCGGAAAGAAGCCACCCAAACGAGAACGGGGAACCTGGAAGATGCACACGAGGGGGCGCTCCGACGCCGAGGGCGCTGCCTTGGTTCGGCGGCTTGAAGGGGGCGCTGGCCGCCGACGGAGGCGTTGGCTTCACTCCGTCGAGCGAGTCGACGCCCGGGACCGCGCCTGCGAACACGAGCGCCGCTAGCTCGCGCCCCGGCCGGCGTCGGCAAGTGGGGATGGCGACTGGGGCGGCCCGCTGCCCCCTGGTCAGACGCCTGTCGGGACGCACGATCTCGACGCCGATTCGGGCAATGGGCATGCGCGACCGGCCGCGCACGACCTCAATTGTGATCGAGTACCGGCCGGGTGCAAGCGGTCGGCCGTGCAGGCGGCCGGAGAAGCGGACGTGATTGACGCCGCGCAGCCCCCGGGCGGCCTGAACGCCGAGGATCTCACAGCTCGACCCACGCACGACGAGCACCACCCTGCCCGGTCGAAGTAACCGGAAGCTGATCGTCGTCCCACGCTTCGACCTCGGCCCCCGGGAAGAGAAGCGCGTCCGCGATACCCGCGCATGGGCCGCGCGGGTCTCACGAGTGTCCGCGATGGGAGCGCCCGCGATGGCGGAGCTGCTGGACCCGGAACCGGTTGCGCCTCCTCCACCTCCTGTCCCTAGAAAGCCTGGAGACGTCGCCCCGTCAGCCGGTGGGACGAAGGCCGGTGCGGGCGGCGCAGGCGGGGCCGGCGGCGCCGGAGGCAGGCCTGGAGGCGGCGGCGCCGGGGGCAGCGGAGGCGGCGGAAGCGGTGGCGGAGGCGGAAGCGGCGGCGGGGGCGGAAGAGGAGGCGGCGGCAGAGGCGGTGGGGGCGGCAGAGGCGGTGGAGGCGGAAGCGGTGGAGGCGGCAAAGGCGGTGGCGGAGGCAAGGGTGGTGGCGGAGGCAAGGGTGGTGGCGGAGGCAAGGGTGGTGGAGGCAAGGGTGGTGGTGGCGGCAGCGTCGGCAGCGTGACCGACGAGGTAGGCGAGAGTGCATTCGCGCGCTCGCCGAACGAGAGTGCCACCAAGAAGCCGAGCAGACCAGCAACCGCCAGCAGAAAAACCGCACGTCGATTCAAAGCCCTATGCCTCCTGCTTACGAAACGTACAAGCGCGTCAACCGGATACGGGCTTCGGAAGCCTTTCTGTCAGCAGGAGCGCCAGCCGCGAAAGGCCTCGAGCAGCTCCAGTTCGGCGCCGGCCGGTAGCTCGTCCACCGGGAGGTGCCCGAGCAACCGGATGGTCGTGCGCATCTGCTCGAGGTAGACGCCGCAGCCCCGGCAGCGCTCCACGTGCGCCTCGAAGCGCGCGTGCTCGCCGGGAGGCAGCGCGCCCTCGAAGTAATCGGTCACGAGCTCCACGAGCTCCTGGCAACTCAGCTGTGCGGTGTCCTGGCTCATGTGTCTTCACCCAGGTAGGACTCGAGCGCGCGCCGCACCTTCGAGCGGGCGCGATGGAGCAATACCCGTTGATTGGTCTCGCTGAGCTCGAGAGCGTTACGGACCTCTTCGCTGCTCCAACCCTCGACGTCGCGCAAGGAAATGACGGCGCGCTGGGCCGGCGGCAGCGCCTCGATCGCCTCGGCCACAACCGCCTGGGTCTCGGCGGCGATCAGCGCGTCCTCCGGCCAGGGCTCCGGCCGCACGGCCCAGTGGCCCGGCCAGCGCGGATGCTGAGGGTCGAGGAAGCGGTCGGCGTCGAGGGCTGCCTCGGGCACCCGTCCCGGGTCCTGCAGCGCCGAGAAGGGAAGCGTGCGCCCGTCGCGCTGTGCCCGGGTCTTGGCGATGTTGGTCAGGATCCGGAAGATCCAGGTCTTGAGCGACGAGCGGCCCTCGAAGCGGTCGAGGCCATTGAGCACGGCTAGCCAGGTCTCCGCCGCCACCTCCTCGGCTGCGGCCTGCGTCGAGACGTAGATCCTCGCCACCCGCACGAGCGAAGGCTGATACTCGCGCACGAGTTGCGCGAAGGCAGCCTCGTCCCCCGCGCGCAGCGCTTCTAGAAGCTGCGCCTCGGTTGACCCGGCCACGGCCACGCCGCGACTGTAACGAAGCGCCTCCAGACGACACAATCAGGCGGACGAAGGAGGAGGCTATGAGCGAGCGGTTCGACCTGATCGTGATCGGAGCGGGGTCCGCGGCGAGGGACGCGGCAAATACAGCCGCCCACAAGCATGGGGCTCGGGTTGCGCTGATCGAGAAGGAGCGCTGGGGCGGAAGCTGCCCCAACGTCGCCTGCCAACCCACGAAGGCCTATCTGGTTGCCGCGGAGCTGGCGCACGACGTGAACGCGCTTGCGCCCAAGATCGGCGTCGAGGCCGGTCGCGCCTCGGTCGACCTCGCGCGCCTCTACGCCTGGAAGCAGTCGCTGAAGAAACCGCAGGAACAGTGGGTCGAGGAGCTCCGGGCGAAGGGCTACGCGACCTACACGGGCGAGGCGACGCTCCTGGATGCCCGGAGGGTGCAGGTGGGCGAGGACGTGCTCGAAGCCGACCGCATCTTGATCGCCTCCGGCTCGCGCACGGCGGTCCCGCCGATCGAGGGCCTCGACGAGGTCGGATGGCTCGACCACGTCTCGGCGCTCGAGCTGACCGAGGTGCCGGAGTCGCTGCTCGTCGTCGGCGGGGGCGCGGTCGGCCTCGAGTTCGCCCAGATGTTCACGCGTTTCGGCTCGCGGGTGACGATCGTGGACGCAGCCGACCGGATCGCGCCCGCCTCCGACGCTGAAGCATCGGCGACGCTCGCGGCCTCGCTCGCCGACGAAGGGCTCACGGTCGCCACCTCGGTCTTCGTCAAGAGCGTGCGCCGCGAGGGCGCCGAAACCATCGCGCTGATCGCACCCCGGGACGGCTCCGACGAGTACGAGGTGCGGGCCGCGCAGATCCTGCTCGCCTCGGGCCGGGTGCCCAACCTCGAGGGCCTGAACCTCGAGGCGCTCGGCATCGAGACGACGAAGGCGGGAATCACGGTGGACGAGCACCTTCGCACCTCGGTACAGGGAATCTGGGCCGCAGGCGACGTCACCGCGATCGCGCAGCTGACCCCGGTGGCGCAGTACCAGTCGCGGATCGCAGTCGCGGATATGTTCGAGGAGGACGGGCCGGCCGCCGACTACTCGGTGCTTCCGACCGCGATCTTCACCGACCCGGAGCTCGGCGGGGTGGGACTGACCGAGGACGAGGCGCGCGAGCAGGGCCTCGACGTCGGCACCGTGACCAACGACCACGTGCGCCGCTTTTCGTTCATCGAGGCCAAGCACGGGCTCTTCAAGATCGTGTTCGACCGTTCGAGCCGTCGCGTGCTCGGCCTGCATGTGGTCTCGCGGAACGCGGGCGACATCGTCCAGGGCTTCTCGATCGGCCTACGGCTCGGCGCGACCGTGGAGGAGCTCGCTGCGATGCACCACGTGTTCCCGACCTTCGGCGAAGGCGTCAAAGCCGCGGCCGAGCGAGCGGCCTAGTGGAGGGCTTGGCGGAACCTCGCTCGTCCTCGGGGTGCGCTGATCGTTCCGAGGCAAGGACGCAGGGAGTGCTCGTAGCCGGAGGCTACGGGTGCGACTGAGGACGCGGCCCCGGGGCGAGCAGTGCGGCCCGAGGGCACAGACTAGGTTTCGTCAAGCCCTCGTAAAAAACGAGAGAGGCCGGGGCAGGCTACCGGCCTCTCTCGCGTGATCCCAGCCGGCCATGCTGGCGTACGGCCTCTGCCGGGAACCGGGCCCCAGGGGGTCGGGGCCGGATTGGACGGTCAGGTCGATGGCTGCCGTCCCAACTTGACTGTCA
>Ga0307299_10000605_pt1 | contig 12006 bp, 9 predicted proteins | sample ER_DNA_159_FD_194466 | JGI IMG/M metagenome (GOLD analysis project Ga0307299, IMG submission 194466) | Bulk soil microbial communities from the East River watershed near Crested Butte, Colorado, United States - ER_DNA_159 | ecosystem: Environmental > Terrestrial > Soil > Floodplain | place: USA... | reverse complement strand
CTCCGCGCCGAAACCTGGGCAGGAGAGCCTTTCCTCCACCCGGATGAAGACCCGTCGGCCGTGCTCGCGCGTGGGACCGCCCGCCGCCGCGCGCTCGACGACGCGCTGGCCGAGATCGAAGTGGGCAAGCGCGAGCCTTCATACGACTGGAAGATCCGCTACGCGCTGATGCTCGGGCTGGAGCGCGTGCTCAGCGAGCGGCCCCCCAGGCTCGCCTCGGGTACTGAGCTCCGCCGCCACCAGATCGACGCGCTGGCAGGGATGCTCACCGAGCTGATCGCCGCCACGCAGGTCGAGCCGGAGCTGAACGGCAACGGGACTGCCGAAGTTGGGGCGGAGGCCGAAGAAGACGAAGAGGAGGATCTCGGCGTCCACCTCGAGGAGCCGAGCGACGAGCTCGAACTGCCGCTCGAGCACCACGGCAAGGACCCCGGCGCAAGCCGGCGCTTCCGCTTCCGCCACCCAACCGCCTCCGGGAAGACAATCGCCGCCGCCGGCTTCGTCGAGGCCGCCCGCACCCTCGGCGTCCTGATCCTCACCCACCGACGACTCCTCGTCACGCAGTTCAATCGCGAGCTGACGGACGAGGGCTACGGCGACCGCTTCGAGGACGCGGTTCTCAAGGGGAAGAAGGCGAAGCGCCCGAACCCGGTCACCGTCCAGACCTACGCCTGGTTCGCGCGCCACTGGCAGGACCTCAACCCCGAGACGTACAACCTCGTGATCGCCGACGAGGCGCACACGGCGCTCGGCGAGAAGACGAGCCAGGCGATCCGCAGCTTCTCGGATCCGCTCTACATCGGAATGACGGCGACCGAGCAGCTGATCGCCAAGCAGGTCTCCGACGTCTTCCCCGCCTCGATCGACGAGCTGCCCCTCGCTGACGCCGCCCGCCGCGGGCTGATCGCGCCGTTGCGCTGCCTGCGCGTCCCGCCGGCCGCTGCGATCTCGTCGGTCCCGATCGTCGGCGGCGACTTCGAGGAGCGCGCGCTCGCAGCCGTGCTCGACCACACGGCTCTCAACCAGGCGGCGGCGAGCCTCTACCGCGACCGCTTCGAGCATACGCCGGGGATCGTCTACGCGGCCGGCGTCGAGCACGCCTACAACCTGGCCCAGGAATTCCGGGCCGCGGGGCTCAAGGCCGAGGCCGTGAGCGGCCGCACGCCGCCCGTGCAGCTCGCCGAGACCCTTGCCGCCTACGAGCGCGGCGAGATCAACGTGCTCATCAACGCGATGCTGCTCGCTGAAGGCTGGAACTCGCCACGCGCGACGATCTGCATGCACCTTGCCCCGACCGCCTCGCGACGCGTCTATCAACAGCGGATCGGCCGGATCATGCGCATGCACCCGCGCAAAGAGGCGGGCGTGGTGATCGACTTCACGCCCAAGGGCGCGACGCACAACGAGCGCGTCGTCTCGCTGCACAGCCTGTTGGACGCCGACTTCTACCGCGAGGGCGCGCGGGTCACCCCGGCGCCTCGACGCCGTATCCAGCGCCGGGCCCGCCGGAAACTGTCGCCGGCCCCGTGGCTCGTGCCGGTGACCCCGGACGTCAAGCGCCGGCTCGCCGTGATCACGCGCGAATGGCAGCGGACCGACCCGCGCTACCTCGACGACGACGAGCAGCTCTACTGGGCCACGATCGCCGGGCGCAACGTGCGCTTCGACGAGCGGGTCGAGTTCGTCAAGAAGTTCACCGAGGGCAAGGCCAACCGCGGCGCCCTCGAGCAGTTCCTGAACGCCTGCGCCGCCGAGAACCCGAACCGGCGCCTGCGCCTGACCGCTCTCGCCGATCGCGTCTCGATGGTCGTCGACCGCGCCAGCTTCGACGACCTGGTCACCCTTGTGACCCAGGCGCCGACCTGGGAGAAGGACCGTGTTCAGGGCGTGCGCACCCTGCTGCGCGCGCTGGGCGACGGCAAGGTGGACGCGCCCGAGCAGATCCTCGTCCGCTGGACCTGGCGGCTCGCCCAGGCGACGCGCAAGGTTCAGGATCGGCGCGCCAGCGCCGAGTTCCCGGAGGCCAAGCGTCTCCTGGGGGCGCTCGCGAACTCACGCGGCCACCGGCACGAGGAGAACGCCGCGAAGCTCGTCAACACGACGCTCGAGCAGCCGCGCGAGGTCGGCGCCGCGCTGCTCGCCTCCGCCGAGGGGTACACGCCGCGCGCCAACCAGTTGATCGACGCGGCCCGCGAGCGGCTCGGGACGATCCAGGAGGTCGCCCACGCGCTCGCGGACAACCTGCCCGCGCCGAAGGCTGCGACCGGCCGCTCGCGCCGTCGCAGGCGCAAGCGCAAAAAGAAGGGCCAGGCCGAGGGCCAGAACCAGAACCAAAACCAGAACCGCAGCCAGAACCGAAAGCCGAAGCAGTCGCAGGGCGGCAAGGCACCCGAGCCGAAAGCCGACCAGGCCGACAACGCTCCCGCCGCCGAAGCGTAACGCCCGCGCTCCGGCGCGGACTACCCTGCTAGCGGATGCTCCTCTACGCGATCGCCTTCCTTGCCGGGATCGTCACGGCCATCTCTCCGTGCGTCTACCCGGTGCTGCCGATCATCTTCGCGGGCGGCGCGAGCGGCGGCCGGCGGCGCCCCTACGCGATCATCGCGGGGCTCGTCGTCACGTTCGTTCTCTCGCTGCTCTTCGTCGGCTGGCTGCTCGAGCGGGTCGGGCTCTCGCAGGACTTCTTGCGCAAGGTCTCGATCGGCTTCCTGCTGCTCTTCGCGGCCACGCTCGTGATCCCGCCCCTGGCCAGGGCGATCGAACGCCCGCTGCTGCGCTTCTCGCGCCGTCCCTCAGGCGACCTCGGTGGTGGCTTCCTCCTCGGGGCGAGCCTAGGGCTCCTGTTCGTGCCGTGCGGGGGACCGGTGCTCGGGTTCATCACGACGCAGACCGCGAGCCTCGCAGGCGGCAGGCGTGTCGGCCTGGCGGTTGCCTACGCGCTCGGCGCGGCGCTGCCGATGCTGCTGCTGGCGCTCGGCGGCCAGCGGGCGGCGGGACGGATTCGCTCGTTGAGCTTGCAAAGCCCCGCGGCGCGAGCGGTCCTCGGCGGCGTGATGGCCGTCTCGGCCTTGCTGATCGCATTCAACGTCGACAAGAAGCTCCAGACCAAGATCGGCGATTACACCCCGTGGCTGCAGAAGGCCGAACGAAGCTGCTATACCCGCAAGCAGCTCGGGCAGCGGTGCCTGGCCTCGAAGCCGGCCTCGAGCGCGCTCAAGGACTACGGGCCGGCCCCTGATTTCACCGGCATCTCGACCTGGATCAACTCGAAGCCGGTGACGGTCTCGGAGCTCCGGGGCAAGATCGTCCTCGTCGACTTCTGGACGTACTCCTGCATCAACTGCCTGCGCACGCTGCCCCACCTGAAGGCCTGGGATGCCGCCTACCGCAAGGCCGGCCTCAGGATCGTCGGCGTGCACACGCCGGAGTTCGCCTTCGAGCACGTGCCTTCGAACGTGCGCAAGGCCACGCGCGAGCTCGGCGTCCGCTACGCGGTCGCGATCGACAACGACTACAAGACCTGGGACGCGTACCAGAACGGCGCGTGGCCGACCGAATACCTGCTTGACCGGCGCGGGCACATCCGCGAGATCAAGGAGGGCGAGGGCAACTACGACGACGCCGAGCGAACGATCCGCAAGCTGCTCGGCGAGCCCGCGAAGGCGCAGCTTGCGTCGGTGGCCGACCGGACACCCCAGCATCAGGCGATGACCCCGGAGACCTACCTCGGCTGGGAGCGGCTCGAGCGCTACTCGGGCTCCCAGCTCGTGCCCGACCGCGTGGTGCCCTACAAGTTCCCGCGCACCGTGCCGCCGAACACGGTCGCCTACGACGGTCTCTGGAAGGTCGAGCGCCAGCGCATCGTGGCCGCGGATCGCGCTCGCCTGCGACTGGGTTTCCTGGCCCAGAACGTCTACCTCGTCCTCGGCGGCCGCGGCAGCCTCCAGGTGCTCGTGGACGGCAAGCCGGTGCGGACGATCCAGGTCGGCGGGCTCAGCCGCCTCTACACGCTGCTGCAGTACCCGAAGCTGCGCGAAGGGGAACTCGAGCTGCGCTTCACGCCGGGCGTTACCGCGTATGCCTTTACGTTCGGCTAGGAAAGCCTCGACCAGATGCCGAAGTCGCGGCGAATGTCCTCTTTGAACCAGCACGACCGCAGCACGCCTTCGAGCACGTACCCCGCGCGTTCGGCGACGCGCTCGGAGCCGCTGTTGGCGACGTCGATCCAGAGCTCGATCCGCTTCAGGCCCAGCTGAGAGAAACCCCAATCGGTGAGCAGCTGGAGCGCCCGCGTGGCGACGCCCCGGCCACGTGCGGCCGGCCCGACGACGTATCCGATCTCGCCTTGTCGCCCTTCTTCCTCGATTTGGATGAAGAGACCGAGCCCGAGAAACTCACCTTCGTGGGACTCGATCGCGAACCCTGCGCGCGACCCGTCACGCCAAGCCTCCTCGTACCTCGCCAGCCACTGGCCGGCGAAGCCCGCGGGCGGCTCTGACGGCACACGGGTGAATCGACGAACGTCTTCGACCCCCACGAGCGCAGCGACGCCGGGCTCGTGCTCGGGCGTGAGCGGCACGAGCCGGATCGTGTCGTCTTGAAGGGTCGGACGACCGAGGGGGCTACTGCTCGCGGGCGGCGTCCTCGCCGTCCTCTTCGTCACGCTCACGGAGGAACCGCGTCAGCTCGGCAGCGAGAGCCTCGCCGGACGGAAGGTCGCTGCTCTCCTCGATCGAGTCGGTTCGGCGCTCCAGCTCTTCCACGTAGGAGGCGGTCTCCTCGTCGGAAGCCACGGCCTCGCTGACTTGCTCTTCATACGACTGCGCGGCCTCCTCGAGCTCGTCCACGTCGATGTCGACTCCGATCAGGCTCCCCAGCCGCTCGCAGAGTGCGACGGCGGCGCGCGGGCTCGGCGTCAGCGAGACGTAGTGCGGCACTGCCGCCCAGAGGCTCGCCGACGGGATCCCCGCCTCTCGGCAGGCGTCGTGCAGCACGCCGACGATCCCGGTCGGTCCCTCGTAGCGCGAGGCTGACAGACCCAGGCGCTCGACGAGCTCGCTGTCGGTCGCACTCCCCGTAACCGGGGCGGGTCGCGTGTGGGGCACGTCGGCCAGTAAGGCACCCAGCGTGATCATCAGCTCGACCTCGAGCTCGCTCGCGAGCCCGACCACGAGCTCCGTGAACGTCCGCCAGCGCAGGTTCGGCTCGATGCCGAGCAGGAGCACGACGTCGCGGTCGAGGCCCTCCGGCCGGGCGTGGTAGAACCCGGTCTCGGGCCACTCGATTCGCCGGGTCAGGCCATCCTCGAGCGAGACGTGCGGTCTGGTCGCCTGGAAGTCGAAGAAGTCCTCCGGATCGATCTCCGCGAACTGCTCCGCGTCCCAGGTCTTCGCGAGGTAGCCGGCAGCGAGCGACGCGGCCTGCGCCCCGTCGTTCCAGCCGCGGAAGGCGGCCAGCAGCACGGGCTTCTCGAGCTCCGGCCGGCTGTGGATGCGCAGCTCCTCGGCCATCGTCTCAGTCTACGTGCGGGGCTTGCGCGAAAGCCGCCGGCGGCCGCCACAGGACCGTGACGAAGGCGACGAGGGCCGCCCAGACCGCTGCGGCAAAACCCACGTGCACGAGCACGAGCGGCCACGGCAGGTGCGTCCGGTACTGGATCTCGCCCAGCGCCATTTGCGCCAGCAGAAGCACGAGGACGGCGAGGCCGAGCTTGAACAGCCGTGGCGAGCGCTCCCGGCGGGCGGCCAGGTAGCCGAGCACGAAGACGAGCGAGAGCCCGAACACCCCGACCGCGAATGCGTGGACGTAGACGAGCGGCTGCAGGCGCCAGAGCCGGTCGACGTGCTCGGCGCCGCCGCCGGAGTGCGGGCCGGCAGCGGTCGCCAGCGTGCCGGTGACGAGGAGCACGAGACACGATGCGGCGGAGACGATCCCCAGGCGGCGCAGCTCCAGCGGAACGACGAGCTCGGCTCGGCCCGCGCGAGCGGCGAACGCCTCCAGCGCGAGCACGATGGCCCCGGCGAGCACGGCCATCGAGAGCAGCAGGTGCGTCGCCACGACCGGCCAGCGCAGGTCGGTCTTGACGGCGAGGTACCCGAGCGGGGCCTGCGCGAGGGTCCCGAGGAAGATCGCCAGCGCGAGCCGTTGCGCCCAGCGCGGCAGCGCCGGCGTCCTCGTGGCCGCGAGCGCGACCAGCAGCGTGACCGCAATCGTGACACCGCCGACCAATCGGTTCCCGAACTCGATGTAGGCGTGGTAGTCCTTGGCCGGGAGCGGGTGGCCTTTCTCGCAGCCGGGCCAGTGGCGGCAGCCGAGGCCGGAACCGGTGAGGCGAACCGCCGCGCCGGTGACGACGATCAGCCAGAGCATCCCGGCGTTCAGGAACGCGAGCTGGAGGAACCGCGCCGGTGAGAGCTCGAGCCGGCGCAGCCGGCCGAGCGTCGAGGCCTCGACGTGCACGTTGCGAATGCTAGAGAAGGGGCTCGAACTGGGCCGGGTAGCCGTCCGCGCCGTCCACTGCGGTCGGACGGGAGCCGAGGAAGAGCGGCCGGTCGGCGGCGTTCAGGAGCACCGGCATCAGGTCCGGCCCACGGAGCTGGCCGAGGATCCCGGAGGCGCAGTCGAGCTCCCCGAAACGCTCGACGCGATCGGCCCGCACTCCTGGTCCCGCCACCAGCAGCGGCACCGGGTCGCCCGAATGGATCACCTCCGGCGAGGCGGGCGTCGCGTGATCGCCGGTCACGCAGACGATCGCCCGGTCGGTGGGCAGGTCGTCGAGAGCCGCATCGAGCTGCTCGATCGTCTCCTGCTTGATACGCGGGTCCTTCGTATGCCCAGCCGAGTCGGTGGTCTTCTGATGGCAGAAGACGAAGGTGTCGCCGGCGTCGAGCCGCCGCTTGGCCAGCTCCACGCGGCTACGCAGGTCACCGACCGGATCGTCGGTCTCCGGCGCGTCGAGCGGCTCGAGCCCAAGCGCCCGTCCGAGCCCTCGCAGGAACGCTGAGTCTGCCGCGAACGCACCGGTCACGCCGTGGCGCTCGAGGAAGCTCGGCACCGGTTGCGGCCGGCCGAACCACTTGAGCGTGATCACGTTGAACCGCTCGTTCTCGAGACGGCCCAACACCTCCCGCGTCCACTCTTCGCAGGCGCGGGCGGTGCGCCCCGCCTCCGGCACGAGCGGCTGGGGGCGCAACATAGGGTGCCGGTCGCGGAAGAACGCGTCCGTGTCCGTGACGCGCTCGTCGGCGCCGCCGGAGATCCGCAGGACGGCCTCCCCGCGCCAGACATGGGCGAGCGAGAACGTCAGCCCGTCGACGACGATCTCGCTACAGCGCTCGACGAGGCGCTCGGCCTCGTCGGCGTCGCGATCCGGGTCCGGACGCCCGGTCAGCCACCAGCCGTCGTCGCGCCGCTCGGCCGGTCGCAGCGCGGCGTACGCGTGCACGTCGCCGACGCTCGCCTCCTGGCCGCGCCCGAGCGCCTCGAACACCGCCCGTCCCGGAAACTCGTCGGAGCGGTAGCCGAGCATCGACCAGTGCGCGACCTCGCTCGACGGCGCACGCCCGGGACCGACCGCGTAGAGGAGCCCACAGGAACCGCGCGTCGCGAGGGCGTCGAGGTTCGGCGTCGACGCGGCCTCGTTGCCGGTCCGCCCGCCGAGCACCTCGTGGGCCCGATCGGCGAGACCGTCGAGCAGGAAGACAACGATGGGATACACGGCGCGGAGGCTATCCCGCGCCGTGTATCCGAGGACTTACTTGCGCTTGAAGATGACCGTGCGGCTGTAGCCGTCCAGGTATCCAGCGCCCACCTGGTTGTAGGACATGAAGACGCGAAGGGTGTAGGTCCCGCGCGGAAGCCGCAGGTAGAAGAGCCTCTGCGAGCTCTGGCCGAGGATCACGCGCTTCATCTTCACCCACTGCCCGAAGCGCGTGAAGCGCTGGACGAAGACCTTGCGGCCCTGCAGCGAGTGGTTGGTCTTCACCTTGACGAAGCCCATTCCCTTGGAGGCCGAGAAGAGCACGTTCGGCCTCATCGCGAGGCCGATCTTCGCACTGACGAGAGTCTTCCAGTGCGCCTCGTAGGTCGTGAGCAGCGTCGGCTTGACGACGAAGTCCCAGACACCGTTCGTCGTGGTCAGCACCGTCGCGAGCTGCACAGGCGAGGCCTGGCCGTAGGGCTGCCCCCACAGCGTGACGGTTTCGCCCGATTTCTTGTTCGAGACAGTGCCCGCAATGTGCGTGGACTGCCCGTAGGTCAGGATCGGAACCGATGCGCCGATCGTGACTGCCGGCGGCGGCCCGTTCACGATCACTCGACCGGTCAGAGTCGGGTGAAGCGCATCGTGGTAGCGGAAGGTGCCCGCCGTGCCGAAGACGTGCGTGTAGGCCTTCCCGGGCGCGATCGTGGGCGAGGCGAACGCGCCGTTGTTCGCGACCACCTGATGATTCTTGGTGTCCCTGTTTGTCCATCTGACCGCGTCGCCCGTGTTGATCGTGACGCTTGAAGGCAGGAACGCGGTTGCGGTGATCCTTACGGCTTTCGTCGCGGTCGGGGCCGGCTGGGACGCTCCGGTGATTGCCAGCGCCAGCACGGCGACCGCGGAGAGAACGACGATACGCATTGCTGAACCCCCCTGGGTTGCGGCGTTTGGTACTGGTGTAAACGGCAAGGGCTGGGAAAAGTTTTGCCCACTTACACGACCCTTACACCGCCGTAATCCGCTCCATACGCCTAAAAACGCCTGCGACTCCCGGCGGCACGAGGCTTTCCCAGTCGCCGCCCTCGCGCAGCGCCGCCCGAACCTCCGCGCCGGAGACATCCTTCTCTGCGCCCTCGTCGAGGACGACCACCTCGTAGCCGGCCTCACGCAACCGATCGAGTTTCGTGCCGCCCCAGTCGGAGAAGAGCCGGATGAACTGGACGACGTCTTCGGGCACATACGCCGGCCACAGCTCCGGCTCGTTGACCGGGAAGGGGATCACGTGCAGGTGGGCTAGGTCGATCCCCGCATCGAGGGCGGCAGCCTTCACCATCAGCAGCCGCTCGACGTAGCTGAACGGGTTCGACTCGGGCAGATGCCGCAGTGGGTCCGAGTCCTCGGGCTTGATCCGCTCCGGGTCGGGGTTCGTGATCCCGACGAAGAGCTCGTCGCAGCGCGCCGCTGCGCCCTTCAGATACTCGAGATGGCCGTTATGAAAGGGCTGAAAACGCCCATGGACCATGCCACGGGTCATTCAACGACGACCCCGGAGCCCTCCTCCACTCGGCCCACCCGCCGGACGAAGAGCTTCCGCGAGGCGAACTCCGCTTCCAGCGCGGACCCGTGCTCGGCCGGGATCGAGACGAGCAGCCCGCCTGCAGTCTGCGGGTCGTAGCCGAGAGCAACCAGGGTGTCCGGCGCCCCGTTCAGCGTGACGTGCGGTCCGGCGAAGTCGCGGTTGCGCGGGTCGCCACTCGTGCGCACGCCGTGTCGCGCGACGTCGAGGGCGCCGTCGATCGCCGGGAAGCGCTCAGACTCGAGCCGGATCCGCACGCCGCTGCGCTCGGCGACCTCGTGCGCGTGACCGAAGAGCCCGAAGCCGGTCACGTCCGTGACAGCGCTCGGCTCGAACCCGCGCAGCACGTCCGCGGCTTCGTTGTTCAGCGTGCGCATCCAGCGCACCGCCCGCTCGAGCTGCTGGGTGCCGGCCTCGCCCTGTTTGTAGGCAGTCATGATCAGGCCCGTTCCGAGCGGCTTCGTCAGGAAGACCGCGTCGCCCACCCGTGCACCGTTCTTCGGCCAGATCCCGTTCGGGTGCACAGTGCCGACGACGGCCAGCCCGTACTTCGGCTCGGCGTCCCGAATCGTGTGCCCTCCCGCGAGCAGGCCGCCCGCGGCCCGCACCTGCGCGTCTGCGGCGGCAAAGATTTCCGCGAGCATCTCCAGCGGCAGCTCCTCGGGGAAGGCGGCGATCGAGAGCGCGAGGAGCGGCGTGCCGCCCATCGCGAACACGTCGTTGAGAGCGTTCGTGGCAGCGATCGCCCCATAGTCGCCAGGGTCGTCGACGACGGGCGGGAAGAAGTCGAGCGTGAAGATCAGCGCCCGCTCGTCGTCGAGCCGATAGACGGCCGCGTCGTCAGCAGGCGCGAGCCCGACGAGCAGGTTCTCGGCCTCGGCCGGGACGAACCCGGCGAGCAGTTGCTCGAGCCGGGCTGCGGAGTACTTCGCGGCGCAGCCGCCGCACGAGGCGAGGTCGGTGAGCTTCACAGTGCCGGTGTTCAGGTTCACGGCGGCCTTCTCCCTGAATCGGTTGCGGGAACTGTAGGGATCGATTCGACTTTCGTCCATCTACGTCCGGCGGCTCGTGGGTATTCCCGAAAAGGACAACGGCGGCCGTGGCCGCCGTTGTCAGGGGAGAGGAGGAGCTTTGGGTGCTCCCCGCGTTTCGTGCTGATCGGCGTGATTCCTGCCGGGCTACAAGTCGCCCGGGGTGCGGATGATGCGCCAGAAGAGGTAGAGCGCGAGCAGCCCCGAGAGCAGGAACCCGACCAACGAGACCGTGTGGTCGACCTGAGCCATCAGCGCCGAGGAGATCAGCAGCCCGACGACGATCATCGCGGCGCCAATGCGGTTCGCCACGAGCGCAGCATGTGCTCCGTGTCCTCGAGCCCGGTCGGGACGACACCCACCTTGAGCGTGCCTGCCTCGAGATGGTCCGCGACCTGCGCGACCCGGCGGGGCAGGCGGGAGATCGCGCCGAGCTGGGTGAAGAGGTAGCTGAAGAGTTGGTTCGGCTCCATGCGCGCCTCGGCCTCGGTGACCATCAGCTCGAGCGACTCCTCTTCGATCAGCGCGATCGGGTCGAGCTGCGGGTCGAGCGTGCGCGCGATCGAGTCCGCCTGGGAGAGGGTCTTGCCGACGAGAGCGAAGCTCGTGGGCAGGCGGATGCCGTACGTGAGGCAGATGCGCTGGAGGTCCGCGAGCGCCTCCCCCGTGCGGATCCCCGCGAGAGGGCGCCAGTGGTAGCGCGGCAGCTTGCGCCGCAGCTCGTGGACGAAGCTCGGCTCGTCCGACTCGAGGGTCGTCAGCGAAAGCGAGAGCAGCAGCGCCGCCACGTCCTCGGTGCGGTTGTGGGCGAGCGCGAGCAACAGCAAAGAGAGGGTCGTCCGCGTCTCCTCGTCGAGGCGGCCCAGGAGCCCGAAATCGAGCAGCGCCAAGCGGCCGTCCTCGGTCAGGAGCACGTTCCCGCGGTGCGGGTCGGCGTGGTAGACGCCGGCCAGGGTGACCTGCCGGATGTATGCGCGGAAGAAGTCGCGGGCAAGGCTCTCGGCCCGCTCATGAGGAAGCCCGTGCCCCGGCGCGACCTTCTCGCCGTGGATGCGCTCCAGCACGAGCACGCGCTCGGTCACGTGCGGCCGGATAACCTGCGGCACGATCAGGTCCTCGAAGTCGTCGAGGAGACGGGCAATCAACTCGGTGTTGCTCGCCTCCTCGACGAAGTCGAGCTCCGCGCGCAGGTGTGAGTCGAGCTCGTCGGCCAGCGCTCGGAGCTGGAGTAGCTGCGCGGTATCGGAGTGCTCCTCGAGGAAGTTCACCGTCGAGCGGATCACGTCGAGATCGCGATCGACCTGCTCGACGATCCCGGGACGGCGGACCTTGACGACCACGTCGCGTCCGTCCTTGAGCAGGGCCTGGTGGATCTGTGCGATCGACGCGGCGGCCAGCGGCTCGGGCTCGAGCCGGGCGACCGCGTCGGCCCCGAGGTCCTCGCGAACGATCCGCTCCACCTCCGAGAACGGGAAGGGCGGCACCTCGTCCACGAGCTTGCCGAGCTCCTCGATGTAGACGTCCGGGAGCAGATCGGGCCGCGAGGCTAGGAGCTGGCCGAGCTTGAGGTAGGTCGTGCCGAGCTCCTCGAGCGCGTGCCGAAACTCGACGGCGCCCTCGCGGGTGGCCGGACGCTGGCCGACCACGCCGAGCTCGCGCAGTACGCGCAGGAGGCTCCGCTGGCGCGCGACGGAGGT
>Ga0307299_10000601_pt1 | contig 12043 bp, 12 predicted proteins | sample ER_DNA_159_FD_194466 | JGI IMG/M metagenome (GOLD analysis project Ga0307299, IMG submission 194466) | Bulk soil microbial communities from the East River watershed near Crested Butte, Colorado, United States - ER_DNA_159 | ecosystem: Environmental > Terrestrial > Soil > Floodplain | place... | reverse complement strand
ACCGTCGGACCCACGAAGTGACCGCGGGGATACTTGTCGACCTTGGTCGCGCGGCCGTCGAGCAGCAGCGTGGCGCCGTCCTTCTGCCCGGCCTCGACGTACGACAGGACGCGCTCCTTGTGACGGGCCGAGACGACGGGGCCCATGTTGACACCCGAGTCCATGCCGTAGCCGACCCGCAGATCCTTCGCTGCGCTGAGGAGCCGGTCACGCACCGGCTCGTAGGCCTTCCCCGTCGTGACGACGACGCTGCCGGCGAGGCACCGTTGGCCGGCGCAGCCGAACGCCGATTCGCTGACGGTGGCGACGGCGCGGTCCAGATCGGCGTCGGGCATCACGACGATGTGATTCTTCGCGCCGCCCAGCGCCTGCACCCGCTTGCCGTGCTTGGCGGCCTCCTGGTACACATGCTGCGCGACGGGCGACGAGCCGACGAACGAGATCCCGGCGATGCCGGGGTGCGCGAGCAGGGCGTTGACGACGTCCTTCCCGCCGTGGACGAGATTGAGTACGCCCGGGGGAACGCCGGCCTCGTGCACCAGCTCGACGATCTTGGTTGCCGAGAAGGGCACTTGCTCGCTCGGCTTCAGAATGAAGCTGTTGCCCGTGGCGATGGCGTAGGGCCAGAACCAGCAGGGCACCATCGCTGGGAAGTTGAACGGTGTGACGGCGGCGAAGACACCGAGCGGTTGGCGCACGTATTCACAGTCGATCCCCGCCGCCACGTCCTCGAGCGTCTTGCCCATCATCAGGGTCGGGATGCCGCAGGCGTGCTCGACGTTTTCGATGCCGCGGCGCACCGATCCCTTGGCTTCATCGAGCGTCTTGCCGTTCTCGCGCGTGACGATGGCGGCGATGTCGTCGAAGTGCTGCTCGAGCAGCGCCTTGAGCTTGAAGAGATAGCGCGCGCGCACGACCGGTGGGACTCGACGCCACTTGCCGAACGCGGCTTGAGCCGCCGCGACGGCCTGATCCACGTCGCGCGGGCCGCACAGCGGCACGCGGCCGAGGGATTCCCCGGTAGCAGGGTTCGTGGCCTCGAGGAAATCGGTCGCCGAGGCCGCGACCCACTCGCCGCCGATGTAATTCCGCAGTGTGGTCGCCATGGGCACCGTCCCAAACGTTATCAGTCTAGGTAGTCATACGCTACGAGCGTGAGGAATTCCGGCGGTTCTTGGGCGGTCGTCATCTGCTCGAACAGGCGCCCCGCGAGGCCGTTGGCTTCGGGTTGCGCCGCGATCAATTCGCGCACCAGGGATGCCGTGACCACCCGCCCGTCCACCATGCGCGCGCCGTGGTGGAGCCATTGCCAGATCTGCGCCCGGCAGATCTCGGCGGTCGCCGCGTCCTCCATCAGATTATCAATCGGCACGCAGCCGTTTCCGGCGAGCCAGGCCGCCAGATAGCGGACCCCGACGTCGATGTTGGTCCGCACGCCCTCCGCCGTGATGGTGCCTGCAGGCACCATCAGGAGGTCGGCGGCGGTCACGTGAACGTCGTCGCGCGTCACGTGGATCTGGTTGGGCCCACGCATATGTTCGTCGAACACCACCTGCGCCACGGGCACCAGTCCCGGATGCGCCACCCAGGTGCCGTCGTGGCCGGCTTTGACCTCGCGCAGCTTGTCGGCGCGCACGCGCGCCAGGGCCGCCTCGTTGGCCACCGGGTCGTTGCGGATCGGGATCTGCGCCGCCATGCCCCCCATGGCGTGAATCCCGCGACGATGGCAGGTGTGAATCAGGAGATCCACGTAGGCCTTCAAGAAGTCCCGGCCCATCGTGACCTGCGCGCGATCGGGCACGAGCGCACTCGTCTGGGTCCGGAATTTCTTGATGAAACTGAAGATGTAGTCCCAGCGGCCGCAGTTGAGCCCGGCCGAATGCTGGCGCAGCTCGTACAGGATCTCGTCCATTTCGAACGCGGCGAGAATCGTCTCGATCAGCACCGTGGCGCGGATCGTCCCCCGCGGCAGGCCGAGCTGGTCCTGCGCCAGGTTGAAGACGTCGTTCCAGAGACGGGCCTCGAGATGGCTCTCGACCTTGGGGAGATAGAAGTACGGGCCGGTCCCCTGGCCGACGAGGTGCGCCGCGTTGTGAAAAAAGAACAGGCCGAAATCGAAGAGCGACGCCGAAACGGGCTCGCCGTCGACCAAGACGTGCTTTTCCACCAGGTGCCAGCCGCGCGGCCGCACCATCAGGGTCGCCACCCGCTCACTGAGGCGGTACGCCTTCCCGTCGGGACTGACGTGCGAAATGCTGCCGCGCACAGCATCCCGCAGGTTAATCTGTCCTTCGATCGTGGCGCGCCACGTGGGTGCGTGCGAGTCCTCGAAGTCCGCCATGAACACGCGTGCACCAGAATTCAGCGCGTTGATGATCATCTTGCGGTCGACCGGCCCCGTGATCTCCACTCGGCGGTCGCTCAGATCGCGCGGGGCGGGCGCTACGGTCCAGGCCGCGTCGCGCAGCCCCCGAGTCTCGGGCAGGAAGTCGGGCAGGACGCCGGCGTCCAGCTCGGCCTGACGGGCGGCACGGGCCCGCAACCGCTCGCGGCGCCGCTCCTCGAAGGCCCGCGCGAGCCGCGCGACGAATCCCAGCGCGTCGGACGTGAGAATCTCGTCGAAGCGCGTGTCGCGGGGTGCGCGTACGTCGACGTCGGAGGAGACCGATCGGGAGGGCATGATTGAAAATAGAGTGGAAGTGGGGGGCGGGGCGGAGCTGCCGACATCGCACGCTCCCATGCGTCCGCCCCCCCACTTCCTATGTCCGCCGTAGTTATTAGCAAGCCTCGTGCCGCGCGCCTTGTGGCGGGGCCGGTAATGGCAGGACACATTTTGTAGCATGAGTGACACGACTGCGGCAGTCGGACGCCCCGTCTTGCGGCGGGAGGGGGGCGACAAGGTCACCGGACGCGCTCGCTACACCGATGACCTGGTCGTGCCGGGCGCGTGGTACGGAAAGACGATCCGCTCCGGGATCCCCCGGGGGCGGGTCCGCACCATCACCTACGATCCCGCCTTCAACTGGTCTCAGGTCGTCGTCGTCACCGCCCAAGACATCCCCGGAGACAACGTCGTCCAGCTGATCCGCGACGACCAGCCCGCCTTGGCCGCGGGCGAAATCCGCCACCGGGAAGAACCGATCCTGCTCCTCGCTGCTCCCGACCGAGATACGCTGGCCGCTGCCGAGCGGGCGATCCGCATCGAGTACGACGTTCTGGAGCCGGTGTTCGATCTGACCCTCGCGACGGAGACCTACAGCACCATCGAGATCTCGAAAGGCGACGTTGTGGGGGCCTTCAAGGGTTTGAAGGATGGCGAGGTGGTCGAGCGGACGTTCAAGGTGGGTCTCCAAGAGCAGCTCTACATCGAACCTCAGGGGGCGATCGCGATCCCGGAATCGGGTGGCGCTATCAGGGTCATCGGTTCCTTGCAGTGTCCCTACTACGTCCATCGGGCTTTGAAGCGCACGCTCGAGCTGACCGACGAGCAAGCGATCGTGGTCCAGGCCGAAACTGGTGGGGGATTCGGCGGCAAAGAAGAGTACCCCTCGATCGTTGCGATCCATGCGGCGCTGCTCGCTCGCAAGGCGGGGCGGCCCGTGCGGCTGATTTACGACCGCCATGAAGACCTGGCCGCGACCACCAAGCGGCATCCGGGAGTCATCCGGCATCGCACCGGCGTCCGGCGCGACGGGACGCTGGTGGCGCAGGACATCGAGATCGTGCTCGACGGTGGCGCCTACTGCACGCTGACGCCGGTCGTGCTGTCGCGCGCAGCGATTCACGCGGCGGGGCCCTACGCGTGTCCCAACGTGCGGATCCGGGCGCGCGCGGTCGCGACGAACACTCCGCCGAACGGAGCGTTCCGGGGTTTCGGCGCGCCGCAATCGTTGTTCGCCGCCGAGCTGATGGTCGAGCACGTTGCCGAGCGCCTCGGCGTGCCGAGTCTCGACCTGCGCAAGAAGTGGATGCTGCGCATCGGGGACACGACGGCGACGAGCCAGACGCTCACCGAGAGCGTCAGCGCGGAGCTGGTCCTCGCCGCTGCGCTCAAGGCCGCCCCGCCCGTCCGCCCCCGACCGTCAGGAAGTCCTTTAGGGTCCGCCCATCCGACCGTCCGCCGGGGCCGGGGTCTCTCGCTCGTCTACCATGGCTCCGGCTTCACCGGGAGCGGCGAGAAAAAGCTCGGCGGCAAGGTGGCTGTCGAAGCCCTTCCCGGTGGCACGTTCACGATCCTGACTGCCTCGACCGAGATCGGCCAGGGCACAAAGACGATCTTCACGCAGATCGCCGCCGACGCCCTCGGTGTGCCGCTCGAGCAGGTGACCGTCGCGCCGCAGGACACCTCGCTCGTCCCCGACTCGGGACCGACCGTGGCGTCGCGCACGGCGATGATCGTCGGGGGGCTGATTCATGCGGCGGCCGTGGAGCTGCAAGAGCGCCTGGCGAAAAGCCCCAAACCCAAGCTGCCGCTGCGGGTGGACAAGACCTACGTCCAGCCCGACACGATCCACTGGGATGATCAGACCTATCGCGGCGATGCGTACCCGGTCTATGCGTGGGCCTGCACGATCGTCGACGTCGACGTGGACATGCTGACGGGGGAAGTGCGCGTCACGGATCTCCTGTCGGCCGTGGACTGCGGCAAGGCGATTCATCCCGTCATGGCCGAAGGCCAGATCGAGGGCGGCATGCTCCAGGCCGTGGGCTGGGCGACGATCGAAGAGATCAAGATGAAGGACGGCGGCTATCAGAACGACCGCCTGGCCACGTACTTGATCCCGACCGCCCTCGATGCGCCCCGCATCCGCACGATCCTGGTCGAGAACCCGTACTCGGGGGGGCCCTTCGGCGCGAAAGGGATCGGGGAGCTGCCGATGGACGGGCCGGCCCCCGCCATCATCGCGGCCATTCACGACGCGACGGGCGTCTGGCTCGACGAGGTACCGGCTACGCCGGAGAAAGTGCTCGCGGCATGCGCTTCGTCCTGAACGGCCTGCCGATGACTGTCGAGGCGCCGGGCTCCCGCCGCCTCCTCGACGTCCTGCGCGAGACGGTGGGCCTCACGGGAACCAAAGAGGGGTGCGGAGAGGGGGAGTGCGGTGCCTGCTCCGTGCTCATCGACGGGGAGGTCGTCAACAGCTGTCTAGTCGCCGTCGGGCAAGTCGCGGGCTGTAACGTTGTAACGGTCGAAGGTCTGGCAGCGCCGGACGGCGCGCTGTCCTCCCTCCAGCAGGCGTTCATCGAGCGCGGCGCCGCGCAGTGCGGGATCTGCACGCCTGGGATGTTGCTCGCGGCGCACGCCCTTCTCCAGCAGAATCCGCGGCCGTCCGAGGACGAGGTGCGCGTCGGTCTCGCCGGCAACCTGTGCCGCTGCACCGGCTACACCAAGATCATTGACGCCGTGCTCGCATGCCGGACGTAGCCTACCTCCAGCCGCGCGACGTCGCGGACGCCGTGCGGGTCTATCGCGAGACGCCCGGCGCGCGGCTGCTCGCCGGCGGGACCGATCTGATGGTCATGCTGCACGCGGGGACGGTCCGCCCGCGGGCGCTGGTCGACCTCTGGTCGCTCGCGGAGCTCAAGGGGATCCGCCGTTTGGACGGCGGCGTCGAAATCGGTGCGGCGGAGCCGTATACCAGCATCATCGGCTCGGCGCTTGTGGCGGAGCATTGCCCGGCGCTCGTCGCCGCCTCGCGCACCATCGGCGCCGCCCAGATTCAGAATCGGGGCACACTCGGCGGAAACCTGGCGAACGCATCGCCGGCGGGGGACACACTCCCCGTGCTGCTGGCGGCTGACGCCGTCGTGGTGACCGATCGCCGCACGATTCCCGTCGCCGACTTCTTCACCGGTTACCGCAAGACGGCGCTCGGCGCGGGCGAGCTGATCGTGGCGGTCCGCCTCCCGGCCGCCGCGCGCGGCGTCCAGTTTCGCAAGATCGGCACGCGGGCGGCACAGGCCATCTCGAAAGTCGTTATTGCCGTGAGCCGCGAGCCGGCGCGAGTCGCCCTCGGATCGGTGGCCGAAATCCCGCTGCGCGCGCGTGGCGCCGAGGCAGCGCTCGCCCGGGGAGACGCGGCGGGCGCCGTGGCGGCGCTGCCCTCGGACATCAGGCCGATCGACGACGTCCGATCGACGGGGGATTACCGCCGCATGGTGGCCCAGAACGTGCTGGAAGAACTGCTGCGCGACTAGTTGGCCGTCTGGATCGCGTAGCCCACGAGCAGGGTGGTGCGCAGCGCGCCGGGAGAGCGTACGATCGCCAGGTTGATCGGCAAGCTTACACTGCCGTAGGTGAGAGTCTGGCCGATGGCCAATGCCAGGCCGGAACCGAGCGGCGAGAGATTCGGCCCGACCCCGAACTCGAAGCCCCCGGGCAACCGGATGCCCATGAGCAGGGTCGCGCTTGGTACCAGCGCGTTCTGCTCGACTGCACCGACGAGGAGCACCTCCTCGACGACAAACTCGGGATCACTCGACGCAGGAGAGACGTCTTGCTCGAAATGCCAGCCGAACTGACTCATCACCCGATTGAGGCCGTACTCCTTGAGCCTGGCGTCGGCCCGGCTCCCGCCGACGAAGGTGAGTCCGAGCCGGGGACCCTCCATCGAACGCCGCATGAGCGCCGGCCGCCGCCCCAGCAGGTCTCCCGCTCCCAGGGCGAGAGTCAACAGCGCGACTGCAATCGTGTACCGCATCGTGGACCTCTGGAGTGTACGGGCGGGGGAATCCCGCCGCGTACTCCAGAGTCATCGCGTGGCGTCAAGACTGCGTCAAGCAATGCATCCCCGCGCCGCTGAGCTGCTCCGCACGCTCGCCCTGCGACCGCACCCTGAAGGCGGTCACTTTGCCGAGGTGTTCAAGTCTCCGCACCTCGTGCACCGCCTGGAGGGAGCCGACGACCGCCCGGCGCTGACGACCATCTACTTTCTCCTTGCCCAGGGGGAGCGCAGTCGCTGGCACCAGGTCGCGTCGGACGAGGTGTGGCATTACTACGAAGGCGATCCGCTCGAGCTGGTGTGGGAGGAGCAACTCGAGATTCGTCGCGTCCAGCTCGGGCCGGTGGGTATGGGCCGCGAGCCCGTCGCGATTGTCCCGGCGGGTTCGTGGCAGGCGGCCCGCAGCCACGGCGCCTACACGCTGGTCGGGTGTACCGTGGCACCCGGGTTCGAGTTCCGAGATTTCGTGTTGCTGGGGGACGTGCCGGCCGAGGCTGCGCGGCTACGCGCGCTCTATCCGGACCTAGCAGACCTCTTTTGACTCAGTAGGCCAGCAGCTCCAGCGCCCGGGCCAGCACCTGCGTCCCAAGCACTAGGTGTGCGGGGTCAGTTGCTTCCTCTGGACAGTGCGACCGCCCACCGATGCTCGGCACGAACAACATCCCCACCGCACACCGCGCGGCGAGCACCTGGGCGTCGTGTCCCGCGCCGCTCACCAAGGCCGCGGGCACGGCGCCCGTCTCCGTCGCCGCTGTTTCGAGCACCTGTCGCACGGCGCCGTCCATGGGTACCGGGGGCCGCTCGTGGAGGGTGCGCATCGCGATGCCGAGGCTGCGCTCCGAGGCGATCGTTCCGCACAGCGAGCGGATGCGCTCCTCCAGGGCGCGCCGGCCGCCGAGGTCGGCGTGCCGCAGGTCCACCGTGAACGTCACGCGGCCCGGGACGACGTTGATCTGATCGGGCTCGACGCGCAGTTTGCCGACGGTCGCCACCGCCGGCCGGCCCAGCGCGGCCGCGATGGACTGCACCGCCTGGATCATGGCGGCGGCGCCCGCGAGGGCGTCGCGCCGCAGGTGCATCGGCGTGGTGCCGGCGTGGTCGGGGCGGCCCGTCACGACGACCTCGAGATGGACCGCCCCTGCGATCGTGGTCACGACGGCGAGCGGCACCCGCTCCGTCTCGAGGATGCTCCCCTGCTCGATGTGCAGCTCCACAAAGGCGCCGAGGTCGTCGCGGGCGGCGGAGGGAATGTCGGCAGGATCAAGCCCGCGTTCGCGCATCGCGCGCGCCAGGGTCACGCCGGCGGCGTCGGTGACCGTTTCGGCCTCGTCCGGGCCGATGGCGCCGATGATGGCGCGTGAACCCCAGAAGTTGGTCGCGAAGCGGCTGCCCTCCTCCTCGCACACCACGAGCAGCTCGAGAGGCCGTTTGGGCTTGCCGCGCGCCTCGATCACAGCGCGCAGCGCCGCGAGGCCGGCGGTGATGCCGAGGGCGCCGTCGAGCCGGCCGCCGTGGCGCACGGTGTCGATGTGCGAGCCCGTGACCACGGACTTCCCGCCACTCGTGCCGTCCATGCGGCCCCAGATGTTGCCCACCGCGTCGCGCCGTACCGCGAGGCCTGTTTCTTTCATCCACCGCTGGACTTGGTCGCACGCCGCCGCCCAGGCCTCGCTGTAGAGCGGGCGGTACGCGCCGCCTCCCCCCCCCGGCTCCGCGCCAATCGCGTAGAGCTCGTCCAACTGGCGTTCCAGCAGCGCGGCGTCAATTCGCATTGGCATCGGGTCGCACCAGCTTCCCCCAGCCCGCGGTGCCGACCACCGCACCGTCCGCGAAGACCGTTCGCCCACGCACAATGGTACGGACCGCGGCACCCTTGAAGGTCCGGCCCAGATACGGACTGATGCCGCTGCGCGTCTGCAGGTGCTCCGGTCCGAACGTCCAAGTTCGGCGCGGATCCACGAGGGCGAAGTCGGCGTCGGCGTTCACGACGATCGCTCCCTTGCGCGGATACAACCCGAAGAGTCGCGCCGGGGCGGTGGCGATCAGGTCGGCGACGCGCTCGAGCGACAGCCCCCGCGCGTGCACGCCACCGGTGAGCAGCACCGGGAGCGTCGCTTGGATGCCCGCGACGCCGCCCCACGCCTGCCACACGTCGTGCTCCCCTTTCTTCTTATCTGCGGCGGGGCAGGGGGAGTGATCCGAGGCGACGAGGTCCACTTCACCCGCGAGCAGCGCCGTCCACAGTCGCTCGCGCGACGCGGCGTCGCGGATCGGCGGCGCGCACTTCAGGGCGGGACCCACGCGCTCGAAGTCCTGCTCGTCAAACTCCAAGTAGTGCGGGCACGTCTCTGCCGTCACGGAGAGGCCCCATTCGCGAGCCCCCTGCACCTCGGCTAATCCGTCCGCGCCGCTCACGTGCACCACGTGGGCGCGCGCGCCGGGACCCGCGCCACGCACGCACGAGACGAGGCGCCGGATCGCTTCGACCTCCGCGGCCGGCGGCCGGGCGCGGCACCACGCCAGCCGGTCGATCTCCCGCCGTCCGCGAATCTCGCTGCTCAAGCGCTCCACCATCTCGTGGCTCTCGGCGTGCACGCCGACGACCACGCCGAGCCGGGCCGCGGCCTTGAGACCCGCGGCTAAGACGCCGTCCGTGACGCGGCGGAAATCGTCCACGCCGCTCTCGCTCATGAACGCCTTGAACCCAACGACGCCGCGCGCCGCGAGCCCCGCGAGCTCGGCGAGGTTGTCGTTCACGAGGCCGCCCCAGAGTCCGAAGTCCACGAGCGCCTTCTGGGAGGCGACCGCCTGCTTGGCATCGAAGTGGGCGGCGCTGATCGTCGGCGGGTGGGCGTTGAGCGGCATCTCGAGGACCGTCGTCACGCCGCCCGCCGCCGCGCCGCGCGTTCCCGCGTCCCACCCTTCCCAGTCGGCGCGCCCGGGCTCGTTGAAATGGACGTGGGCGTCTACGAGGCCTGGCAGCACCACGAGACCGCGAGCGTCGATCGTTTCCGCGGCAGCCTCGATGTCGGTGCCGATGGCGGTGATCACCCCGGCGGTGACCGCGATGTCGGCGGCGGCGCGGCCGGTGGGGAGGATGACTTCGCCGCCGCGGATGACGAGATCGGGTCTCGTCATTCCCAGGCTAAAGCCTGGGCTCGGCAGGGCATTGTCCTTAAGGACAGTGTGGTGCCGAGCCCATCCTTCAGGATGGGAATCACATCTCCTCCATTACGATGTCTTGGGCACCCTCCCACAGCGTACGTCTCCCGAGTTCTGCGAGATGCTCGTGACCCCCAACCAGCGTCGCGAAGTGATTGCCCGCCAGCTGCCCCACCTTGCTCGCGAACATCGTCGAGCCGTAGGGGAAGAGCATTTCCGTCTCGCTGATGCCGCCCGGGTAGAGCAGCAGCATGCCGGGGGCCGGGTGGCTGGTGTGGTTCTCGAACTCGAGCCCGAGCCGCAAGTCGCCCATCGGGATCCAGGTTGACTCGCCGCTCCAGCGGCAGTGAAGTACCTTGGTGCGGAGCGGCAGCATCTTGCGGACGACCGCCACCGTTTTGGGCGCGTCCTTGTCTTCGAGGCGCGCTTCGAACGCCAGGTTTCCCACTCGGATCTTGAGCATGCCCAAGACTAACCGTCCAACGATTTCCACGCACGTCCTCGATACCGCGCGCGGCGCGCCCGCGGCCGGTGTCTCCGTGTCGCTGTGGCGCCTCGAGGGAACCCAGCGCGCGGCCCCCCAAGGCGCGGGCGAGACCGATGCCGATGGACGCATCGGCGATCTGCTGGATGGTCAGCTGGTGGCGGGCACGTATCGGCTGACGTTCGACGTCGGCGGATACTTCAAGAAGAAAGGCGATCACGGAGCGTTTCTGGGCCGCGTGACGCTCGATGTGGAGATCGCGGACGTGACGCGGGCGTACCACGTCCCCCTGCTCGTCTCGCCCTTCTCGTGCGCGAGCTATCGGGGCAGTTGAAAAAGGGGACGGGAGACGGGGGACGGGGGAAGGGTAAACCCGACCCCGCGACCTTGTTCGAGGGGGCAGGACCCCTGGTCGAGCGCTTGCGCGCTGAGTCTCCGTTCATCTCGGGCGCCGCGATGGTGGCGCGCGCGCGGCAGATCCTCGCGGAGCTGGGTGCGGGCGAGCAGATTGCGGTGATCAACGCGCATCCGCGCATTGGCGAGCGTGCCGAGCGGGTCCGTGCGCAGTCGGCGCACTCGTTCCGGGAGCAGGGTTACGATCGGGACGAGACGCCACCCGAAGTGTTCGCGCGCCTGGCGCACTTGAACGACGAATACGAGCAGAAGTTTGGATTTCGATTCGTGGTATTCGTGAACGGACGATCGAAAGCCGCAATCGTCCCCGTGCTCGAGGCCCGGCTACGCGGTTCGCGCGCGGAAGAGCTGCAAACGGCGCTTGCCGACATCGTCGCGATCGCCGAGGACCGCTTGCGACAGGAACCGTGAGAGGCCGCCATGCGACCCGTCAGTCATACCTTCGTTGATTCCGTCAAAGCTCCGGTCGTTCAGGTCTTTGCCCTGCTGACCGATCCGGCCCGTATCCCGAAGTGGCTCCCCGGCTGCGACGCCGTCGAGAGTGCTGGGCCGTTCCGGAAGGGTGCCCGATTCACGGCGCGGTTCGGCCAACGCAGCAGTGAGTTCGAGATCGTGGACTTTTCGGCGCCCGCGACATTTGGCTGGACGGAGCGCGGGCAGCGCAAGGGCACGAAGGTCTTCCTGCGCCTCGATGTCACCGGTGCCACGACCGCCGTGACCGTCCGGGAGGTCTGGACCCCTCACGGGTTCCTCGCCTGGGTGCGGGGCCGCTTTTTCGAGCGGCGACAGGTCCAGAAGCGCCTTCAGGCCATCGTGCAGAACCTGCGCACCGTCCTCGGGTCCTGAGGTTGATGCTCACCATCGTCAAGCTGCTACAATCGCTCATCAAGGCGCTCCACTCCGAGGGGACGCCGGGACAGCTCGCCGCCGGCATCGCGCTCGGCGCGATCCTCGGGCTCACGCCGCTCGTGAGTCTCCACAACGTCCTGATCTTCGCCCTCATCGTCATGCTCAACGTCTCATTCGCCGGCGGAATGGTCGGGTGGGCGCTGTTCGTGCCGGTCGGCTTCCTGCTCGATCCCTTGTTCGACTGGATCGGTCGTACGCTCTTATTCACGCCTGCTTTCACGCCTTTTTTCACGTCTCTGTATAACACGCCTGTCGTTCCCCTGACGAACTTCAACAACACCGTCACGCTCGGGAGCCTGGTCTTCGCCGTCGTGTTCTTCGTGCCGCTCTATTTCGCGACGCGCTGGGCGGT
>Ga0307299_10000600_pt1 | contig 12045 bp, 10 predicted proteins | sample ER_DNA_159_FD_194466 | JGI IMG/M metagenome (GOLD analysis project Ga0307299, IMG submission 194466) | Bulk soil microbial communities from the East River watershed near Crested Butte, Colorado, United States - ER_DNA_159 | ecosystem: Environmental > Terrestrial > Soil > Floodplain | place... | reverse complement strand
GTCGACGGGGCCGGCCGAGCGCAGGTCTACGTCGTGCAGCCCGGAGACACGCTGTGGTCGATCGCTTCGGCGCGCTACGCGGGCGATCCGCGCGAGGGCGTCTGGAAGCTCCAGGGTCGGAACCACCTTGCGGGGACCACGATCAGCCCCGGCGAGCGCCTGACGCTGCCCTGATCCGTCCCGACGAGGCTGGTTAACTAGCCTCGTGGATCTCGATCTGGTCTTCCTCGGCACCTCCGGCTCGATGCCGACTGCGCAGCGCGCACCGGCGGCGCTGCTCCTGCGCCGCGGCGGCGAGCGGCTTCTCTTCGACTGCGCGGAGGGCACGCAGCGGCAGCTCCTGCGGTCCAACGTCGGGCTGATCGAGCTCCGCGAGGTCTTCCTGACCCATTACCACGCCGATCACTACCTCGGGCTGCCCGGAATGCTGAAGACGTTTTCGCTCCGCGGCCGCGACGTGCCGATCACGATCTACGGCCCGCCTGGGCTGCGCGACCTCTTCGACGCACTGCGGCGGATCTTCGGACGTCTCACGTACACCGTCGAGCTCAAGGAGCTGCGTCCCGGCGACGAGCTGATCCGTGACGACTACCGGTTGGAGGCGTTCGCCGTCGCGCACGGCGTCTCGGCTGTCGGCTACGCGCTCGTCGAGGATGCGAGGCCGGGTCGCTTCGACGTCCAGGCCGCCGACGCGCTCGGCGTGCCGTCAGGCCCGGAGCGGGGCGCGCTGCAGCGAGGCGAGTCGGTGACGCTCGCGGACGGGACGACGATCACCCCGGACAAGGTGCTCGGCCCGGCTCGGCCCGGACGCAAGGTCGTGATCGCCGGCGACGGCAGCCCGTCGGAGTCTGTGATCGAGGCCGCGCGCAATGCCGACGTGCTCGTCCACGAGGCGACCTTCTGCGAGGACGAGCGCGAGCGCGCCCGGGAGACGCAGCATTCGACGGCGCACGAGGCGGCCGGCGTCGCACGCGCTGCCGAGGTCGAGCTGCTCGCGCTGACGCACCTGTCGAACCGCTACTTCGGCGGCGAGGTCTCGCGCGAGGCGCGGACGATCTTCCCGAACACGGTCGTGCCCAAGGACTTCGATACGATCGACGTCCGCTTCGCGGAGCGCGGCGGGCCGTTGCTCGAGAAGGGCGGCGCGCTCACGCGGCGAGGCGAGAGGGAAGCCGTGTCGTCTGGCGAGGAGACACAGGAATGACCGGAATGGTTCAGGTGGCGATGGCGGGCGACGTGACCGAGGCGGAGGAGCTGCAGACGATCCTGCGCTCGGCCGGAATCGAGTCCGAGCTCGAGTTCGCGGTCGAGCACGATCCCCTCGGGAGCGAGGACGCCCCGCAGAAGGTGCTGGTGCCCGAGGAGTCGCTCGAGGCGGCGCAGCATGCGATCGAGGCTCTCACCGAGCCGGAGGAAATCGTCGACGAAGCCTGATTTCGGCTGGGTGGCGCGGAGCTACGACGAGCTCCGGCCCGCCGACGCCAACTGGTGGGAGGTCTTCGAGCTGCTCGTCCGCGAGGGCGATCTGGCGGGGCGCCGCGTGCTCGACATCGGGTGCGGCACGGGCCGGGCGGCGGAAGCACTGGTCGAGCGCGGGTCGCGGGTCTGGGGCGTGGAGCCGGAGCCGGAGATGGCCGCGCTCGCCCGTGAGCGCGTGAGCACGGTCAAGGTTGCGCCCGCCGAGCGTCTACCGTTCAAGGACGGCTGGTTCGAGCGCGCGCTGATGTGGCTCGTCGTCCACCTCGTCGACCGTTCACAGGCGTTCGGCGAGGCCGCTCGAGTGCTCCGGCCCGACGGCCGGCTCGCGGTCGGCACCTTTCATCCGCTCCACTTCGAGCGCTACTGGCTGAAGGAGTTCTTCCCGTCGCTCGAGGCGATCGACAAGGCGCGGTTCCCGAGCCCGGCGGAGCTCGACTTAGAGCTCACTGCGGCCGGCTTCCAGCGCGTCGAGCAGCACCGGCTGACGCAGCGCGCTTTGGTCGACCGGGCGACGGCGATCGAACGCGTGCGCGGCCGCTTCATCTCTCCGCTGCAGCTCCTGGACGAGGCCGAGCTCGAAGAGGGGCTCGCGCGCATGGAGTCACAGCTACCCGAGCGGAACGAGTACGCGCTCGAATGGCTCGTAGCGGTCGCCCACAAATCCTTGTAACAGACTGTTACTAAAGGGCTAGAGGTAGCGCTCGAACCAGTCGACGATCCGCTCCAGGCGGTCGACGCGCCGGTCGGGGCGGCCGGCCGCCATCATCAGGTGCGACTCCTCGGGATAGCGCACCATCTCCACCGTCCGGCCGAGGCGCCGCATCATCGTGAACGCGATGTCCGTCTGGCCGGCCGGGCATCTGAGGTCGCCCTCGGCCTGGAGCAGGAGTAGAGGAGCCTTGTTCCGGTGGAGCGCGGAGCCCGGCGAGCGGTCGGTCATGCGCGCAAAGTCGTCCCAGGGCTCTTCGACCCCGCCCACGTGCTGGGCGATCGTGAACCCGTAATCGGACTCGCCGTAGAACGAGAACAGGTCGAGCACCGGGTTCTCGCTGACCGCGGCCGCGAAGCGCCCCGGGTGGTGCCCGAGCAGCCAGTTCGTCATGTAGCCGCCGTACGAGAGACCGAGCAGGCCGACGTTATCGCGCGGCGCCAGTCCCTTCCGCACTGCCCAATCGACGAGCCGCATGCAGTCGGAGTCGTCGGCCTCGCCCCAGTTGCCGTCGATCGCCTTCGCGTACGCCTCGCCGTAGCCGACGGAGCCGCGCGGGTTGCCGTAGAGGACGGTGAACCCGGCGTCGGCGAGCGCGACCATCTCCAGCCACGGCGCAGGCCCGTGGGCGCAATGCGGTCCGCCGTGGATCTGGAGCACGAGCCCTTTGCTGCGCCTGCCTCGCGGCCGAACGACCCAGGCATCGATGTCATGCCCTTCACGGTGGCGGATGGCGTGGCGCTCCGGATCCCTGCGATACGGGCCGAACCAGGTGCCGCCGTTGCGCGACAGACGCCGCAGGTCGCCGTCCTCGACGGCATAGACGTCGCAGGCGCCGCCGTCCACGCTCGCGATCGTCGCAAGCCGGCCGCCTCCGGCCCCGAGCCAGGTGCAGACGGCGTCGTCCCGCTCGACGAGGCGCTCGACCGAGCCGTCGAGGCCGAAGCGGTACGGCACGCAGCCGCCGCGGTCGGTGACCGGGACGACGACGCTCTCGCCGGCGAGCCAGATCACGGGAATGGGTGCCAGCGCTCCGAAGTCCAGCAGGTCGCCGATGACGATGAACAGGAACGTGCGGTCGAGCTCCTCGCCGAGCCGCTTCGTCGTGCGGCCGTCCCGCACCCAGAGCCCGAGGTTCGTCGACCCCGAGAAGGACGGGTCGTCGAGCCCAACGTAGGCGAGCTTCCCACTCGGCGAAAACGCCGCGCCGGCGATTTCGCCCTGAAGCTCGGCGTGCTTGGTCGGGCGTCCTCCCGCGGCGCGCATCGACCACACCTGCGGCTGCTCGATCACACCCGCCTCGGGCCTCGGGTCGGCGAGGTAGCCGATCCGTTCGCCGTCGGCGCCCCAGAACGCCAGCGAGACCTCGTACCGCGGTTCCGTCAGGCGCTTGGGCCGGCCGCCGCGTGCGGGAACGAGCCAGAGGCTCGTGAATTGATCGCGCAGGCCCGCGCCGTCGAGGCGCCAGTTCAAATCGCTGATCCGCCGCGCCGTCGGCTGCTCCTGATCGCCGACGCGGAACCGCTCTTCGCCGCTCTGCGCGAGGACGGCGACGCTGAGACCGTCCGGCGACCACTCCGCCGCGCCTGCCTGGCCCGCGAACTCGGCCAGCGGGCGTGGCTCGCCGCCGGCGAGTGGCAGGAGCCACGGCTGCGACTTCCCGGAGCGGCCCGACAGGAAGACGAGCGTCTTCCCGTCAGGCGAGAACCGAGGCCTCGTGTCGCTGTCGCCGGTCGTGATCTGCTCGGCCCGACCGCCGCTCATGGGCACGCGCCAGAGCCGCGTCTTGTACGCCCCGTCCTCGATCGTGCGTCGCCCGTACACGACCGACGAGCCGTCCGGAGCGACGGCGACCTGGGTCAGGAACGTCTCGCGAAGAACGTCTTTTGGACTGAACCGCCGCAGGGCCATTGAGCAATCATGGACTCCGTCCGGGCTTCCCGCTACAGTCCTGCGCGACCCGAACCCCTTTAACTCGGTCCAGAGAGGCCGGAAAGGAGTCCGATGCATACGCACGCCTGCGCCTGCACACCTAGAAGGTCGAACCGTTGAGCCAGGCGGGCGTCTCCTCCGAGAAGGTGGTGCTGGACGGCGAGGCGATCCAGCGCAGCCTCACTCGCATCGCGCACGAGATCGTCGAGGCGAACACCGATCTGGAGCGCGTCGCGCTCGTCGGCATCCACACGCGCGGCGTCCCGCTGGCCCAGCGCCTGCGCCGCCTGATTGCGGAACTGACGGGCCGCGACGTCAAGCTCGGCTCCGTCGACATCACCTTCTACCGCGACGACGTTCGCGTGCGCGGGGGAGAGGCGCCGATCCACCCGCAACCGATCGTGCGCGACACGAAGCTCGACTTCCCGCTCGAGGGAATGACCTGCGTGCTCGTCGACGACGTCCTCTACACGGGCCGCACGATCCGCGCGGCGATCGAGGCACTCTTCGACTACGGGCGCCCGGCGCGGGTGCAGCTCGCCTGCCTCGCCGACCGCGGCCACCGCGAGCTTCCGATCCGTCCCGACTACATCGGCAAGAACCTGCCGACTGCGCGCGAGGAGCGCGTCCAGGTGCAGCTCGTCGAGATCGACGAGGTCGACCAGGTTCTGCTGATTTCCGCTCCAGAGGAGGGTGCACATGGGTGACCTACACGTGATGCGGGACGACCTGCGCCCGCCGGGCCCGCCGCCGACGAGGCATCTGATCTCGATCGGCGACCTGTCCCGCGAGGACGTCGAGCGCCTGCTCGGCACGGCCCGCACGTTCGAGCGCTCGCTCGACCGTGAGATGAAGAAGCTGCCGACACTGCGCGGGCGGCTCGTGATCAACGTCTTCTACGAGTCCTCCACGCGAACGTCGTCGAGCTTCGAGCTCGCGGCGAAGCGCCTCTCCGCGGACACGATGTCGATCAAGGCCTCCGGCTCCGCGGTCGACAAGGGCGAGTCGCTGAAGGACACGGCGATCACGCTCGGCGCGTACGACCCGGACGTGATCGTGCTGCGCCACCCGCAGATCGGCGCGCCGCAGCTCGTCGCGAAAGTGACCTCGGCGCGGATCATCAACGCGGGCGACGGCAAGCACCAGCATCCGACGCAGGCGCTCCTCGACCTGTACACGATCCAGGAGCAGTTCGGCCGCATCGAGGGCCTGCACGTGGCGATCGTCGGAGACGTCCTCCACTCGCGAGTCGCGCGCTCGAACATCCAGGCGCTCGTCCTGCTCGGAGCGCGGGTCACGCTCGTCGGGCCGCCGCCGCTCCTCCCGCGCGGGATCGAGGAGATGGGTTGCGAGGTGACGACGGACATCGACGCGATCGGCGCCGCGGACATCGTCTACGTCCTGCGGATGCAGAAAGAGCGGATGCTCGAGGGCGCGAACTACGTGCCCAGCCTGCGCGAGTACACCGCCCGCTGGGGCGTCACTCCGGAGCGGCTGCGGCCGGGCCAGAAGGTCATGCATCCGGGGCCGATGAACCGCGGCGTGGAGATCGATCCGCTGGTCGCCGACGCGGCCGACGCGCTGATCGAGACGCAGGTGCGCGCCGGGCTCGTCGTGCGGATGGCAGTCCTCTACGACCTGCTCACGACCGGGCCCAAGCCGGTCGAAGCCGAAGTCCCGATGGGGGTGGCGTGATGCTCTTCGTCAAGGACGCTCCGAATGAGAACCTGATCGTCCGCGCGGCGCGCGTGCTCGACCCCGTCGAAGGGCTCGACAACCAGGTCGACGTGAAGGTCGACAACGGCGTCATCGCTGAGCTCGGGTCGAACCTGCCGCAGAACTCGCACAAGGTGATCGACGGGACAGGGCTCGTGCTCGCGCCGGCGTTCGTCGACCCGCACGTCCACCTCAGGACTCCGGGCCGCGAGGACGAGGAGACGATCTCGACCGGAACGCGGGCCGCGGCCGCAGGCGGGTACTGCGCGATCCTCGCCATGCCGAACACGGAGCCGGTCGTCGACTCGGCGGCCGTCCTCGGTGCGCTCGTCGAGCAGGCCCGGGCCGACGCGGAGGTGCAGGTCGGCTTCCTGGCCGCGATCTCGAAAGGGCAGGAGGGCTCGGAGCTGACCGAGATGGGCGAGCTCGCCGACGAGGGCGCGGTCGGGTTCACCGACGACGGGCGGCCTGTGGTCGCGACGTCGCTCATGTGGCGCGCGCTTCAGTACGCGTCGATCACGGACCGGCCGATCGCGGTGCATTGCGAGGATCCGACGCTCTCGCGCGGCGGCCACATGCGCGAGGGAGTCGTCTCCGCGGAGCTCGGGATCGGGGGCTGGCCCTCGATCGCCGAGAGCGTGATGGTCGAGCGCGACCTGGCGCTGGCGCTGTACGAGAACCGGACGCTGCACCTGATGCACCTCTCGGCCCGCGCCTCGGTCGAGGCCCTTCGCCGCGCACACGCGGACGGAGTCCGCGCGACGGCCGAGGTCACGCCGCACCATCTCGTGCTCACGGACGAGGCGGTGCGCACGCTCGACCCGAACGTGAAGATGAACCCGCCGCTCGGGGCCGAGGACGACCGGAAGGCCCTCGTCGAGGCGCTGCGCGACGGGACGCTCTCCTGCGTCGCCACCGACCACGCGCCGCACGCGCGGCACGAGAAGGAAGTGCCGTTCGAGGAGGCGCCGTTCGGCGTGACCGGGCTCGAGACGGCCTTCTCGTCGCTCTACACGCACCTCGTCGAACCGGGGTTGATCTCGCTGGAAACGCTTCTCGAGCGGATGTCCGCCGGCCCGGCCCGCGCGTACGGGCTCGACGCGCCGAAAATCGCAGTCGGCGCGCCCGCGAACGCGGTCCTGCTCGACACGCAGGCGAGCTGGCAGGTGGCCGAGGACGGGTTCAAGAGCCGCTCGAAGAACTCCTGGCTGATCGGCGAGAAGCTGAGCGGCCGGGTGCGAGCGACGATCGCGGCCGGACGGCTGGTGCACGAGTCATGAACGGCTTCCTGCTCCTCGAGGACGGGACGGTCTTCCGCGGCGAGTCCGTCGGTGCAGAGGGCTACGCGTTCGGCGAGGCGGTGTTCACCACGGCGATGACCGGCTACCAGGAGGTCGTCACGGATCCGAGTTACGCCGACCAGATCGTGTGCTTCACCGCGGCGATGGTCGGGAACTACGGCGTCGCGCCGACTCGCTCCGAGTCGCCGTGCGCCCATGCGAGAGCGGTTCTCATGCGCGAGGCACGAGGCCCGGCATGGACCGACTGGCTCCACGACCAGGGCGTCGTCGCGCTGACCGGGATCGACACGCGCTCGCTCGTCCTGCACCTGCGCGAGTCGGGCGCGATGCGGGCGGTTGCGATGGGCGGCGAGGCGTCGGTCGACGAAGCACTGAACGCGGTGCGCTCGCAACCAGCGATGGCCGGCCGTGCGCTCGCGGCGAAGGTCTCCACCCGGGACCCGTTCGTCTTCTCGGACGCGGGCTGGGCTCGGATCGCCGTCATCGACTACGGCTGCAAGCGCTCGATCCTCAACCGGCTCGCTTGGTCGGGCGCCGCGGTCACGGTCTACCCACACGACGTGGACGCGGGCGAGCTCGTCGACTACGACGGCGTCCTGCTCTCGAACGGCCCCGGGGACCCGGAGCCGCTCACCGACGAGCAGGCGACGATCCGTGACCTGATCGGGCGCGTCCCGATTCTCGGTATCTGCCTCGGCCACCAGCTGCTCGCGCTCGCGACCGGGCGCAAGACGTACAAGCTCCCGTTCGGCCACCGCGGCGCGAACCATCCGGTGCTCGAGCGCGCGACGAACGGAGTTCTCGTCACGTCGCAGAACCACGGTTTCGCGGTTTCTCCGACGCAGTCGCGCGAGGAGACGCACATCTCGCTCTACGACGGCACCGTCGAGGGGCTCGAGCTGCGCAGCGAGCGGGCGCGGTCGGTGCAGTTCCATCCGGAGGCCGGCCCCGGGCCGCACGACGCCTGGGGAATCCTCGAGTCGTGGGTCGAGGCGGTGAGCGGCCTTGCCAAGGCGGCGTGACATCGAGTCGATCTGTCTGATCGGCTCCGGGCCGATCGTGATCGGACAGGCGTGTGAGTTCGACTACGCGGGCTGCCAGGCGCTGAAGGTGCTCCGCGCGGACGGGTTCCGGACGATCGTCGTCAACTCGAACCCGGCGACGATCATGACCGACCCCGGGTTCGCCGACCGCACGTACCTGGAGCCTCTGGATCTCGAGGGCGTCGCGGGCGTGCTCGAGCGCGAGCGGCCCGATGCGCTGCTGCCGACCATGGGCGGCCAGACGGCACTCAATCTCGCGGTCGCGCTGGCGGAGGAAGGGATCCTCGAGGACCTCGAGGTCGAGTTGATCGGGGCGCCGATCGACGTGATCCGCCGCGCCGAGGACCGCAACCTCTTCCGCGAGACCGTCCGCGCTGCCGGGCTGCGCGTGCCCGAGTCGATCGTGGTCACGTCCGTCGAGGACGTGCCTGAGGGCCTGTCCCTGCCTGTCATCCTGCGGCCCGCGTTCACACTCGGTGGGCACGGCGGCGGCACGGCACGGACGCGCGAGGAGCTGATGCGGCTGCTCGAGCGCGGGCTCGCGGAGAGCCCCGTCGGCCAGGTGCTCGTCGAAGAGTCCCTGCTCGGCTGGGACGAGTTCGAGCTCGAGCTGATGCGCGACCACGCCGACAACGCGGTCGTCGTCTGCTCCATCGAGAACATCGACCCGATGGGCGTGCACACCGGCGATTCGGTCACCGTCGCGCCGCAGATGACGCTGCCCGACGAGGCGTACCAGGAGCTGCGCGACGCGGCGATCGCGGTCATCCGTGCGGTCGGCGTGGACTGCGGCGGCTCGAACATCCAGTTCGCACGCGAGCGCGAGACCGGTGAGCTGCGCGTGATCGAGATGAACCCGCGCGTGTCGCGCTCGTCCGCGCTGGCGTCAAAGGCGACCGGCTACCCGATCGCGAAGGTCGCCGCGAAGCTCGCCGTCGGCTACACGCTCGACGAGATCCCGAACGACCTGACCGGAACGACACCCGCGAGCTTCGAGCCGACGCTCGACTACGTCGTCGTCAAGTTCCCGCGCTTCGCGTTCGAGAAGTTCCCGGGCGCGGACACGACGCTCGGCACGCAGATGAAGTCGGTCGGCGAGGCGATGGGGATCGGGCGCACCTTCGGCGAGGCGTTCCTGAAGGCGCGCCGTTCCCGGGAGCTCGACGGACCAGACGCTTGGGACCTGCCCGACGGCGCGCACCCGTGGTTTCGCGCCGAGCTGGAGCGGCTCGAAGCGCCGGCTGGACACCTCGACGACCTCGTGGCCGACGACTGGGTTCGGCTCAAGCGGCTGGGCCTCTCGGACGCGGCGATCGCGGCCGGTTGCGGAGCGACCGAGGGGCTGGCTCGGGCGAAGCGCCGCGGTTGGGGCGTCCGCCCCACGTACCGGCGCGTCGACTCGTGCGCGGCCGAGGTCGAGGCTGGTTCGAACTACTTCTACTCCACGTGGGGCGAGGCGGACGAGGCCCGTCCGGACGGCTCGAAGCCGCGCGTCGTGATCCTCGGCTCGGGCCCGAACCGGATCGGCCAGGGGATCGAGTTCGACTACTGCTGCGTCCACGCCGCGCAGGCGTTCCGCGCACTCGGTTACGAGGCCGTGATGGTCAACTGCAACCCGGAGACGGTCTCGACCGACTACGACACGTCGGACCGCCTCTACTTCGAGCCGCTCGGCGCCGAGGAGGTGCTCGAGATCTGCGCCCGCGAGCTCCCCGACGGCGTCGTCATCCAGTTCGGGGGTCAGACCCCGCTAAAACTTGCGCGCGAAATCGAAACAGAAGGCTGGCGGATCCTCGGGACGCCGTTCGAGGCGGTCGATCTCGCCGAGGATCGCGAGCGGTTCGGAGCGCATTGCGACGAGCTCGAGATCGACGTCCCGTCGTGGTCGATGGCCGAAGGCGCCGGCGAGGCGGCCTACGTTGCCGAGGCGATCGGCTACCCGGTGCTCGTCCGGCCCTCGTACGTGCTCGGCGGGCGGAACATGCAGGTCTGTTACGACGCCGAGTCGGTGGCGGCGGCCGCCGAGATCGGCGGGCGCGTGCTGATCGACCGCTTCCTCGAAGGCGCGATCGAGATAGACGTCGACGCGCTCTGCGACGGGCGCGAGACCTTCGTCGCCGCGGTCATGGAGCACGTTGAGGAGGCCGGCGTGCATTCGGGCGACTCGTCCTGCGTGCTGCCGGCGCCGTCGCTCGACGACAAGACGCTCGCCCGGATCGAGGAGACGGTGGAGAAGCTCGCGCCTGCGCTCGGAGTCGTCGGCCTCGTCAACGTCCAGCTCGCGGTTCAGGACGGCGAGGTCTTCGTGCTCGAGGCAAACCCGCGGGCGTCGAGGACCGTCCCGTTCGCGAGCAAGGCGATCGGGCTGAACCTCGTCGAGGCCGCGTGCCGCCTCGCCGCCGGCGCCGATCTGTCCGATCTCGCCCTGCCCCGGGACCAGGTCCCGGGACGTGGCTTTTCGGGACAGGTGTCGGTCAAGGCGGCCGTGCTTCCGTTCGCGCGCTTCCCTGGCGCCGACCCTGTGCTTGGGCCTGAGATGCGCTCGACCGGCGAGGTGATGGCGAGTGCAGCCGACCTCCCGACGGCCCTGGCCAAGGCCGAGCGCGCCGCCGGCCGGCCGCTGCCGATGGAGGGGACCGCGTTCCTCTCGGTGCGCGACGCCGACAAGCCGGCGCTCGTCGAGGTCGCCGACTCGCTGTCGAAGCTCGGGTTCCGCCTCGTCGCAACCGCTGGCACGGCGAGAGCGCTCGCGAACGCACGGATCGCAGTCGAGCACGTGCGCAAGGTGACCGAGCCCGGGGAGGGGGCGACCGTCGTCGATCTCGTCCGCCGCGGGCACTGCGACCTCGTCATCAACACGCCGCTCGGCGGCCCGGGCCCGCGCTCGGACGGGTATCTGATCCGCGAAGCCGCGCTCGCCGCCCGCGTCCCGTGCATCACGACGATGGCGGGCGCACGAGCAGCAGTCCGGGCGATCGCGGACGCCCAGGGCGACCTCGCGGTCTCGCTCCAGGAGCGAATCAGTGCGCAGAAGAGAACGGCTTAGAGTCGTCGCCAACGAGGCGGTCGGCCCCTATTCGCTGATCCGAGTCGAGCGAGGCGGGCTCGAGCCGGGAGTTCCCGGGCAGTTCTTCATGCTCGAGGCGCCTGGACGGCTTCTGCCGCGTCCGATGAGCCTCTGCCAGGCGCCGCCGGGCGAGCTGAGCTTCCTGCTCGAGGCGATCGGGCCTGGAACCCGCGCGCTGGCCGCGGTCGAACCGGGCGACGAGCTCCACGTCTTCGGCCCGCTCGGCAACGGCTACCGGCTCGACGTCCAGAAGCCGCTCCTCGTCGGCGGCGGCATCGGAGCCGCGCCGTTCCCGTACTTGTCGGAACAGCTGGGCGGCCCGCCGGCGATTCTCGGCTTCCGCAGCGACTGGCACGCGGAAGCAGCCGCGCTCGTCCCCAACGCCGAGGTCGTCGTCGAACCGACGCTCGTCACCGAGCCCCTGACCGACCTAGTAACAGACTGTTACAAGGTCTTCGCATGCGGGCCCGAGCCGATGCTTGCGGCGGTTCGTGAGCTCGCGCCGGACGCGCAGCTCGCCTGGGAGGCGCCCATGGCCTGCGGCTACGGCGCCTGCTACGGCTGCTCGGTCGAGATCGACGGCGTGCTGCAGAGGCTCTGCGTCGCCGGGCCGGTCCTGGAGGCTGCGTGATCCTGAACGCGTCGGGCTGCCTGGACGCGCTCGAGGCGCCTGAAGTCGCCCGCGCGCTCGACGTCTTCGTGACGAAGACCGTCACGCCACAGCCGCGCGAGGGCAACCGTCCGGTCCGGATCGCCGAGACCGAGGCGGGCATGCTCAACTCGATCGGGCTCGAGAAC
>Ga0307299_10000597_pt1 | contig 12108 bp, 10 predicted proteins | sample ER_DNA_159_FD_194466 | JGI IMG/M metagenome (GOLD analysis project Ga0307299, IMG submission 194466) | Bulk soil microbial communities from the East River watershed near Crested Butte, Colorado, United States - ER_DNA_159 | ecosystem: Environmental > Terrestrial > Soil > Floodplain | place... | reverse complement strand
GACGCCTCGGTCATGCCCACGATCCCGCGTGTGAACACGAACCTGACCACCGCCGCAATCGCGGAGAAGCTCGCAGAAACGATCTAAGATCCCGTCATGCCCGACGCTCTGCACTTCACGGGTAACGAAGAAGCAGATGTCTTGCTGGCGAAGGAGCCGCTGGCTCTGCTGATCGGCTTCGCCCTTGACCAGCAGGTGACGGTGCCGACCGCGTTCCTCGGGCCGTTCAAGCTGAAGCAACGCTTCGGGTCGCTCGACGCGCGCAAGCTCGCGGCCGCCGATCCCGGTGAGCTCGAGCGGATATTTCGCGAGAAGCCGGCGATTCACCGTTTCCCCGGCTCAATGGCCAAGCGGGTACAGGAGCTCGCCGCGGTCGTGGTCGACGAGTACGACGGGCAGGCCGAACGCATCTGGACGGACGCGGTGGACGGCAACGACCTGCGTAAGCGCATCTCTTCCCTCCCCGGGTTCGGCGACATGAAGCTCAAGTCCCTGAGTGCGGTATTGGCAAAGCGGTTCGGGGTCGAAGCCGCGCAGCAGATCGCACCGAACCATCCGACGCTCGGCGACGTCGACTCACCCGAGGCCCTAGAGGAGTATCAGGCGAAGAAGCGAGCGCACAAAGCGGAGATGCGGGCAAAGCAGTCGGCCTGAAGAGCTTTATGTCTTGGGTTGCGGCTGCCAGGACGCGTCTCCGCGTCCTACGGGCGCGAACGTTCGTCCCGTCGCGCGCGTCAGCAGCGTGAGATGCCTGCCGTCGGCGTCCATCACGAATGTGCCCGGCGTAAAACTGCGAGCGCCGAGGATTGCGATCTTTCTCCCATCGGGTGACCAAATTGGTTGGCCCGCGAGCCCGATCGCGTGACATGCGAAGGGCGGATTCGCCGGGGTCCTGTCTTTACCACCCGGCGTGACAAGGTTAATGCCGCAGCGCGAACGGTAGGCGATCACCTTGCCGTCAGGCGACCAGGTCGGGAAGCTCGCCTGCGTCGCTAGCAGCCTGCGGTGAGATCCATCCAGGTTGATCACGGAGATCGACGAGTGCTTTTGACGCCTGGTCGCGAATACCAGGCGAGTTCCGTCCGCAGACCACGAGGGAGAGAAGTCGACGGCGCCGTCGGGAGTACCGGTGCGAAGGCGCTTCAGGCGAAAGTTACTAACGGTCAGTACGTAGATTGATCCCGACGAATCGAACACGAGTTTCGAGCCATCGGGCGACCACTCCAGATTCTCAGAACCCCAAAGAAGCTGCCTCCAGAAGTCCCGTCGGGTCCGAAGAGTGACGATGTGGATGCCGTTGAACTCGGCGGTTCCCCCGACCGATGTGACCGAGTAGGCGATCCGTGTGCCATCGCGCGCCCACGCGACGCTCAAGACGTCGCCACACCAGTCGGCATCGTGTTCGCATCGGATGAACGGGTGCAAGCGACCCCTCACCACGGTCGAGAGGTCGTACCAACCTGGCCTCCCCGGGCCGTTGTCCGTCGGACCGCCGATCATCGTGAGTTGCCCCGGTCGTGCGACGGGTGCTATTCGGGTCGCCACGTCGCTCTGCCCACCGCTGACCGGACTTTCGCCTCGGGCTGTCGGCCGCTGCGCGCCGCCTCCGTGCCCCCGCCCGAAGACGGCGACAGAACCCGCGACTGCGAGCAGCGCGGCGGCCGCGCACCAGAGCCTTCGTCGACGTGCGCGTCTGCGTGCTTCCTTGATCAGCGCTTCCAAGTCGTCGGGAACGCTCCGACGCGGCGGCTGAGGAGGGGCAGTGACGGTCATCTTGCTATAACGCTACTATGACTAGCACCATCATCCGCGTCAAGGTCAACCGCACGGAGTCACTTGACCTCCATGAGCAAGTGGCGGCCGAGATCCGGCGCGCCATCGCCGAGGGCGAGGCGAAACCAGGGGAGCGCCTGCCTCCCGCGCGCGACCTCGCCGCCGTGCTGGGCGTCAATACGAACACCGTCCTCCGCGCACTCCGGCAACTGCGAGACGAAGGTTTGTTGGAATTCCGGCGGGGCCGTGGGGTGACCGTGCTCGGCAAGCCGGAGCAGAGCGCCCTGATCGCACAAGCGAGAGAGTTAGTCCAGCTCGCGCGACATCACGGCTATCGACTCGACGAACTGCTCGACCTAATCCAGACCGTCGCGTGATCGCGACGGCGAGCGTGAAATCGAAGCAGCGCGCGTACAAGGCCGAGATACGTGCGAAGCATCAAGGCCTGAAAGGGATTTGCGGCAGCGAGTTCCTACGTCGAAATTCGAAGCGACGTGATCGCATCGCCGGCGAGCGTAAAGTCATATTTGAGCTCGACGGGACTTCCCGGAAAGTTTCCCGCGAGAGTCCCAGTCACGACGGTGTGGCCGCCTCGCGATTCGACGGCATTCGGCTCGATCGTGTAGACGAAGCGCTCTTCGGTCTCGCGCTTCCAAGCGCGGACTTCTTCGACTCCACGGTGAGTCCGACCTTCGTCCTCGACCATGGCATCCGAGGCAAAGCACCCGACGGCGCGGTCGAGGTGTCTCGCGTTGCTTGCCTCGATGAAGCGTGCGATCGTAGACGGGAGCTCGATCACTTCCTCATAATCGATTCTATGGCCTCAGAGCAGCAAGATCGGCGCACGGAACGGATTGTCGAGCGCATTCGCTCAATCCCGGAGGGATTCGTCCGCACGTACGGCGACATCGATCCCGGCGCGCCGCGCCTCGTAGGACGCGTCCTCTCGACCACGCATGGGCTTCCGTGGCATCGGGTCGTTCGGGCGGACGGCAGCATCCCGAAAGGCGCGAAGCAACGCGAGCTCCTCGCCCGCGAAGGCGTGCCGATGCGGAACGATCGCGTGGACCTCCCGGCGGCACGTGTCCCATCGGAGTTCTAATACGACGAACGACGGGGCGCTGCGGTAGTCGCGAAAGCGGGCGAATAAAGCTGAGATGCGCGCCAAGCATCAGGGCCTGAGCGCACATCCCGCTGATCAGCCCCGATCGCCCTGTGCCTGCGCCGGCCGTCGGCCCACTTCGAGCGCTCGGGCAAGGTCGGTGATCGACAGCAACCCGGCCAGGTGTCCATTGTCGACCACGAGCCCACGATTCGCGCTCGGGGTGGCAAGCTCTGCCAGCGCGTCTACGGCCTTCTCGTCCTCGGTGAGCAGCGGGACCTGATCAAGCGGGATCATCGTGTCGCGCACACGTCGCGTATCCCACTCGGAGCGGGGAACCGAGGCGACCGAGGCGAAGGTGAGCAGGCCGACAGGCCTCCCTCCGTCGAGGACCGGGTACGTGGTGAACCGGTGCGACCAGGCGACGTCGTCCATGATGCGCCCGATCGTTGCGTCGGCGTCGACGCTTACAGGATCGCGAACCATCAGGTCGCGCACGCGCAGTCCGTCGAGCGCCTGCTCCGTCGCAACGTAGCGAGCCTCTGCCCTCGCGCCCTGAAGGAGGTACCAGCCGATGAAAGCGAGCCAGGCGCCGCTGAACGACCCCTGGAAGATGAACATCGCGAGCCCGAGCGCGATGAACAGGTAGCCGAAGCCCTGTCCGATCTCCGACGCGACCCGGGTCGCCCAGGCGAAGTCTCCCTTGGCTCGCCAGAGCGCGGCGTGCAACACTCGGCCCCCATCAAGCGGCGACGCGGGAAGGAGATTGAAGACGGCGAGGATCAGGTTGATATAGCCAAGCCAGGCCGCCACCCCGTCGACGGAGCTGGGCGTGTGAGCCACCGCGATCAGAACGAACAGCACGCCGAGGAGGATCGAGACGAGGGGGCCGGAGATGGCAACGCGGAACTCGGCGCCAGCGCTCGGGAATCGACCTTTGAACCGCGACACGCCGCCGAACAGCCACAGCGTGATCGAGTCGACCTCGATCCCCTCGCGGCGGGCGACCCATGAATGCCCGAGCTCATGGAGAAGGATCGACGCCAAGAACAGCAGAGCCGCGACGATCCCCATCGCGATGTAGGTGCCGTGGGAGAGCCCCGGGTTCTGCGACGGGAAGACGCCTTCCGCCAGCGACCACACGATCAGCGCGAAGACGGCGATCAAGCTCCAGTTGAGCCGAACCTCGACGCCGCCAAAGCGGCCGATCGTGAAGTTGCCATCCATCGTCCGCTGCTTGCGTTTCGCGGCGCCTGCGCCGACACCCGGGCGGCTGGGTTCACTAGCCATCGAGGTCTCCTCTCGTTTTCCTTCGCCCCTTGAGCCGTTCGACACTACTCCGAACTCCTGCATCTGAACAACGAGTCGACCGAGCGGCTGTCGCGGTCTACGAGGCGGCAGCGAGCAATGCCTCGCACCTGTGGAGATACCGCCACGCTCCGACCGAACGCCAGAAAGGAAGCGCGCGCTCGAGTTGCACAGCGGCGTCCGCGTGACGCCCTTGTTCGACCAGCCATTCTCCCGCCCACAGCCTTGCCGTGGCGGCGGCCGAGATGGCAACCATCGACTCCAGCTGGGCGGCGGCCTTGTCGAAGTCCCGTTCGACGAAGGCGCTGACGACGTCGAGCCACGGGACGTCAACCGGAGCCTCGCCGACCGCCGTCGTCACGCGCGCCTCCTCCCCGGCCGACCACGCCGCAAACCAAAGGTCGAGCACCCAACTCTCGACATACGCCGACTGCGTCTCCTTCCAAACGTCCAAGAGCTCGACTGTGACTCGGGCTGCGTCTTTCGTCTCCCCGAGCTCGGCGTGGAGTCGTGCGCGGAGGGCGAGCGGGTTGCAGAGACCCTGGAACGTCGATTTTCCCTGCACGACCGCGACAGCCCGGTCGGCGTCGACGATCGCGGCTTCGACCGCACCCTCTGCAATCAGCATGCGGGCGCGGCAGACCCGCGTTTGAGGTTCGACCCAGAACGGTGATTCCTCGTAGGCGGGCATGAGTTCGTCGACGATTCGCCGTGCTTCTGCCCAGTTACCCGCGAGCATGTGATCGTTTGCGATCTCGGTCAAGAGCCAGCGCGTCGGTTCCTCGTAGCCGATCTCCTGCGAAATCTGCAACCCCTCCGCATGCAGCTCGGCTGAACGTTGCAGCTGTCCCTCGCAGGCGAGGACCGAAGCAAGATTCCCGCAGGCACGCACATACTCGGGCCCGCCCACACCGCGCGCGATCTCGAGGCTGGCTTCGAGATCATCGAGGCCCTCCCGCTCGCCGAGAGCGACGCGTGCAACGCCGATGTTGTTCAACACATGCGCGCGCATCTCGTCGCGGCCGAGTTTCTCCGCCAGCGCAAGGGCCGGTCGCCCAAGGGCCACCGCACGTTCGTTCTCATCGCCGAGCATCGCGAAACGTCCGAGGTTCGCCAGCACGCGCAGCTTGGCGTTCTCGTCCGTCATGCGCTCGGCCAACCCCTCGGCCGCCATGAAGTGCTCGTTCGAAGCCGCCTGGTCGCCCCGCAGCCAGCGGTATTCGCCCAGCACCACCTCCGCTCTGGCGGCGTCGTGCACGTCGCCCGCAAGCAGCACTTCGCGAGCGCTACGGAGCCGCCGGTCGCTAGAGATATCGACATACACGGACGCCTCTGCCTGCTCGAGCACGAGGCGCGTCCAATCCGGATCGTCCTCCGGGGTCAGCTCGACGGCCGCTTCGAAGAACCGTGCGGCGTTCACGAATGAGTTCAAGGCGACCGCGCGCCGGCCCGCGTCGCGGAGTGCAACACGGGCAGGGCCGACCACCTCGGTCACATCGCGACCGGCCGCGCGTCCGTACTCCAAAGCGTTCGAGTAATGATGCGCAAGGAGTTCCGCCGCGTCTTCGCTGCGCACATGCCGCTCGATCCACCCCGCCACTTGCTCGTGCCGATCCGCGCGCGTCGCACGCGGGATCTGCGCGTAGGCGACGTCCCGCACCAGGACGTGCCGGAACGCGTATTGAAGCTCTCCCTCCACCGACGACCGGCGCTCACGCCGCACAAACTCCTTGCGCTCGAGCCCTCGGATGGCATCGTCAAGCGCAGATGCATCCCGGTTGGCGGTCAGCGCACCCGGCCAAAACACTTTCCCGACGACCGCGGCGTCCTGCAGCAGCTCCTTCTCTGCGCGCGTGAGTAAGTCGAGCCGTGCGGAGATGAGACCTTGAACCGAATCGGGCAAGACGACCTCTGCGCCGTCGTGGACATCACCGCGTTCCGCGATCATCCGCGCGAACTCCTCGGCATACAGAGGGTTTCCGCCTGCACGGGCCAAGACGGCCGACTGTACGTCCGCCGGCAGAACCGATCGCTCCAGAATGGCGTGGACAAGCTCAGTCGTCTCCGCTTCGGACAGCGGCGCCAGCGACAACGTCGCGGCATTCGTCTTGCCGCCTCCCCAATGCGGACGGCGCGCGAGGAGCTCGGGACGCGCCGTGGCGACGACAAGGAGCGGGACGTCCGTCGCCCAGTCGACCAGAGAATCGACGAAGTCGAGCAAGCCGTCGTCGGCCCAGTGGAGATCCTCGAACACAAGCACGGTCGCGCGCTCCGCGGCAAGGCCCTCCAGGAAGCGGCGCCACGCCGCGAAGGCCTCGCCGCGCCGGTCCCCGCTGGAGGCGTCGTCGGCAATACCGACGAGTGGCTGCAACATCGCTCGCAACCACTCGACCTCTTGCTCGCCGCCCACGCGCGTCACCGTCTCTCGGAGCTTCGACTCGGCGACCGGAGCCGCGTCGCTTTCGAGAATCCCAGCCTCGGCCTTGACCATTTCGCCCAGCGCCCAGTAGCTCACACCTTCGCCGTAGGGAAGTGAGCGACCCTGGCGCCAGCGGGTCAACTCCGGTTCGGCTTCGATCCATGCCGACAACTCCTGCACGAGCCGGCTCTTCCCCATCCCGGGAACACCGACGATTGTGACGAGCTGAGGTTCGCGTTCGGCGCGCGCGCGTCCGAGCGCGTCGACAAGCAGATCCAGCTCGCGCCGGCGGCCGACGAGTCGAGTCGACGGCTTCAGGTCGACGTCGACGCCGAACAACGACCGCGCTGAGACCGCCTCCCAAACGCCTATCGGCTCCTGCTTTCCCTTTGCCGCCACGGATTCCCGTTCGCGGTACTCGATGGGCCCTTCGGTTGCCCGGTACGTCTTCTCGCCGACGAGGATCCCGTTGACAGGCGCTGCCGTCTGCAGTCGAGCCGCCGTGTTGATCACGTCCCCCGCGACCAGTCCCTCGCCGGCGTCTGCGCGCGCGTCGACCCTGACGAGGGCCTCCCCGGTGTTCACTGCGAGTCGAACGTCGACGGCGTCCTCCTCCAGCGCCCAGTCGCGGATGGCCAATGCCGAACGCACTGCGCGCTCGGCATCGTCTTCGCGCACGAGAGGTGCTCCGAAGACGGCGACGACCGCATCGCCGATGAACTTTTCAACGGTGCCTCCATGACGCTCGAGTTCCGACCGCACGCGGGCGTGATACGACGACAGCTCCGCGCGCACGTCCTCGGGATCCTGCTGCTCTGCGCGTGCCGTCGACCCAACAAGGTCGCAAAACACAACGGTGACGGTCTTGCGTTCCTCAATCGGCCGGGAAGCCGAGGCGAGGCGCGCTCCGCACTCGGAGCAGAACTTCGCCTCCGCCGCATTCTTCGAGCCGCAAGCTGAGCAGGTGACCACCGGCGAAGCGTACGTCGCGACGGCTCGGGTTCCTAACGGCCGAAAGCGCGCGTTCAAGCCAGAACCAGTACAGCCGGCGTCTACCGGCGTTGACTCCCAGCGCCGGTAAGAGGAAGCTAATGACGAATGACACAACAGGGGGTGAGGGGAGGGGCAGGTCATGAAATCTGTACGACTTGGACGACTCGCCGTGTTAGGGGCAGCCGTTGCGTTGGCCATTCCGGCGGTAGCACAGGCCAACGAGGTAACGAAGTGGAACGAGATCGCCGTCAACACGATCAACGCAAAGCCGCCGCTCACCTCGGCGCCGCCCGCGGGGGCCGTTTTCGTGGCGATGGTGCAGGGCGCCGTCTACGGCGCGGTGAACGCGGTCGACCGTCACGGGCGTCCGTATCTCGTCTACCGGAGCTATCCGAAAGCGTCCGCAGACGCTGCAGCCGCGACGGCGGCGTTCCGCGTGCTCGACTCCTTGTTCTCGGCGACGGACCACGCGGCGCTGCAGGCGGCGTACGATGCATCGCTCCTGGCGATTGCGCCCGGCGCGAGCAAGAACCAGGGCATCGAGGTCGGTGGGCTGGCCGCCGACGCGATGCTCGCGGAAGGCCACGACAGCCGCACCGTGATCACATGCACGTTCGGGTCCGGCCTGCCCGGGGTGTGGCAGCCCTTGGGTCCGCCCGGAGCTCCGCTCTGCGACCCGACGGTGTGGGTGGCAAACGCGAAGCCGTTTGTGCTCAAGAGCCCGTCGCAGTTCCGCACCGCGGGCCCGTACTCGCTCGGCAGTCCGGAGTATGCGGCGGACCTCGCCGAGGTCAAGTCGCTCGGCAAGATCGACAGCACTACACGCACTGACGACCAGACCCACGCGGCGGCGTACTGGCAGACGAACCCAGCGGCGAACTACAACGCCATCGCGCGCAGGCTCGTGGACCAGTTCTCGCTCGACGTGACTGACAGCGCGCGCCTGTTCGGCCTGCTCGATCTCTCGGCGGCCGACGCCATCATCAACACCTGGAACGACAAGTACTACTGGAACTTCTGGCGGCCGATCACGGCGATCCGATCGACCGATCCAACGTGGACGCCGCTGTTCGATCCGTCACTACCTGTGGCGACAGCTGGTATCGGGCCCGCGCTGATCACACCGCCATACCCGGATCACTCGTCGGGCGCGACCGCCTACGCCAGCGCCAGCATGCACGCACTGGCTTCGTTCTTCGGAACCGACGAGATGACGTTCTACGCAACGAGTAGCCGCTTCCCGATCGATCCGATGCAGCCGCGGGAGAAGCGCTTTTTCAGCCGGTTCTCCGATCTGACGAACGAGATCCTCGAGGCTCGCATCTGGGCGGGGATTCACTTCCGGAACGCGGACGTGCAGGCGGCGAACCTCGGCCGCGAGGTGGAGCGCTACATCCAGACCCAGTACTTCGCGTTCGTGCACTGAAGAGGTCGGTGGAGGGAGCGGCGACCGGCCGCTCCCTTCGCCCGAAGCATCAGCCCTAGCCGAACGTGAAGCAGTAGGCCTCGGCCCCGGGAGCATCGAAGATGATCTCGAATGTGCGGTCGGTGATCGGCCCGCGCCCGCGAATCAGCTGATGGAGCCGCTCCTCGGACAGTGTGCCGTGGCCCTGTTCATCAACGTCGAACCCATGCGCGTCACCGGGAGGTTCTCCGTCGACGAGGACGCGGAACGGAACGGATCTGCCTCGCCCTCCCGGTGACACCACGAGGTGGACGTCGCGCGCGTGGAAGCGAAACACGATCCGTCCGCCTGCTTCGTCCAGCACGCACGCCTTGCCCCCGACCGTCCAGTCTCCGGCGAGAGCCCAGTGGTTCAGGCGTAACGCTTCCGGCGTGTCGTAGGTGCGACGCTCGTTGCGCCTTGCACCACCCGGCGAAGCGAAGCTCTGGGACTGTTCGTACCCGAGATAGGACTCGGGAGTCTCGAGGTTCGCCCAATCGGCCTGAAGCTCGAACCCCTCCGTGGGGGCCGGCACGAGATCGTCGCTGATCCCGTCGCCTCCGGCATCCCGCAACAATTGCTGGAGGATCCGTTCGCACTCTTCGTAGCCACCTTCCCCGAACTGGTGGTGCCGAATTCGTCCGTCCGCATCGGCGATGTACACAGCCGGCCAGTAGTGGTTGCTGAAGGCCTCCCAAACTCCATAGGCGCTGTCGAGTGCGATCGGATACTCGACCCTCATCTCCTTTGCGGCCTCACGGACGTTGTCGACGTCGCGCTCGAACGGAAACTCAGGGGTATGGACGCCGACCACGACCAACCCCTGATCCTCGTACTTCTCGGCCCACGCGCGGACATAGCCGAGCGTGCGCAGCCAGTTGATGCAGGTGTACGTCCAGAAGTCGACGAGCACGACCTGCCCGCGCAGGTCCGCAGGGCTGAGGGGCGACGAGTTGAGCCAACCGGTTGCGCCGTCGAATTCCGCTAGCTGCCCCTCGAAAGGCAGCGCACCTGCTTCGTCGGTGCGTCGTTTGCTGAACAGGCTCATCGGAGCGACCCGAATGCTGCACGGACCTCGCTCGAGAAGAGCTCTGGCTCCTCCCACGCGGCGAAGTGGCCGCCTCGCTCGGCCTTGTTGAAGTACGTGAGGCTGGGGTACGACTGCTCGACCCAGCTGCGCGGGGCCCGGAAGATCTCGTCGGGGAACGTCGTGAAGCCGACGGGGATCGAGACCTCCGCAGGAGCCTTACCGGCCGCAAGAGCTGTGGCTCGTCCGCTCTCCCAGTACGACCGGGCCGCCGAGGCCCCGGTGCCCGTCAGCCAGTACAGCGTGATGTTGTCGATGATGCTGTCCCGGGTGAGCTGGCCCACCGGCTCTCCATCGACAAAGGCGTTCGAGATCTTGTAGTAGCTGTCCGTGTCGTGGTCGAGCATCCAGGCCGCCAGGGCGACGGGTGAATCCAGCAGGGCGTAGCCGATTGTCTGTGGCCGCGTGGCCTGTTCGAGGAAGTAGCCGAATCCGCTCGCCCTGAATGTGGCGAGCGCAGCGATCGCTGCCTTTTCCTCCTCGGTGTCCGACGGGTGGTCTCCGCCGCCCAGACCAGTCACCAGCAAGTTGGTGTGGATGCCGACCAGGCCCTCGGGTGCCAGGCGGCCCATCGCGTCAGTGATGGAGGCCCCGACGTCGCCGCCCTGCGCGACGTAGCGGGTGTAACCGAGCCGGTGCATCAGCTCTGCCCATGCCGGCGCGACTCGGGCCGGACCCCAGCCGACCTCGCTCGGCTCGCCGGAGAAGCCGTAGCCGGGAATGGATGGCAGCACGAGGTCGAACGCGTCTTCGGCGCTTCCGCCGTGCGCGGTCGGGTCGGTGAGTGGGCCGACGGTCTCGAGCAGCTCGATCACCGAGCCGGGCCAGCCGTGCGTCATGATCAGCGGCAACGCGTTCTCGTGCTGCGACTTGACGTGGATGAAGTGGATGTCTACGCCGTCGATCTCGGTCTTGAACTGCGGCAGCGCGTTCAGCTTCGATTCCACCTTGCGCCAGTCGTAGTCGGTCTCCCAATAGCGCGCGAGCTCCCGCAGCGTCGCCAGCTGCACGCCCTGCGACCGATCTGCGACGAGCTCCTTGGTGGGCCAGCGCGTCTGCCCGATGCGCCGGCGCAGGTCGTCGATCTGCTCTTTTGGAATCTCGATGTGGAAAGGACGGATCTCGGTGGCGGTCTCGACGGTGGTGCTCATGACGACCTCCCTTCGTCACGGTGTGACCAGAATGCTTCGACAATACCCCTGCCTGTCCGGCCTGGACAACGGGCGACGCCGAGACATCTGTCGTAGCCGACAGGTCCCCGATTTCCAACCAGAGTGCGAAGGAGGTCGGGATCCCGACCTCCTTCGCCTACTTGTCAGCGTGAGACGGCGCAGCCGTCCTTGCCGGCGTCGAACGCTTCGTTGCTCCACGTCGGCTGAATTGCGTACTGATGGCCGCCGAGCGTGATGTTCTGCGTCTCGATCCAGGCGCACTTGTCGGCGTTCTCGCTGCCGGAGGCGTCGTTCCAGCCGTCCTGGTTCGCGAAGAAGTTGTCCGGGTCGGTAACAGCTTCCGAGTATTCGTGCCCGACCACGATGCTGAAGCCGTCGAAGATCCCGTTGCCGAACGAGTTGCTCGTCGCGTTGACGAAGTGCTTGCCGCACCCGTTGCTGCCGAGCACGGGCCAGTCCTTGTTCTGGAAGGGAATGAACGCGTACTGGATCCGGAACGGATTGCCGAGACCGTCGATGCTCGTTGTCTGTGTGTGGTAGCCGCAATAGACGGGCTGACCGATCGCGACCGGTCGCGGCGGCGTCAGGATGATGTACGTCGCCTGCGGGTCGTACTGGAAGTGCGCGGCGGCGCGCTGAGCCTCCATCGCGATCGGATCGTCGACGAGGTTCTCTGCGAGCCCCAGCGTCACGATCGCATCCGGCACCGGAGTCGGGTCGGTCCAGACACCTTTGAGCTGCTTCTTCGGGTTCGTGATGTAGTCGGCACCGGGGCTGCCGGCGCAGCTCGTCACGCCGGCCGGGAGCGTT
>Ga0307299_10000593_pt1 | contig 12125 bp, 12 predicted proteins | sample ER_DNA_159_FD_194466 | JGI IMG/M metagenome (GOLD analysis project Ga0307299, IMG submission 194466) | Bulk soil microbial communities from the East River watershed near Crested Butte, Colorado, United States - ER_DNA_159 | ecosystem: Environmental > Terrestrial > Soil > Floodplain | place... | reverse complement strand
TGACGTGGGCGCGGGTATCCTGGTGGCGTGGAGCAGACCGCAACGGTGATCACGGTGACGGATCGGGCCGCCGGCAAGATCCGGCAGCTCGCCGCCAGGGAGGGACGGGCCGAGCCGGTGCTCCGCGTCCGGGTGGTCGCCGGCGGGTGCTCCGGCTTCTCCTACGAGCTGTCCTTCGCCGACGCCGCCGAGCGGGACGACCACGTGATCCCCGCGGCGGACGGCGTTCGGGTCCTGGTGGACCGCCGGAGCGCGCCGATCGTCGAGGGATCGACCCTCGAGTTCAACGACGCGCTCCTCGGTGGCGGCCTCAAGATGCTGAATCCCCGCGCGACGCACGAGTGCGCGTGCGGCGACTCGTTCTCCGTCTGAGCTCCATCTGACGCGGATCCCGCTCGCTACGAGACCTCGATCTGTCCCGTCATCTGCGGGTGGATGTTGCAGTGGAAGCCCGTGGACGCGGACACGTCGACCGTGACGGTCACCGTCTTGCCGGGTTCGACCGTCTCGTCCACGCTGCCGTCGTCGAGCGTGAACGTGTGGGTGGTGCTGTCGTCGTTCGTGACCGTCACCTCGGTCGGACCGGACACCGTGATCGTGTCCGGGTCGAACGCGAACCCGGCGATCGTGATGGTCGTGCCGCCTCCGCCCGAACCTGTCTCCGCGGTGGTGCCGGTGGCGCCGCCGGTCGTATCGGTCGTGCCGCCGCCGTCGTCGTCGCTGCTGCACGCGGCCACGACGAGCGAGAGCACGAAGAGCCCGGCCACGAGCCGGGCCCACCTCGCCTTCGTCATCCTCCACCTCCGTCCTGGACGTCCGTTCGGCCACCCTAGCCCAGACGACCCGGAAAGGTGCCCCGGGCCCGCGACGGGGGTTTCGGACGTCTGCTCCTATACTTCGCCCGGATGACGACCAGCGCTGACAAGACGCAGTGGCGCGACCTCTACAACGAGGTCGTGCTCACGGGGCTGTGCACCGGGTGCACCGCGTGCATCGTGGCGTGTCCGTTCCACGTCCTCGGCTACGAGGACGACGAACCCGTCCAGCTGCAGGAGGACGGTCCGGACGCGTGCGTCCACGGCGATCGAGGGTGTTCGCTCTGCACCCTTGCCTGCCCTCGCTTCCGTGAATGGGAGTCCGAGATCGATCAGCTCCTGTTCGGCCAGACCCGCAAACCGGAGGACGTGATCGGCCTGTACCAGGACATCGTCCTGGCGCGCGCCACGATGCCGGAGGCACTCATGCAGGGCCAGGACGGCGGCGTCGTCTCGGCGCTCCTGATCTGGGGCCTGCGCACGGGCGAGATCGATGGAGCCCTCACCTCCAAGCTCTCGGACGAACGCGAGTGGGACGCCGAGCCCACGGTCGTCACGGACGCGGAGGGGGTGCTCGCGACGGCCGGGTCCCGGTACACCTACTCGGCGAACCCGCTGGCGCTCATCAAGGCCGCCGAGCTGGGCCTGTCGAAGGTGGCGCTCGTCGGGATGTCGTGCCAGGCGAGCGTGACGGGCTCGATGACGGCCCGGCGCGTCAACAAGTGGGCGAAGAAGATCAATTGGACGTTCGGGCTCCTGTGCTCGAAGAGCTTCACCTACGACGGCCTGATGGGCGAGATCGCGCAGAACCGGCTGGGGCTCGAGCTCGACGACCTCGTCCGGGTGAACGTGAAGGGCAAGCTGCTCTTCTATACCAAGGACGGCGAGGAGGTCACGTACTCGCTGAAGCAGGCGCACGAGTTCACGCGCCCGGGATGCCTCCGGTGCCCCGACTTCGCCGCGGAGCACGCCGACATCTCGTTCGGCGGGCTCGGGCAGAGCGACGGCTGGACGCTGACCATCATCCGTACGGATAAGGGTCGCGACCTGTGGGATCGCGCCGTCGCGGACGGCGTGGTCGAGTGGCGACCGGGGTCGGAAGACCCCGCGGCGATCTCCCTGATGTCGAAGTTGGCCGCCAAGTCGCGGTCTCGTTGGGGCGAAACCCCCTGGGGTGCGCCGGGCGAGATGCCCGAACCCGCCTCCGAGAGCACGTAGACGCGCACCGATCCCGGCGGCACCTCAACGCGAAGAGCCGACGCGAGCGCTCCGAGATCGGTCAGCCGACGGTGGGCCAGCCGGCGACCACCGGATGGTCCACGTTGCTCGGACCCACCTGAGCCGCTCCCCCGGGCGAGCCGACGCCGCTGATGTTCTCGTTGAACCACTCTGCGTTGATCGGGGTGAACTGCTTCCATTCCGCCGGCACGTCGTCCTCGTAGAAGATCGCGGTCACCGGACACACCGGCTCGCACGCGCCGCAGTCCACGCACTCGTCGGGATGGATGTAGAGCATCCGCGGTCCCTCGTAGATGCAGTCGACCGGGCACTCGTCCACGCATCCCTTGTCCTTGATGTCGATGCACGGCTCGCAGATCGTGTAGGTCATGGGCCTCTTCCCCTTCCCTGAGCCATCCGCCGGATTTATCCCTTTTCCACGGTGCCGACCTTGTAAACCCTAGTCTACGGATCAAGCGCTCGTGCGCAAGTCGTGCGTGGGATCCTCAGGCCGGAGCGAGCGCGCGAAGGGTGGCCTCGATCGAGGCCGCGGGATCCGCGGTCGCGACCGGGTAGACGATCGGCAGGTCCGCCCCCGCCTCCCGGAACGCGTCGAGCCGATCCCGAGCCCCGTCACCCACCGCGCAGACGGACCGGACCAACACCTCGGGCACGTCGTCGGATCTTCCGGCCCGGTGCGCCTGCCCGGCGACCACCGCCTGGGGCCCGAGACCCACCTGCTCGAACTGACGGCGGTACGCCCGGTAGGAGGCGTACCGACCCGCCATCGCGCGTAAGGCGGACATCGCCTCGGCCTCGTCGCGCCCCGCCCATGCCCGCACGTAGACCGCGACGGTGACGGACACCGGGTCTCGCTCCGCCGCTTCGGCACCCTCGGCGACGCGGGCGCGGGCGAACGACACCCGCTCCGGTGGACACCAGTTGAGGATGACGCCGTCGGCGATCTCGCCCGCGAGCCGCATCGCCTTGGGCCCGAGCGCGGAGACCCAGATCGGGACCTCGCGCCCCGGCGGCAGCGAGAGGGTGACCGAGTCGCCCGCCTCCTCGAGCGTCTCGCCCCGGAGGAGGGCCCGGACCCGCCGCACCGTCTCCCGAAGCTCGTCGAGCGCACCCCGTCCGACGTCGCCCGATCCGAGACCGAGGATCAGCCGGCCCCCCGAGCGCTCCTGCACGGTGGCCGCACCCATCGCGGTGAGCAGCGGGGTCCGGGAGCGCATCGGGAGCACGCCCGTGCCGAGGAGCAGGCCGCGCGTCTCGCCGGCGAACATCCCGAGCGTGACGAGCGCGTCGCGCCCCGTGATCTCGGGGAGGAACACCGCCGTGTAGCCCGCGGGTTCGGCGGCGCGCACGATCGGACCGAGCTCCTTCCAGGGCACCGCGTCGCGGAGCGCGAACCCCGTTCCGCTCGGTTGTCGACGCGCCGCCACGCCTGGCATCGTCCCACGCATGGAAGCCGTGCGTTTCGGGACCGTGGACGGCGTGTCGCTCGAGGGGGAGATCCGGCAGCCCGAGACGCCTCCGGCGGGATCGGCCGTGGTCTGCCACGCGCACCCGCGTCACGGCGGGAGCAAGGACCATCCGATCCTGTGGGCGCTGCGTAACGACCTGGCGTCACGGGGGTTCGTCGTCCTCGCCTTCAACTTCCGGGGGACGATGCGCAGCGCCGGCACCTACGGTGCGGGTCACGCCGAGACCAGGGACGTCGATGCGGCCATCGGCCGGGTGCGCGGGGAGGCCACGGGACCCACCCTCGTGTGCGGGTGGTCGTTCGGGGCGAACGTCGCGCTGCGCGAGGCCCTCACCGACGATCGGGTGGGTGCGCTCGCGCTCATCGGGCTGCCGCTCGAGCCGGGCGACGTCGAGATCCCCCCGACGCCCGGACCGTCCGAGCTCCGGGCCTTCACGCGTCCCACCCTGCTGCTCGCGGGCGAGGGGGACGTCTACTGCCCCCGGCCGCGGCTGGAGGCGCTGGCTCGGACGATGCCGAAGGCCGAGGTCGTCATCGTGCCGGGCACCGACCATTTCCTATGGCGCCGCGAGAAGGCGGTCGCGGAGACCGTCGGCGCGTTCGCCGTTCGGACCCTGCTCTCTGCGGACGGTCGGCAGGGCTAGGGCCGTCGGTCGCGGCGCCCCCGCCCGACGCTGCGCATCACGACGAACGGGAAGAACAGGAACGTGAACCCGAGCAACCGCGGGAACGCGACCACCCCGACGAGCACGAACGCCATCGACAGCCCGATCCACACGCCCGGCCTCCCCCACCACGGACGTTGCGGTTCGAGCGCTCGTCCCCGTCGATAGGCGAGCACGAGCGCGACCGCCGCGACGAACGCGCACGCGGGGAGCAGGATCAACGCCAGGGTGCCCATCGACACCCAGGGTACGGCCCAGGGAACGGTCAGGCTGCCTCAGACGAGCAGCTCGGCCGAGAACCCGACGCCCTCGCGCTCGAGATCCGCGACGAACGCGGCGGGGTCGAAGGCCGTCTCCGGCGGGTGGACGCCGGGGGGCACGCGGCCCTCGGCCAGCCAGCGCACCGTCGTCGCGATCGGGATCGCGGTCCCGAACGCCCCCGCCGACAGGCCCTCGGGGGACGGCTCGAAGCTTGCGAGCGAACGGTAGGTGGCCGGCGCGCCGCCCGAGCTGCCCGCGACCCGGACGTCGATCACCTCGCGATCCGACGGCTCGCCGTCGGCGGCCGAGCGACGGTTCAGGACCGCGGCGAGCGCCTCGCGCGGGACGACCGGACCGCTCGAGGTCATCACGGGGTCGCGCGACGCGAGGCCGACCCGCACGAGGAAGAGGAACCCCTCGTGGACCGGCCTCGGCAGCGCGAGCCTCCAACGCACGTCTCGGACCCCGGGGATCGTCCGGGGAAGTGTGGCCGGCTCCGAGTGCAACGTGTACATCGCCGGCTGCGTGCCGATCGGCTCGGGGAACGCCCAGTCGATCACGCCCGACCCGGCCTCCACCTCCTGCAGCCGCCCGTCCTCGAACACGATCGCCGGCAGGGTGAACTCGTCTAGGATCGTCTCCGCCGAGTAGGGGACGCCGAACTCGCCGCCGCCCTCGGACAGGTCGATGGCCCCGTTCACCAGGTCGATCGACCGGACCGAACCCCCGTCGAGCCGGTCGGCGCCCAGGCGCGCGAGGACGTTCGTGATGCCGGGGGCCGACCCGATCCCCATCACGGCGGACAGGCCCGCCTCGCGGAACCTGGGGTCGAGCTCCCACTGTTTGAGGGTGACGTGGTACAGCCCCCCGAGGTCCGCGTAATGGCACCCGGCCGCCAGCGCGGCCTCCATGACCTCGAGGTTCAACCGGTAGGGCAGGCAGGCGGCGACCGCCGCCACACCCTTCAGGACCGAGGCGAGCCCCTCCGCGTGGGCGTCGAACCCCCGGCCCTCGGCACCCGCGCGCTCTGCGACCCGTGTTGCGCGCCCCGCGTCGACATCGAGCACGAGCAGGTCGACATCGTGACGGGCGAGCAACATCGCGGCGGCGCTCCCCATCGCGCCCGCGCCGAGGACCGCGATCCGGCTCAACCGGTCACGCTCAGAGCGGGACGTGCGACAGGACCATGATCCGTGGCTCGGTCATCTCCTCCATCGCGTAGCGCAGGCCCTCGCGTCCGAACCCGGAGTCCTTCGACCCGCCGTACGGCATCTGGTCGGCCCGGAACGCCGAGACGTCGTTCACGATCACGCCGCCGACGTCGATGTCGCGATGGGCCTGGAACGCGCGGTTGATGTCGTTGGTGAAGACGCCCGCCTGCAGCCCGTAGCGCGAGTCGTTCACCGTGGCGATCGCGTCATCGAAGGTCTGGTACGGGCTGATCGTGACGACCGGGCCGAAGATCTCCTCGCGGCAGACCTTCATCTCGGGCCGGACGTCGCCGATGAGCGTCGGCAGGTAGAAGGGCTCCTCCGCCCTTCCGCCCGTGAGCACGGTCGCCCCCTGCGAGACCGCCTCCTGCACCCACGAGTCGATCCGCCCGACCTCGCTCCGCTGGATCACCGGGCCGACATCGACGGTCGGATCCATCGGGTCGCCCACCTTCAGGCTCTCGATCTGCTTCACGAGGCGCGCCGCGAAGTCGTCGTACACCTCGGACTGAACCAGAACCCGCTGCACGCTGATGCAGCTCTGCCCCGCCTGGTAGTAGCCGCCGAACGCGACCCGCTGCGCAGCGAGGTCCAGGTCGGCGTCCGAATGAACGATCACGCCCGCGTTCCCGCCGAGCTCGAGCGTGACCCGCTTCTTCGGATCCAGACCCTTCAGGTACCAACCGATGTCGCTCGAACCGGTGAAGGAGATCTTCCGGAACCGCTCGTCCCGGGCCATCCCGTCGGCGACCTTCGACGAGACGGGCAGCACCTGGAACATCCCGTGCGGGAGGTCCGTCTCGTCGAACAGCTCCGCCAGGCGAAACGACCCCAGCGGGGTGGACGACGCCGGCTTCACGACGATCGGCGCGCCGACCGCGAGCGAGGGCGCTACCTTGTGCGCCACCAGGTTGAGGGGGAAGTTGAACGGCGTGATCCCGAGGACGGGCCCGAACGGGAACCGCCGGATCAACCCCACGCGCGAGCCGAGCGAGGCCTCGGTGTCGAGACGGATCAGCTCGTCGTCCCCGCGGCGAAGGACCTCGCTGGCCCAGCGGAAGGTCGAGACCGCCCGGGTCGCCTCGACCTTCGCCCACTTGAGCGGCTTCCCGCCCTCCTGCGCGATCAGCTCGGCGTTCTGATCGATCGACTCCCCCAGGCGGCGCGAGATGTGGTCGAGCGCCTCCGCGCGTGCGTGCACCGGAAGGTTCCGCGACACCTCGAACGTCTCTGCGGCGGTCGCGACCGCCTCCTCCACGTCCTCGGCGGTCGGCACGCCGATCTCGGCGACCACGCCGTCGTCGTACGGGCTGTGGACCTCGAACGTGCCCCCGCCGGTCCGCCACTCGCCGTTCACCAGGAACGGTCGAACGCTCATCATCCGCTCACTTCCTTCCCGTTTCCTTGGCCTGTTTCCTTGGCCTTTCTCTGCGCACGCGGCGTCCTAGTCGAGCGACGCCATCACGTGCTTGAGGTTCGTGTACTCCTCGATCGAGTAGATCGACATGTCCTTGCCGTACCCGCTCTGCTTGTAGCCGCCGTGCGGCATCTCGGGCGTCAGCGGGATGTGCGTGTTGATCCACACCGTGCCGAACTGGAGTTTGCGCGACATCCGGAGCGCCCGGCCGACGTCCCTCGTCCAGACCGAGGCCGCGAGACCGTAGTCGACACCGTTCGCCCACTCGAGCGCCGTGTCCTCGTCCGAGAACCGCTGCATCGTCACCACCGGGCCGAACACCTCGTTCTGCACGATCTCGGAGTCCTGGGCGATGTCGGTCACGACCGTCGGCGCGTACCACGAGCCCGGCTGGTCGATCACCTCGCCGCCGATGTTGATCGTGGCGCCGCCCTCGCGCGCACGATCGACGAAGCCGCGGATCCGGTCGAGCTGCACGTCGGAGACCACCGAGCCCATCGCGGCCTCGTCGTCGAAGATGTCGCCGACCTTCATCTCGGAGACCTTCGAGACGACCTCGGATACCAGGTTGTCGTACACCTTCGGTCCCGCGATCACGCGGGTCGCGGCCGTGCAGTCCTGGCCCGAGTTGAAGAAGCCCGCGACCTGGATCCACTCGGCCGCCGCGGCGACGTCCGCGTCGTCGAACACGACCACCGGCGCCTTACCGCCCAGCTCGAGGTGCACACGCTTGAGCGTGTCGGCCGCGTTCTTGGCGATGAGCTTGCCGGTCGAGCCCTCTCCCGTGAGCGAGACGATCCCGACGTCCTTGTTCTTCACGATCGCGTCGCCGGCGGGGAGGCCGTCCCCCGTCACGACGTTGAAGACGCCGGGCGGGAAGATCTCGGCCTCGGCGAGGAGCTGGGTGAACCGGAGCAGCGTGAGCGGCGTGTTCTCGGCCGGCTTGATCACCACCGTGTTCCCGGCGGCGAGCGCAGGTCCGAGCTTCCACGCGGACATGTACAGGGGGTAGTTCCACGGGGCGATCAGGCCCGCGACCCCGATCGGCTCGCGCCGAAGGATGCTCGTGTACCCCTTCATGTACTCGCCGGCGGCGAGCCCGTTCAGGATCCGGGCACCCGCAGCGAAGAACCGGAACTGGTCGGCGATGACCGGGATCTCCTCGGACATCGTGAGGGCGAGGACCTTGCCCACGTTCTCCGACTCGAGGCGTCCGAGCTCCTCCCCGTGCTCCTCGACGAGGTCGGCCATCCGCAGCAGGGCGCGGCTCCGCTCCCCCGGCGTCGCGTCGGACCAGGTCTCGTCGTACGCCTTCTTGGCGGCGGCCACGGCTCGGTCGACGTCGGCCGCCGACGCCTCGGGGACCTCGGCGATCACGTCGCCGTTGGCGGGGCTGACGATCTTGCGGGTCTGGCCCTCGGCGGCGTCCACCCACTCGCCGCCGACGTACATCTTGTAGGTCTTCGCATCGCCCATCCGGACCTCACCTTCCTGCGCCGGGACCCCGCGGGGTCAGGGGTTCGTGCCCAGCCAAAGTATGCCGAAAAACCGCGCATCACGGTCTCGCCGGGCGGCACGGGGTTCCCCTTCGGGACATCCGGTCGCAGCCCGGACGGTCTGGAGGTGATGCCGATGCGCCGCTACCCGGTGGTCGCCACCGGTCGCTTCCGGCGAACCCCTCATCTCCGCTCGCTGGGCGTTCGCGGCCCGTGGGAGACTGACGCCACCCTCACGAGGAGGCATTCGGCACGTGGACATCCCGCAGGAACGCAAAGTCGTCACCGAGATCCCGGGCCCGAGGTCCCGCGAGTGGTTCGAGCGCCGCGAATCGGCCGTGCCGCAGGGCGTCTTCAACACCCACCCGATCGTCACCGCCCGGGCGTCCGGCGCGATCATCGAGGACGTCGACGGCAACCGCCTGATCGACTTCGCGACCGGGATCGCGGTGCTCAACGTGGGCCACACCTCACCCGAGGTGGTCGCGGCGGCGCAGCGGCAGCTCGAGCTCGACACCCACACCTGCTTCCACGTCACGGCGAACGAGCCGTACATCGAGCTGGCCGAGCGGCTGAACGCCCTCGCTCCCGGCGACGGGCCGAAGAAGACGATGTTCGCGAACTCGGGCGCCGAGGCCGTCGAGAACGCGGTGAAGATCGCGCGAAAGGCGACGGGCCGCCAGGCGATCGTGACGTTCGATCACGCGTTCCACGGCCGGACGCTGCTCGCAATGTCGCTCACCGCCAAGGTCATGCCGTACAAGCAGGGCATGGGGCCGTTCGCGCCCGAGATCTACCGGCTCCCGTTCGCCTACCCGTATAGATGGCCGGGCGGTCCCGAGCGATGCGCGGAGGAGGCGCTCGACTACGCGCTCGACGAGATCCACAAGCACATCGGCGAGGAGAACGTCGCGGCCGTGATCCTCGAGCCGATCCAGGGCGAGGGTGGCTTCATCGTGCCGGCGCCGGGCTTCGTCAAGGGCCTGGCAGAGTTCTGCTCCGAGCACGGGATCCTCTTCATCGCCGACGAGATCCAGAGCGGCATGGGCCGCGCCGGCCGCTGGTTCGCGATCGAGGACGAGGGCGTCGTCCCCGACCTGATCACCAGCGCGAAGTCGCTCGGCGGAGGCCTGCCGATCAGCGCCATCACCGGTCGCGCCGACGTCATGGACTCGGTGCACGTCGGCGGGCTCGGCGGCACGTACGGCGGCAATCCGGTCGCGGCCGCCGCGGCGCTCGCGGTGCTCGATCAGATCGAGAAGGAGAACCTGCTCGAACGCTCCCGCACGCTCGGCGAGAAGGTGCTCGGCCGGTTGCGCGAGATGCAGGATCGCCACCAGTTGATCGGCGACGTCCGGGGGCGCGGGATGATGACGGCGATCGAGCTCGTCTCCGACCACGCGACGAAGGAGCCGCTCGGCGGGCCGGAGGGTACGGCGATCGTCAAACGCTGCCTCGAGGGAGGCGTCGTGATCCTCAAGGCGGGGACCTACGACAACGTGATCCGGTTGCTGCCGCCGCTCACGATCGACGAGGCTCTGCTCGAGGACGGCCTCGGCATCCTCGACGAGGCGATCGGCGTCGGTACCGGGTAACCGGCGACCCGGCGGTCGTTGCTACCTTCGACGGTATGAGCGACGAGCCGGACCGAACGCGGACCTCGCGGATCGGAGGGTTCGCCCGGCGGATCGCGGTCGACGTCACGCCGCTGCGCGCGTCGCGCGACTTCCGGCGGCTGTGGCTCGGGCTGCTCGCGTCGACGTTCGGCTCCCAGTTCACGATCGTCGCGACGTTCCTCCAGGTGTACCAGCTGACCCGCTCTCCGGCCGCGGTCGGGCTTATCGGACTCGTCGGGTTCCTGGCGCTCGTGGGGGGGACGCTAGCGGGCGGGACGTTCCTGGACGCGTTCGATCGACGGAAGATCCTGATCACGGCTCAGATCGGGTACCTCGCGTCCTCCGGCCTGCTTCTCGCGGGAGCGGTGCACGGCGACCCGCCGCTCGCGCTGATCTACGTGGCGGTCGCGGGCATCGCCGCCACGAGCGCGGTCGACAGCCCGACGCGGAGCGCCATGACGCCTCGCCTGCTCGGTCGCGAGCTGCTCCCGGCGGCCGCTGCCCTCAATCAGATCGTGTGGAACGGGGCGGGCCTCGTCGGGCCGGCGCTTGCCGGCGTCGTGGTGGGCACGCTCGGGTTCCCGTGGGCCTACGGGATCGACCTGATCTCGATCGGGCTGCTGCTCCTCGCGTCGATCTCGATCCGGCCGATGCCGCCGGCCGAGGGCGAGCGCACGGCGGTGGGATGGAGGGCCGTCAAGGAGGGCTTCGCGTTCCTTAAGGGTCGCCAGGTGCTCCAGTCGACGTTCGTGATCGACATCATCGCGATGGTGTTCGGCATGCCCCGAGCCCTGTTCCCGATCCTGATCACTTCCCAATTCCACGAGAGCGCGACCGTGGTCGGTCTGCTGTTCGCGGCGCCGGCGGTGGGGGCGTTCGTGGGGGCCGCGACCACCGGGTGGGTGGGTCGCGTCCGGCATCAGGGGCTCGCGGTGATCTGGGCGGTGGTCGTATGGGGGGCGGGGATCGCGGCGTTCGGCGTAGTCGGCGACCACCTGTGGCTCGGCCTGTTCTTCCTCGCGGTCGCGGGGGCGGCCGATGTGATCTCGGCCATCTTCCGGAACACCATCCTGCAGGTGACGGTTCCCGAGAACCTGCGCGGGCGGCTGTTCGGCATCCACATCCTGGTGGTAACCGGCGGGCCGCGGCTCGGCGATCTGGAGGCGGGACTGGTCGCGGCCGCGTTCTCGCCGATGGCCTCGGTGGTTTCCGGCGGGCTGCTGTGCATCGCCGGCGCCGGGTTGGTCGCGTGGCGCGTTCCAGCGTTTCGCCGGTACCACGCCGGCGAGCCCGGCTGACTAAGCTCGCGCCGTGGCCCCACCGCGCGCCGACCTCGTCGAGCTCCGGGTGCTCGACGGTCCGAACCTGTACTTCCCCCGACCCGCGGTCAAGCTCACGATCGCCGTCGGGGGCTGGCTCGACGTCCCGGAGGAACGGCTGGAGACCGCGCTCGAACGCGTGGGCGCGACCGGACGCCCCGGCATTGCGGGATCGGATCAGCGGCGACGGACCGTTGCGCGGCTGGCCGCTCGAGTCACGTGGCGGCTCGCGACGGCGAGCCGGGTGCGTCTCGCGGTCCGCAGCCGCCCGGGTCCCGAACGCGACCAGGTCGTCGTCGCGTTCCCGTGGCGGCGGCGCGGCGCGGCCGAGGCGCTGGGTCGCGAGGTGGCGCCGCTCCTGCACGAGCTAGGCGGTCGCCGTTCGGTCGACCGGCTCCTCGCCGAGGCGGCCGAACGGGTCGCGGCCGCCGAACCGGGCAACGAGCCCGACGTCCCCGAGCCCGAGATCCCGGTGGTCTCGGTCACGGGCACGAACGGGAAGACCACCACGGTCCGGCTCCTCGCACACCTCGTCCGATCGGCGGGCAGGAGCGTGGCGTACTCGTCCACGGACGGTGTGTATCGAGGCGACGGTGAGCTGATCGAGGAGGGCGACTA
>Ga0307299_10000588_pt1 | contig 12162 bp, 10 predicted proteins | sample ER_DNA_159_FD_194466 | JGI IMG/M metagenome (GOLD analysis project Ga0307299, IMG submission 194466) | Bulk soil microbial communities from the East River watershed near Crested Butte, Colorado, United States - ER_DNA_159 | ecosystem: Environmental > Terrestrial > Soil > Floodplain | place... | reverse complement strand
GATGAAGGCGCAGATGCCGCCCCGCCTCTGAGCCTCGGCAATCACGTGATAGACGAGTGTCGTCTTGCCCGAGGACTCAGGTCCGAAGATCTCAATTACACGGCCGCGGGGAAGCCCACCGATGCCGAGCGCGACGTCGAGTGAGAGCGAGCCCGTCGAGACCGAGGGGATGCTGACGTGAGCATGATCGTTCATCTTCATGACCGAGCCCTTGCCGTACTGCCGCTCGATCTGACTCAGTGCGGCGTCGAGTGACTGCTCGCGATCCAACGTGTTCAACCTCCTAGGACAACCGATTCGACCATGACGTACTGCGCCCCGCCGGGCCGCAGCACCGAATGATAGAGAGCCGCTTCGGACGGACTGACCCCGCCGAGGTCGGGCGGAACGGGACCCAGCCGGGGTCGGGCCCGGAAGCGAAGCACAGTGAGATGGGCCAGCCAGGGACGTTTATCCGGTCGATACAGGCCGAGAGTCTCGAGGCGGGCCTGGAGCCCGACGGCGAGACCTGCAGCCCGGCCGCCCTCGTCCTCGAGGGTGAGCATCCCGACACTCCGGGTCTCGCGGTACTCCCCTGCCCGGAGCACGATCTGCTCCTCGACCCCGCGGGCTGCCTCGCTGAGCGAGCCGACGACTTCGTCGACGCGATCGGCAGGCGTGCTCCCCAGGAAAGCGAGGGTGATGTGCAGGTTCTCCGGGCCCATGAGGCGGGCCCCGGCGGCGTCGGAGAGCTCCTCCTCCTGCCAGCGAACGACGTTCTCGACGACGTCCGTCGGAAGGGGGAGCGCGCAGAAGAGGCGGACTCGCTCATCGCCCACGACGCTAGTCGGCGAGAGTGCGCGTATGTGTGTCTGGCTGTGTCAGGACTCGCCGCAGAAGATGCAGGACGCTCGCAGCCGACCGTGTCTGGACTGCTTCCCGGTCCCCTGGAAGCTCGAGCCGAAGCGCAGCCTTCCGATCCGACCCCTCGACGTGCAGGAAGACGAGTCCCACCGGCTTTTCCGGCGTCCCCCCATCGGGGCCCGCGACCCCGGTGACAGCGAGCGCTACGTCGGCATCGAGAGCCGCGCGCGCACCGCTTGCCATCGCGGCCGCGGTCTCAGCCGAGACCGCCCCATATTCAGACAGGATCTCCTCCGGCACACCCAGGAGACGCCGCTTCGCGTCGTTCGAATAGGACACCGCACCGCCGACGAACACCTCGCTCGCGCCGGGTATCGCGGTGAGCCTCGCGCTCACAAGGCCCCCCGTGCACGACTCGGCCGTTGCCAGTGTGAGGCCGGCGTCCCGGCACTGATCGAGCACGATTGCTTCGACCGGCCGCTCGTCCTCCGCGAAGAGAACATCCGCAAAGCGACTCCGAAGTTCGGCCTCCAGCGCGGCAGCCTGCGTCGAGCCGGACTCGCCGACGAAGAGATCAACATGGATCTCGAGGTCGCGGGCGCACACCGTCGCCTCGACGCCCGCTCGCTCGCCGCCCATCTCGTCGAGCGCCCGCGCCACGGCCGACTCGCTCGGTCCGAAGAAGCGCAGGATCCGGTGCTCGGCCGGCCGGACTCGGTCCAGAATGGCTTGCACCGGAGGGCTCGCGAGCGCGGCCGGCCAGAGCCTCTGAAGCTCCCCGGGAGGTCCCGGCAGCGCGACCGCAACGCCCCGCTCGTGCTCGAGAAGCACCGCCGGAGCGGTTCCCGCCAGGCCGAGCGAGACGGCTCCTTCCGGGAGCGTGGCCTGTTTGGCGATGCCGGCCGCAAAGTCTCCGAACGGTCTCCGGAGACGCGTCGCGACACCCCGAGAGACCGCCTCGATCTCCCGCTCGAGCCCGGCGTCCAGCACGAGGGCGCGGCCGGTGCCCCGGGCGAGCATCTCGATCGTCCGGTCGTCGTGCGTGGGCCCGAGGCCTCCGGAGAGGATGCAGAGCTCGGCCTCCAGCCCCGCTCGAACGGCAGTCGCAAGCTCCTCGGGCCGGTCTCCGACGATGAGGACGCACGCCGGCTCGAGCCCGCGGCGGGTCAGCTCCTCCGAGAGAAAGGGCCCGTTCGCATCCCGCCTGCCGCCCCGGACGAGCTCACTGCCCGTGACGACGACGATCGCCCGCGGCCGTTCGGGCAAGCTAGATGGCTGCGCTGTAATTGGCGTGTGGTACGCGCCGATCGACCATCTACGTGGTCGCGAGTGGGCGAACGCCCTTCGCCGTCACGAGGAAGAACGTCCCCTCGCTCGGGAAGTTGCGAACGGTCTTCCCGTTCAGCTTCACGGTCAGCGCGCCCGGAGCGCCGAGCTCGAGCCACAGCCTCTTGCGGACGAAGCGCTGACCCTGCCCCTTCTCGAGCGTGCCCGAGTAGAGCACTTCGCCCTGGGAGCCGCCGGCCTTCACGACCATCCAGCAATCCCCTGCGCTCGCCCTGACGAGGAGCCGAGCGAGCGTGGGCTTCGGCTTTCCCTCACCGGCCGGTTCCGACGCAGTCGTTGTCCTCGCCGTCGACTCCGAGGTGGTGCTGCCGACGGCCCCGACTGTCGGATCGGACGACGTTCCGTCGCCGAACCCGAAGGCGACGACCACGAGCACGGTGATGGCAACGATCGCAGCGAGGGCGACAATGACGAAGTTCGACTCGGACACGCGGTGGCGTGGCCGCGACGGGGGCGTCGAGGGCGTCAACGGCTCCTCGGCGCTCGCGAAGCGGGAGTTGTACTCGTCGACGTAGAGCTGGCCGTCGAGCCCAAGATACTCGGCGTACGTGCGCAGGAACCCCTTCACATACGTGTCGCCGGGGAGGACTTCGAAGCGCTCGGCCTCGAGCGCCTGAATGTACTTTCCCCGGATCTTCGTGCCCTCTTCGATGCGGGGGAAGTCCAAGTTCTGACGGAGCCGCGCCTCGCGCAGGCTGTTGCCGATCTCGAACACGGCCCCCGATTGTAGCGGCGGCTGCTAACGGCTTCGAATCGGTGCTGCTTCAGCCGAAGAGAACGAGCACGGCGAAGACCCCGACCGCGAGGGACGCGGTCAGGGCCAGGAGCAGGCCGAGCCCTCCCAGAAACCGCCCGAGCCGAGCCGGGACATCGCCACCGATCTGCCCCAGCGAGCGTTGATTCGCCGCTCGCGCATGGCCTCCGAGTGAGAGCGCAACGAACGCCAGGAGAGCGGAGACCGGCAGGGCGGCAACCGCCTCCACAAGTTGGATCTCGCCCAGCACGATCGCCCAGATTCCACCGGCCAGCACGCCAAGCGCCAGAAGGCCGAGGAAGACCGCGCCAAACGCTTTGCCGTTTCGCACTACTGCTTGACGTAGGGATGCCCGACCGCCGCCGGTGGCGTGGAGCGGCCGATCAGGCCGACGAGCGCGACGAGGGTCAGGAGATAGGGAACCGTCGAGATGAGGTTTTCGGAGATGTTGGCTTCGCGCTGGAGCGGAATCGAGATCGCGAAGCCGAAGCCGAAGAGGAGCGTGGCCGCGAACGCCCAACCGGGCCGCCACTTGCCGAAGATGACGGCAGCGAGGGCTATGTAGCCTCGCCCGCTCGTCATATTCTCGGCGAAGCTCCCTACGAAGCCGATCGAGAGGAAGGCGCCGCCCAGCGCGGCGAGGATGCCCGAGGTGACGACGGCCGCGTAGCGGATGCCGTAGACCGAGATTCCGACGGTGTCGGCCGCCTTCGGGTGCTCGCCCACGGAACGAATCCGGAGGCCGATGGGAGTCTTGAAGAGAACGATGTACGCCAGGATGACGGTGGCAAACATCAGCCACACAAGCAGGTTGAGGTGCCCGAAGACACCTTCGAGAAAGCTTCCGATTCCCGGGACGTCACCCAGGAAGCCCAGATTGACATTGGGGACCCGCGAGACGTTCTCGTGGATCCCGCCAGGGTAGATCGAGCTGTACAGGAAGCCGGTGAGCCCGAGGGCGAGGAAGTTGACCGCAAACCCGCTGACGATCTGATCGGCCCGCAAGTGGATGCAGAACACCGCATGGATCAGTGCGAGCAACCCACCCGCCACCATGGCCGTCAGTAGCCCGACGACCCAGCTACCGCTCCAGACCGATCCCCAGATGCCGAAGAAGGCGCCGGTCAGCATCATGCCCTCGAGGCCGATGTTCACGACTCCTGAACGCTCAGAGAAGATGCCGCCCATCGCGGCGAATGCGAGTGGTGTAGCAAAGCGAAGCATCGATGCAAGCACTCCTGCCGTGAGGATGCTGTCGAGCGTTTCCGCGTCTTTCCCCTGGAGCCAGATCGCACTCGCTGCCCCGGCGATGCCCAGTGCAATCGCCCACCACCCCAGCTTCCGCTCTCCGCGAGGAACGGCGGCGATCCCGCACGCGACTGCGACGATGCCTGCCGCGAGCGGCCAGCCGATCTCCTGGGTCGTCCAGGGCGGCAGTGCGAGCCAAAAGGCAAGCACGCCGAAACCGACACCGAGCATCCCGACCGTGCGCGCCTCAGTGAGACGACGCAGGCCGTCGGCAACGGACGCCGGCGGAACGGTCGAGCTCACTGGCGAAGCTCCGGCTGTACGAGCGGACGCGTCCGTACGAGCTTCCTCGCGCGCCAGATGTAGACGATGAGGAGCTCGGCGCCCACAAAGAAGATGACGAGGGCCTGGATCATGGTCGCCAGATCAACCGCGAGCTCCGGTGGAAAGACGGCCGGATCCAGCTGGCGCGTCGATGTTCCCACCTCGAGCGCAGCGAAGAGGAGAGCTGCGAAGAGGATGCCGATCGGCTTGTTACGGCCTAGAAGCGCGACAGCGATGCCCGTGAACGCGATGAAGTTCGTGGAGAAGTCTCCGGTCGAGACGGCGTGCTTGAACCCGAGGAGGTCGACCGAGCCCGCGAGGCCCGCGAACGCACCCGAGATCGCAAGGGCCAGAAAATAGTTCCTCGCGACAGAGATGCCCCCGTACCGCGCCGCCTCGGGATTGAAGCCGACTGCCCGCACCTCGTAGCCGAGCGTCGTCCGGTTGAGCAGGACGTAGTAGACGACGAGCGCGAAGAGCGCGATGAAAAGGCCGGCGTGGAGCGAAGGCAGGCTCCCCCAGATCGGCCAGAGCTCCGCTGATTCATGCACCGTTGCGGACCGAGGGATTGACGGTGTGGGTCCCTGGAGCAGCCCGCCGATCTCGACGAGGTACGAGCCTCCGAAGATCGCAATCCAGTTCAGCATGATCGTCGTGATCACCTCGTGAGCTCCAACCGTCGCCTTCAAGATTCCGGCGATACCGCCCCAGAGGCCACCGGCGACGATCGACGCCAGGAGGGCGAGCAGGATGTGGAGGGGTCGCGAGAGTCCCTCGAGATGCGTCCCGACGTAGAGCGCTGCCATGAAGCCGACCCAGTACTGACCCTGCCCGCCGATGTTGAAGAGCCCGCATCGGAAGGCGAAAGCAACCGCGATGCCGGTCAGGATCAGCGGCGTCATGAGGATGAGCGTTTGCTGGAGATCGTTCGCCGCGGCATCGCGAGCATCGCCGGAGACCCACGGGAAGAACCAGTTGAGACCCGTGCCCTCGAAGATGGCCTTGTAGGCGCTCACAGGGTTGTGGCCCGTGAGCAGGACGACAAGGCCGCCGATCAGGAAGGCGAGCGCCGTCGCGGCGAGCGGAACGAGAACGCCGCCGATCCGGGTCGAGAACCACCCCGCTAGGGGAGACTCTCGGCGCTCGGGCTCGGGGGGCCCCGTTGTCACGCCGCCCGCTCTCGCCCGCCCGTCATCGCGATCCCGAGCTCTTCCTCGGAGACGCCGGGCTCGTACTCGCCCACGATCCGACCCTCGTAGACCGCGAGGATGCGGTCGGACAACGACAGGATCTCTTCGAGCTCGAACGACACGAGCAAGATCGCGCGGCCCTCGTCGCGCTCCTTGACCAGTCGGCGGTGGACGAACTCGATCGCCCCCACGTCGAGGCCGCGGGTCGGTTGTGCCGCGACGAGTATTCTCGGGTCGCGGGAGACCTCCCGCGCGATTACGACTTTCTGTTGGTTCCCGCCGGAGAGTGCCGCTGCCAGCGTCTGCGGCCTGCCGCCGCGGACGTCAAACTCCTTCAGCAGCCGGCCGGCCCGCTCGATCAGTCGGCCGGGGTACAACCACCCCCAGCGCGAGTTTGGCTCCTTCGCGTAGTCGTGGAGCGCGAGATTCTCCGCGAGGGTGAAGTCGAGGACGAGGCCGCGCACCTGCCGATCCTCCGGGATGTGGCCTACTCCAGCATCGAGGCACGCGCGCGCATTCGCCGACGTGAGATTCTCACCTGCGGCCGTGATCGTCCCCGCGGAGGGGCTGCGGAGACCCGTCAGAGCGTCGATCAGCTCGCTTTGCCCGTTCCCGTCCACCCCGGCGATTCCGACGATCTCGCCGGCCTTCACTTCGAGCGAGATTCCGCGCACGGCCTCGAGACCGCGCTCGTCGGCAACGACGAGGTCTTTGACCTCGAGCAGCGTCTCGCCGGGCTCGGCCGGTGGCTTCTCGACGCTGAGGACGACCTCGCGACCGACCATGAGGCGAGCAAGACCCTCGCGGGTGGCGCCTTCGCGCGGGACCGTGTCGATCCTCTTCCCCTGCCGGAGAACGGTGATCCGGTCGGCGATCTCGAGCACCTCGTTCAGCTTGTGGCTGATGAAGATGATCGACTTCCCGTCCTCCTGCAGCGAGCGGAGGATCGTGAAGAGCTCGCTCGCCTCCTGCGGTGTCAGAACAGCTGTCGGCTCGTCGAGGATGAGAATTTCAGCGCCGCGGTAGAGCGCTTTCAGGATCTCCGCCCGCTGCTGCATTCCGACGCTGATCGAGGCAACCTTCGCCTCCGGGCGGACCGTGAGCCCGTACTGCTTCGACAGCTCGCGAACGCGCTTCTCGGCGCTCGCCAGGTCGAGGAACGGCCCCTTCGCCGGCTCGGTGGCGAGCACGATGTTCTCGGCCACCGTCATCACCGGGATGAGCATGAAGTGCTGATGCACCATGCCGATGCCGCGATCGATCGCGTCGCGGGGTGAGTCGATCCGGATGCGCTTGCCCTCCAGGCGGATCTCGCCCTCGTCCGGGTGGTAGAGGCCGTAGAGGATGTTCATGAGAGTCGATTTGCCGGCGCCGTTCTCGCCAAGCAGGGCGTGAACCTCGCCCTTGGCCAGCTCGAAATCGACGTGATCGTTGGCAACGATCCCCGGGAACCGCTTCGTGATCCCCAGAAGCTCGAGTAGGAGCGGGTCAGACATGGTTGAGAAGAGTAGAGGGGGCGTCCCGGCTGGGCCCGCCCCCTCTACGAACTTGCTCTATTTGAAGGTGGCCGGCGGGTCGATCTCGCCGGAGATGAGCTTCTCCTTCGCCGCGTCGACCGCGTCCTTGACCTCCTGCGGCACCGCGGCGGTGAACGGGGCGAGGAGCTCGGCATCCGGGAATTCCTCGACGCCGAAGAACCTGTTCGTCCCGCCCTTGAACGTGCCCTCCTGCGCGGACTTGATCGTCTCGAAGACCGCCAGCTCGAGCGGCTTCAGCGCGCTCGTGATCACGCAGTCGCCGGCGAACGACTGGTCGGCGTCGACGCCGATCGCCATCTTGCCTTCCTGACAGGCGGCGTCGAGCGCTCCGAGACCGCACTGCCCCGCGACCTGGAAGATCACGTCCGACCCCTGCGCGATCTGGTCGAGGGCTATCTCCTTGCACTTCGCCTGGTCGACGAAATCCTGCGAGTAGGCGTTGAGGAGCTTCACGCTCGGGTCTGTGTCCTTGACGGCCTGCCGGAAGCCGGCGATCCAGTTGTTCACCGGTGGAATGCTGATGCCACCCACAGTCGACACGGTGCCGCTCTTCGTCATCATCGCGGCCACGACACCTGCGAGATAGCCAGCCTCTTCCGAAGGAAACTGGAGCCCGAGGACGTTCGGCAGTGCGCAGGGCGACTGATTCTCGCCGCCGCACTCCGGCTTTTCTCCGTAGAACTGGTCGACGCCGGCGAAGTTGATGTCGGTCGCTTCCGTTGCCACTTCGACGACGGACGGCTGGATGAGGAAGCCGATGGCCACCACGAGGTCGTGTCCGTCGTCGACCGCAGCCGAAAGATTCGGCAAATAGTCATCGGCCGACTTGGACACGTAGACGCGACCGTCGACACCCAGCTCCGTCTGCGCCCGCTCGAAGCCGTTGATCGAGAATTCGTTAAAGCCCCGATCGTCCAGACCGCCCGTGTCGGAGACCATTCCGACGGAGATCTTCTCGCCCCCCGTTCCACCCTCGGTGCCGCTCTCAGACGGCGTGCCGCTGGTGTCGGTGCTGTCGTCGCCGCCGCAGCCGGCCGCAGCCAGCGCCACCACAACCGCAACGATCAAGAGCAACGCCCAGGGCAGCTTTCGCATGACGTTCACGGAACCTCCTTGTAGCCAAAATCCCAAAGTGAGTCGCCGGATGCTATCGCCCACGGCGACCCGTTGGCTAGGACGGGGGATCCCGAAGTTCGTTAGTGGGCGACGCGTTCGGCGGCCGCTGCGACCACCCGGTCGAGCTCTGCCTCGCCGATGAGCACGCGGCGGGGCTTCGAGCCCTCGTAGCCGGAGATGATTCCTCGGCGCTCGAGCATGTCCACGAGGCGCCCCGCCCGCGTGTAGCCGACGCGCAGCCGCCGCTGGAGGAGCGAGACGGACGCGGTCTGGGTCTGGACGACGATCTCGATCGCCCGGTCGAGCAAGGGATCCTCGTCGGGGTCGAATTCGCCGCCGGAGTCGTCGTCCACGACGACGACCGGAGCCTCGAGGAGCGATTCGTCAAGCTCCTGCTCACGCTGTCCGCGGCACTGCTCGACGATGAGCGCGATCTCCTCCTCGCTCACGTAGGCGCCCTGGACGCGCTGCAGGCGCGACGTTCCGAGCGGCTTGAAGAGCATGTCGCCCTGCCCGAGGAGGCTCTCGGCCCCGGAGGTGTCCAGGATGACGCGGCTATCGGTCATGCTCGAGACGGCGAAGGCGATCCGCGAGGGCACGTTGGCCTTGATCATCCCGGTGATGACGTCGACCGACGGGCGCTGCGTCGCCAGAACGAGATGGATGCCCACGGCCCGGGACTTCTGCGCCAGGCGGATGACGGCGTCTTCGACCTCCTGCGGCGAGATCATCATCAGGTCTGCAAGCTCGTCGATCACGACGAGGAGATAAGGCAGCGGCTCGTCTCCGCGCGCGGCGAGGGCCTTGTTCAGCTCCGACAGGTTCCGCGCGCGTGCAAGGCTCATCCGCTCGTACCGGTGCTCCATTTCCGCAAGGATGTTGGCGAGGACGGCTGCGGCGGCCTTCGCATTCGAGACCACCGGCGTCAAGAGATGCGGAATCGATTCGTAGAGCCCGAGCTCGACTCGTTTCGGGTCGACGAGGATCATCCGAACCTGATCGGGCGTGGACCGCAGGAGGATCGAGCAGATCATCGTGTTCAGGCAGCCCGACTTGCCCGAGCCGGTCGTGCCGGCGATCAGGATGTGCGGCATCCGAGCGAGATCGGCCCACACCGAAGCTCCCGAGATGTCCTTCCCGAGCCAGACCGAGACCGGGCTGGCAGCGGCGGGAAACTCGTCGTAGATGTCGCCGAGAGTGACGATGTTGGGCGCGAGGTTCGGAACCTCGACTCCGACCGCCTGCTTCCCGGGAATCGGCGCAAGAATGCGGATCTCCGTCGTCGCGAGCGCGTAGGCAAGGTCATCCTTGAGCGCCGCGACCTTCCCCACTTTCGTTCCCGGAGCAAGCTGGAGCTCGTAGCGCGTCACCCGCGGTCCCGAGACCTGGCCCGAGAGAGTCGCCTCGACCCCGAAGTTCGCAAGCGCTTGGACGAGCGCCTCGGCGGTGCGCTCCATCGCCTTGGCCGGCTGACCACCGGCGGGGCGCGAGCGCTTGAGCACGCCCGCGTCCGGAAGCCGGTACGCCTCGCGGTCCGAGTTTCCGGCCGGGACGAACGGCAGGGCCTCCTGCGAGCCGGAGCTGGATTCCTGCGTGTCGTCGAGCTGGGCAGCAAGATTGACGGCGGGCATGTGCTCCGACTGGTGATCCGACACCAGATCCGGATAGGCGGTGGCGCCGTCGACCGGCGGTCTGGACGGCTCGGCCGCCGGTGCGGGCTCCGGAGGAAGCGCGGGCCGCGGGCGCTGGACGCTACGGCGCGCGACGGCGGCCGTTTCGCGGGCGGCGCGTGCGGACCGGCGCAGGACGGCACCTACGGACGCCCCGGTGACGAGGATCGCACCCGCGCTAAAGGCGAATGTCCCGAGGAGGAACGTGCCCGTCTGTCCGATCAGGCTGCCGAGGGTCGACTCGAGAGCGTCTCCCAGCGCTCCGCCACGGTCGCTTCCGAGCAGCCCGAGGACACCGAAGGCAAGAAGCACGATCCCGGTCCGGAAGGGCTTCACGTCGACGAGACCCGAGCGGGCGACCATCAGGCCTCCCACGCCGACGAGGGCAAATGGCAGGGCGAAGCGAGCGGCACCCACGGCGTCTGCAAGGGCGTCGTCCACGTTCTCGCCGACGACGCCGCCGTCCCAGCCGAAGAGGAGAACGGCCGCGAGAAAGAGGCCGGCGCAGGCGAGGCCGAGCCCGATCAGCTCGGGATGCGCGGCCGCATGCTTGACCCGTGACCGTCGCTTCTTCTTTACCCGGGCGGGCGTGCGGGGACGCTGCTTCCTAGCGGGCTTGCGCTTCGCCATGCCAGCCCTTTCGCGGGCGGGCGGCGTGCTCCTGCTCCCGGGAACCTATGGAAAGCCGGCGAGCCGCTCGACGAGAACCTCGAGAAAAGCCTCCGAGTCGATGTCCACCGCGACGGCGCAGTTGGGCTCTCGATCAGTGCGCCGCCAGAGATCGACGACGGTCCGTCCCCGGCAGAGCTCGGAGTCGGTTTCGACGACGACGTTCCGGCGCAGCGTCTTGACGAGCTCGGGCCGGGCGACGAAGGCCACCGCCACAGCGTCGTGGACCGGCGAGCCCGGAAAGTTGTACGTCTCCGCGTGAAAGCGGTGATAGAAGGCGAACAGGTCCGCCACGAACGCACCGGTGCGACCGGACGCGCGCAGGCGGTCTGCGTGCTTCGGCAGGAGCAGTGCTTTGTGGGTGACGTCGAGGCCGATCATCGTCACGTCGAGGCCGCTCGAGAAGACTCGCGCCGCCGCCTCGGGATCCGCCCAGATGTTGAACTCCGCGGCGGGAGTGACATTCCCCTCCGCGATTGCGCCGCCCATGAGCACGATCCGGTCAACCCGCCCAGCCGCCTCGGGACACCGCTCGATCAGGACCGCGACATTGGTCAGGGGCCCGGTTGCGACGAGCGTCACCGGCAGGTCGGTGTCGCAAATTCGGGCAGCCGTGAAGTTGACCGCATCGTCCTCTACGACCCCCCGCTTCGGCTCGGGGAGGTCCGGGCCGTCGAGACCGCTTTCTCCGTGCACGTCGCTGGCGACGTATGGGTCCCGCTCCAGGGGCCGATCCGCCCCCGCGGCCACGGGGACGTCTTCGCGGGCGACGAAGTCGAGCACGCGGAGGGCGTTCGCCGTGGTCTTCGCGAGCGTCTGGTTGCCGGCGACGGTGGTCACGCCGAGAAGCTCGAGCTCGGGGCTCGCCAGCGCGAGGAGGATCGCCATCGCGTCGTCGTGGCCTGGGTCGCAGTCGAGCAGGATCGAAGTAGCCATCAGGCGCTGAGTATGGCGTCGACCTCAGCCGCCGTGGGGAGGGAGCTCTGCGCACCGGGACGGCTCGCTGCGATCGCGCCTGCGGCGCACGCGCGTCGGAGCGCCTCCTCTCTGGAACGACCCTCGAGGAGGCAGACAGCGAGGCAGGCGCAGAACGCGTCCCCTGCTGCAGTACCGTCCACAGCGTGCACCCCCGGCGGGACGGCGCGCGCGATCTCCTTTCCGTCCTCGAGCAGGAGCGCTCCCTCGGCGCCCAGCGTCAGCGCGAAGAGCCCGTCGAGTGGCGTCGAGCCAAGCGTCTCGAGCTCGAATGAGTTCGCGACGATCAGGTCAGCTCGCGCCAGCACCTCCTCGGGCACGATCCGTGCCGGGGCGGCATTCAGGCAGAACATGCCGCGGGTCTGATCGGCGGCGGCCGCAACCGCCTCGATTGGAACCTCGAGCTGGCACAGCACCCCGTCCGCGTCTGCGAGCTCGAAGTCGTCCGCGCCGAGAGACCGGTTGGCCCCCGGTACGACGACGATCTG
>Ga0307299_10000584_pt1 | contig 12196 bp, 11 predicted proteins | sample ER_DNA_159_FD_194466 | JGI IMG/M metagenome (GOLD analysis project Ga0307299, IMG submission 194466) | Bulk soil microbial communities from the East River watershed near Crested Butte, Colorado, United States - ER_DNA_159 | ecosystem: Environmental > Terrestrial > Soil > Floodplain | place... | reverse complement strand
CGATGCGCAGACGCTCGGTCACGGGGGCGCCGTTCACGAGCTTCCAACTCCCCAGCGCACTCGTGAGGCGCAAAAAACTCAGGTACGACGTGCTCGGTTCGACGCCGCAGATGCCCCCGCGGTGCGGCGGCTTGAGGTGCTCCCCGGCGGCGCGCACCACGCGCCACGGATCCTCCTGCTCCTCCCAGCCGCGCACATCGCTGATCACACTGTTGCGCTTCAGGCGTTCGACTTCGAATGACGGGCACACGACGACGGACGTGCCCGTGACCGGGATCATGAGCAGGATCAGGCGCTCGCTGCGTCCCGGGTTGTAGCCGGTGAAATACTGGAAGTTGGTGCTCGGCTCGACGACGAGGAGGTCGAGCTTCTGCGTGTTGAGCTCTTGTTGAACGCGCTCGAGGCGGCGGTTGAAGACTTCGGGGCCGAGGGCGGGGCCTTGGGCGTTAAACGTGCGGCGTGCGGCGTGCGGCGTGTCGGAGCTTCCATTGTCACGCCGCACGCCCCACGCCACACGTCCCGCGCCGAAGAACGCAGCGGCACCTGTCATCGACTCAAAGAACTCGCGTCGTTTCATGGTCCTGCTATATTACGCCCCCGTTATGCAATTCGAAACCCGCATCGAGCCGCTCGACGGCAAGCTCCCCAAAGTGACTTACCGCTGGGATGCCGAGACCGACATTCTCACGGTCGCCTGCAAAGGCGTGCCGAAAGGGAACGGGATGAATGGGACCGTCGATCTCGAAGGGGCCGACGGCTCGTTCGTGGTGATCGACGTGGCCGGCGGCGCATTGCGCGGCGTGGACGTGGTGACGTGGCCCGACGATGTGAAGACCGTCTCGAAACTCGCGGCACCGGAGCCCAAGAAGGATGGGCAGGTGACGTTCCCGACCCGCAAGTCGCAGCCCGGCATCGCCGCTGTCGAAGTAGACACGGCCATCACGGTCGAGAAGAATGAAACCGACACGCTGTTTCACATCCGCGTCGGCCGCACGCGCGGAGCGACCGTCGTGCGCGTCGGCGATCATCTGCTCGTGGAAGTCGATAAGCACTCGCGCCTCTCCGGAATCTGGTTGCTCGACGTCCCCCCGTTTCCGAATGTCGAGGCGACCGCCTGACCTCGGACGAGCGGCTCGACCGCTACGTTACGGAGTTGTTCGCCGTCGAAGATTCGGGTTTAGCCGCCATCCGCGCCCGTCACGCCGCAGAGAACCTCCCGCCCATCCACATCTCGCCCGATGAAGGGAAGCTGCTGCACGTGCTGCTCCTGGCCGTCGAAGCCACGACCGTTCTGGAGATCGGCTCATTGGGCGGGTACAGCGGCGTGTGGCTGGCGCGGGCGCTGCCGCCACATGGCCGGCTCACGACGATCGAAAAAGACCCACGCCACGCCGCCTTGGCGCGCCGTGCCTTCAGTGAGACGGGGCTATCGCCCCGGGTCCAGCTGATCGAAGGCGCTGCCCTCGACGTCCTGCCGACGCTCGCTCCCGGCTTCGATGCCGTGTTCGTCGACGCGGACAAAGAGCCGCTGCCCCAGTACTTCGACTGGAGCATGCGCCTGCTGCGCCGCGGCGGCTTGCTGTTGTGCGACAATTCCTTCTTTCATGGCGCTGCCGTGGATGAGAGTGACCAGTCGCCAGCCGCGCGCGGTGTCCGGGAGTTCAACCGTCTGGCCGCCGCCGATCCCCGTCTCGTCTCCACGATCGTGCCCGTGCGCGACGGGCTGCTGGTCGGACTGAAGGTCTCGGAATGAGATGGTGGGATGCCATCGTGCGTGCGGGGGCCGTCCCCGCGGCGTATGTGCCGCCTGCCAGCATGGGGCGCACCGACGCCGACGACGGCGCCCAGCCCGGTGCCGACTTGGTCGAGGGCCAGGAGGTATCCACCTTCGCCGTCCTTGGCCGTCCTTCGCCGCCCGCATGTTTTCTAGACGGTATCGAGCAGTGGAAGGTGGTCGGCTACGACGGCGTCTTGCCGGTCGTGCGAGCCTACGTGGCGGCGGCAGTGCGGCGCCGTGGACCCGACCGCCGTCTCCGTACGGCGTTCGAGGCGTCCAGGGAGTTTGCGATCGCCCCCCTCGCTGGTCTTGCCCCTGAACGCCGGCGCGCCTTGGAATAGAACTGCTCCGACGTGGTGGAAATCTCGACCGAACAAGGCACGCAACCGGGGCGCCTGCTGGAGTTGGCGCGCCGCGCGGTCGACAGCGCCCGTCAGGCCCTGGAGCGCGACTTGGCGGAGCGCGCGCTCGCTCGTCTGGCCGACGCGGAGTGGCTGGTGGTCGACGGATTGCTCTCCGTCTCGGGGAAACTGGCGGGCCATCCGCGCGCCCTGGGTGTGATCAAGAGCCACGGCGCGCAGTTCTTCTCGGGGGCGGATCTGGAGCGGGCGCTCACGGTTCCGGCTGACACCCGAACCAGTGTGTTTCGCGCCCGCGGCGGTCACGCGCGCAACGAGGTGTATTCGTGGTACCTGCGCCTCTGGCCGTGGGAAGGCAACGATCTCCTCTACGGTCTGCTCCGCATCGAGGCGCGCGCCGACGCGGCCACCATCGCGGGCGCGAGTGCGGTGAGCGGCTGGCTCTTGGGGGAGCGCGCGCCGATCGCCACACCGGACGCGCGCTGGGATCGCCTGTTATATCCTATACATGACGTGGAGACTTACCTGAAGGCCCGCGCGCCCAGAGACTTCGCCCTTTCCCGCGCTTCCCGGCTGCCCCGGCTACCAGGGACGGGCACGTGACCGCGCGACCCGATCCCGTGGCGATTGGACGCGTCGTCGCCACCGAGCTGAAGCCCTCGACGCCGCACCAATTCCATTTCTGGACGGCGAATGAGACCACGATCGGCATTGGCGCGATTGTGAAGGTCGGGGGAGGGGGGACGGGGGACGAGGGACGGGTGGTCTACGGCGTCGTGACCGACGGATTTGCCTACTCCGATCTCGCGACGCCGCTGCACGACGTCATCGGCGCCGAGGGGGACCCGGCGCGCGCCGCCGAGTCGCCGACGGTGCGACAGGAGATCCGCTACTGGACCGCCGCGGTGCTGCGCCAGATCCCCGAGGAGCCATTGCAACCGGTGCCCCTCGGCCAGGTGTTCGTGGCCAGCGACACCGACGTCGCCCAGGCGCTGCGCATGGACGCCTACCTCCACTCGGCGACGCCGACCGCGATTCCCATCGGGCTCTATACGTCGGGGGGCCTCGAGTCTCCCGTCTACCTGGACGCCGATTTCCTGCTCGGTCCCGAGGCGGCGCACCTGAACATCTCGGGCGTGTCGGGCCTCGCGACCAAGACGAGCGCCGTCGAGTTCCTGCTCGCGTCGATCTTCCGGCATTTTCCGGCGCACAAGGGCAAGGTCGCCGCCGTCTGCTTCAACGTGAAAGGCCCCGACCTCTGCTTCCTCGACCAGCCGGGGGAGTTGAGCGACGAGGATCGGCGCCGCTACGAGCTGCTCGACGTGCCGGCGGCGCCGTTCGAGCGCGTCCACTATTTCGCGCCGCTCAAGGCCGACGGCGTGAATCTCAACACGTTGCGCACGCATCCGGACCTCGTCGACGACGTCACGCCGCTGACCTGGGGTCTCCAGGAGGTCGTCGACTTCGCCGAGGTACTGCTCAACCGCGACGACATCGACGCGAAGGCGGACGCGTTTATCGATTATCTGCGCGATCGCGTCTTGGGCCGCTCGTTCGAGGACGGCTTCGGCAACTCGCATCAGGTCGGGACATTCGCCGACCTGGACCGCTTCTTCCGCTTGGTTTTCGACGGCCTGGAGATGAGCGGCCGCAGCGACACGTGGCGCACGCATCACATCGCCACCATGCGCAAGGTGCGCAACCGGCTCTCCAACATCTCGACGCGCTGCAAGGGGCTCGTCACCGATGACGGCCCCTCGAGCGATTTGCCGTGGGGCTCGTTCGAAGACCGCGCGGTGTACGTCATCGACGTGGCGAACGTCGATCCCCTCGGCCAGGATCTCGTCTTCGCGCGCGCCGTCTCGAAGCTGCGCGAGCACCTGGAGCGCCGTGACCTGGGCGTCGACGCCGTCGTGGTATTCGTCGACGAACTGAACAAGTACGCCCCGGGCGATGGTCCCGAGACCTACGTGAAGAAAATGTTGCTCGACATCTCCGAACGCGGCCGCTACCTCGGGCTCGTGCTGTTCAGCGCGGAGCAGTTCCGCTCACAGGTGCACCGCCGCGTCGTCGGGAACGCGGGGACGCAGGTGTTCGGCCGCATGGACATGGACGAGCTCGCGACCCCCGGCTACCAGGTGCTGTCGCCGGCCACGAAGATCAAGCTGGCGACGCTGCCGGTGGGCGAGCTCATGGTGCGGCACCCGCACTTTACGCAGCCGATCTTCGTACGCTTCCCGAAGCCGCCCGTGCTGCGCGGCCGCGACGGGATGGGGCGCTTTCCGGCAACCGTCGATCTCCCCTTTGAGGACGCGGTGGCGCGGCAGCTGGTGCACCTGGACCGGCGGATCCGCCCCAATCAGGTGAAGGACCTGATCGCGGATCGCACCGAAGAGGATGTGCGCCGCGCCCTGGCCGCCGTGCGACAGAAGCGGCCCGAAGATGTGCTCGCGTATTTCCGGAAGATGCTGGGTGGCCGCGTGGCGTCCGACGCGCCGCGCGAGCGCCAGGCCGTCCCGCCGTTGAACCCGATTTCCGACGAGCCGTACTGACCGTGAAGCTCGCGCACCTCGCCGACCTGCATCTGGGATTCCGCCAGTTCGACCGGCAGACGCCCCGCGGTGGGAATCAGCGCGAGGCGGACGTCGCCGAGGCGTTCCGCCGCGCGGTCGACGACTTGCTCGAGCAGCGTCCCGATCTGATCGTGCTCGCGGGCGACATCTTCCATTCGGTCCGGCCCACGAATCCGGCGATTCTCTTCTTCTTCCAGCAGATGCAACGCGTGCGGTCGGGCCTGCCCGATGCGCCGGTGGTTGTGGTCGCCGGCGACCACGATACGCCGCGCTCACTCGAGACGGGCACGATCCTCCGGCTGTACGAGGCACTCGACGTCGAGGTCGCGGTGGACAAGCCGCGGCGTATTGTCTTTCCGAAGCTCGATTGCGCCGTGCTGGCGGTGCCGCACCAGGCGCTGGCCCAGGCCGATCGGCCTGCCCTCCGGCCCGAGGCGGGCACTGCCCTGAACGTGCTGGTCACCCACGGCGAATGGCCCGGCCTCGGCGAGCAGCGCGGCACCAAGGACTACGGCGGCGCCTTGCTCGCGCGCGACGAGATCGCACCCGCGCAATGGGACTACGTCGCGCTCGGGCACTATCACGTGGCGCACCAGGTCGAGCCCAACGTCTGGTACGCGGGGAGCCTCGACTATCTGAGCCCCAATCCGTGGGGCCAGCTACAGGATGAGCGCGAGCACGGCCGCCCGGGGAAGAGCTATCTCATCGTGCACTTGCCCGGCGCCCGCGTGGAGCCGAGAGCCATCGCCGCGCCGCGACGCTTCGTGGAGCTGGGCCCGATCGAAGGGGCCGGGCGCACGGCGAAGGAGCTGGACGACGAGATCGCCCGCGTCGTCGGGGCGGCCAAGCCGTCCATCGACGACCAGGTCGTCCGTCTCGTGATCTGGAACGTGAACCGGGCGACGGGGCGCGACCTCGATCACGCGGCGTTGCGCGGGTACAAGGCGCGCGCGCTCAACTTCCAGCTCGACGTGCGCCGTCCCGAGGAGCACCGCGTGCCGGGGCTCGGGTCGCCACAGCGGCGCCAACCGCTTCCCGAGACCGTGCGCGAGTTCCTCGGCCGCCGGCCACTCGATGCCGAGCTCGATCGACCGACGTTCGTGCGCCTGGGCGTCGAGTACCTCGAGGCCGCCGGCGGGGAGGAGCGGTCGTGAAGCTGCACCGGCTCCGCCTCGTCAACTTCCGGCAGCACGCCGACACCGAGATCGTGTTCGGCGACGGGATCACCGGGATCATCGGGCCGAACGGCTCGGGCAAGACGTCGCTGCTCGAGGGACTGGCCTGGGCGATCTACGGCAACGCCGCGGCGCGGGGCGACAAGGAGTCGATTCGCAACCTGCGCGCCAAAGCGCGCGCGTCCGTGCGCGTCGAGCTCGAGTTCGGGCTCGGCAGTCACGAGTATCGGGTGGAACGCGGGCTCAACGACGCCGAGCTGCACCAGGACGGGACGATCGTCGCGAATTCGATCCGCGAAGTGACGGCCAAATTGCAGCGCGTCCTCGGTATGACCCACGAGGAGTTCTTCAACACGTATTTCACGGGCCAGAAGGAGCTTGCCGTCCTCGCCAACGCGAGCCGGCCCGACCGCGCCGCGTTTCTCTCCCGCGTGCTCGGCTACGAGCGGCTGCGACTGGCCCAAGAGCGCGTGCGCGAGCGCCGCAGCGCCTTGAGCCACGAAGTGGACGGGCTCGAAACGGGGCTGCCGCCCCGGAGCGAACTGCAGAAGGAACGGCGCGAGGCGGAGAAGCGGCTCACGGGGGCGCGGCGCTCCGCGACCGACGCCGAGACGATCCGCAAGAAGGCGCAGGATGCCCTCACGGAGGAAGAGCCGCGCTGGCAGGCGTGGGTGACGCGGCGCGAGCGCACGCTCTCGCTCGAGGGCGATCAGCGCGTGGCGGAGTCGGGCGTAGTGGCGCAGCGCCAGGAGTTCCAGCGGCTCGACAAGGAGTTGGCCGAGGCCCTCTCGGCGCGGGAGGAGCTGCGCAAGCTCGAGGCCGAGGTGGCGCCGATCAGAGCGCTCAAGGCCGAGCTGGCCGAGCTCGACCGTTTGCACCAGGAGGATGCCGCGCGGCGGGAGGATCAGGCGAAGCTGACGGAGCTGGCGCGCGCGCTCAGTGCGCTCGACCGCCGCATCGCCGAGCTGGCCGACGCGGTCACAGCGCTAGCGCGGGCTGAAGCGGAAACGCGCGGGCTCGCGGAGCGCCTCGAGGTCGCCGAGCGCGCTGCCGAGGAGCAGCAGGCCACGTGGGTCCGAGACAAGGGATACGCCTCCACGCGACGCGAAGAGCTCCTCAAGCAGTACGACGAGGTGAAGGAACACCGTGACAAGATCCAGCGCCTCGGCCCCGAAGGGGAGTGTCCCACGTGTCGCCGGCCTCTCGGGGCGGAACACGCCGCGGTGCTCGGCGTGCTGGACCGGCAGGTCCAATCGATCGTGGACGACGGCACCTACTTCCGCCAGCGTCTCGAGCAGCTCGCCGTGCCGCCCGAGACCGTGACGCAGGCGGAGACGGCGCGCGACGCGCTGCGCGACGAGAGCCGCCGCGCGAGCGAGCGGGAAGGCACGCTGCGCGCGCAGGGGGCAGAGCGCGGGCGGCTCGAAAAGGAGCGCGTCGCGGTCGTGCGCCGCGCGGAAGAGCTGGAACGGCGCGTGGCTGCGCGGCCCAGCGGCTACGATGCGCAGCGCCACGATGCCGTGCGGACGGAGCTGACGCGGCTGGAGCCTGTTGCGCTGCAAGCGGCGACGCTCACGGCACGTGCCGAGCGCGCCGAGGTCCTCGTCAAGGAAGCGGAGCTCGCGGAGCGGGCGCTCTCGACTCGCGAATCGTTGGCGCGCCAGCTCGCCGACGCGGTCAAGGCCGAGGGGTTCTCCGAAACCAAGTTCAAGGCGGCGCGCGAGCGCCACGATCGGACGACGCACGCGCTGCGCGCGGCGGAGCTGTCGGTCGCCGAGACGCGCGGTGAGCTGGTCGGTGCCGAAGCCGCGGTCCGCGAGACGGAGCGCCGCGAGGGCGAGCGCGCGGCGCGCGAGCGGACCATCGCGGAGCGCAAGGCGGAGCTGCGGTTGCACCACGAGCTGGACCGCGCGTTCTCGGACCTGCGCGCCGACCTGAATGCCGCCATGCGGCCCGAGATCGGCGAGCTCGCGTCCGCGTTCCTCGCCGACCTGACCGATGGCCGGTACGATGAGGTCGACCTGGACGACGATTACCGTGTGGTAGTGCTCGACGACGGGATGCCGAAGCCGGTGATCTCGGGCGGCGAGGAGGACATCGCGAACCTGGTGCTGCGTCTCGCCATTTCACAGATGATCGCCGAGCGCGCGGGGCAACCCCTCTCGCTCCTCGTGCTCGACGAAATCTTCGGCTCACTCGACGAAACGCGGCGCCAGCACGTGCTCGGCCTGCTGCGCCGGCTGGGCGATCGCTTTCCGCAGGTCATCCTCATCACGCACATCGAGCAGGTGCGCGACGGATTGGACCGCGTGATTCGCGTCGCCTACGACGCGGCTGCCGGCGCGAGCGTCGTGCGCGACGACACCGCGACCCTGGGAGGAGGGACCGCCGATGCGGGCGTGGCTGCCTGAGACCCGGGTCGCGGGCCCCGAGCCCGCCACGGAGCGCGACATCGAGGGGCTCAATCGCGTGTTCGCGGAAGCCTTCACCGACCGGTATCGCCGCGACGGCCTCGTGGGAGTGCGCGTCCCGCAGCTCAACCCGCTGGTGTGGCGCTACGCGCTGCTCGGTGCCGGCGAGGGCGCGATGGTGTGGCGCGACGAGCACGATGAAGTCGCCGCGTTCAATGTCGCGCACCGCTCGGGGAGCGAGGGGTGGATGGGTCCTCTCGCGGTCCGGCCCGACCGCCAGGGGACCGGAGTGGGGAAGACGATCGTCCGTACCGCCACCGACTGGCTGATCGACCGCGGCGTTTCGACCCTCGGCCTCGAAACGATGCCGCGCACGCCCGAAAACATCGGTTTCTACGCGCGCCTCGGTTTCGCCCCGGGCCACCTCACGGTCACGCTCACGAACGAGATCGCGACCCGTGGCCACCCCGCGCCGACGCTGCTGTCGCAGCGCACCGCGGGTGCGAAGGATGCCGCGTTCGCCGCGGCGCTGGACCTCACGGCGGCGCTCGCGCCGGGCTGCGATTTCTCGCGGGAGATGCTCCTCTCCGCCGAGCTGGGGCTCGGGGACACGTCCCTGGTCGACGGGGCGGCCGGTCTCGACGCGATGGCGCTGTGGCACTCGGCGCCCCTCGCCGATACGCGTGCGCGCGACGAAGTGCGCGTGCTGAAGCTCGCGGCGCGCTCGGGCCGCGCGTTCGAGGCCGCGATCGCCGCGGTCGAAGCGGCGGCCGCGAACGCCGGCATCCGTCGCGTGGCGGTGCGCTGTCAGACGAAGTTCGGCGATGCGTTCAACCGGCTCATCGCGCGCGGCTACCGCGTGCGCTGGACCGACCTGCGGATGAGCTACGAGGGCTACCCGGAACGACACCCGACGAGCGGCGTGTTGTTCTCCAACTGGGAGATATGACCGCCGGGCTGATCATCTTTGCGGCGACGTACCTGCTCATCGCCGTTCAACGTCTACCCTTCGTTCATCTCAACCGTCCCGCGGCGAGCCTGCTCGGCGCGGTCGCCATGGTCGTGTTCGGCGTCCTGACGTTGCCGCAGGCGTACGCCGCGATCGACTTCGACGTCCTCGTGTTCCTCCTGGGCCTAATGCTCGTCGTTGGGTACCTCGAGGTGGGCGGCTTCTTCGAGTGGGCGGCGGAGTGGTTACTGCGTCGCGCGCGCACGCCCGAGCGCCTTCTGCTCGGTGTCGTCGGCGGCGGAGGTCTGCTGTCGGCGTTCTTTGTAAACGACACGATTTGCCTCATGGTGACGCCGGTGCTCCTCGCCGCGCTGGGACCCCTGCGCGTGCGCCCGACGCCCTATCTCATCGGTCTCGCGATGGGCGCGAATGTGGGCTCCGTCCTCTCGATCACCGGCAATCCGCAGAACATGCTCGTCGGGATCTGGAGCGGAGCGTCGTTCGGCGGGTTCTTGCTGCGGATGCTCCCCGTGGCCCTGGGTGGCCTCGCGCTCACCTACGGGTACCTGCGTTGGGCATTCCGCGCCGATCTCCGTGAGCCGTTCCGGGAGGTCTTGGCGACGGTGCCGCTCTCGCTCGACCGGCCGCTGGTGGCAAAGGGGCTCGCGATGTTCGGGGTCGCGGTCGTTGCGTGGCTGGCGGGTGGGTCGCTGCCGCTCGTCGCCATCACCGTCGGCGCTCTGATGGTCGCGATCGCGCAGCGCGATCCGGCCTACGCCATCGACCGCATCGAATGGGCGCTGCTGCTCTTCTTCGCGTCGCTGTTCGTCGTCATGCGCGGGTTGGAGCAGACGGGCGCCGTTGCGGTAATCGATGCGCACGCGGTGGCCCTGGCACAGGGCGGCTCGGCGTGGAGCGGCGCGACGGCGGTGAGCGGAGTCATGCTCGTGCTGTCGAATCTCATCTCCAACGTCCCCGCCGTGCTGCTGTGGCGCAACACCGTGCCGACCCTCCCCAATCCCGAGCTCACGTGGCGGATCGTGGCGATGAGCTCGACGTTCGCCGGGAACCTGTTGTTGATCGGATCGATGGCCAACCTGATTGTCGCCGAGCGCGCCGAGGCGCGGGGCGTACGAATCGGGTTTGTCGAGTATGCCCGCGTCGGCGTGCCGGTCACCCTGCTCACGCTGATGTGGGGCATCGGGGTTCTCGTCGCCCTGCGGTAGCGCCGGCGCCACAGGCTACTCCTCCCGCCGCCTCGTTCCTCCCGAGAACGGAACTTGCCTTCCGAACGGTAAGACCCTTCTCGAGGAGGCCGTCATGAAGTGGAAAGCCGCAGCAGCCGTCGTCGTTCTGTTGAGCGCGGGCCTCGCTGCCTGCCGCGACGCGACGACACCCGATGTGCCCGCCACGCAGGTGCGCGCCCCCGTTGTCCCGGGGCAATACATCGTCGTGTTCCGGGAGGGCGTTGCCGATCCCGCGGGTCTTTCCACCCGAATGACGAAGGCGCACGGCGGGACGCTCCGCTTCACCTACACGCATGCGTTGAAGGGATTTGCGGCACGACTGAACGACGACGCGGTGCGCGCGCTCGAGCGGAATCCCCTGGTCGCGTACGTCGAGCCGGACCGCGAGTTCCGCATCGACGTCACCCAAAACATGAATGCGAACGGTGATCCCTGGGGGCTCGATCGCATCGACCAGACCGCGCTGCCCCTGTCCCGCACGTACACGTACACGGCGACGGGCGCGGGCGTGCACGCGTACATCATCGACACGGGCATCTGGACGATGACCGCTGACTTTGGCGGCCGTGCCAACAACGTCTACGACGCGTTCGGCGCGACCGGAGAGGATTGCAACGGGCACGGAACGCACGTGTCGGGCACGATCGGTGGCGCGACCTATGGCGTGGCGAAGGGGGTCTCGCTGCACGGCGTCCGCGTGCTGAGCTGCGGGGGCGTGGGCCTGACGTCGCAGATCATCGCCGGGATCGACTGGGTCCGGCAGAACGCCGTCAAGCCCGCCGTCGCCAACATGTCGCTGGGCGGCGGCCTGTCGACGGCGCTCAACGATGCGACGACGAACCTCTGGAACTCGGGTGTCTTTGTGGCGGTGGCCGCGGGGAACGACAATGTCGACGCGTGCACAGCCTCGCCGGCGAGTGCGACCGGCGCGTTCACCGTCGCGGCGTCCGAGAAGACCGATGCCAAGGCCTCGTACTCGAACTGGGGAAACTGCGTCAAAGCGTACGCGCCAGGATCGGCGATCGTATCGGATTACCTGCTCGGTACGACGAACAGCCTCAGCGGGACGTCCATGGCCTCACCGCATGTCGCGGGCGTGGCGGTGCTCTACAAGGCGACGTTCGGAGACGCGTCCTCGGCGACGGTATCGAACTGGATCATCGCGAATGCGACGACGGGCGTGATTACCGGTAATCCGGGGGGAACGCCAAATCGGTTGTTGAGTAAGGCGAGCCTCTAGCTGCTGAGTCTCGCCGATTCGGCCTCGGGCCTGCCTGTTACGTAGACGACGAGCCCGAGGCCGATCACCTCGGTCGCGTGCGCCGTGCCCGTCGGCAAGTCGAGCCGATCGCCCGGCCCGAGCTCGAACGTGGCGCCCTCGACCATGACCCGCAGGAAACCCGACAGCACCCAGCGCGTTTCGGGAAACTCGTGCGCGTGCGAGGCCACGTGCGTGCCCGGGATGTCGGACCACCAGGCGGTAGTCATCCCTTCGCGCTCGAGCGCACGCCGCAACGTCGACAGTTGCAGCGGGCCGACGCTCGGATCCCACGACACGACGTTGAGCATCAGGAGCGGAAACTGGGCGCGCCGATGAGGGCGCGGCGCGCGAACAGCACGATGGCGCCCGCGTACAGCAGGTGCACGCTGCCCGAGGGGACCTGCGCGACGAACACGAGCAGGACCCAAGCGACGAGCAGAACGA